>Ga0307374_10004531_pt1 | contig 23090 bp, 22 predicted proteins | sample OX3MG_FD_202532 | JGI IMG/M metagenome (GOLD analysis project Ga0307374, IMG submission 202532) | Soil microbial communities from Risofladan, Vaasa, Finland - OX-3 | ecosystem: Environmental > Terrestrial > Soil > Coastal area > Acid sulfate soil | place: Finland: Risofladan, Vaasa | collected... | reverse complement strand
CGGCATCGATCGACAGCGCCGACGCGCCGGCCACCCGCATGGCCTGCACGGTGGCCAGGCCGATGACCGGCACGTCGAAGCGCATGTCCTGCTGCGGCTTCGCCACCTTGATGATCCGCACGCCGGGCCCGGCCAGGTCGCCGGCGCGGCCGATGACCTCGTCGGTCCCTTCCATCGCTTCGACGGCCACGACCGCCCGGTGCTTCACGGCGATCGTCTGGCCGATGTCGAGGCCGGCGATCGTGTCGGCCATCCGGTAGCCGAACTCGAAATCCTTGCGCTCTTCCTCGTCCGGGGCGCGCCCGGTCAGCACGCCGGACCGGGCCAGCAGCGGCGCGATCAGCGCCGTCGAATCGATCAGCGCGATCCCGTGCTGCTGCAGGACGCCGGCGACCGCCCCGATCAGCCCGTCGGTGTTCCGCGCACGGAGCTTCGTCAGCACCGACAGGAAGGTCAGGTCGGGCACGATGCCGCCGGCGAAGATCTTCGTGTGCTTGACCTGGCCCGCCATGACCGCGTGCGTCACCCCGGCGTGCTCGAGCAGGCTGATGCACCGGCCGAGCTGTCCGAGCGACACCCAGTGGATCGCGCTCGCCGTCCGCGCGGCGGCGTCGTTCAGCTCGGGAAGCGCTTCTTCCCTGGCCGCGATGATGGTGACGTCGTGCCCCTGCGCGCGGGCGGCGTCGAGGACGAGAAACGGGAACCGGCCGTTGCCGGCGATGAGGCCGAGTTTCATGGGACCGTCGGAATCCTGGGGGGCCGGCGGGGCGGACCGGCGCCACCGGGCCCGCAGCCCGCGCGCGGCCGCCGCCCGGCGGCCGATCAGCTATTCATCCGCCACCATCTCCTCGGCGCGCCGCGTGGCGCGACGCAGGATCACGCCCCGCTGCGAGGTCTGGATGAACTCGAGCAGGTACTGCACCTCGGCGCAGGAGGCGAGGGTCCGGTCCTGCCGGATCTGCCGCAGGGCGCCGGTCGTGTTGAGCTTGGACTGGAGCAGGTAGCGGTAGCTGCGCTTCAGCTTGCTGATGACGTCGGGCGGGAATCCGCGGCGGATGAGGCCGATGGTGTTCAGGCCGTAGATCCGCGCCCGGTTGCCGACCGTCTTGGCGAACGGCAGCGCGTCCTTCGTCACCACCGAGTAGCCGCCGATGAACGCGTGCTGGCCGACGCGGCAGAACTGGTGCACGCCCGAGAACGCGCCGATCGTCGCGTAATCCTCGACCAGCACGTGGCCGGCGAGCGTCGCGCCGTTGGCGAAGATCGTCTCGTTGCCGACATGACAGTCGTGCGCGACGTGCGCGTACGCCATGAAGAGGTTGCGATCGCCGATCGTCGTGACGCCGCCGCCGCCGCGCGTGGCCCGATGGATCGTGACGAACTCGCGGAAGATGTTCCGGCGCCCGATGACCAGGCGCGTGTGCTCCCCGCGGAACTTCAGATCCTGCGGGATCAGGCCGATCGACGCGAACGGGTAGATCTCGGTCTCGTCGCCGATTTCCGTCGGCCCTTCGATCACGGCCGACGCGCCGACCCGGCAGTTCGCACCCAGGGTCACGTGCTCGCCGACGATCGCGTGCGGCCCGATGACGCACCCGGCGCCGATCGTCGCGCGCGGATGCACGATGGCGGTCGGATCGATGTCGGTCCGATCGGCCACCAGGCCGAGCAGCAGGTCGGCTTCCGCCACCACCTGTTCGCCGACATAGGCGACCGCGCGGGCGAGGGCCAGCGCCGCCCGCCGGCGGCCCAGCGTCACTTCGAGCCGCAGCCGATCGCCCGGCACCACCTGCCGCCGGAATTTCGCGTTGTTCACCCCGCGCAGGTAGACGCGCGAGTGCGGCGTGGCGTCCCCCCGGTAGAGCAGCAGCAGGGCGGCCACCTGGGCCAGCGCCTCCAGCATCAGGACCCCGGGCATCAGCGGCACGCCCGGGAAGTGTCCCTGGAAGAACTCCTCGTTGACCGTGACGTTCTTGATGGCGACGAGCCGGCGGCCCTCGTCCAGCTCGGCAATGCCGTCGACGAGAAGCGACGGGTAGCGGTAGCAGTGCCGGTCGAGCAGGATGGGAATGTTGATGGACACGATTACCGGTCGGCGCTGAACCGGCCACGGACGGCCGAGGGCGGCAGCGCGGGCAGCAGACCAGCCAGGCGCGCGGCGGCGGCCGCGCGCGGATCCGGAATACCCACGCCCGCCCCCGTCGCCGGGTATGGCCGGCGGCCCGGCGGACCGCCGGCGTGCGGGCGCGGACCCGGCCCGCCGGCCGGATCCGCCCTGAACAGTCGCACGCGGCGTCTCGATTCTACCGCAGAGGTGGCTTCAGCGCGGGCGGTTTCGCGGTCGCGGCGTCCAGCTTCCGGATCACCTCGTCCGTCAGGTCGAGCGACGGGCTCGCCCAGACGATCCCCGCGTCGCCGCGGCTCAGCAGCACCTGCACGCCCTTCTCGGTGACCACCTGCTGAATGACCGGCATCAGCTTCTTCTCGAACTGCTGCTGGAGGTCCTGCTGCAGGTCCTGAATCTCGCGCTGCGCGTCCTGCTGGAACCGCTGCGCGTCGACCTGCTCCTGCTCCACCTGCTGCTGCAGCTTGTCGCGCGCTGAGTCGCTCATCACCGATCCGCTCTGCTGGAGCTTCTGCTGGTCTTCCTGGAGCTGCTTCGCCTTGACGGCCCCCTGCGCCTGCTTCTGCTTCACCAGCGCCTGCACCCTGGCGGACGACGCCCGGCCGGGGGCCGATTCCGCGGCGATGCGCTGGATGTCGATGTAGGCGACCTTCGCGCCCTCCGGAAACGGCATCGGCGGCTCCGGCTTCGCCGCCGTCACGGCGGGAGGCGCCGTCCTGGCGGGGGGAGCCGGCTCAGCCGGTTTCTGCGTCGCGGCCGTCTGCGCAAACGTCGGGGCGGCCATCAGCCCAAGGCTGAGCCCCACGGCAATGCACCACACTCTCATCGGTCGAAATCCTTTCTGATCGTCTTGCGAAGGGGCGCCGCGCCCCTGTGAGCCTGTCTCCGTCCGGTCCCTGCGCTGCGCCTCCCTAGAACGTCGACCCGACGGCGAAGCGGAACGAGAACGCCGACTGCGGCAGCAGGTTGTTGTTCAGCACGCCGGACCGCTGCGGATTGTACGCGAAGATCAGCCGGAACGGGACATTCATGACCGGCATCAGGAACCGGACTTCCAGGCCGGTCGAGGTCTTGAACTGGTTCAGCGCGTAGTCCTGGCCCGGCGCGTCGACCTGGCCGGCGTCGTAGAACATGACCAGGCGCACCGGCCCGGCGATCGCGATCAGGTACTCCGCGTTGAGCAGCAGGCTCTTGTTGCCGCCGATGACCAGGCCCGACGAATCGCGCGGCCCGATCGTGTTGATGTCGAAGCCGCGCACGCTGTACTCGCCGCCCATGAACAGGTTCTCGAAGATCGGCAGCGGCTTGCTGCCGGTGAACGGCTTGATGTACGAGGCCTGGACCCGGAACCCGAACGACGTCCGGTTCGACTGCTTCAGGTACCACACGCCTTCGGCATACGGCTTGAAGAAGTTCGTGTCGCCCCCGAGGCCGGCCAGATCGAGCGACAGCGTGTAGCGCCGCCCGGTCGTCGGGAACAGCGGGTTGTCGACCGTGTCGTGCACGATGCTCGGCGTGATCTTGCTGACGGTCCGGGCGCCGCCCTCGCCGATGAGCAGCGTGTCCTGCAGGTACGGGTTGCCGGCCAGCGCGCCCGGCGTCAGGAACACCGGGTTGATGTTGTACACCCGCACGGCCTGGTAGCTGTAGCTGAGGAACATCCGGGTGAAATCCGCGAGCGGGAAGCCGAAGCCCAGATTGCCGCCGGTGGTCCGCTCGTTGAACTGCGACAGGTACTCGATGTCCTGCCGGAAGACCTGGAGACTGCCGGAGATGTTCCGATCGAACAGGAACGGCTCGGTGAACCCGGCCTCGTAGTTCTGGGCGAGCGACCCGGCCTGGACCTGGAGGCTCAGGCTCTCGCCGCGGCCCATGAAGTTCGCGGTCGTGAACCCGAGCTGCCCGAAGAACCCTTCGTACTGCGACACGCCGGCGCCGAAGGTCAGCTGATTGCGGTTCTGCTCCTGCAGCTTGAGCTGCACGTTCACCTTGTTCGTCGTGTCCGGCGCCTTGGTGACCTGGACGTCCTTCTCGCCCTTCAGCGGCTTGAAATAGCCCAGCTGGTTCAGCCGCTTGATGCTGTACTTGAGCGCGTCGGTGTTGAACACGCCCCCTTCGAACAGCCGGATCTGCCGCCGGATCACCTCGTCGTGCGTGGTCGTGTTCCCGACGAACGTGATGCGGTTGACGAAGTACTGCTTGCCTTCCTGCAGCTGCATCGTCACGTCGACCGTCGGCGGCCCCGACGCCATCTTCGGGACCGGCGCGCCGGTATCGGTGCCCGCCGCCGCCTGGGCCTGCTCCACCGCGTACGTGCCGTTCAGCGCGTGCAGATCCGGATAGCCGGTGAACTCGAAGTACCCCCCCTGGCCGTACAGATCGCTGACCTTCTTGAGCCCCTTCCGGATCTGATCCTCGTCGTAGTAGTCCCCGGTCTTGAGCTTGAACAGCGGCCGCAGCACCTTCGACTTGATGACCGTGTTGCCGGCGAACGTGAACGTGCCGATCCGGTAGCGGTCGCCCTCGGTCACCGGAATCCGCAGCTCGATCCAGCGGGTCTTGCCGTCGGGCGAGTCCCCCAGCACCTTGACCTGCGGATCGCCGACGCGCGCGCCGATGTACCCCTTGTTCCGGTAGTACTCCACCAGCCGCTCGGCGTCCTCGGCGAACTTCGCCTCCTGGTACGTGCCGCGGCCGCTGATGAACGACAGGAACCAGACCGGCTTGTTGTACTTGAGCTGGCGCTCGAGCGTCCCCTGGCTGATCGCCTTGTTCCCGATGAACTTGATGTCGCGGATCCTGACCTTGGGCCCCTCGTCCAGGATGAACGTCAGGTGCACCAGCTTCGGCCCGCCGGGCATCAGCTGAATCTTGTGCGTGACCTTGGCCGCCTGGAAGCCCTTCTCGTGCAGCATGTCGCGGAGCACCCCTTCGACACGCTGGATCGTCCCCTGATCGAGGAAGGAATCGAGCTGGAGCGTGATCCCCGCGTCCTTCAGCGCGTCGTCGATCTTCGTGCGATCGATCTTCTTCGCGCCGGGGCCCGCGTAGTCGATCATCTTGATCCGTTCCCGCTCGACCAGGTTGTAGATGATGTGCTCGCCGATCACCCCGTTGGGATACGGCTCGTTCTTCACGTCGATCCAGAGGTTGTCGAGAAAGTGGGTGTTCCAGAGACGCTGGAAGTCCCGGAGCACTTCCTGCTCGTTGTACGGCACCCAGATCCCCCGCGACGGCTGACTGCCCCGCGTCCGGATGTAGTAGAGGTAGGTCTGGGGATCGATCACCGACTCGTTGCCCTGCGTCGGGAACCGCAGCTCGATGACCCGCACGACCGGCGCCGATCCCGCGGGCGGCTCCGCGCTCGCCGCGCTCGCCGCAGGCGGCGGTGCGGCGGCCGACGGAGCGGGAGTCTGAGGCGGCGTCGCCGGCGGCTGGGCGGCCGTCGCGGGCGGCTGGGCGGCCGTCGCGGGCGGGGGCGCGGACGCCGGTGCGGCGCCAACGTGAGCGCGCAGCGACGCCGGCAGCACCGGCTGGAACAGCCCTTCGCTGGCCACCATGCGGGCCAGGCCGGGAGCGGTCGTCGGGGGAGCGGCGGCCGTCACCGACGGCACCGCCCCCGCAAAGACGACGGCCGCAATCACCAGAGACATCCTATGCATTGGACAGTCTTTCGGGGCCCGGAGACACAGACGCAGGCGGCCCGCACCGCCTGCGTCATGATCTCGTTACTTTACTGGATGTTAGACGTCACACGCCAGTCCGCGGTCGTTCAACAGGGCAGGCGCCGCCCGGGGGCGGCATCACCAGCTGGACGGTACGCCAGCGCGCCGGCATCGACATACACCTCGATGTCGCCCCCCTGCAGGTGCCCGCGAATCAGCTCCTCGGACAGCGGGTCCTCGATGTAGCGCTGAATCGCACGCCGGAGGGGCCGGGCGCCGTACGAGCGGTCCTTGCAGGTCAGATCGATGATCCAGTCCATCACGTCCGGCGTCAGCGAGATCGTCAGACGACGATCGGCGAGATGGCTGTTGAGCTGGGTCACCAGCAGGCCCAGGATGCGCCGCAGGTCGTCGTCGCTGAGCGCGTCGAAGACGATGATCTCGTCGATCCGGTTGATGAACTCCGGGTTGAACGTCCGCTTGACTTCGCCGAGGACCATGTCGGACACGCTGCGGCTGATCTCCTGCGCGTCGGCCGACTGGAACCCGAGGGACGCCTTCTTCTGGATGAAGCGCGCCCCGATGTTCGACGTCATGATGATGATGGTGTTCTTGAAGTTCACCCGGTTGCCGAGGCCGTCGGTCAGGTGGCCGTCCTCGAACACCTGGAGCAGGATGTTGAAGATGTCCGGATGGGCCTTCTCGATCTCGTCGAGCAGCACGACGGAATAGGGATTCCGCTTCACCTTCTCGGTGAGCTGTCCGCCCTCCTCGTGCCCGACGTAGCCGGGCGGCGAGCCGATCAGCTTCGAGACGGAATGCTTCTCCATGTACTCGGACATGTCGAAGCGGATGAGGGCGTTGTCGCTGCCGAACAGGAAGCTGGCCAGCGCGCGCGCCAGCTCGGTCTTGCCGACGCCGGTCGGCCCGAGGAAGATGAAGCTGCCGACCGGCCGGGCCGGATTCTTCAGCCCGGCGCGGGAGCGGCGGATCGCCCGGGCCACGGCGGACAGCGCCTTGTCCTGGCTGACGACGCGCCGGTGGAGTTCCTCTTCCATCCGGAGCAGCTTGTCGCTCTCGTCCTCGGTGATGGAGGAGAGCGGCACGCCGGTCCACTTCGAGACGACCTCGTCGATCTCCTGCTTGCCGACCGTCACGCGGCGGGCGCTCGACTTGACGTCGAACTTCTCGCGCACGAACTGCAGGTTCTCCCGCGCCGTCACTTCCTGCTCGCGGTAGAACTGGGCCTTCTCGAAGTCCTTCTGCGAGACCGCGCTCTCCATCTGCTCGACGGCGACGCGGATGCTCTTGTTGATCTCGCCGAACTCCTCGCTGTAGCCCGCCTCGCGCAGCTTGGCCCGCGCGCCCGCTTCGTCCACCAGATCGATCGCCTTGTCGGGCAGGAAGCGATCGGTGATGTACCGGCTCGACTGGTAGACCGCCGCCTCGATCGCCTCCCGCGTGTACTCCACGTGGTGGAAGGTCTCGTAGCGATCCTTCACGCCCATCAGGATCTCGATCGTCTCGCGCTCGCCGGGCGGGTCGACCTTGATGGCCTGGAAGCGGCGCTCGAGCGACCGGTCCTTCTCGATGTACTTGCGGTACTCGGCCGGCGTCGTCGCGCCGATGCAGCGGATCTCGCCGCGCGACAGCGCGGGCTTGAGGATGTTCGCGGCGTCCAGCGATCCTTCCGCCGATCCGGCGCCGACCAGCGTGTGCAGCTCGTCGATGAAGACGATGATGTTGGGATTGTCGGTCAGCTCCTTCATGATCGCCTTGAGGCGTTCCTCGAACTGACCGCGGTACTTCGTCCCGGCGACGATGAGCGAGATGTCGAGCGCGAGAATCCGCTTGTCCGCCAGGAAGTGCGGCACGTCGCCGTACACGATCTTCTGCGCGAGCCCTTCCACGATCGCCGTCTTGCCCACCCCCGGCTCGCCGATGAGCACGGCGTTGTTCTTCGTCCGGCGGCAGAGCACCTGCTGGACGCGCTCGACTTCCGGCTCGCGGCCCACCAGCGGATCGAGCTGGTTCTTCATCGCCGAATCGGTGAGATCCCGGCTGAACTCCGCCAGCAGCGGCGTCTCCTTGACCCGCGTCAGCGTCGTCTTTTCGTTGAGGAGCTGGACGATGTCCTCGCGCACCGTGTTCAGCCGCATCCCCTTTTCCATCAGGATGGACGCCGCCACGGAGCGCTCCTCGCGCAGGATCCCGAGCAGCAGATGCTCGGTGCCGATGTAGTTGTGCAGCAGCCGATCGGCCTCCTCGGCCGCGTACTGCAGCACGCGCTTCGTTTCGGCGCTGAACGGGATCTCGACCGACGTCGAGACCTTCTCGCGGAAGACGGTCCGCCCCTCGATTTCCTTCCGGATGTTCTCGAGCGACAGATGGGACCGGGCGAAAATCCGGCTGGTGAGCCCTTTCCCCTCACGGATCAGCCCGAGCAGCAGGTGCTCGGTCTCGATCGAGATACTCCCGAGCTGACTAGCCTCGTAACGGGCGAAGAAAAGTACGCGTCTGGCCCTTTCGGTGTACCGTTCGAACATCCGGGCTACCTACGTGAAGAACGAGGGTTTCTGGGGCACTGGAAAGTCCACGGTCATTATAAGACATCCTGCTGATCCGGCCAACGCCATTTTTTGCTAAGTGCGTGGCAGGCATGGAGTTCTCCGGCCGCTCCCCCGGCGGCGCCGCCCCGGGGCCCGACGCCTGACCCGTCCGAACCACCGGCCGCGCCCGTCCCGCCCCCCGGGGCCCCGGGCCGCACCGGACGCCCCGGTCCGCTCAGGGCTCCACCAGCCGTCCGGCGTGCAGCCGGAGCACCCGGTCGCACTGGCCCGCCAGCCGGGGATTGTGCGTGGCGATGACCGACGTCAGGCCGAACTCGCGGTGCATGTCGCGGAGCAGCGCGTGGAGCGCGTCGGCGGTCTGCTCGTCGAGGTCGCCGGTCGGCTCGTCGGCCAGCAGCAGCGACGGGTGCATGACGAGCGCGCGGGCGACCGCCACGCGCTGCTGTTCGCCGCCCGACAGCATCCCCGGACGATGGGTCAGCCGCTCGGTCAGGCCGACGCGGGTGAGCAGCGCCTCGGCCCGCCGGCGCGCCTCGGCGGGCGCCAGGCGGGCAATCCGCATCGGCATCTCCGCGTTCTCGAGCGCGCTGAACTCGGGCAGCAGATGATGGAACTGGAACACGAACCCGACGTGCCGGTTGCGGAACGCGACGCGCGCCGGGTCGCTCAGGGCCGTCAGCTCCGTACCGCCGATGCGGATCGTCCCGGCCTCGGCCGCGTCCAGGCCGCCGAGCAGGTTCAGCAGCGTGCTCTTGCCGACGCCCGACGCGCCGACGATCGCCAGCATCCCGCCCTGCTCGACCGACAGGTCGAGATCGTGCAGCACGTCGAGCCGCTGACGCCCGACCAGGTAGCTCTTCGACACGCCGGCGGCAACGAGAAAGGCCATGTCTCCTGCCGGTCCCTCACTCGTAGCGCAGCGCCTGCGCGGGATCGAGCTTCGACGCCTGGCGCGACGGATAGATGGTCGCGAGGAAGCACACGAGGATCGCGGCGACCACCACGACCGCGAAGTCGGCCGGCCGGACGGTGAAGGGCACGTACGGCACCTGATAGACGTCCAGCGGCACGCGGATCAGCTTGTAGCGGTTCATCACCCAGGCAATCAGGACGCCGCCGCCGGCGCCGACCGCGGTGCCGGTGACGCCGATGATGAGCCCCTCGATCATGAAGATCGCCATCACGCTGCGGGCCGACGCCCCCATGGTCTTCAGGATCGCGATGTCCCGGCTCTTCTCCATGACCAGCAGGATGAGCGACGCAATGATGTTCAGCGCCGCCACGACGACGATCAGCCCGATCGTGATCGAGATCGCCATCTTCTCCAGCCAGAGCGCCGAGAACAGGGAATGGTTCATCTCGGTCCAGTCCTGGGTGAGGTAGCGGGCGCCGAGGCGCTTCGGGATGGCGGCGGCCACCGCCGGCGCCCGGTAGATGTCGTCGACCCGGAGCTGGATGATCTCCGGGTGCTTGACGTCGAGCAGGCGCTCGGCCACGCCGAGCGTGACGTAGCCGTACGCCGCGTCGAACTCGTACAGGCCCAGGCTGAAGATGCCGACCACCCGCAGCCGCCGGGTCCGGGGAATCAGCCCCATCGGCGACAGCGTCCCCTCCGGCGTCAGGATGGTCACCGAGTCGCCGACGGTCACGCCGAGCTGGTTGGCGAGCGTGTCGCCGAGCAGGATCCCGGGCGCGTGGTCGTCGCCCCGGTCGAGGTCCTGCAGGCGGCCCTGCCGCAGCGCCTGCGCGATGTTCGACACCGACGGCTCGAGCGCCGGATCGATCCCCTTGAGGGTGATGAACTGCGGGTTGCGGGGGCCTTCGACGAGCGCCTTCCCGAGGATCGCGGGGGCCGCGCCGGTGACGTGCGGCACCGCCAGCAGCTTCTTCACCTCCGCGTGGTAGTCGAGGAGGCCGCCCATCTTCCAGACGTAGACGTGGGCCGTCGACCCGAGGATCCGGTTGCGCAGCTCCTGCTGGAGGCCGGTCATCAGGGCGAGCGCGATGACGAGCGCCATCACGCCGACCGTCACGCCGAGCGTCGAGATGAACGAGATGACGGAAATGAACGCCTGCTTGCGCCGCGCGAACAGGTAGCGCAGGGCGACGTGGAGCTCGAAGGGGAGCTCCACCCTACCCTCTCGGCCTCATCAGCGGGAACAGGATCACGTCGCGGATCGACGGGCTGTCGGTGAGCAGCATCACGAGACGGTCGATCCCGATCCCCTCGCCGCCGGTGGGCGGCAGGCCGTACTCGAGCGCCCGGATGTAGTCGTCGTCCATCTCGTGCGCCTCGACGTCGCCGCGCTGGCGCTCGCCGAGCTGCGCGTCGAACCGCCGCCGCTGCTCCGCCGGATCGTTCAGCTCGCTGAAGGCGTTCGCCACCTCGAAGCCGCCGACGTAGAGCTCGAACCGCTCCACCGTGTCCGGATCGTCCGGCTTCTGCTTCGACAGCGGCGAGACCTCCGTCGGGAAGTCGTAGACGAACGTCGGCGGCACCAGGTCGGCCTCCCAGAGGCGCTCGAAGATCTCGGTCGCGATCTTCCCCGGGCCGGCCGACACGGCCACCTCGACGCCGAGCTGCGCCGCGAGCGCCGCCGCCGTCTCCCGCCGCCGCAGATCGGCGTCGCTCACCGCCACGCCGAGCCGCGCCGCGGCCCGTTCGCGGGCCGCCTCGCGCAGCGACAGCCGCGCGTACGGCGGCGCCAGCGAGATCGCGTGCCCGCCGAACGTGATCTGGTCGGTCCCGATCGCCTCGCGCGCCACCGCGCTCAGCATCTCCTCGGTGAGCCGCATCAGGTCCTGGTAGTCGCTGCAGGCCTCGTAGAACTCGAGCATCGTGAACTCGGGATTGTGCTGCGTCGAAATCCCCTCGTTCCGGAAGTTGCGGTTGATCTCGTACACCCGCTCGATGCCGCCCACGACCAGCCGCTTCAGGTACAGCTCCGGCGCGATCCGGAGGTACAGCCGCATGTCGAGCGCGTTGTGATGGGTCACGAACGGCCGGGCCAGCGCGCCGCCGGCAATCGGCTGCATCATCGGCGTCTCGACTTCGAGGTAGCCCCGGGCGTCGAGGAAGCTCCGCAGCGCCGCCAGCACCCGGCTCCGCACCTCGAACACGCGCCGCGTGTCCGGATTGACGATGAGATCCAGGTACCGCTGCCGGTAGCGGATCTCGACGTCGGTCAGCCCGTGCCACTTCTCGGGCAGCGGGACGAGACACTTGGCCAGGAACTCCAGCGCCGAGGCCCAGATCGTCAGCTCGTTCGTCTTCGTCCGGAACAGGTGGCCGGCCACGCCGACGTAGTCGCCGAAATCGAGCAGCTTCAGGATGGTGAAGTCGCGCTCGGACACGGAATCCTGGCGGACGTACACCTGGATCCGCGCGCGGCCGTCCGACAGGACGAGGAAATTCGCCTTCCCGAACGTCCGGATGCCGAGGATGCGGCCGCTGGTGACCGTCTCGACCCGCGGCGCCTCCAGCTCGGCGCCGGGCGTTCCGCCGTGCGCGCGGACCAGCGCGTCGATCGTGTCGCGGCGCTCGAACCGGCGGGGATAGACCTCCACGCCCAGGCGGGCGAGCTCGGCCAGGTTGGCGTGCCGCTGCTGAATCTGCTCGGATTCTGCTGACATCGGTGGGATCGTCGCGGCGATCCGGGCGCGCCGGAGCGCCTCAGGCCGGGCCGGCCGGGCCCTCCGCGGCCAGCCGCCGGTGGATGCCGTCAAGCACCCCGTTGATGAACTTCACCGAGTCGTCCGTGCTGAAGGTCTTCGCCAGCTCGAGCGCCTCGTCGATGACGATGCCGGGCTGCGCCGTCGCGTCGGTCAGCAGCTCGGCCACCGCCATCCGGATGATCAGGCGGTCGATCACCGCCATGCGCGACAGGCGCCAGTGCTCGGCGCCGGCGGTGATCAGCGGATCGATCCGCTCGCGCTCGGCCACCGTCCGCCGCGCCAGATCCGACGCAAACGCCTGCAGCCGCCCGGACGGCGGCTCGTCGTCCTGGTTCGCCCAGTAGGTGGCGACCGCCTGCTCGACGTCGACCCGGCCGACCTCCCAGTAGTACAGGATCTGCAGCGCGGCCTCGCGGGCACGATGACGGGTCCACCGCCCGTGTGCTGTCACAGCGTCACCCGCAGACCGCGGCCGGGCGACCACCCGTCACACCCGCACGCCCGGCGGCGCCGGCTTCCGGCGCAGCTGCGCGAACAGCGTCCCCATCTCGACCGCCGCCCGCGCCGCTTCCCCGCCCTTGTTGGCCGGTCCCTCGCCCGCGCGCTCGAGCGCTTCCTCCGCCGAGTTCGTCGTGAGCACGCCGAACGCCATCGGCACGCCGGTCGCCGACGCGGCGTCGGTCAGGCCGTGCGCGACGGCCGACGCGATGTACTCGAAGTGCGGCGTGGCCCCCCGGATGAGGCAGCCGAGACAGGCGATCGCGTCGAACCGGCCGGTGTCGGCCGCCCGCCGCGCCGTCACCGGGATCTCGAAGGCGCCCGGCACGCGGAGCACGGTGATCGCCTCCTCCGCGATGCCGGCCGCCCGCAGGGCGTCCAGCGCGCCCTGCTCCAGCCGGTCGGTCACGAACGCGTGATAGCGGGAGACCACCAGCGCCACCTGCAGGCCCGCCGCCCGATCCGAGCCTTCGACAATCCGCATGCGGGACCCTACCTGCCCTGAAACGTCGCCTTGCGCTTCTCGAGGAAGGCCGTCGTCCCCTCGCGCATGTCCTCGGTCGACGCCACGAGGCCGAACAGCGTCGCCTCGAAGACGCAGGCGTCGGCGAACGCCATCTCGGGGCCCCGGTTCACCGCCTCGATGATGTACCGCAGCGCGATCGGCGCGCTGGCCGCCAGCTGCGCGGCCAGCGCGCGGGCCTCGTCCATCAGGCTCGCCGCCGGCACGACGCGGTGGACGAGGCCGATCTGCTGCGCCTCGGCCGCGCCGATCTGGCGCCCGGTCAGCACGAGCTCCATCGCGCGGCCCCGGCCGACCAGCCGCGCCAGGCGCTGCGTGCCGGCATAGCCGGGAATCAGGCCGAGGTTGATTTCCGGCTGCCCCAGCTTGGCCGTATCGGCCGCCAGCCGCAGCGTGCACGCCATGGCGAGCTCGCACCCGCCGCCGAGCGCGTAGCCGTTGATCGCCGCGATCACCGGCTTGCCGAGCGTCTCGACCAGCTCGAGCACGTGCTGCCCGCGCATCGCGTGCTCCCGGCCGCCGGTCGGCGTCTGGACCGCCAGTTCGTTGATGTCGGCCCCCGCCACGAACGCCTTCTCGCCGGCGCCGGTCAGGACGACGCTCCGCACCGCGGCGTCGTGCCGCAGGCCGAGCATCGCCTGCCGCAGCTCGTCGATCGTCTGGCTGTTGAGGGCGTTCAGGACCTTGGGACGGTTGATGGTGACGATGGCGACGCCGCCATCGCGTTCCACGAGCAGATTGTCAAAAGTCATAAGCGGATGGCGCCTGGTGACCGGGCACAGCGGCGTCGCGCCCGCGTCCGGAACGGGACGCGCGCGGACCGGCCCTGATTATACCGCACGGCCCCGGGCGGGCCGCGGCGGCGACGCGCTCGGCCCGGCGTCCCGGCCCGCTCAGAGCGGGAACGGATACATCAGCCAGCCGAGCACGATCGCGGCGGCCACGAACGCGCCGAGCACCAGCGCGCCGAACCGGAGCTGCGCTTTCGGATCGTCCCGGGCGATGACCGCGAAGACGAGCGAGACGAAGAAGGCGAACAGGACGAGCAGGGCGAATTGGCTGTGCATCCGGCTACTTGCGCCCCAGGGCGACGTCGTAGACGTCGAGGATGACGAGCAGGTTGAGCAGCCCGGCGACGATCAGGAACGTGTTCCCGATCTCATAGGTGACCGCGCGCACGTTCCCGGCGCCGGCACCGAACAGCCCGGCCAGGAAATAGACGAGCCCGCTGCAGAGATTGGCGACGGCCGCGAGCCCGACGAGCGGTTCGGCCATCGTGAACGGGAACAGCCGCCCGTGCAGCATCAGGCCGATCCCGAACATCAGCGGCAGGGCGATGAGCAGAATCACGCCCTTCGATCGGCGTCCCAGCCACAGGTGCCCGGCGCCGGGGATCGCCCAGGCGGCCAGGCAGAGCAGCACGAGACTTCCGGGCTCCGGCTGATGCCGCGGGTTCCGCGGGTTCCGCTGATTCCTCTGGGGGGTCGTCGCCGCCGGCACGGGCACAGTTTACTCCAGAACGCGGCCGGCGCCGACCAGCGCGACCGTGACGAACCAGGCGACGGCGAAGCCGATCGGCACGCCGGCCGCCGCGCGCAGCAGGGCCGGCGTCATCTGCCCGGTGGTCCACTCCATCACGACGGTCACGAGCGTCGGGAGCGCGGCGGCGATGATCACCGGGCGCCAGCGCGGGTCGGCGGCGTCGACCGGCAGCCGGCGCCGGCGCGGCCGGCGATCCCGGGCGACGAGCAGGGCCGCCAGCGCGCCGAACGGCGCGGCGAGATAGATGCCGGCGCAACGCGCGCAGACCGGCCACTGCACCGCCCCGTCGTGGAAGGAGCGTTCGGCCCGCTGGTGGCAGATGGTGCTGCCGACGAGGTACACGACCGCGGCCGCGCCGTACGCCGCGGTGCCGGGACGCGCGTCGAGCGCGGCATATGGCGCCCCGACAATCGCGACCGGCCAGAGGGTCGCGGCCGTCAGAAACGCCACGGCGCCCAGGCGGGCGGCGCCCGGCCCGACGGAACGCGGCACGCGCGGCAGCCTCATGCTGACCTGACCTTCACGGGGCCGGCCCCTCACCGCACGTCGAAGTGCGTCAACCGCTTGAACTCGGCCATCCTGGCGTCGATCTCCCCGCGGCTGAGCGTAAGCAGCCGGTTGAGGCCGAAATCCTCGACGGAAAACGACGCCAGGGCGCTGCCGTAGATCGTCGCCCGGCGGAACGCCGCGTCGGTCAGCTCGCCGCTGGCCGCGAGGGAGCCGACGAACCCGCCGGCGAACGTGTCGCCGGCGCCCGTCGGATCGAACACGGTGTCGAGCGGCATCGCCGGGGCGGCGAAGAACCCGCCGTCGTCGGGCCGCGTCATGAGCACGCCGTGCTCGCCGCGCTTGATCACCAGGATCCGCGGGCCCATGGCCTGGATCCGCTGCGCCGCCCGCACGAGGTTCGGATGGCCGGCGAGTTCGCGGGCCTCCGAGTCGTTGATGATGAGCACGTCGACGCGCCGGAGCACCCGTTCGAGATCCGCCCGCGCGTGCTCGATCCACAGGTTCATCGTATCGGCCGCCACCAGGCGCGGCGCCCGGACCTGATCGAGGACGTCGGCCTGCAGCGTCGGCTGGATGTTGCCGAGGAAGACGAGCGGCGAGGCGCGGTAGCGCTCCGGGATCTTCGGCTGGAATCCCTCGAAGGCGTTCAGGCGCGTGTAGATCGTCTCGCGGCTGTTCAGATCGAAGCCGTATTCGCCCTTCCACCGGAACGTCTCGCCCGGCACGCGCTCGAGGCCTTCGAGGTCGATGCGCCGGCCGGCGAACACCCGCATCTCGTCGTCGCCGAAGTCCTCGCCCACCACGCCGACCATCCGGACGTCGGTGAAGAACGACGCGGCCACGCTGAAAAAGGTCGCCGAGCCGCCGACCACGTGCGCGGCCTCGCCGAACGGCGTCTTGATCGAATCGAACGCCACCGAACCGACTGCCAGAATGGGATCCATCCGTGCCTCGTCGCTCCCTTACTTCAGGTACTTGCCGATGATCGGTGCCAGGTCCCGGCGGGTCTGCGCCGGCACGTGTTCGGGGCGCGTGACGATCGCCATCGCCAGCGCCGTCGCGCACTCGCAGCGGCGCTCGGCCGGCACGCGCGCGACCGCCTCGGCGATGGCCCGCTGCGCGGTCTTCGCGTTCTGGAGCAGGTTAGAGATGATGAGGTCGGCGGTCACCGAATCGTGGTCCGGGTGCCAGCAGTCGTAGTCGGTGACGAGGGCCAGCGTGGCATAGCAGATCTCCGCCTCACGCGCGAGCTTGGCCTCCTGCAGGTTCGTCATGCCGATGATGTCCATCCCCCACGACCGGTACAGCCGCGACTCGGCCAGCGTGGAGAACTGCGGCCCCTCCATCGTGACATACGTCCCGCCGCGGTGCACCGTCGCGCCGACCGCCTCGGCGGCGTCGCCGGCCACGCCGCCCAGCACGCGGCAGATCGGGTGCGCGAACGACACGTGCGCCACGAGGTCGCGCCCGAAGAACGTATCGATCCGCCCCCGCGTGCGGTCGAGGAACTGATCGGGAATCACGATGTCGAGCGGCCGGTACTGCTCCTTGAGGCTGCCGACCGCGCTGGCCGAGAAGATCCGCTCCACGCCCAGCGTCTTGAAGCCGTAGATGTTCGCCCGGAAATTCAGCTCCGACGGCAGGAGGCGGTGGCCGGCGCCGTGACGGGCCAGAAACGCCACCCGGTGCCCCCGGAGGGTCCCGATGATGTAGGGGCCCGACGGATTCCCGAAGGGCGTCTCGATGACGAGCTCCTCGCGGTCGGTCAGCTCCTCCATGTCGTAGAGGCCGCTGCCGCCGATGATACCGATCTGCACGGACATGGGACGAGTCTCCTCAGGTGCCACGGACCACGCGCGACGTCCAACCGGCGGCAGGCGGCGGCCGCCCCTTCAGCCTTCGTGCCCGGGCGCCGGTCCACCGCCGGCCCCGGCCTGCTTCAGCTCGACGAGCACGCCGTGGGCGCTCGCGGGGTGGATGAACGCCACCAGCGCCCCCTCGGCGCCCGGCCGCGGCTCCGCGTCGATCAGCCGGACGCCGCGCGCCTTCAGCTGCGCCAGCGCGGCGCGGATGTCGTCGACCCGCAGCGTCAGGTGATGCAGGCCCGGTCCCCGCTTCTCCAGGTACCGCGCGATCGGCGAGTCGGGGGCGGTCGCCTCGAGCAGCTCGAGCGTGGCGTCGCCGACCCGGACGAAGTGCGCGCGCACCCGCTGGGACGCCACCTCCTCGGCCCCCTCGACCTCCAGCCCGAGCGCATCCCGGTAGAACCCGAGCGCCTCGTCCATGTCGCGGACGGCGATGCCGATGTGGTCGAGGACGGCTTTCATGGCGGCGGCCTTCTCCCGCGCGGCGGTCAGCGGGCGAGCGCCCGCGCCAGCAGCTCCTCGGTGGCGGTGTACGGATCGAGGTCGCGCGTCGCGATACGATCGACGATCCGGCCGAGCTCTCCCGGCTCCAGCACGCGGCGCTCCAGATGGTCCATGAACCGGTGCGACAGCAGCTCCCGCAGCCGGAACTCGCTCCGCTCCCGGCGGCGCGCGGTCTGGGTCCGCTCGGCGTGGGCCTTGAAGCGGCCGATCGCCTCCAGCAGCTCCGCCACCCCGCGCCCGGTCGTCGCTTCGGTCTTGACGATCGGCGGGCGCCACTCGTCCGGCGCGAACGACTGCAGCGCCAGCGTCGACTGGACGGACGCGACGGTCCGGTCGGCTCCCTCGCGATCGGCCTTGTTCACGACGAAGATGTCGGCGATCTCCATGATGCCGGCCTTGAGCGCCTGCACCTCGTCGCCGGTCCCCGGCACGAGCGTAACGATCGACACGTCGGCGGTCCGGACGATATCGACTTCGTCCTGGCCGACGCCGACCGTCTCGATCACGACGACATCCATGCCGGCCGCATCGAGCACGAGCGCGACGTCGCCGGTCGCATGGGCGAGGCCGCCGAGATGGCCGCGCGTCGCCATGCTGCGGATGAACACCCCGGCGTCGCCGGCGTGCGCCTGCATCCGGAGCCGGTCGCCGAGAATGGCCCCGCCGCTGTACGGGCTCGTCGGGTCGACGGCGATGATGCCGATCGTCTGTCCCCGGCGGCGGATGTCCGCCGCCAGCCGATCGACGAGGGTGCTCTTGCCCGCGCCGGGCGGTCCGGTGACGCCGATCAGATAGGCGCGGCCCGTCCGCGCGAAAATCCGGCGGATGAGATCGGCGCCCTGCGGCGCCTCGTCCTCGATGAGGGAGATGGCCCGGGCGATCGCGCGGGGATCGCCGGCCAGGACCCGATCGGCCAGCGGCACGGACGGACCGGGCGGATGCGCACGCTCAGCCATCGGTCTCCGTCACCGGTTGTTCAGCAGCTGCCGGGCGATCACCAGCCGCTGAATCTCGCTGGTCCCCTCGCCGATGGTCGTCAGCTTGACGTCGCGGAAGTACTTCTCGGCCGGGTAGTCCTTGACGAACCCGTAGCCGCCGTGAATCTGGACGCAGTCCTCCGCCGCGCGGACGGCGATCTCGCTCGAGTACAGCTTGGCCATCGCCGACTGCAGCGTCGTCCGCGCGCCGTGGTCCTTCGAGTGCGCCGCGCGGTAGGTCAGCAGGCGGGCCGCTTCGACGCGCGTGGCGTTGTCGACGAGCTTCCACCGGATGGCGTCGAAGTCGCCGATCGGCCGGCCGAACTGGCGCCGCTCGAAGGCGTAGTGGCGCGCCGCTTCCCACGCGCCCTGCGCGAGGCCGACGGCGAGCGCCGCGATGCCGATGCGGCCGGCATCGAGCACCTGCATGGCGCCGACGAAGCCCTGCCCTTCCCCGCCCAGCAGGTTCTCCGCGGGAATCCGGCAATTCTCGAAGATGACCTCGCTGGTGTCGCTCGCGCGCATCCCGAGCTTGTTCTCCTTCTTGCCGGCCGACATCCCGGGCGTGCCGTGCTCGACGATGAACGCGGAGATCCCCTTGTTCCCCTTGCTCCGGTCGGTCACCGCCATCGCCACCATCACCTGCCCGATCCGGCCGTGGGTGGTGAACGTCTTGGCGCCGTTCAGCACCCAGACGTCGCCGTCACGCACCGCAACGGTGCGGGTCCCGGCGGCGTCGCTGCCGGCGGTCGGCTCGGTGAGCCCCCACGCCCCCACCTTCTCGCCGCGGGCGAGCGGCACGAGGTAGCGCTGCTTCTGCGCCTCGGTGCCGAACATGAAGATGTGCGCCGAGCAGAGGCCGTTGTGCGCGGCCACCGAGAGGGAGACGGCCGGGTCGACCCGGGCCAGTTCCTCGATGCAGATGCAGTAATCGATCGCCGACATGCCGGCGCCGCCGTACTGTTCGGGAAACTGGATCCCCATCAGGCCGAGGGCGGCCAGCTTCGGCACGAGGTCGGTCGGGAAATGCTGGGCCTCGTCCCACTCCATCACGTGCGGCCGGATTTCGGCCTCGGCAAACTCGCGAACGCTGCGGCGCAGCAGCGTCTGGTCATCAGTCAGTCGGAAGTCCATAAACCTTCTGACTTTACCATAAAGCGCGCGCACGCCGGCCCGGCCGGCGCGCGGCGGGCCCGCTCCGCCCGGCTGGACGCGCGGGACTCCGGGACCGGCTTATCGGACGACCGCGTGCGAGCCGGCCGGCGGCGGCGCAGCCGCCCGGCTCCAGTCGGTGTGGGGCGCGCGGTTCTCGATCAGCCAGCCGTAGATCAGGCCGCCGTAGCCCTGCCAGCGCATGCCGCGCCGGGCGTAGAACGGCCGGAGCGCCCGCTGCAGCGCCGGCAGCCGGTAGTACGGCACGCCGGGAAAGTAGTGGTGCTCCAGGTGGTAGTTCGAGTTGAGGAACGCGAAGTCCCAGAACCAGTGGCCGCGCACGAGCGTGCTCCACGTGGCCGGATCGGCCGGGTCGATGTCGTAGTGCTGTCCCAGGCGGTTGAGCGTGAACGCGATCGGAAAGACGAAGAAGACCGGAATCACGTAGGCGCGCGCGGCCGCGCCGGCGCCCGCCAGCAGCCAGATGGCGGCGAGCACCCCCAGATGCGCCGCGATGGACAGCCAGCGCTCGGCAGCAATCCGCCGCCGCAGCGCCGGCGGGTAGGTCGCCGTCTCGCGCCGCGCCGCCCGGAAGTAGATCGGGAACAGCGCGGGCGAACAGTACAGCAGCTTGAACCAGCGCGCGTTCCGCTTCGGCGACAGGTGATGCCGCTTCGGATCGTCATCCGGCGATCCCAGCTCGGCGTGATGGTCGAGGTGCCAGCGCGTGAACTGGCTCGCCGAGATGCCGCTCGGCACCGCGTAGAGGAACCCGAGCAGCCGCTCCGCGTGCGGATGCGGGCGCTCGAAGACGAGCTGGTGCAGCACCTCGTGCAGCAGCACCGTGAAGTTGAAGATGGTGAAGCCCTGCACGACCGCGAGCGGAAGCCAGACGAGCGGATTCGAGACCCGGATGAGCCCCCAGGTGCAGGCGCCGAGGATGGCGAACTGCCGCACGGCCGTGATCAGATGGCGGGCGGCCGATTTCCGATGAAAGGCGCGCAGGGTCTCGCGCGGGAGCACCGTCCCGAGCTCGTGTCGCAGCGCCACGGCATGCCGGCTGTAGTAGTGGGTCTTCACGGCGCGGCTGTCAGATCGGAATGTGTACGATTCTACCATGCGGCCGGTGCCGCGGACGGCCGCCCGGGCGTATCATGGAGACCATCACCGGTCTCGTTGCCGCCTCTGGAGGTTCGATGACATCCGTACGCCGCCGGCTCCTGATCCCGATCGCCTCCCTGGCCCTGGTCCTGCTGGCCCGCCCCGCCCTGGCCGACGCCACGGCGTTCATCGGCGCCAGCCCGACCCCGACCAGCCGGCAGGCGCGCGGCTTCGCGGTCGGCTTCGGGATGGCCGTGCTCGGCTTCGAGTTCGAGTACTCCAGCATCCTGCAGGACGCCCAGCAGGGGGCGCCGTCGGTGCAGACCGGCATGGGCAACGTGCTGCTCCAGACCCCGACCGCCATCCTGGGCTTCCAGCCCTACATCACGGCCGGCGCCGGGGTCTACCACGAGGCGCTGGGGGCGGCCACCGAGACCAACTTCGGCCTGAACACCGGCGGCGGCGTGAAGCTCTCGCTGGTCGGTCCGCTGAAGCTGCGGGTCGACTACCGGATCTTCACGCTCGCCGGCAGCGCCCTTCAGCCCCATCCGCAGCGGATCTACGCCGGCCTGACTCTGTCGTTCTGAGGCGGGGCACCTACTCGCGGCCCGGCGCGGGCGCCGGCGCGGCCGGCATCGGCTCGAGATTCAGCAGCGTCTGCCCGGCCGCGAACGAGGCGCCGTATTCCAGCAGCTCCCGGTCGTCGTCCGGGTACGCCCGCTTGAGAATCTTCGAGACCGTGTAGTCGGCCCCCGGCACGGTCGGATCGATCACGAACACGTAGAGCACGCTGCCGCCGGGGCCCGGCTCGTCCGCCTTGAAGAACCGCCAGCCGGCCGCCTGCCGCCGGAGCTGCGGGTCCCGACTGGCCGCGAGCGCCTGCCGCAGCCGGCCGATGACCGCCTCGAAGGCGGCTGCCTGGGCGGGCTTCACCGGACTGAACAGCAGGCCCACCGGCGCCTTGAACGTCCGGGGGGCGACCGCCACCGGCGCAGGCGCCGGCGGGGCCGGCGCCTGCGCGGCCACCGTCACGACCGCACGCCCGAGCAGCGGGGCGAGGCCCAGTCCCAGTGCGAGTCCCACACAGCCCGCCACGATCAGCGGCACGGCAGATGTCTTCCGCATCGGCGCAACACTCCCGATCGGCGCGGACGCGCTCCGCCCCTGGTGGCACGCGCGGGTGCCGATCGTCGTTCAGCCTATCACTTCGCGGGGATGGGACCAGGCCGGCGGGCGCGGCGGGAGGACGCGCACGGACCGGGACCCGCGGCATGCGGAGTCCCGGTCCGTGCGCGACGACACTGACGACCCGGCTACTGACCGAAGTTGTCGACCAGCTTCAGGTTCACCACGCTCTGCCCGCCCGGCACGTAGCAGCTGGCGAACGTCTTGTACAGTTGCTCAATCTGCTGGGGAAACGCCTCGTCCAGAATCTTGGCCACCGTGTAGTCCGCATTCGGCACGGCGGGATCGATGACGAAGAGGTAGAGCGCATTGCCGTTCGGGCCGGGCTCGACCGACTTGAACACCTTCCAGCTCGCCGCCTGCTGCTTGCGCTGGGGGTTCGTGCTGCTCTGCAGCGCCTGCTTCAGCTTCCCCATGATCATTTCGAAGTCGGCGGTCTTGCCGGGCTTGATCGTGTTGAACACGATCCCGGCATCCGAGCCGAAGACCATGCCGGTCGGCTTCTGCGGCGTCGAGGCCGCCTGCTGCGCCCACGACGTCGCCGACGGCAGCATCAGCATCAGGGCGAGGCCCAGTCCAATCACAGCGTACCGGCGTCCCGCCGCCGGCAAGTACCCGAGTCGTCGCATCGCGGCCTCCTTCAAAAGCGAATACTGTATCGTATGTCGGGCTACACGAAAACGGTCATTACCTCGTGGGCCAGAAGCATCCCCCGACGCGTCAGGCGCAACCGCCCCGGCTCCCACACGAGGAGGCCGGCATCGAGGTGTGGACTCAGATGATCTCCGTAGCGCCGCCAGACGTCAACCCCATAACGCGCGTCGACCGCGGCCAGGTCGAGACCGTCGGTCAGCCGGAGGCCGGTGAACAGCGCTTCCTCCAGTTGTTCCGTCGGGGTCAGCACGCGCCGCTCGCTGACGAGATTGGCGCCGGCCTGCACCCGGGCCACGTAGTCCCCGACCCCGGACACCTGCTTCCACCGCACGCCGTGACGGGTCGAGTGCGCCCCGCACCCGAATCCGAGCCATTCCCCGTCGGTCCAGTACTTGAGGTTGTGCCTCGAGCGGCGGCCGGGCCGCGCCACGTTGGAGATCTCGTACTGCCCGTAGCCGGCGGCGTCCAGCGCCCCGAGCGCGTCCAGATACATCTCCGCCACGTCATCGTCGGGCGCCTGGGACCAGCGGGCGCGCGCCATGGC
>Ga0307374_10004530_pt1 | contig 23092 bp, 24 predicted proteins | sample OX3MG_FD_202532 | JGI IMG/M metagenome (GOLD analysis project Ga0307374, IMG submission 202532) | Soil microbial communities from Risofladan, Vaasa, Finland - OX-3 | ecosystem: Environmental > Terrestrial > Soil > Coastal area > Acid sulfate soil | place: Finland: Risofladan, Vaasa | collected... | reverse complement strand
TGCGCTCCCTCACCTCCGCGCTGCGCGAGCTCGTCGAGCCCCACGTGTTCTTCGAGGCCCTCGGCATCCGCTACACCGGGCCGGTGAACGGCCACGACGTCGCGACCCTCGAGCAGGCGCTCTCGCGCGCCGCGTCGTTCCCCGGGCCGATCGTGCTCCACGTGCTCACGCGAAAGGGCAAGGGCTACGCGCCCGCCGAGGCCGACGAGGTCCAGTGCCTGCACGACCTGAAGGCGACGGCCCCGCTCGCGGCGCCGGGATCGGGACGCGACCAGGGCGCGCTCGCGATCGGGCCGCGCTCGATCGAGGCGAGCTACACCGAGGCCTTCGGCCAGGCCGTGCTCGAGCGGGCCCGGGCCGACGACACGGTCGTCGCGATCACCGCGGCGATGCCCGGGCCGACGGGCCTGCTCGCGTTCGAGGCCGCGTTCCCCGAGCGCTTCGTCGACGTCGGCATCGCCGAGGCCCACGCGATGACCGCGGCCGCGGGCATGGCGCTCGCGGGCCTGCGCCCGGTCGTCGCGCTCTACTCGACGTTCCTCTCGCGCTGCTTCGACAGCGAGAACCTCGACGTCGGCCTCCACGGCGCGCCGGTCGTGATCTGCGCGGACCGCGCGGGCATCACGGGCGACGACGGGCCGAGCCACCACGGCGTGCTCGACATCGTGCTCGGCCTCGCGGTCCCCGGGCTCACGATCTTCGCCCCGTCGGAGCCCGCGGAGATCGCGCCGATGCTCGAGGCCGCGCTCGGCCTCGAGGGGCCGTCGCTCATCCGCTACCCGAAGACCCCGTGCCCGCAGAGCCTCGCCGCGCCCGGGAGCGGGCTCGCGTCGCGCGAGCTGCGCGCCGGGGCGGGCGAGGTCGTGCTCGTCGGCGTCGGCAAGATGGCCGCGCGCTGCCTCGACGCGGCCGCGCTGCTCGAGCGCGAGGGGATCGACGCGACCGTGCTCGACCCGCGCGTCGTGCGCCCGCTCGACCCCGCGCTCGTCGAGCGCTGCGTCGGAGCCGCGCTCGTCGTGAGCGTCGAGGACGGCCTCGCCCACGGCGGCGCGGGCCAGCACCTCGCGGCGGTCCTCGACGACGACGCCCGCCAGACGCGCACCCTCGGGCCGCGCGTCGTCACCCTCGGGGTCCCGACGCGCTACCTCGCGCACGCGAAGCCCGACGCGATCCTCGCCCGGCTCGGCCTCGACGCCGCCGGCATCGCCGCCTCGACGCTCGCCGAGATCGAGCGCGTCGCGCGCACGCCCGCCCGGGGCGTCTCGCGTCGCCCGGCGGCGACCGCCGAGGGGCGGCCGGGGGGCTAGGTCGACTGCCCGCGGTTGGTCGCGCGCACGGTGTCGAGGTGGACCGACTCGAGCGCGACCTGCTCGCGCACGATCGCGATGTCCTCGCGGTGCGTGATCCCGATGCACCGGTTGCCGGTGTCGACGACGTGGACCTCGTCCGCGCCGCTCGTCACGAGCGCACCGACGACGTCGGGGAGCAGGAGCTCCGGCCGGCCGCCGGGTTCCGGGTCGAACGCGCGGACGGCGATCTCGAGCTCGTCGAACAGCTTCGGGTGGAATCCCCAGAGGTTCATCGAGACGGGCTCGTCGCCCGTGAGGAGGCGGTGCGCCGGGTGCGCGGCGAGCGACTCGACGCCCGCGCCGATCTCGGCGAGGGGAACCGCGTCGAACGTGCCGTCGGGGCGCCGGTGGACCCGGTGCTCGGCGACCCGGGCGAGCCGCGAGTCCGGACCGATCTCGCAGATGCCTCGGGTGACGGTGGCTGCCGTGATGACCGTGCGCTTCAGGCGGTACGCGACGAGCACGTGCCGATCGCGATCGGGCCCGTCCGCGCGGTCGGTCGCCGCGAAGCCGAAGTGCTGCGCGATGAGGCGGAGCGCGGCCTCGCCGTAGAGGTCGTCGGCGTTCGCCACGGCGAACGGGCCGTCCACGAGCGGTCGTGCGCAGAGCACCGCCTGTGCGGTCCCGGGCACGGGTGGCTGGCAGACGAGCTCGACCGGGAGCGTCGCCGTCCAGCGCGCCTCGATGTGCTGGGCCACCTCGGCGCGGATCTCCTCGCGCACGACGACGACGATGCCCGTGAAGCCGCAGGCCTCCGCGGCGAGCGCCGTATAGTCCATGATGGCTTCGCCGTTCGGTCCCACGGGGGCGAGCTGCTTCAGTCCGCCGAAGCGGCGGCCGTGGCCGGCCGCGAGGATCACGAGCTGCACCCCAGCATCCTAGGCCGCTCTCTCGAGCGTGAGATTTGATCGGTGCGACATGGTTATTAGCAAATTGTTAGGAAAGGGGCGCCCGGAGCGGCCTGCGAGCCGCTATGCGGTCGTGGCCGCAGGCAGCGAGGACCCCCAGCGCGCGCACGCACGGGACGAGGTCGCGGCGGCCGGGGGCCCGGCCGAGGCGGGCGCCGTGGGCGACGCGCCCGCGGGCGGCGCGGGCGAGCCGGTCGGCGAGCGCGCCGCGGCACCCGTCGAGCCCGTCGGCGAGCGCGCCGCGGCATCCGTCGAGCCCGTCGAGCTCGGTCCGGTGACGCTCGACGACGAGGAGCTCGCCCGGCGCGAGGCGGCACTTGCCGAGCTGCTCGAGCTCATGCGACCCGCGGTGCAGATGGACGGCGGTGATCTCGCGCTCGTCGACGCCGACTACGCGGCGGGTGTCGTGGAGGTCGAGCTGCGCGGGGCGTGCGGCTCGTGCGCGATCTCCGCGACGACGCTCCAGGGCGGCGTGGAGCGACTCCTGAAGGAGCGGCTCGACTGGGTCACGCAGGTCGTCGGCGGGGTCGACGACTCCGTCGACCCGCTCGAGAGCGCGGCGATGGGCCGCGGCGCGTACGTGCCCCGCTACTACTGAGCGAAGTCCGAGGTGGGACCTGGCGCGGGTTCGGGCCGACCGCGGCGAGCGCGTGGAGCGTGCGTCTCGCCGTGACGACGTGACCGCGACCCGCGGGCCCGCCGGGCTGCCGGCCGGCGTGACCGTGCGCGTCGTCGACCCGACGTCCCCTCCGGTTCCCGAGATGGTCGAGCGGATGCTGGATCACCTCGAGGGGCTCTACGAGGGCTTCGACCGTGGCGAGATGACCCTCGACGCCGGCGACTTCCGCCCGCCGAGCGGTGCGTGGGTGGTCGTCGAGCGCGACGGCCGGCCGCTCGCGTGCGGCGGCGTGCGGCGGTGCGAGGTCGGCGAGTCGACGGCGGAGCTGAAGCGGATCTGGGTCGAGGCCCCCGCGCGCCGCACGGGGATGTCGCGCCTGCTGCTCGCCGCGCTCGAGGCGTGCGCCTCCGAGCTCGGCTACGCGGAGATCTACCTCGACACGGGCCCTCGCCAGCTCGAGGCGATGCGACTGTACGAGACGAGCGGTTACGAGAGGATCGCGAACTACGGGCGCAACGCGGCGAGCACGTTCCTCACGAGCTATGCGAAGCTGCTCGCGCCGCTCGACGGGAAGCGCATCGCGTCGCGAAGCGCGCGGTAGCCGACGAGCCGCACGCCCGCCCGCGCGAAGGCCACGGCGAGGCCGCCACCTGCGTCGAGCAGGCCCTGCTCCTCGACGCGCTCCGCCCAGTCGGGAGCCGCCGCGCGCAGCTCGGGCGTGTCGATCGCCGGGTGCGCGTGGATCTCGGTGACGCCGGCGGGCAGCGTGGCGACCGCGTCCTCGACCGAGCCGGTGCCGGCGGCGAGCGCGCCGGCCGACACGACGCGATCGGGGGCGAGGACCCCGCGCATTCGCGCGAGGTCGCGGAACGGGAAGCCGACGCGGGCCTCCTGCTCCTGGGCGGGCAGCCGGACCGGCAGGTGGAGGTCCTCCGCGATGTCGAGGTACACGTCGAAGAACTCGGGCTTCAGCTCGACCTCGCCGAGGTGCACGTCGAGGTGGGTGACGTCGAACCCCCAGTAGATCGCGCGCTCGACCTGGGCGCGCCACTCGCGGCGCACCTCGTCGAGGTCTGCGTGCTCCCACACGTCCGAAACGGTGCGGGGGAAGCCGCCGTCGCCGTCGAGGAGCGACGGCGCGTGGGTGATCGGCCCCCAGCGGTACAGGTCGAGCTCCGCGTTCAGCGTGAGGTGGCAGCCGACGTCCTCGCCCCGGTACGCGGCGGCCGCGCCCCGCGACCAGGGCGCGGGGACCATGAGCGACGCGGACGTCGCGACGCCGGTGCGGAGCGCGCCGTACACCGCGACGTTGGCCCCGTGGGAGAACCCGAGCTCGTCGCAGCACACGACGACGACCCGGTCGCCGTCGGAGAACCCGAGCCGTCGCGCGAGCTCGCTCACGTCGGCGGCCGGTCTCCCGAGGTCGCTCGGCGCGTCACCGTCGCCGTCAGCGTCCGAGCCGTGCCTGGAGCGCGGCGTCTTTCGCCCGCACCTCGTCGGCGAGGCGTCGCTGGGCAGCGACGATCTCCGCCGAGATCGTCTCGTCGCCCGTGCCGAGGATCCGCACGGCGAGCAACCCGGCGTTCCTCGCTCCGTCGACGGCGACCGCGGCGACCGGGATGCCCCGCGGCATCTGGACGATCGACAGCAGCGAGTCGAGACCGTCGAGCACCTTGAGCGACACCGGGACGCCGATGACCGGCAGCGGCGTCACGGCCGCGAGGACGCCTGGTAGGTGGGCCGCGCCGCCCGCGCCGGCGATGATCACCTTCACCCCTCGCTCGTGCGCGCCGCGCGCCCACGCGATCGCGTCGTCGGGTGTCCGGTGCGCGGACAGCACGCGCATCTCCCACTCGACGCCGAACTCGTCGAGCGCGTCCGCGGCTCCCCGCATCACCTGCTCGTCCGAGTCGCTCCCCATGACGATGCCGACACTCATCTCCAACTCCTCATCTGCGCGCGCCCGCCCCTGCGGAGCGGGAAGAGACGCTTCGCGACCTGGCCGAGCGCGAGGCCGATCGCGACGCCGCCGACGACGTCGGACGCGTGGTGGATCCGCACGTGGACACGGCTCGCCGCGACGACCGCGGCGGTCGCGAAGTAGACGGGTGCGAGCGGGTCGCCGTCGGACAGCAACGTCGCGCCGCAGAACGCGGCCGTCGCGTGCCCCGACGGGAAGCTCGACGAGAGCGGCTGGCGCAGTGGCAGCGGGTGGTCGGGCTGCTCGACGGGCCGGGTGCGGCGGAAGACGGACTTCAACAGCACGTTCACGGTGAACGACTCGATCCCGGTCGCGACGATCGCGCGCGCGGCGGCCCGCTCGTTGCGAGCACCGCCGCGCAGGGCCCGCAGCAGCGCGAAGACGACCCAGATCAGGCCGAAGTCTCCGAGCGCGGATGCCGTGTAGAACACCCGGTCGGCGAGCGCGTTGCCGCGCAATCCCGCCGCGAGCGCGTCGGCACGGTTGTCGAAGGCGCCCACGAGGTCGTCGGTCATCGGCTCGAAGGCTAACCGGCGAGCGGGGCCACCTCGGCCACGGCCGTCGGGCCGAGCGCAGCGCGCGCGTGCGCGGGATCGCCGCCGAACGCGGGGCAGTGCGCGCGGAACGCGCAGCTGGGGCAGAGGCGGGAGGGGCTCGGGCGGAAGTCGTCCTGGTCGCACGCGCGCTCGATCGCGCGCCACACCGCGCCCGCGCGCTGGCGGATCCCGCGGAGCGTCTGCGCGCTCGGCGCCTCCGACACGACGACCGGGTCGCGCAGGTACACGAGGCGCACCTCGCTCGGCGCGCGGCCGAGCACCTGCTCGCACAGGAGCGCGTAGAAGTGGACGCCGATCATGCGCGAGCGAGCATGCTCCGGGCGCGGCGCCCTGCCCGTCTTGTAGTCGACTACGACGAGGTCGCCGCTGTCGAGGCGGTCGAGGCGGTCGATGATCCCGCGCAGCTCCACGCCATCGAGCTCGACCCGGAGGTCGAGCTCGATGCCGACGGGCCGGACGGCGGACGGGTCCTCGACGGCGAAGTAGCGGGTCACGAGCGCTTCGGCCTCCCGCCGGAACGTCGCACGGCCCGCGTCGTCGAGCCCGAGGGAGGCGATGTCCCCGTCGGCGAGCCCGCTCCAGGCGTCGTCGAGCGCGGCGAAGGCGCGCTCACGCGTCCGGTCCGAGGGCCGCGCGGTGGCGAGGAGGAGCTCGAGCGCTTTGTGCACGAGCGTCCCCCGGACGAGGTGCGGCGACGCGGGCTCCGGAAGGTGGTCGAGGTACGAGAAGCGGAACGCGAGCGGGCAGCTCATGAACTTCGTGATCTTCGACGGGGTGAGGGTCGTCGGGAGCGGGTAGCTCATCTCGCCAGGCTACGCTCCGGCTGTCCCGAGGTTCGAGAGCACGGACTCGGCGACCGCTGCCGGGTCCTCGAGGGGCCCGAGGTGGCCGAGCCCGTCGACCTCGACGAGGCGGGCGTCGCGGAGTTGCGCCGTCGCCCGGGCGAGCGCGCCGCGGCCGACGTCGCTGCTCGCGCCGCCGCGCGCGAGGACGACCGGGCAGGCGATCCCTCCGATCCGGTCCAGCGCGTCGCAGGCGTACCCGTTCGCGAACACGAGCGCCTCGGTCTCCGGCGCGCACGCGAGCTCGACTGCGCCGTCGGCCGCGTCGACGAAGCCGTGCTCGACGTAGGCCTCGAGCACGGCGGCGTCGAGCAGCGCGAGCGGAGGGCGTGCCCAGTAGCGGTCGAGCGCGTCGCGACGCGACGCGAACCTCGCCCGCCGGCGCCGCGCGGCGTCCGACATCGGGTTGGCCAGGTCGAGCGGCCGTCGGTCGTTCCGCTCGAACAGGATCGGCTCGTAGCAGTAGAGCGCGGCGAACGTCCCGGGCTCGCTGGCCTCCGCCAGCAGGAGGGCAGTCCCGCCGAGCGAGTGGCCGAAGCCGACGGGCCGCTCGGCGCGGGTGGCGCTGCCACCCCGGTCCGCGAGTGCGACACGCGTCGCGAGCCGTGCGGCGGCGAGCACGTCGAAGCCGAACCCGCCCCACGAGTAGTCCCCGTCGGCTGGCGCCCCCGAACCGCCGTGGCCGCGCAAGTCGGGCGCGACGCACGTGAAGCGCACGCCGAGGAGCTGCGCGAGGGGGCCGAGGACGAGGCCGTGGAAGCCCGTCGCATGGACGAGCACCGCCGGAGCGCCCGTGCCCGCGAGAACGTGCACCGCGACGTCGATCCCGTCGGCCGAGGTCTCGACGTGTACGGGGCCCACGCCGGCGACGCTAGCGGCGCGCGGCCGGCGCGCGGGTGGTGCCCTCAGGCCGGCGGCACCGGCTCGGGCGGTCGCGCGCGTCCCGACGCGGGCTGCCACGCCGGCTCGACGGGCGCCCGCATCGCGATCTCCCAGCGAGACACGAGCCCGTCGACACCCGCGTCCGCCTCCTGCGCGAGCTCGGCGGACAGCGCCGCGTCGCGCGCGTCGAGCGCGGCGTCCGCGCGCGCGGCCTTGCGATCCTCCGAGCGCATCCACTGGATGAAGATCGGCAGGATCGCACCGGCGGACGCGATCTCCGAGAAGATCCAGAGCAGGCTCCCGCCGGTGTGGATGCTCGCCAGCGTGTACATCGCGGCGTCGGCTCGTGCGCTCGGGCGGCTCTCGTTCATCAGCGCGATGCCGAGCCACGTCTCGACCGGCACGCCGATGAACAGGTTGAGCATGCGCGCACCGTGCCCCATCCGCCAGCGAGGCACCGGGTCGATGCCGATGGTCGGCCACCAAAAGAGCGTCGCGCCGAGCAGGAAGCCCACGTTGATCGCGTCCATGAGCGCCATGTGCCGCATCGAGAAGCCGATCACCGGCGTGAGGAAGAACAGGTACATCGCGCCGTAGTACAGGAACCAGACCGACACGGGATGGCTCACGACCGCGAACGGCCTGCTGTGCAAGATCCGCAACCAGCGGGCCTTCGCCTGGCGGCTCGAGCTCTGGAGCAGCAGCGTCGAGGGTGCCCCGAGCGCGAGGAGCGGCGGTCCGACGACCATCAACAGCAGGTGCTGGATCACGTGCGCCTGGAAGTACGTCGCGGTGTAGCTCGCGATGGGCGACTGGAGCGCGAGGTCGACGGACACCAGACCCGCGAGGAACGACACCGTGCGCCAGCGGTTCCACGCCCGCCCCCGGGCCGCGAGCCGCCAGTCGGCCCGCAGGTACCACGCGGCGAGCGCGACGAGGCCGACGAGCGCGAGCAGTGCGAACGGGCCGGTGCCCCACGCCGTCAGCGAGTTGTGCAGCGTGAAGCTGAGCTGCGGCATGCCCGGCACCCGCGCGACTGTAGCGAGCACACCGCGCGCGGGCACGTCGGAGCGGTCGCGCCCGCCGGGCGCCCGCTGGCCCGGTCAGTCTGGCGCGAACGGTGCGGGAGCAGGGCCGCAGGCCGCGGCGGCGCGTGCCGCGCACGCGGCGAGCCGGTCGTCGTCGCCGGGGACCGACACGAGCGCGACGCCGAGCGGCGAGCCGGACGCCCGCGCGGCGGGCAGCGCCGCGACGGGCGCTCCGGCCGCGCCGGCGAGCACGGTGAGCAGCAGCGTCGTTCTCCGCAGGTCGTCCGTCGCCGCGCTGCGGAGCGCGATCTCGGGCGCCGCGCCGCTCGCCGCGGGCTGCGCGAGCAGCTCGTCGCGTCCGAGCGCGCCCCCGAGCGCGGTGCGGGCCTGCTCGAGGATCGGGCGCAGGGCGTCCGCGGCGCGGGGGTCGACCTGCGAGGCCGCCGCGAACCGCGCTGCGACGCCCGGTCCGAGCGCCGGCCCACGCCGCTCGATCCAGGCGCCGTGCGACGCCCACGCCTCGGCCATCTGGATCGTGCGGAACGCTTCGAGCACGCGCTCGAGGTCGTCCGGCGCGACGACCTCGCGCTCCACGACCCGACAGTCGAGCTCGCGGGCGACCCGGGTGACGGCGTCCTCGAAGCCGGCGCGTGCGTCCGCGTCGAGCAGGCGCGCGAGCTCGGGCGGGCACACGAGCGTGCGGGGCGGCCCCGCACGCTCGTCGGGCCGTGCCGCGCGAGCCGTGCCGGGGGCGCCGGCGCGAAGGGCGTGCCACGCGCGCTCGAGCGTCGCCGCGTCACGAGCGAGGAGCCCGACCGTGTCGAAGCTCGGCGCGAGCGGGACGACCCCTTCGGACGAGATCATGCCGTGCGACGGGCGGAACCCGAAGATGCCGCAGTACGAGGCGGGCACGCGCACCGAGCCGCCCGTGTCCGTCCCGATCGCGAGCTCGGCGCAGCCGCCGGCGACCGCGGACGCGGAGCCGCTCGACGACCCGCCGGGGACGCGGCCGGGCGCGGCCGGGTTCACCGGCGTGCCGTAGTGGGCGTTCGTGCCGGACAGGCTGAACGCGAGCTCGTCGCTCACCGTCTTGCCGACGAGATCCGCGCCCGCGGCGAGCAGCGCGGTGACGACCGGCGCGCTGCGTGTCGCGACGGGCGCGTCGGCGAGGAAGTCCGGGTTCCCCGCACCGGTCCGCCATCCCGCGACGTCGACGAGGTCCTTCACCGCGAAGCGACTGCCGGTGAGCGCGCCGGCGGGCGCTCCCGCGAGCTCGGCACGCGCACCCGGCAGGAACGCACCGAGCTCGGAGCAGCGGCCCCGCGCGCGGTCGTGCGAGGCGGGGCTCGCGGGCGAGGCTGCGTCGGGCACGAGCGCACGCTACGGCACCGGTCGGGGCGCGCGTCGCCCGCCCGGCAGCGTTCTCGCCACGGGGTCGAGCAGGCGCGCGAGCGCACGGCGGTAGGCGACCGCGACCCGGTCGAACGCCATGTGGATCTCGGCCGCCGGGTCCGGCGGGAGCTCGACCGGGAGCTGGCTCTCGACGATCGGGCGCTCCCGCTCGGCGAGAGTCGCCTGGAGCTGCGCGTACGGCTCGTCGGCGGCGGAGAGGTCGAAGTCGCGGCTCCGGTAGCAGTAGCCCGTGCACGCGCCGTCGCCGTGCGGCTGCGCGGCGAAAAAGAGCGCCCGGTGCGACCCGTCCCGCTCGTCTCGGGAGGCGAGATGGACCGTGAAGGGCAACGTGAGCACGTAGTCGTCGCACCGGGCGCCCGCGAGGGCCGTGACCGGGCGCCCGCCGTCCGGCTCCGGAGCCCGCACGGTCATCGTGGTGCGGAGCTCGTCCCCCACCTGCTCGACGCGGTGCGCAGGGACGACGAGCTCGCGACGCGAGCGGGGGAGCCCGTCGTGCACGTAGCCGAGGCGGCCGGGGTCCGCGACGTTCTCGACCATGCGCGCCGCGCTCGTGCGCCAGGTGAAGGGCGCGCACGCGACGTGCCGGTAGCCCGGGTCCGACCACTCCGGGAAGGCGGGTACGTCCGCGACCGGGGCCCCGAGGCACACCCACACGAGCCCGTACCGCTCCTCGCAGGAGTAGAGGACGAGCCGCGCGCGCCGGTCGGCCGGCACGCCCTCGGCGAGCTGCGGTACGCGCACGCACGCGCCGGACGCGTCGTAGGTCCAGCCGTGGTTCGGGCAGACGACGCAGCCGCGCGCGTCGACCCGTCCGAGCGAGAGCGCGGTGCCGCGGTGCGGGCATCGGTCCGACGCCGCGACGGGATGGCCGCCCGCGTCGCGCCACAGCACGACCCGCTCGCCGAGCAGCGTCGTCGACGCCGGACCGCCGCGGAGCCCCGAGGCCCACGCGACCGGGTGCCAGTAGTTGCGGAGCGGGTCGCCGCCGCGTGCGGGCTCGGGCGGGGCAGAGCGGTCGAGGCCTCGAGCGTGCGAAGTCAACGCACCGTCGCGCGAGCCGGCACGCGCGCGGCGCCGGCTGGCGACGGTGCGAAGCGGGCGCTCACTCGTCGATCATCGCGGGGCTGTCGTTTCACGAGCGTGAACTCTCTGCGCGCGACCGCACCGCACCGGCGACGTCGCACGGAGGCCCGCGGCTCACGAGGCGACGGCGGGCCCGCGGCTCGTCCGGGCCGGCGTCGCCGCCGACCGCCGACCCGCGGTGCTCACGGCTGCTCGACGAGGCGGTACCCGGCGCCGCGCACGGTCTTCAGCATCGGCTCGAGACCCGGCAGGTTGAGCTTTCGGCGCAGGTAGCCGACGTAGACGTCGACCACGTTGCTGCCGGGGTCGAAGTCGTACTCCCAGACTTCGCTGAGGATCCGCGTCCGGGACAGCACGTGGGTCGGATGCCGCATGAACAGTTCGAGCAGCGCCCACTCGCGCGGCGCGAGCTCGATCCGGCGGCCGCCGCGCTGCGCGATCTTCGTGAACAGGTCGAGACGCAGGTCTGCGACGACGAGCTCGCTCGCGGTGGGCTGCGTGCTCGAGCGCACCGCGGCGCGGACGCGTGCGAGCAACTCCTCGAACGCGAAGGGCTTCGTCACGTAGTCATTCGCGCCGAGGTCGAGCCCGCGGACCTTCTCGCCGACCTCGGCGCGGGCGGTGAGGATGACGACGGGGAGCGCGGCGTCGCGCCGACGCAGGTTGCGCAGCACGTCCTCGCCGGACACGCCGGGGAGGCCGAGATCGAGCAGCACGAGGTCGAACGGCTCGACGGCGAGCCCGAGCAGGTGCTCGGCGTCTTCCCCGTTGCCGACCACGATCGCCGCGTAGCCCTCGGCGCGCAGCCCCTTCACGAGGAACGACGCGATGCGCTCGTCGTCCTCGACGACCAGGATCCTCAGTGTTCGCTCCCTTCCCCGTAGCGGTCCCGACCCGACGGGAGCACGATCGACACGCGGGCGCCGCCCAGCTCCGACTCGCCGATCGCCACCCGGCCGCCGTGCGACTCGGCGACCGCCTTCACGATCGCGAGCCCGAGGCCGGTGCCCCCTTCGGACCGCGCGCCCGGGCGCGAGAAGCGCTCGAGCGCGGCCGCGCGCTGGTGCTCGGGGATGCCGGGGCCGGAGTCCTCCACGACGAGCTCGATCTCGCCGTGCACCTCGTCGAGCAGGGCCGACAGCCGGATCGTGTCCCCAGGCGCCGTCGCCTTCACCGCGTTCGCGACGAGGTTGAGGACCGCCCCCCGGACCTTCGCCTCGTCGACGAGCAGCACCCGGTCGGGCACGGGCTCGAGGAGGAACGTCCGGCTCGCGAGGACCTGGGCCGCGGCGAAGCAGTCGCCGAGGAGCGCGCGAAGGTCGACCGGCGTCCGGGCGAGGAAGTCGGAGTCCATCGCGTGCCCGAGCATGAGCAGTCGCTCGACGACCGCCCCCATGTGCCCGAGCTCGTCGACGACGAGGTCGATCGTCTCCTTGACCGCCGTGGGGTCCGCGGCGCCGGTGCGGCCGAGGACCTCGAGGTGGCCGCGCGCGACCGTGAGCGGCGTGCGGAGCTGGTGGGACACGTCCGCGAGGAGTCGCCGTTGACCGGCCATCGCGGTCTCGATCCGGTCGAGCATCTCGTCGAAGGTGCGCGCGAGGTCCCCGACCTCGTCGTCGGTTCCCTGGTCGCCGAGGCGGCGGTCGAGGCTCGAGCGCCCGATCTCGTCGGCCGCCGAGGTGATGCGCCCGACCGTGCGGAGCAGCTTTCGCAGCAGCACGTAGCTGCTCGCGACGCCCGCAGCGAGCGCGACCGCCGCCTCCGCGAGCGAGAGCGCGAGGACTCGCGCCCGCTCGGCGGCGAACGGCGTGAGGTCCGCGGTCGCGACGATGGTCCCCACGCGCCGTGCGCCCTCGAGCAGCGGCGCCGCGGCGAGCTCGACCGGGTGGCCGCCGACGGTCGCGGCGATGACCTCCGAAGCGCTCGGCGGGTGGGCGAGCAGCGCCGCGACGGCCGGCGAGCGCGCGAGGCTCGCACCGCTCGCGGTCTGGACGCGCGCGCCCGTCGGGAGCGCGACGAGGACGGCTCCTCCCGACGCGAGCGCGTGCGATTCGAGGTAGCCGACCGAGAACGCTTCGAGCTGTTCGCCGGCCGGGCGGTCGGCGGCCGCGCGCGCGAACGTCCGGAGCTCGTCCGCGAGGTTGCTCGCCGCGACGGCCTGGTAGCTGGAGGAGAAGCTCGACACGAGCGCGATCGCGACGGCGCCGAGCACGACGACGAGGATCCCGCCGTGCAGCGCGGCGAGGCGCACGGCGGTGCCGGAGCGTCCCCGCGGGAACCGGCGGGTCACCGGATGCGTCGAGTCGGTCGGTGCGGTCAGTTGTCGGCGACCGTGCCGTTCGACGGTCGCCCGCCGTGCGTCCGTCCGTCGTCGTCGGTCACCGGCTGGCGCGTCGTGACCGTCGTGACGTTGGAGTCGCGCGGGGGGGCCGTCGTCGAGGTCGTGGTCGTCGGTGCGGCGGCGGTCGCCGCCGAGTCCCGGGAAGGTGCGAGCGTCGTCGGCGGGGCGGTCGTCGCGGGGACCGTGCTCGCGGGCTCGGTGGTCGGCGTCGTGGTGCTCGGCGTCGCAGCCGTCGTGGTGGTGGTCGACTCGGGTGCGCGGGGCGGCACGGTCGTGCCCGGCACGGAGCTCGCCGCTGTGCCCGCGGCGGGGTGCACCGGAGCGCTCGAAGCGGCCGGCACCGTACCGGACCCCACCTGGAGCGCGCTCGGCAGCGCGCCTCCCGGGGCGCCCGAGCGCGCGAGCACGAGCGCGACGGCGCCGGACGCGACGACGACGACTCCGAGCAGCCAGAACGTCGACGCCGAGCGCCACGCGCCGCGTCGGCGCGGGAACCGGCCGTGCTCGGTGCGATCCCGGACTTCCACGCCCGTCATCGTCTCACTCGGCGACGGCGGTCGCGGAGCACCACGGGCCCGCCGCCCCCACCATCGGACCCGACGACCGTGAGCGCGTCGGCGGGACAGGCGTTGCACGCGCGCACCGCACGGGCCACCGAGGCCCGGCCCGAGATCGGCGTGGGATCGACGACCGCGAAGCCCCACTCGTCGAGCGCGACGCGCTCAGGGCAGCGCAGCGAGCAGATCCCGTGGCCGTCGCAGCGCGCGCCGTCGAGCTGAAGCCTTACCGGTCCCGCGGGCGGGTCGGAGCGCGGCGCCGACGCGCGGTCGCCGGTCACCGGCGCGACCGGTCCACGGGGGTTGCGGGCAGCGGCAGGCCGGCGCCGGTCGCCCGGCAGGCGCGACCGCGCACGTGGAGGCGGAGCTCGTCCGCGAACGTGTCGAGCGCGCTCTCGACGATCTCGGCCGCGCCCGTCGGGTGCCCGCACGCGCCACGGCCGCGCACCGACGCCGCGAGGCGCCGGAGCTCCCGGACGTCCGCCCGTCGCGCACGGCCGTCCGCGACCGTGCCCATGAGGGTCGCCATCGCGGGGAGCCCGAGCGCGCACGGCCCGCACTGGCCCGCCGACTCGCCCGCGAGCCAGGCGACGATCCGCGCGGTCTCGGCGATCCCGCACCGGTCGTCCCCGAGCGCAGCGACGAGCCCGCACCCGAGCCGCAGGCCGGCGAGCCCGAGCGCGTGGCGGTCCACCGGAGCAGACCATGCCGCGGCCGCGTCGACCCAGCTCCCCGCGTAGCCGCCGAGCAGCAGCGCGCGGGGCGGAACGGCGAGGCCGCCGGCTTCGTGCAGGACTTGGCCGAACGTCGTCGGGCTCACGACCTCGACCACGGTTCCGGGAGCGGACACGTCGCCCGCGAGCGTGAGCAGTGTCGACCCCGGGCAGCCGTCGGTGCCGGCTTGCGCGAACCATCGGGCGCCGAAGCGCACGACGAGCCCTGCGTGCGCGAACGTCTCCGCGTTGCTCACGACCGTCGGGCGGCCTCCCACGCCCGCGGCGGCGGGCGGGAGCTCCGTGCGCCGCGGCGCCGCGGGTCCGCCGGAGAGGAAGCGCACGACCGCGCTCGCCTCGCCCGCGACGTAGCGGTCCGGACCGTCGACGAGCCGTATCGAAGCTGCGGCGCCGGCCCGGCGTCGCTCCTCGAGCGCGCGCACGAGCGCGCCGCACACGCCCGCGCGCTCGCGGTGCAGGTAGACGAGGATCTCTTCCGCGCCGATCGCGGCCGCGACGGCCTCGGCCCCGTCGAGGACGACGTGCGGCCGTAGCGAGATGAGCGTCGCGTCCTTCCGGCTCGCGGGCTCTCCTTCGCTCGCGTTCACGACGACGACCGGCGCGCCCGGGCTCGCGGCGGCGAGGTCGAGCTTGCGCGCGAGCGGGAACTCGCCGCCGCCCCGACCGAGCAGGCCGCTCGCCCGCACGGCCGAGCGGAGCTCCACCGGCTCCCGGCCCAGGTGACCGGCGGGCCCGAGCCGGTCGAGGTGCGCGGCGTACCGTTCGGCGCCGGCGCTCGCGGGAGGGCCGGCGAGAAGGCGCGTCGCCGCGCCGCCTGCGACGCCGAAGCCGGCCGCAGTGTCGTGCGGCACCGACTCCGCGATCTCGAGCAGCGGCGCCGTCATCGCGTCGCCGCACGCCCGGCGCGCGCGTCGCGTGCGGTCTCGGCGAGCACCTCGCGTCGCGTGTCGCCCAGCGCTTCGCGCGTGGCGTCGACGAGCGCCTCGCGTCCGTTGTCGTCACGCGCGCCGCGCGCCGTGTCGACAGATGCCCCGCGTGCCGCTCCGGTGCTCGTCGCGCAGTGGTCGGCGGGCACGGCGGGGTGGTCGGCGAGCACGCGCCGGGCCGCGGGGCGAGCGGCGTGCCGGGTCGCGACGACCGCGACGACCGCGAGCCCGGTCACCACGTACACGACGCGCAGCGTCCGGGCGTCGGTCCCTGCGAACAGGCCGTGCACCCATACGGCGGCGAACGTCGCGACCGAGGCGCGATGGACCGCGAGCCAGTGACGCGTGCCGCGCGCCCCGGCGAGGCCGGCCGTCGCACCGATCGCGACGAGTGCGAGGAACGCGACGACGCCGAGCGCGACCGGCAGCGTGCGGTAGTGCGACATTCCGGGAACGAGCGCCCCCCACCAGCCGACCCCCGCGTACCGGTCGGCCGCGAGCGAGACGAGGTGCCCCGCGACGAGCACGATGGTCGCGACGCCGAGCGCGGCGTGGGTGCGCAGGCGGGTCTCGCCGTGGAGTGCCGGTACCGCGAAACGCCACGGGTGGCGCATCCAGGTGCCGAGCAGCACGAGCCCGGTTAGCGCGAAGTACGACGCGACTCCGAGCGCGCGTCCGGTGATCCACGGGAAGTAGCGGCTGTGCAGCGTCGGTGCGAACGCGCGTGCGGCGACCGCTCCGGCACCGACTGCGAGGGCGGACACCGCTCCCGCGGTCACGAGGAGCGAGAGGACGGAGCGCGCTCGGTGCAGCCCGGGCTGAGTCACGGGGCCTGCCGTTCGAGCACGGGGACGAGCTCCTGTGTGTGGCCGCGCCAGCCGTCCGACCCGACCCACAGCGCGGCGACGCTGGCCTGACGTGCCGCCGCCTCGACACCGCTCGCGCCCGCGAGGAAGAGCGCCTTGCTCCACACACCTGCGGTCGCGGGATCCCGCGCGACGACGGTGACCGACGACAGGCCCTCGCCGCCCGGGCGGCCGGTCGACGGGTCGACGAGGTCGTGCGTCGGCGTGCCGTCGACCGTCCACCGCGGCGCGCAGCTCGACGAGGTCGCGGCCCCGGTGTCGCCGAGCGCGAGCACCGCGACCGGTGCACCGCCGCCGCACGGGTCCTCGACGCCCAGGCGCCACGGGCCGCCGTCGGGTGCGCGACCGGCACAGAAAACCACGTCACCGGCCCAGACGAGGAAGTCGGTCGCGGCCGAAGCGACCGCGGTGGCCGCCCACCGCACCGCGAGGCCCTTGGCGATGGGCCCGAGATCGATCGGCGCGCCGCCGAGATGGATCGCGCGATGCGCGTGGCGCACCTGGGGGCGCCACGCGCCCGACGGCCCGGTCGCGCGCCCAGGTGTCGCGCGTGCACCGAGCTCCGCCTCGCCCGTGGGCCCGGCACGCTCGCCGTGGCCGCGCGCCGCGGACGGCGGGGGGACGCGCGGGTCGAATCGGCCGGACGAGCGCTTGTAGGCGTCGTGGCTCTCTGCCACGGCCGCGACGAGCAGGTCCGGTACGACGTGCCACTGGTCGGGCGCGGCGTTCGCACGGGCGAGCGCGCTCGTGGCGTCGGAGCAGGTGCATGCCCGGTCGACCTCGTGGAAGATCTCGAGCGCGCGGGCGACCGCGGCGTCGAGCGGCGCGTGCGCGGCGCCGTCTGCCGGTCGCATGCGCCGGGACGCCGCTCGGACGGTCACGTCGCCGCCCATCGCGCGGGTCCGCTCGACGAGCTCGTCGGGGCCGAGGGCGGCGTGCGCGCGGAGGCCGCGGCGAGCCGCGGACGGCAGACCGCGCGTCGGCGCGGCGCGCTCAGCCGACACCGGACGGTCCCGTCGTGGCGTGAACCGGCGCCGCGGCCGGCGCCGCCGCGACGGGAGGCGGCGCCGCGGGCAGTGGCGGGATCGCCGGCAGCGGGGCGAGCGTCGCGGCAGGAGCGGCCGCGCCCGCCGAGCTCCCCGCGCCCGCCGAGTTCCCCGCGCCAACCGAGCTCGCGGCGGCCGCGGCGGCCGTGGCAGCCGCGGCGACGGACGCGGCCTGCATCGCGGTGCGCTCGACCGCGGGGAGTGCCGCGAGGTCGAGCGCGAGCGCGCGCCGTGCCCGTGCGAGCGCGGCGTCCGCGGCCGACGGCTGCGGCGGAGTCGTCGCGACCGGCGCGGCGACCGGAGCCGCGCTCGAGGCGGGCACGCTGCGCTGCACCGCGACATCGGCCGCCGCGGCGCCTGCGAGCGCGATCGCCGTCACGATGGCCGCGGGCGCGATGCGCCGGCGGTCGTTGGCCCGCTCCATCGTGCGCGCGGCGCTCGTGCGTCGCGCAGCGATGCGCCGACGGGCGGCGCCGAGCTCCGCCGGAACGACGGGGCCGTCGGTCGCAGCGCGAGCGGTCGACTCCGTCGTCGCAGCCGGGGACGGCCGGCGCTCAGTCGTCGCCACGACCGCTGCTCGTCCCGCTCGCGCCGCTCGTCGCGTGGGTCGCCGGCGCGGCCGTGGTCGTCGGAGCGGTCGCGGCGGCGCTCCCGAGCGCGGCGCTGCGCTGCTGGAGGGTGGCCTCCTCGGCTCGCAGCGCGGTGGCGCGCTGGGCGAGCTGCGCGGCCTCGGAGGCGAGCTGCGTTCGCTCGCTCGCCAGCGCCTGGGACTGCTGGGTGAGCGCGGCCCGCTCCGCAGCGACGGCACGGGCGGACGCGGAGAGCCCCGAGGCGGACCGCTCGGCGCGGGCGAGCGTCTCGGCGAGGCGGGCGCGCGCCGCGGCCGTCTCGCGCCCGAGCGCGGTCGCCTGGGCGACGACTGCACCGACCGCCTGCGGCGCGACGTTCGGCGCGGCGGTCGTCGTGGTCGACGAGACGGCGGCGGAGCTCGGCGACGCCGAGTTCGCCGTCGCGGGCACGCTCGCCACGGCGGCGGCGCCACCGGCGACGGCTCCACCCGCCGCGAGCAGGGCGACGACCCGGGTGCGGCGGGCGCTCATCGCCCACCCCCCGAGCCGCCCGGACGGGTCGCGTTCGTCGCGGCCCGAGACAAGGATGCGGTGCGGTCCATGGGTGCAGTATCCGCCCGGTTTCTGACGCCACGATGAGCTGAGGGTGAGGGTCCTCTCACACTCGAGGTGGTGGGCCCGTCACGCTGAGCGTTCACCCGTGAGCGCCTCGGCGAGCAGCTCGTAGGAGCGCAGGCGGGCGCCGTGGTCGTGCGTGATCGTGACGGCGAGCACCTCGTCGACGCCGTAGCTGCTCGCGAGCGCGCGCAGCTCGGCGGCGACGCGTTCCGGGCGACCCACGACGAGGCGCGCGAGCTGTTCGTCGACCTCGGCGTCGGGGGCGTCGTCGTTTGCGCCGGGCATCGGGATCGGTCCCGGGTCGGCCACGCGCCGCAGGCGGCGGCGCCAACGCGCGACCGGTCGCGCGAGCTCGAGCGCCTCCGCGTCGCTCGTCGCGCACACGACCGACACCGCGACGCTCGCGATCGGGTGCGGCGCGAACGGCGACGGCGCGAACTCGGCGCGATAGCGAGCGACGGCCTGCTGTCCCCCGACCGGGTTGATGAAGTGCGCGAAGCACAGCGCGGTGCCGAGGCGGGCCGCGAGCAGAGCGCCGTAGCCGCTCGAGCTGAGGATCCACGGGTCCGGCCCGGTCCGTGGCACGGGGGTCGCGCGCAGCGGGCGGAACGGATGGCTCTCGGGGAAGTCGTCGCCCAGCCACGCGAGGAGCTCGGCGACCTGCTCCGGAAAGTCGTCGCGCGAAGCGGTCGCGCGGTCGCGCCGGAGCGCGAGCGTTGTGCGCCCTCCGCCCCCGGGCGCACGCCCGACGCCGAGGTCGATACGTCCGGGGTGCAGCGCGGCGAGCGTGCGGAACTGCTCCGCGACCTTGAGCGGGCTGTAGTGGGGGAGCATGACGCCGCCGGAGCCCACGCGGATCGAGTGCGTCGACGCTGCGACGTGGGCGACCACGACCTCGGGAGCGCTCCCCGCGAGCCCGGTCGTCGCGTGGTGCTCGGCGAGCCAGTAGCGGTGGTAGCCGAGCCGCTCGGCAAGCCGCGCGAGCTCGACGGTGTTCGCGAGCGCGTCGGTCGCGTCGCTGCCAGCGGCGACGGGGCTCTGGTCGAGCACGGAGATCAGCATTCCGAGACGAGTAACGTCGCGCGGTGCCCAGCTGTTCCGACGCGGCACTCGGCCGCGCGAACCGGCACCGGGGTCGGACGGCCGCGTGGCCGGAAGGTAGCGTGGGCGGGTGAGCGATGCGACCGACGCGCCGATCCGCACCTCGACGTCAGGCGCGCCCGTGGACGGGCTCGTCGCCGGCGCCCACGGTGTGGAGTTCACGTGCCCGAGGTGCGGGGCGGCCGGCGTCGTCGCCCGCTTCTACGGCCCGTGCGACGTGTGTCGCGACGAGCTCGGGCGCACGATGCAGATCGCACCGCGCGAGGTCGAGGTCGAGGCGTACGCGCCGAAGCTCAACGTCGTGCCGAACCACGTAGCCACGAAGGAGTGACGAGATGGCGATGACGACCGTGCCACCGTTTCGCGCCGACCACGTCGGCAGCCTGCTGCGGCCCGCGGCGCTGCTCGAGGCGCGGGAGCGGCTCGCCGCGGGTGCGATCACGGCGGACGAGCTGCGCGCGGTCGAGGACGTCGCGATCCGCGACGTCGTCGCCGCCCAGGAGGCCGCCGGGCTGCAGTCGGCGACCGACGGCGAGTTCCGGCGGGCGTCGTGGCACATGGACTTCATCTACCAGCTCGGCGGGATCACGAAGACCGACGGGAACATCGCGGTCTCGTTCCGCAACGAGGCGGGCAACATCGAGTTCACGCCCGCGGCGTTGCGAGTCGAGTCGAGGATCGGGCTGAGCCACACGATCTTCGAGGACGCGTTCACCTTCCTCCAGTCCGCGGTCACGACCGCGGTGCCGAAGCTGACGATCCCCTCGCCGAGCATGGTCCACTACCGCGGCGGCCGGGCCGCGGTCGACCCCGCGATCTACCCGGAGATGGACCAGTTCTGGTCCGATCTCAGCGGTGCGTACGCGGCGGAGGTCGCCGCGCTCGGCGCGCTCGGTTGCACGTACCTGCAGCTCGACGACACGAGCCTCGCCTACCTCAACGACCCCGAGCAGCGGGCGTTCATCGCCTCCCAGGGCGGCGACCCGGACCACCAGCACGAGACCTACATCAAGAACATCAACGCGGCGCTCGCGGGCCGTCCTGCGGGCATGCGGGTGACGACCCACATGTGTCGCGGCAACTTCCGCTCGTCGTGGGCGGCGGAGGGCGGCTACGGCTTCGTCGCGGAGGCGCTCTTCAACGACTTGCAGGTCGACGGCTTCTTCCTCGAGTACGACGACGAGCGCTCGGGCGGGTTCGAACCGCTCCGGTTCGTCCCGCCGGGCAAGTTCGTCGTGCTCGGGCTCGTGACGACGAAGCGCGGCGCGCTCGAGTCGAAGGACGACCTGAAGCGGCGGATCGACGAGGCCGCGAAGCACGTGCCCCTCGACCAGCTCTGCCTCTCGCCGCAGTGCGGCTTCTCGTCCACGGTCGAGGGCAACTCGCTCACGCAGGACGAGCAGTTCGCGAAGTTGCGGCTCATCGTCGAGACGGCGCACGAGGTGTGGGGATGACGCCGGCGCCCGTGCACGCGAGCGGTGAGATCACGTTCGCGCGCACGACCGTGCACCGGCTCGGGTTCGGTGCGATGCGGATCACCGGACCCGGCATCTGGGGGCCGCCCGCCGACCACGACGAGGCCGTGCGCGTGCTCCGGCGCGCGGTCGAGCTCGGCGTCGACTTCATCGACACGGCCGACTCCTACGGGCCGTACGTGAGCGAGGAGCTCATCCGCGAGGCGCTTCATCCCTACCCCGACGGTCTTGTCGTCGCGACGAAGGCGGGGTTGTGCCGAACCGGGCCGGACGCGTGGCACCCCGTCGGTCGGCCCGAGTACCTGCGCCAGGAGTGCGAGATGAGCCTGCGGCGCCTCGGCGTCGAGCGGATCGACCTGTTCCAGCTCCACCGGATCGACCCGCTCGTGCCCGCGGCCGAGCAGTTCGGCCTCTTGCGCGAGCTGCTCGACGAGGGCAAGGTCGCCGCCGTCGGCCTCTCGGAGGTGTCCGTCGACGAAATCGAAGCGGCGCGGGCGGTGGTGCCGGTCGCGACCGTGCAGAACCTCTACAACCTCTCGAACCGCTCCGCCGAGCCGGTGCTCGACCACTGCGCCTCCCAAGGGATCGGCTTCATCCCGTGGTTCCCGATCGCGAGCGGCGCGCTGACCCGGGGCCGCGGACCGATTGGCCGGGTCGCGGGTGAGCTCGGCGCGACGGCTGCCCAGGTCTCGCTCGCGTGGCTCCTCGCGCGTTCGCCGGTGGTCATGCCGATCCCCGGTACGTCGAGCGTCGGGCACCTCGAGGAGAACTGCGCGGCCGCGCAGCTGCAGCTCTCGCCGGGACAGTTCACGGCGCTGTCGGGCGCGGCGTAGCCGCGCCGGCCAGCCGGCGGGCGCGGGCCGCACCGGCCGGGTGGCGCGCCAGTCAGCCGTGGTCCGCGTCCGCGGCTGCGGCGCGGTGGTCGGCCAACCGGTGCCGGCTGCGCACGAGGCGGAGCACTGTCGTGAGGCCGAGACCGCCCGTGAGGTTCGCGAGCACGATCCACGCGAACCACTCGAGCCATGCGGCGTAGCCGAAGGTCGCGCGCGTCGTGTCGAGCGCGACGAACGAGATGATCGAGTCGAGGACCGAGTGGAACAACTGCGCGCCCGCGAGCACGAACGCGATGGCCACGGACGCGACGATCCGCGCGCCGTCGGAGTCCGTGCCGTTGTGCATGCGGGTGAGCAGGGTGATCGCAGCACCCGCGAGGATCCCGAGGCTGAAGCTGTGGGCGTTCACGCCGGCGCGCACGTAGTGGCTCCCGAGCCGGATGGCCGTCGTCCCGAGCGAGGGGAACGCCGAGTCGATGATCCACGCGATCAGCGCGCCGCCGGCGAGGTTCCCGGCGAGCGTGCCGATCCACAGGCGCAGCAGCGCGCGCACGTTCGCCTCGCCGGCCGCGACGACGGTCACGGGCACGAGGAAGCCCTCGGTGAACAGCTCGCTGTGGCCGAGCAGGAGGCCGACGAACCCGACGGAGAACGCGAGGCCCCCGAGCAGCAGGCTCCCGGTGTCGTGGACGACGACGAGCAACGCGAGCACGCCGAACGCGACCTCCAGCCCGCCCGTGACTCCGGTCGCGAGGAGGTCGGGCCACGATCGCGCGAGGCGGGGCCGCCCCTCGAGGACGATCCGGTCGATCGACCGCTCGATCGACTCCTCGCGCGGCCTTCCGTCGTCGTGGAGCACGGGAGGTCGCACCGCGAGCTCGTCGTCCAGCTCCGGCGGTTCCGGCCGGCCGGGCTCCCCCGGCTGCGCGAGGGCGGGGCCGTCCGGCACCGCGCCGGCGCTCGAACCCACGGTGCCCCCCGGGGCGTCGTCGCGACGGGGCGCGGGGATCTTGAGGCGCGCCATGACCGTGCTTTCCCCGTGCGGGCGACTCCCACACCGCCGGCGCCGGGAGGTGCGTGGATTCGCCTCCCGGCGCCCTAGGTGGCTGGTGTGAAGCGCGTGCTTGGCGCGCGCAGTGTGGACGGAGTCATCGATCCCTTCCTGCTGAACCCGTCGGTCGCCGGGACAGCCTCAGTGCCGGCGAAGGCTTCGGCCCGACAGCAAGGACAGCCGTGGAGGCCCGGACGACGCTTCGAAGGGCCCGTCTCATGCGGTCGTCCATCCCGTCGACGAGGAGTGCAGCTCGAGGAGCGCGAGGCGTGCGAGGTTGTGCGCCGCGGCGAGCAGGCTGAAGTCGGCGTCG
>Ga0307374_10004529_pt1 | contig 23093 bp, 25 predicted proteins | sample OX3MG_FD_202532 | JGI IMG/M metagenome (GOLD analysis project Ga0307374, IMG submission 202532) | Soil microbial communities from Risofladan, Vaasa, Finland - OX-3 | ecosystem: Environmental > Terrestrial > Soil > Coastal area > Acid sulfate soil | place: Finland: Risofladan, Vaasa | collected... | reverse complement strand
CAGCGGCAGATGTTGCCGGACATCCAATCTGACATCTCGCCGTAGGTCGGGTGGGGGTTGCGCAGGAGCAAGGCCTTGGCGGCCATGAGCTGGCCGGGCGTGCAATAGCCGCACTGGGCGCCAACGTTGCGGATGAACGCTTCCTGCAGCGGGTCGAGCTTGTCGCTCTGGGCCAGGCCCTCCACGGTAGTGACCTGCTTGCCGTCGGCTTCGAAGCTGAGGTAGGTGCAGGAGCTGACTGGTTGTCCGTCGATCAGCACGGTGCAGGCGCCGCAGACTTCCGCCTCGCACGAGCGCTTGGTGCCGGTCAGCCCGAGGCGCTGACGCAGCGTTTCCAACAGCACTTCTTCCACGGGAACTTCGCCCGTCCATTCCTGCCCATTGATGGCGAGAAGGACGGGAATCGTTTGGAGCGTTTCGATAGCTTCGGTGATCATGGGTTCCCCCAACCTAACCCTCCCGGTCCCACGGTGACGGCGAAAGCGGCGGGCGAAGGGAGTGTTTGTGTGATGGCTCGGCCGATCAGGACCTTTGTGAGGTGAATCTTGAATGCGGCTGAGCCGAGCAGGTCGCCTATGGGCTCCAAGCGCTGCTCCAGGTAGGGCGCGCTCTCGCCGACGAGGCGTAGAGCGTCGGCCAGCGGCAGGCCTCGAAGGCGCTGCTCCAGGTCGGACAGGCGTGTAGCCTGGGGGCCGACGCAGCCCGCCGCGAGGCGGACATCGGCCAGGCGATCGCCGTCAGCACGTACGGCTGCGGCAACGTTCAAGGTGGGGCGATAGAACTGCTCGAAGCGCTGGTAACCGCCCCGCCAGCCGGCGGGGAGCGGCGGAACACTGACGCCCGTCAGCAGCTCCCCTTCCTCCAAAGCCACGTCGTACATGCCGCGGAAGAAGTCTGCCAGAGGCAGCTCGCGCCGGCCGTTGGCGCCAGCCAGCGTGACCGTGGCTTCGTGCACCAGCAGCACCGTGCCGGGATCCGCGTGCGGGTCGGCGAAGCAGAGGTTGCCGCCGAGGGTACCCTGGCTGCGGACCCGGACGTTGCCGACGTGGCGCTCGGCTTCGGCCAGTAGGGGCAGGTGCTCGGCCACGAGGCGATGATCCTCCAGGGTGCGATGCGTGACGCAGGCGCCGATGCGGAGATGCTGACCGTCCCAGCTCAGGACGTCCATTTCTGGGATGCGCTTGATGTCGACCAGATACTCGGCCTCTACCATGCCGTGGCGCATGAGCAGCAGCAACTCGACACCGCCGGCGTAGACCTTGGCCTGATCGCCGAGGCGCGTCAACTCGCGGCTGGCCTCTTCGATTGTGGCTGGGCGTAACAGGCGAAACGGCTTAAGCATCGGGTGCGCAATCCCGGGCCGGCGCGGAGTTGGACAAGGCAGATGTCATTGTAGGCGGCGGCTCCGCAAGGCTCTTGACGGCGTCGTCGGACAGTTGGACTAATGCAGGCGACCGAAGCCGCGGCCGTGGCAGCTGCTTACTGGACGATGACCTCTCCGGTCATGCCGCGTTCGGCGTGGTTGAGCGGATTGCTTGGGCCTGACGGCGTGTTGCACCAGAACATGTACTTGCCAGGCTTGTTGGGCGCCTTGAAGGTAACGGTGGCGTCGCCACCAACGGGGATGTTCACTTTGGTGTTGACGCCAAGCGCTGGGCTAATGAAGTCGTGCTGGAAAGCGGCGCAGTTGGTGAAGTTCAGAGATACGTTGTCGCCAGCCTTAACGACGATTGTGTTGGCCCGAAACGCGAGCCCGATGGTCTGCACCTTCACTGCGGCGCCGGCAGTTTCCGTCACGCGGGTGTTCTCGGTGTAAGGGCCGGGCGCGGCCTCGCCGGTCACGTCGGTCCGCGGCGTGAAGGATGGCTTCGCGGCTGGTGAGCCAGCGCCTGAGGCAGCTGGCTTGGCGGCTGCTCCGGCAGCCGGCTTGGCGGCCGCTGGAGCCGGTGAAGGCGACGGGCAGCTGGAAGGCAACGGTGGCTTGGCGACTGCGCCGCCGGCCGCGGCGGGCTTTGCCGAGGACGAACCGCCAGCAGCACCCGAGGCGGCCGGCTTGACGGCGCTGGATGCGACGGCGGACGGCTTTGCGGCTGCCGCTGCTGAGGAAGGGGCCGCTGCCGAGGACGAAGCGGCGGGGGCGGCATTGCCGCCACAGGCGGCCAACGCCAAGGTCGCGCCAATGGCTACGAATCTGAGGGGCCTGAGTGCCAATCCAGACAAAAGATATGCTCCTTCGATTTCTCCGCGATCTGCCGCTGCATGAGTAGTCGCCAGCGAGTTACAGCGTATGACACGCCTACGCCGGACGGCTGTTGTCCGGAGTCAAGGCTCGCGATTCGGCGAGGCCATTCCTTGCCTCATGATCTAGATCGACTGGATGAAGGAGTTGTCGATAAACTGCTCGGGCTTGGCAGCTCGAGCTTTTGGATCCGTGGCCACGGACAGGATGCTCGCCACCGAGGCCGGATCGACCGACGGCAATTTTGTAGCCTTGAGAACCTTGGCCATCGTGTCGTAGCCAACCGCTGTGTCTTCGGGAGTAGATTGCGTCCACTTGGCCACGATCTTGACTACCTCCGCCTTGTTGGCGGGGTCGGCGGCCCAGTTCCAGGCCTGAACGTAGCCGCGAAGGAACTGTTTGGTGACGTCGGGATGGGCCTTGAGGTAGCCCTTGGTGGCCGTCAAGCCACTGACGTTCAGTGGCCCCAGTTGGATTCCGTCGACCAGCATGGTGTACTTCCTGGCGGCCTCGGCCGTGAACGGCGGGCCTATCACGCCCGCCTGGATGCCGCCCTGCTGCATGGCTGCCAAAATCGACGGGAACGTTCCGCCCGATGGGGCAATCTTCACTTTGCCCTCCAATCCGTTCTTCTTCAGGATGAGTCGCGCCTCGGCGTCGGTCGAGGCGCCGGCGGCTGTGATGCCGATCGTCTGGCCCACGAGATCCTGCAGCTTGGCGTACCTCTTGTTGGCGTAGAGGTCGAAGATCGGCAGGTCGGACAGGGTGCCGATCATCAGCAGCGGTGCGCCATTGAGGACTGCGCTGGTGACTTCAGTGGCCCCGGTGTTCGCAAACTGCGCTTCGCCGGAGGTGATGGCTGGCACCTGGGCCGTCCCGCCCACGCGAGTCATGGCGACGTCGAGGCCGTTCTTCGCCCAGAAGCCAGCGTCCTTGGCGACGAAGATTGGCTCCTGCACGGCGGCGTTCTGCGCGTAGACCATCTTGATGGGCAGGAGCCCGCTGGCGGCCGGCGAGCCGGACGTGGCCGGCTTAGCGCCAGCGGCCGGCCTGGCGCTCGCAACCGATGGCTTGGTCGCGGCCGAGGAGGCAGCGGCGGGCGCGGCGCTGTTCGGGGCCGCCGGCACAGCGAGAGACGACGAGGGTGCGGTAGCGGCGGACCCACCGCAAGCGGCGACGAGCACGGTGAGAGATGTGAGCGAGACCCACAAGCCGATCCGATGTAACGTCAGGTTAGCGCCCTCCCTTGCCAGTGATTCGGGGGAGTCTACCATTGGCCGGCATGAGCCGTATTTTGATTAAAAGCGCCTGGGGCTCGGACGATCCGACCAAAGCCTGCCTGGCATTCGTCCGCGCCAATTCGCTGGCTGAGGCTGGGCACGAGGTGCAGCTGTTCCTGGAGGGCGAAGCTGTGGGCCTGATGCGTGACTCGCTGAGCAACGTCGTGGTGCCGGTTGGCTGGCCGCCGCTGAAGGACATCCTCCCCAAGACGGTCGAGCTGGGATTGCGCATTCACCTTTGAAGCGCTTGCTCGCGGGCCCGTGGGCTCGGTGACTCGGACCTCGAAGGAAAGAACGCCGTTTTCGGCCAGCACGGGACATTCGTTGAGCTGGTGGAGTGGGCTGACAAGATTTTGAGCTAGCGCGGAAGGGACGGATTCTTCGCTGCGCTCAGAATGACAAAGGGCTATATCTTGAACTCATCGTGGGTGCTGGGGGCGAAGAGCTCCTCGACGGTCATGCGGTGGCTGGTGAGGCTCTGGGCATCCATGTGGTCCACGAATTTGTCCAGGGTGGGGCGGCTGGGCTCGATGCCGTAGGGCCAGATGTCGTGGCCCATGACGGAGCGGGCACGCTCGAGGCTGGGCCACATCCAGGGCAGGGAGGACTGCAGGGCGGAACTGTCGGCCATTTCATCCAGGCAGCGGTCCTTGGCCTGGCGAAAGGCCTTGAACAGGCTCATGGCCACCCAGGGGTCCTTGGCCAGCACCGTCTCCTTGATGGCCAGCACGTGCATGATCGGGAAAATCTTGGTGCGGCGGTAGTAGTCCATCTCGACAGCCTCGTAGTCGGGAAAGAGGCGGACGAGCTTGCCGTCGTCGTAGGCGCCGGGGACGCGGGCGCCGATGTAGCCGTCCAGGTCGCCGCTGAGCAACATGTCGTTGAGGCTGCGGTCTTTCATCGGTGTGACGCTGGTGTGGGACGGCAGCCGCAGCGGCAGCTTCTCCTCGCGGCCGGGCTGCATGACGCCACCGCTGAACCACTCCACGTCCTGAGGCCGGACGCCATAGTCATCGGCCAGCATGCCGCGAATCCAGACCGCGGCGGTCATCTGGTACTCGGGCACGCCGATGCGCTTGCCCTTCATGTCCTCGGGCTTCTTGATGCGGTCGGGGTTGACGAAGATGCAGGAATGGCGGAAGTATCGGGAGGGGAAGACGGGGATTGCCAGCAGCGGCAGGTTGGCGCGCGAGCGGCTGATGGTGTAGGACGAGAACGACAGCTCGGAGGCATCGAACTCGACGTGGTGCAGCTGACGCCAAAATGTCTCCTCGACGACCAGCGGGATGATGCGCAGGTCGATGCCCTCGGCTTGGATGCTGCCGTCGCGCAGCCCTCCGATGCGGTCGTAGCCGCGGCAGGCTATCGTCAGCTGAAGGTTGTTAGGCAAGGCTTGCTCCAAAGTACGAAATGATGGCCGCTTTGAGCGGCTCCTCGTGTCCCGTGAAGAAATGGCCGGCGTCCTCGATCCACTCAAGGCGCTTGGGCTCGGCCAGCGTCCGAAACCAGGGCTCCATGTCCTCAGGCGGACCGTGCTCATCCAGCCGGCCTTGGACGAACAGCTTGGGTTTGGTGCTGGGCCGCGCGTCCGGCTCACCGGTTTGAAGGATGCCCTCCAAGCTGCCGTGGGAAACGGGAATTTGGACGTGCTGAATCAGGCCCGCGGTTGTGGCGATATCGCGATTGTACGGTCCTACGCGGACGGCGAGTGGCGGTGGGATAGAGGCGGGGAGGGAATAGGAGGTAGCCTACGGATGTGGGCTTGCGCTATTCGGCTGCCGATGCGGAGCGCCGGACGGTGGAGACAGGGAAGGCGGACGACGGGCGTGAGCCGTGGGAGATCGACCGGGCGCGCATCCTGCACTCGGCGGCGTTCCGGCGGCTGCAACGCAAGACGCAGGTGTTCGCGCCGGGCGACAGCGATTTCTTTCGGACGCGGTTGACCCACTCCATCGAAGTGGCGCAGATCGCCAAGGGCATCGCCATTCGGGTTGGCGCGAACCCGACGCTGTGCGAGGCGGCCAGCCTGGCGCACGACATCGGGCACCCGCCGTTCGGCCACGCCGGCGAGCGGGTGCTGAACGAGTGCATGGCCCAGGCCGGCGGGTTCGAGGGCAACGCCCAGAACCTGCGGGTCCTGGCGGCGCTGGAAATCAAGTCGAACGACTACCTCGGGCTCAACCTGACGCGGGCAACGCTGGATGCGCTGCTCAAGTACAAGCGGTCGCATTCCGAGGCTCAGGCGCGCGGCGCGGACAAGTTCTTCTACGACGAGGAGCTGCCGCTGGTGGATTGGGTGTGCCGCGGCGAGCGCGACGATCGGACATCGTTCGAGTGCCAGATCATGGACTGGTCCGACGACGTGGCGTACTCCGTCCACGACGTGGAGGACGGCATGTGGGCAGAGGCGATCACGCTCGAACGGCTGCGCGCCGTGAAGGCGAACTCGGACCAAATGGAGAGTGTGCTGCGGGAATTGGAGGGGTTGCTGACAGCCAGCGGGGAACGGCAGCGGAAGGCGGCGCAGAAGACCTGGAGCTCGTTTGCCATCTACGAGATGGTGATGGCCGCGTCGGCTGAGGCGGTGGACGATGGCGGCCGTGGAGCGCGCTACAGCTGGCGGCTGCATGTCGAGCCGCGAGCAGTCGTCAAGAGTCGCATCCTCAAGGCGATTGCGGGGGAGCTGCTGTTCAGCGACCCGCGGGTGGCGGCCGTTCAGCCGCGGGCCAGGCAGATCGTGGGCGGGCTGTTCGAGACGCTGACGGCGCGGCCGGAACTGATCCCCGACGGCCTTGCTTTGGGAAACATTTGGCGAGCGGCGTGCGACTACATCTCGGGCATGACGGACGATTATGCGGAGGCTTCGTATGCGCGCATCGCTAGTCGCTGAGGATTTGCTGGGCGGCGGCGAGGCCGGCGCCCAGCTGGACTTTGGCGCCGCACTCCAGCAGGCCGCGCTCGATGGCGCCGATGGTGGCGACGATGTCGCTGGGGGTGCAGGCGCCCATGTGGCCGACTCGGAAGTACTTTGGCGCCAGGCCGGGCATGACACCGCCGGCGATGGTGACGCCGTTGGCGGCAACCTTGCCAACCAGCGAGGCATCGACGCCCTCCGGGTAGTACATGGCGCTGATGGTGGGCGCCTCGAGGCCGGGCTTGGCCAGCAGCTCGAGACCAAGGCCGCGCATGCCTTCTTGGAAGGCGTTGCCCAACCTGGCGTGGCGCTGGAAGCGCGGCTCCATGCCCTCCGCCAGTATCTGCTTCAGGCTGACGTCTAGGGCGTAGATGAGGTTCACCGCGGGGGTGGCGAAGTAGGCCACCTTGTCCTGCTCGTAGGCCTGCATCACGGGCAGCCAGTTGTTGATGTCGCAGTAGTAGTTGGGCACGGGCGTCTGGCGTTGCTGGAAGCGCTGCATGGCCTCTTCGCTCAGCATGGTGAGGCCCAGGCCGGCGGGCACGCCGATGGCCTTCTGCGAGGCCGTGAAGCAGATGTCTACCTGCCAGGCATCCTGGCGGAACTCGCAGGCGGCGGTGGCGCAGATGCCGTCGACGACCGACAGCGCGCCGTGCTTCCGAGCCAGCGCGGCCAGCTCCTTTACGGGTGCGATCACACCGGTGGAGGTGTCGACGTGGGTGATGGTCAGCATTTTGGCCGGCCTGGCTTTCAGGGCGGCCTCAACCTTGTCGAGCGAGGGCACAGCGCCGACTTCACCGCTGACCAGCTCGACGTCGTCGGTGTAGCGCTTGAGGATGTCGGCGTAGCGCTGGGAGAACCAGCCGGTATCGACGACCACGGCGCGTTGGCCGCGCTCGACGAAGTTGGCGGCGGCGAGCTCCATGGCCAGGGTACCGGAGCCGGCAAGCACGAAGGGCTGGCCCTTCTCGCACATGAACACCTGGTGCAGGCTGCGCAACGCCCGGCCGAAGATGGCGCCGAAGTCGGCTTCGACGTGGCTCAGGCTGGGCCGCGCCTGAGCGCGCAGCACCTCGGGATCGAACGAGATAGGGCCTGGGATCATGAGCAGCTTACGTTCCATGCTTCGCCTCCTGAGCGTTCGATTGTCGCATCGCGAGGGTTATGGCGCCGACGAGGCCGGCATCCTGGCCGAGCCCAGGCGGCACGATGCGGACGCCTTTGGTGGTGGACGCCATGGCGTTGCGCCGCACGCGGTCTCGGACTGGCCCGAACAGCAGCTCGCCGGCCTGGGCCACGCCGCCACCGATGACCACGACCTCGGGGCTGAGGAGGTGGATGAGGTTGACGACGGCGATGCCCAGCATATCGGCGGCGTGGAAGAAGACGGCGCTGGCCAGCGGGTCGCCGTCTTGGGCGGCTTTGGCGACCAGCTCGGCGGTGACGCGGTCAGGGTCGAGGGTGCTTTGCCGGCGGGCGGCCAGGGCTTCGCGCGCTGCTCGGGCGATGCTGGTGCCGGAGCAGATGATTTCAACGCAGCCCTGATGGCCCGCGGGGCACTCCGGACCATCGGGATCGATGATGGTGTGGCCGATCTCGCCGGCGGTGGTGTTGAAGCCGTCGATTAGCCGGCTGTTCGAGATGATGCCGGCGCCCACGCCGGTGCTTACCGTCAGATAGATGAGGTGCTGGGTTGGGCCGTGACCGCCGAACCGGCACTCACCAAGGGCGGCGACGTTGGCATCGTTCTGGACGCAGGCAGGGATGCCGAAGCGGTCCTCCAGCAGCTTCTTGAGGGGGATGTCCTCGTTAGTGAAGTTCGGTGGGTGGTAGAGGACACCAGTGTTGGCGTCAAGAGGGCCGGGAGCGCCGACGCCGATGCAGGCGACTTCCGCGCCCTGCTTGGCTTGCTCCACGATGTCGAAGATCTGCCGGATGAGGCGCTGTGAGCCTTCGCGGCGTTGGGTGAGCATGCCTGCACGGCAGAGGATGCTGCCATCGTGGCCGGCGAGCGCGGCGCGCATGCGGGTGCCACCGAGGTCGAGGCCGAGATAGCGGCTCATCGAGCGAGGCTTGTTGGCGGGCGGGGTCAGGCCGCCCTCACCTAGCCTCTCCCCTTGCGATGGGAGAGGAACTGATGGGCGCGGAGCTCCAGGGTGTCGTCGAGTGGCGCGAGCTTGGTCTCGGCGCCGTATTTGCGTGTGAGGGCGGCCTGCAGCAGGTGGTCGGTGAACCACGGGTTCTTGGGCAGCAGCGAGCCGTGCATGTAGGTGCCAAAGCAGTTGCGGTAAAAGGCGCCTTCGGTACCGTCGCGGCCGTTGTTGCCGAAGCCTTTGCGGACGCGGCCTAACGGCTGCGCCTTGGGGCCGAGGGTCGTCCGGCCGCCGTGGTTCTCGAAGCCGACAAGGTCGCCGTCCGCGCAGGGCCCGAGGTTGGTGTCGACGACGATGTTGCCGATGCAGCGCCTGTCCTTGGCGCGAGGAGCCACGGTTTCGGCGTCCAGGATGCCGAGGCCCTGGATGCTGGCGCCATCCGCGTCGCGGTAGCCGTGGCCGAGCATCTGGAAGCCGCCGCAGACGGCAAGGACAGGCACGTCCTGCTCGACGGCTTGCTGGAGGGCCGGGCCCTTCAACTCCAGGAAGTCACGCTCGATAAGCCGCTGCTCGCGGTCCTGGCCGCCACCGAACATCACCATGTCCGGAACGTGGTCCAGGCGCTCGCCCTTGGGCAGCCGCCAGACCTCCAACTGGATGCCGCGCCACTCGGCGCGCTTGGTCAGGGCGATGACGTTGCCCCGGTCGCCGTAGATGCTCATGCTGTCGGGGTACAGCCAGGCGAGGGTGAGATTCACAGCTGCCTGGGCAGGAGCTCATAATCGAGATTCGCCGCGGCATCGCGCAGGTCGCGGTCCCAACAGGCAAAGGTTGCATCGCCCGGCGCGGCGAATGCTTCGAGGGCGGCTAGGTGTATGGCGTCATAGGCCCGGAGCGCGTGCTGCTCGGTGTGGTTTGCGGCACGTTCGAGCAATTCGTCATCAAGTGCGATGTGCGCCACAGATTGCCAGAAGCGACGCAGCTCAAGAACTAATGCGGAGTGCTCAACGGGGCTGATGCGGCCTTGTCGCAGTCCTCTCGCAAGGGCGCTGCGGACCTCAACGTATCCCATTTCTCCGCAAGCAATGCGACCGCCAGCTCGAACAAGCTCATCCATCTGGGAGGAACCGTCCTCCGTTAAGAACAGCTTTGACAAGGCGCTGCTGTCGGCGTAGCTACTCGTGGTCGCAGCCTCGCGCCCACTTGATCCAATCCGTGGTCGTCTCGCCGGGCGGCAGCTTGATGTGGAGAGGTTTTGGGATGTATCGGGGCGGTCCAGGGTCTTTTACCTTGCCCGCGAGCACGAGCTCTCTGTAGCGTGCCGGCAATTGCTCCCAGTCGTCTGATATCGCCACCAGCCGAACCCGGGGTCTGCCTCGATCGGTGATGACCACTGGCTCGCCGTTGCAGGCTTTTTCGATGTACTCACTCAAATGGGCTTTGAGCTCGCGGATGCCAACTTCCATTGTGACTGCATGGTAGCTTGATGTGACCACATTTAGTCCTGCCAGAAGTGGCGGACGGCGCCGCTGGCGGCGAGGGTTTGGTGGAGGTCGAGCAGGGCGGTGTAGGTGAGGACGGCGTAAGCAGTGGCGCCTCCGGGGGTGCTCGCCAGGAGGTGGCCGATGGCGGTGGCGTGGTCGAGGGCCAGCTCCAGGATGGTTGGGGGGAAGCCGGCGTATTTGAGGCGCACGGCCATGTCTTCGGCGCGGGCGCCGCCGACCAGGACGGTGGCGCAGCGGCCGGCCAGCAGCTCGAGGTCGGCGTCCCATATCCAGGAGACGTCCTCGCCGTCGGCGATGCGATCGTTGAGGGCGACATAGAGGTGGAGGGGCTCCGGGTCGAGAAGGAGGGTGCGGATCAGCTCGTTGAAACCGACCGGGTTCTTGGCCAGCAGCAGACGGAGGCGCTTGCCGGCGATGTCGATGGTCTCAGTGCGGCCAAAGGCGCCGGAGAAGGCCTGGACGGTGCTGGCTATCAGGTCGGAGGGAAGGCCAAGGGTGAGGGCGGCGGCGACCGCGGCCAGGACGTTGTAGACGTTGTAGAGGCCCGGCAGGGAGGTTTCGAGGCGGAGATCGCCGACGGCGAAGGTGCTGGGGGCGTCCAGGGACAGGTGCACGTCGCGGGCTACGAAGGTTGGGGTAAGGCGGGCGAAGCCGCACGCGCCGCAGGCGTAGTGGCCGAGATGGCCGTAGTAGATGGCATCGAACACCAGCAGCGCGCCGCAGCGGGGGCAGTAGATCGAGTCAGCGGCGTGCTGCATGGCAGCCAGCTGCTGGTTGGGGCTGTCGAGGCCGAAGTATTCGACGTGGCAGCGCAGGTCGCGGCCGAGGCTGGCGACGAGCGGGTCGTCGGCGTTGAGGAGGACGGTCGCGTCGGGCGGGAGCTGTGCGAGGGCGGCGGCCCACTTGCTGCCGAGGGTGTTGAGCTCGCCGTAGCGGTCGAGCTGGTCGCGAAAGAGGTTGAGGCAGAGGACAAGCTTCGGCCGAAGCTCGGCGATGGCGGCAGGCAAGGTGGCTTCGTCGACCTCGAACAGGCCGGTGTCGCCGCCGGATTGGAGCAGGGCGGTGGTGATGCCGGACATGAGATTAGCGCCGGCGCGGTTGTGGACGATGTTTCGGCCACCGGCGCCGAGCAGTGCCGAGATAAGGCGGGTGGTGGTGGTCTTGCCGTTGGTGCCGCTGATCAGGATGGAGCCACGCTCGAGGCCGTCGCTCAGCTCGCAGGCCACGCCGCGATCCACGAACCGGGCAACGACGCCGGGCAGGGTAGTGCCGCCGCCGCGCCGCAGCAGCCGGCTGGCCTCTCCGGCGGCGCGGCCAAGCGCGGTGGCGGTAGTCAGGCGGGCGGGCACACGTCTGCCACCGAGTTTCACGAAATTCGGAGGGCGTTCACGCTCGGGTGGGCGGATTCTGGGCGAATTTGGGTGGAATTTTGGTCCGAACTAGCGAAGGGACTCCTCCTCCATCCAGGCGGGTGTTGAGCCGGCGTACAACACGTCCGGATCAATGTCGGCGCCGTTCTGCCAGACGATTGTTCCGAGCTCCCGGTCTACTTTGACGGACCGAAAGGCTTCTGAACTTCGGAGCAAGGGCTCGAACACCGGGCCATGAAGATACGGGCGCAAATCAACTTCCTTGATGGTCCCATCCGTGAAGCGCAAGCGGACACGGAAACCCTCCAGGGGTTCCACGTCACTGATACGCACCACCCTCTTGACCTCCTAGCTCAGGGGTTCGATCGAATCTAGAACGACGCCTTGCCGCGCCTTTTCCCAGTCTGCGCGCAACTCTGGTCTGTGCAGTGCCGCCCACTCCAAGACGAGTGCCATGGCCCGGTTTGGAAGCTGACCCGCGAGCGTTTCAAGAGTGTCCACGGCAAAGGTCGCTTCGTACTCCGCGTAGGTCGCGTGGAAGTGAGCTGGTGAATGATCGTTGTAGAACATTGTGATCGTGATTCCGAAGAACTGGCTTATGCGGGGCATGGAGCTGACGATTCGGAGCAATCAGTTGCTTCCACTGCGGGTCGGTGTCTCAACTAACGTCGTCCACTCTTACACTCGGCTGGATGCTAGCAGTCTGCGGATTTGGCATGTGATGCCGGCTCAAATCGTCGATCGAGGCCCTGACGCCGAGGCGGCTTCGCGCCGCTTACAATCGGGGCGGGCATGCACGTCGAGATCGTGACGCGGCTGGCGAGCGGGGTGCTGCCCCAGGTGCGGGCGCTGCTGGATGTGGCGCGGCAGCGTGATGGCGTGGAGTCCATCGGCGAGCACAAGTTCCTGCGGGTGTCATCCGGGACGAATGCCGCGGGGGTGAAGGCCATCCTGGCGTATGACGGCGAGCGGTTGGCGGGTTACGCCAATGTGGAGATGTTTCCGATCCAGAGTCCTACGCGGCAGGCGAGTCCTGCGCGGACTGCGAGTAGCTGCCGGCTGTCGGCCGAGATGGTGGTGCACCCGGAGGCGCGCGGGCACGGCGCGGCCAGCGCCATGCTGGAGGCGATCGTCAACGAGGCTCGTTCTCATGACCTCGAGCGGGTGGACATCTGGGCCTATCACCAACTGTCCGGAACGCGCGAGCTGGCGGCCAAGTTCGGCTTCGAGCCGAGCCGGACATTATTGGAGATCCGGATGCGGCTGCCGGAGAGCTTCCCGGAGGCGCCGCTGCCGCCGGGAGTCGAGCTGCGCAGCTTCCGCGCGGGGCAGGACGAGTCGGAGTGGCTGGCGCTCAACAACCTGGTGTTCGAGAGCCACCCGGAGCAGGGCGCCTGGGACGACGAGGATCTGGCGGTGCGGTTGCGGCAGCCGTGGTTCGACGCTCAGGATTTCCTGGTGGCGGACAAAAGCGGCCGGCTGGTGGCATACAACTGGCTCAAGCTGGACCATGCCGTGCAAAAGGGCGAAATCTACGTGATCGGGGTGCATCCGGACGAGCGACGGCGGCACTTCGGCCGGTCGTTGACCATTCTGGGGCTGGAGCACATGGTTGGGCGGGGCATGAAGGACGCCAGCGCGTACGTCGATGCCTCCAACAGCGGCGCGCTGGCGATGTATTACTCGCTGGGCTTCGGCCTGGACCACAGCGACCTGTGCTACTCGAAGCCGTTGAAGGATGCGCAGCCTGCCTAATCTCGAGGTCAAGCTCGCGGGGGCGGGCGAGCGTGAGCTGTGGAACGCGTTCGTGGCGGGTGGTCCCAACCCGCACGTGCTGCAGAGCTGGGAGTGGGGCGAGCTCAAGGCGGCCTACGGCTGGCTGCCGATCCGGCTGCTGTTCTACCGCGGCGGCGAGCTGGCGGCGGCGGCGGCGGTGTTGAAGCGCGCGGTTGGGCCAGTGAGCATGTGCTACGTGCCTAAGGGGCCGGTGATGGACTACGGCGACGGCGACCTGGCCGGCCAGGTGCTGGACGCGATTGTGCGCGTGGCCCGGCGGCAGCGGGCGATCTACGTCAAGATCGACCCGGACGTTCGCCTGGACGACGAGAGCGTGCGCGGGCTGCTGGGGCGGCATGGATTCCGGCTGGGCGAGAGCATCCAGCGGCCAAACACCATGATGCTGGACGTCAGCGGCTCCGAGGAAGAGGTGCTGGGGCGGATGAAGCCCAAGTGGCGCTACAACATCCGGCTGGCCGAGAAGAAGGGTGTGGAAATCGTCCAGGCGGGGCCGGAGGATTTCCAGGACTTCTACCAGGTCTACAAGGAAACGGGCGAGCGGGACAACTTCATCATCCGGCCATACGACTACTGCCGGTTGGAGTGGCAGACGTTCCTGGACGCGGGCATGGCCTCGTTCTGGCTGGCCAAGTATGAGGGGCAGACGCTGGCGGGCATCATGCCTTTCGCCATGGGCCGGCGGATGTGGTACTTTTTCGGCGCCTCCAACAACCTGCACCGCAACCTCATGCCGAACCACCTGCTGCAGTGGCGGGCGATGCAGTGGGGCCGGTCGGCGGGCTGCACCGAGTACGACATGTGGGGCATCCCCGACGTGCTGGAGGAGGGCCAGCCGCTGTGGGGCGTGTACCTGTTCAAGCAGGGCTTCGGCGCAGAGGCGACACGCTGGGCGGGCGCGCACGACTGCGTGCTCCAGCCGGCACTGTACGCGCTGTGGACGCGCGGCGTACCCGCCTACATGCGCCTACGACGGCGTCTCAAGGGCGAGCGGACGGACGAGCGCCAGTTGCCGGGGGTGTAGAGGGCGTTGTTTGCCTGCTCGTACGCCGGCCCGTCGGCAGTGCAGCCTGGCAGGTCCGGCACTCGGGCGATGTAGCCTCGTCTTGCCCCGGCCCGAGGCTGGCCATAATTTGGACAGAAAAGATGACCGAGCTGTTGGAAAAGGCTTTTGCCAAAGCAGCATGGCTGCCAGCTACGGATCTGGAAGCGCTTGGCGCGTGGATCCTAGGCCGCCGCGCTCCTAAGTGAGGGCACCCTTCGCTGGCGAGACATGCCAGCACCGGAAGTAGGCCTGCACCTCAGCCTTCAAGTGGTTCCAGGTCAAGTCGAGCACCTCGCGCTCGGCCGGCGTCAGCGCCGACCACACTTTGCTGGCGCTCGGGAAATAGAAGATGTCCCACACCCAGAACGCCGCTGCCGGCGGCCACGGCTCCGGCGCCAGCACGCCTTCGGTTCCGGACGCCGTCCACGTGCCCAGCAACTGCCCCCGTTCGGCGACGGCCACGGCCTCGGCCCAGAAGACTCTCCTGTCCTCCAAGCGCGCGGCAAGCTCCAGCAACCGGGCCTGGCCCTGCCGGTGCGTCAGCAGCGGATCCCAGCTCCCGGCCAGCGCCGGCACGTCCAGCCCGCCATCGGAGGCGATGGCCAGCCCTTCCGAGGAACACGCAAGGGCCTTCAAGGCGGCATTTCCAGCCAAGTCCGCGGCCGTTTCGGGCATCTCGCGCATATCCGCCTCCACCGGCTCCAGCGGCAAACCTTCCAGCAGCCACCGCAGCTGCCTGCACTTCGCGGCGTTGGATGTGGCCAGCACGATCGGCGGCGCCATATGGCAAAGAATAGGCAGCGCAAATGTTCTAGAATGGAATCATCGCGAGTAAGCTCAACGCTCCTACCGAGCTGGACCTGTACGCGGTCCTAGGCGTCGCGCCCGACGCCAGCGATGAGGCCATCCGCCGCCAGTTCAAGCGCCTGGCCAAGGCCTTCCACCCCGACCTGAATCCCGACCCGGCCGCGACCGTTCGCATGAAAGCTTTGAACGAGGCCTATCGCATGCTGGGCGATGCTGCCCGCCGGGCGCTGTACGACAACATGTGCGGCATCAAGCGCTGGGCCGAGGAGGACGAATTCGGCGCCAGCGCCGGCGGTCGCTCCCTGCGTCGTTTCGAGAACGAGCTCGACAACGAGATGTCCATCCAGGAGATGCTCGGCCGCAAACGCGCCGCGCGCGAGCTCCTGGTCCGCAAGGCGGACTACCGCCTGTACCACGTGTCGTCCCTGGACCGGCAGAGCTGGTTCCGCGTCAGTGTCGACAACGGCTGCCACTGCCCCGATACCCAGGGCGCTGCCGGCCCGTTTGGCTGCAAGCACTGGTACGCCATGGAAGCCTTCCGCAACAATGGCGACAAGCCGGTCGAGCCGCGGCCCAACGCGCCGAGCTTCGCCGGCAAAAGGTAGCCGCCCGCCCCGGAGAAGGAGCGGGTCGGCTAGCCTGGCTCGTCTTGCCCAGCCTTGGTCTCACAAACGGCTGTAACATTCCCGCATGCCCCTAAGCGAAGCTCAGCGTCAGGAGGCGGCGGACAGGCTGGCCGAGGCCGAGCGCACCCGCACGCCCATCGACCGGCTGACGGACCTGTACCCCGGCATTGACGTCGCCGACGCGTACGACGTCCAGTTGCGTCAGATCGCCGCCAAGAAGGCTTCCGGCGCCAAGGTGGTCGGCAAGAAAATCGGTCTTACCGGCAAGGCTATCCAGCAGCAGCTCGGCATCTCCACGCCGGACTACGGCCACCTGATGGACTACTTCCCGATCGCGGACGGTGGCGGGGTCAGGTGCGACGAGATGATCTGGCCGCGCATTGAGCCGGAAATCGCCTTTGTGCTGGACAAGCCGCTGCGCGGGCCGGGCGTGAACGTGGCCCAGGTGCTGGCGGCCACGCGCTACGTCACGCCGGCGTTCGAGATCATCGACAGCCGCATCAAGGACTGGAAGATCAAGTTCGAAGACACCGTGGCGGACAACGGCTCGTCGGCCCGCTGCGTGCTGGGCAGCGAGCAGCGGCCGGTCCACGAGGTGGACTTGCGGCTGGTCGGCATGGTGCTGAAGCAAAACGGCGAGGACATCGCCAACTCCTCCGGCGGCGCGGCGCTGGGCCACCCCGCGGCGGCAGTGGCCTGGCTGGCCAACGCGCTGGCCGAGTTCGGCATCGGGCTCGATGCGGGCGAGATCATCCTGCCCGGCGCGCTGACGAAGTCGTTCGACGCCAAGCCGGGCGACACCTTCAGCGCTTCATATGATGGATTAGGGAGCGTCAATGTCCGCTTCATCTGACGTGAAAGCCTTCGCCACCCGGCTGTTCGAGGCGCAGCACGAGCGCCAGCCCATCGCACTGCTGACCAACGAGCGGCCCATCAGCGAGCGCGAGGCGTACGACATCCAGTGGGCTTTGGTCGAGGAGCACCTGGCGCGCGGCGGCAAGGTCGTCGGCAAGAAGACCGGCCTCACCAGCAAGGCCAAGCAGATCCAGATGAACACCAGCGAGCCGCTGTACGCCTACCTCATCGACAAGACCATCCTCAACGACGGCGCTCACATCAAGCGCACCGATCTGATCCATCCCCGCGTGGAGTGCGAGATTGCCTTCCTCATGGGCCGGCAGCTGCACGGCCCTGGCGTAACCGGCGACCAGGTCCTCAACGCCGCTCTGCACGTCCTGCCGGCGCTGGAAGTCATCGACAGCCGCTACGACAACTTCAAGTTCACTCTGCCCGACGTCGTCGCCGATCAGGCCTCCGCGGCCAACGTGGTCCTAGGCGGCCGCGCGCGCTCGCCGAAGGGCCTCGACCTGCGGCTGCTGGGCATGGTGCTCCAGATCAACGGCGAGGACGTAGCCACCGGCTCCGGCGCGGCGGTGCTCGGCCATCCGGCCGATTCCGTCGCCTGGCTGGTCAACAAGATGGCCGAGATGGAGGCCGGCGGCCTCGAAGAGGGCGACCTGGTCATGGCCGGCGGCCTGGTCGAGGCCTTTCCGGTCGAGCCGGGCGACCACCTGCGCGCCGAATTCGACCACCTGGGATCAGTCAGCCTTCGCTGCGTTTGAGACCCTCGCCCACCAGCCGCAGGGCTGGCCTGGCAACCGGCTCGGCCGGTCCCGTTTCCAGCGGCAAGGGCAGCGTTGTCAGCATTGTGAGCCGCGGGCGGGCGGCGGCCCGTGACGCGACGGTGAGCGCGGGCCCATCGACAGGCAGCAGGCAATCGTCGGGCGAAACATCCACGCGGACGCGCTCGAACTTGGCCGTGCGCGGCACACCAGCCTGGCGGCTGACGCCGGCGGTCACAACCAGCTCGGGACGGACCCAGCAGGCGATGAACGGCGCTGGCTCCGCAAAGGGCGAGTGCTCCATCTGCAGCGCGTTGAGCACTACGAACAGCTCGTTCCGAAAGTGCTCGTCGGAGGGCGGCTGGACCGACGTCACGAAGCGCAGCTGGCCGCCGGCCCCGTAGCCCCCCAGCAGCAGCTCGATAGTCCGGCTGCCGCCGGCGATCTGCATGCTGAAGCCGCCCACCACCAACTCTTGGCTGTCGCGACCAACCGCCAACCAGCCGAAGCCGCCCGGCGCATACAAGCCATCTTTCGGCTTGGCCAGGATGCCTTCTAACTGGCTCTCGGCGGAGGCCTGGAACAGCGCCCGCCCCTCCGTTTCGAAATGCTCCGCCAAATACAGGCAGTCGCCCTGGTGCAAAGCCTCGGCAAGGAGACGCTTGCGGCGCAGCAGCGGCTCGCCGAGGAGCCAGTGCTGCCCCAGGAACAGCAGGTCCGATGCGAGCAGGCAGGCTGGCTTGCGCCGCGCCTCGGCCTCGATCAAGGCTGGATCGATCAGCCGCAGCCGCCATTGCGCCGCGTCGAAGTCGGGGTGGCCGTGCTCGTCCACGATCACGATCTCGCCATCCACCAGCAGCGGCTGCTCGGCTGCCGAGTGACTCAAGAAGCGGAGCTCGGGGAATCGCGCGGCCACATCGCCCAGGCGCCGGTTGTGCAGCCGCACCTGGCCGCCTGCGATTGAAACCAGCGTCCGGATGCCATTCCAGCGCGTTTCGAAGAGATGCTCGGCCGAATCGAACGGCTCGCCCACTGGCCGTGCCCGCATCGGCTCCACGTGCCCAGGCGCGTCGACTGCAGGCTCCTCCAGGCCCAAGGACAGCTGGGTAGGGGTCAGAACGAGCCTGCCATCGTCCAATCCAATGTACGCGATGCCGTCCCCCGCTGGCGACATGGCAGCAAAGAACGTGCCGCTATACTTGGCCTTACCTCAAATTTCCTTGACATGAAGGAGGCGGCCTCACACGTGGACGACGGTCATAGTACCCAGTCCGAGATGACAGTCACAGCGCCCGCCTCCGGAGCAGCGCCGGCCAAGTAGTTCGCAAAGGCCAGCTCCTAGGGCGGATAGCCCATTTGAAGGAGGTGGTTTAGATGGCGTTTCTCAGCCAAATTGTCGGTAAGCCCGTGTACGACAGCCGGCAGCACAAAATCGGCATCATCGAGGATGTGTGCGTCCCTGCCGAGCAGCGGCCCTATCCGCAGATCAGCGCGATCAAGGTCGGGCCGCACTGGGTGCCCTGGCAGCAGGTCGAAAGCCTCGAAGGCGAGCCTAAGCTGCGCGTCAGCCAGGACGAGATCCAGGAATACGCCCTGCGGCCGCACGACGTCCGCTTGCGTGAGGAAGTGCTCGATCACCAGGTCGTTGACGTGGAGGGCCGCAAGGTCCGGCGCGTGAACGATCTCGCGATCTCGGCGACCAACGGCCACTATTCGCTGCTGGGCGTGGACATTTCCACCCGAGCGCTCTTCCGGCGCCTGGGCGTCGGCGGCGTACTCGGGAAGCTCGGCCTGCACGACACTGAGGACCTCATCGCATGGCAGGACGTCGACCCCGTGCGCAGCGATCCCGCCACCAGCGTGCGCCTGCGCCGCTCGCGCGAGACCATCTCGCGGCTGCACCCGTCAGACCTGGCCGACATCGTCGAGGACCTGACAGTTGCCGAGGGCGTCCACCTGCTCAGCAACCTCGACGATCAGATTGCCGCCGACGTCCTCGAGGAGATCGAGGAGGAGCGCCAGGCCGACCTGCTGGAGCAGATGGAAAGCGCGCGCGCGGCCGACATCCTCGAAGAGATGGCGCCCGACGACGCGGCCGACGTCCTGGCCGAGATGGACCCCAAGAAGGCCACCGAGGTGCTGAGCCTCATGGACCCCGAGGAATACGAGGACGTAGCCGAGCTGCTCGGCTACGAAGAGGACACAGCCGGCGGCATCATGACCACCGACTATGTGGCCGTCTCACAGGACCTCACCGCCGCCGCGACTGTCGATCACATCCGGTCCACCTGCCGCGACATCGACATGATCTACAACGTCTATGTCGTGCGGGACCTGGTCAGTGAAGAGCTTGTCGGGGCGGTGACGCTGCGCGACCTGATCATGGCCAACCCCAACGCCAAGCTGTCCGATATCATGAGCGGCGACCCGGTCAAGGTCAACGTCGCCGACCACCAGAACGAGGTGGCCAAGACCATCGCCAAATACAACCTCATGTCCGTGCCGGTGGTCAACGACGAGGATCAACTGCAGGGCATCGTCACCATCGACGACGCCATAGACATCCTCTTGCCCACCGCCTGGAAAAAACGGCTGCCAAAGATGTTCTAGACACGCCTCACGCTTATCGCCGGCGGCTTTGAGCGGGGCGCCAATCCCCCCTTGCCTGACCCGCTCGTAAGCCGCCCCGATAGGACCAACGGGCCGCATTTTAGCCGCAACCAGGCGGATCTCGGGATTCTTCAAGAGATGACAGGGCAAAGACGCAACAGGGCATTCCTGTATCGTGACTACCTCGCGCTGTTCAAAGATGCTGCCTCAGACCGATCGGGGTAACCCACAGCAGCTGCATCAGCCGGTTCAGGGGTTCGATTCCCTGGGCGCTCACTCCAGGCCGGTTCACTTCCGGCGCACCACCTACAAGACGCTCGCCGCCCTCTCTCGAGGCAACACGCCTGTCAAAGAGTGCCCGACAGCATCAAAGATTTCTTGCGAGAGATGGGGATCATGGTGGCCGTGGGCGCCTTTGCGACATCTTCGCTAAACCTCTACCAGTGCTTCATGCTTCCTTCACCGGATAATTACCCCTGGCCGGTAGGGTCAGTGTGTGGATAGCGCGCCGACCCTGCTAACGCTGCCGCCACGAGATGCCGAACGGCACTCCGGCGGGCCCGCCTACATGGCCGGCAAGCGCGACCTACGCATAGACCTGCTGCGAGGCGCGGCCATCGTGGCCATGATTGTCGACCACGTGGGTGGCGACGGTTCGTGGCTTTATCCTCTCACCGGCGGCAACCGCTTCTTCGTTTCAGCCGCCGAAGGCTTCATCTTCCTTTCCGGCTTGACGGCCGGCATCGTCTACATGGGCGTGGCGGCACGGGAGGGCCTCGGGAGTGCGATCTGGAAATTGCTGCGGCGGGCCGCGGTGTTGTACCTCTGGACAGTGGGACTGACGCTCATCCTGCCTGCGCTTGCCAACCGTCTAGACATCGGCTGGGATGACCCTTTCCAGGGCATTTCGCCCGCCGACTTCGCTGTGAGCGTGTTGACGCTGCATCGGACCTATCACCTGCTCGACGTCCTGCTGTTATACGTGCTCCTCTTCAGCTGCGGCTGCGTGGCTCTCGCACTGATTGCCGAAGGCCGCACACCGGTAGTGCTCGCCTTCTCCTGGGGCGTTTGGGCAACGTGGCAAATTTGGCCCCAGTACGCTGACCTACCCTGGAACATCGTAGGCATGGACGTCTTCCAGTTCGCAGCCTGGCAGGCTCTGTTCTTTACCGGCATCGCCATCGGCGCGCATCGCCGTGAGATCGCCCAGCAGTTGGCCCGCGTGCCGCTAACCGCCTATTTAGTGGCCGGCGGGGCAGGACTAGCCGCTGCCATCGGCTTCTACCAGCACGAACTGCAGGCACTGGTTCTGATCGCTCCCCGCGCCAACGCGCAGATGTTGGCGGACCATCTCTTCTCCAAGTCCGATCTCCGGATAGGGCGCCTCATCGTGTTCGCCTGCCTGGCAGCCTTCAGCTTCAGCCTGGTGACACTCGGCTGGCAGCGTGTCGAACGACTCACCGGCTGGCTGCTGCTCCCGTTAGGCCAGAACTCGCTCACCACTTATGCGCTGCATGTCGGTGTCGTGGCCGGCCTTACTAAGCTGGGCACTATTGCCTTTGGCGACGGGGGGCGAGGCATCGAGCAGAATACCGTGCTGCAGCTGACGGGCGTCTTCGGCGTGTGGCTTATCGTGCAAGGCTTCATCGACGTCAAGGCCTGGTGGTCTGAGCGGGGTTGGCGTTGGGCACTTTCAAGCAGCAAGCGGCAGCTCGGCAGCTCGGCAACCCTGCCGGTTCCGGTGGCGGACGAAGGTCAGGCTCGTCAAGCCGCCTGAGCCGTTCGTGCGCCTCACCGCCCTCCTTTCCGGCACAGGCACCAAAGCCGCGGCCGTCGTGCTGCTGCTGAGCATTGCTTGGGCAATGACTTTGGCACGCCCCGGCAAAGCTCCGCCTCGCACCGCGGCCGAGCCATCAGATACCGCCTTCCAGCCGGTTCCCAACACCAGCCCGGTGCCAAACAAGTTTCAGGTGGCTACGGCACCTCGGGCGGCCAGCCCGATGGGTGCCGCGTTGCCGGGTAAAGGTTCGCGAACCGAGTTCTACCTGTTCGAAAGTAAGGCGCTGAACCGGACGATGCACTACCTGGCCTACGAACCGGCCGGCTACGAGTTGCAACCCGGCCAACGCTATCCGGTGCTGTATTTGCTGCATGGCATGGGCGCCGGATTGGGCGGCCCGTCAGGCTACGAGACGGAATGGCCCGGCTACGGTATGCTGGCGACAGCGGACGACTTGATTGCCACTGGCCAGATCCCACCGCTCCTGATCGTGATGCCGGAAGGCGACCAAAGCTACTGGATTGATCAAGCCGGCAGCGGCGGGCGATATGGGACATATGTCAGCGACGACCTCGTCAGCGAGATCGACGGCAGATTTCGAACTGAGCCCGACCGCGCCCATAGAGCTATTGGCGGATTATCCATGGGCGGTTTCGGCGCTCTATCCATAGCCATGCTGCGTCCGGACGTCTTCGGCACGGCTGGTGCACACAGCCCTTCGCTAGTTCACCGAGATCGCGGCCCAGCCTTCTTCGGCGACGCGGCGTACTTTGCCGCCCACGACCCCGTCCAGTTGCTGCGGGACCATCCGGCCACCGCGCGAAGCCTCCGTCTGTGGCTGGACGTCGCGGCTGACGACCCGCTGTGGAAAGCGGACACCGAGGCGCTGCACCGGCAGTTACTGTCCGAGGGAGTGCCCCATGAATGGCATGAGTGGGCCGGCCAGCACGATGGGCTGTACTGGAATGCCCATCTGAACGATTACCTCGGCTTCTACGTCGCAGCCCTCAACTCCAGCAGCCAAGCGTTGCTAACCCATGTGCCAACGGACTAACCCACGGAAACACGCTCCCATTGCGATCGTGAGTCCCAGCTCCAGGCTCAAGGGCCTTCCTGAGGATCCCCAGCTCGTAGTGCGTGGCAAAAGTCGACCTGCCTGGCCGCCATGAGCTGCGCCACATCGTCCAGCAAATGCTGATCGGCCTGCGCCCACAGTGGCAGCCGCAGCGTGCACCTCCGGGATGCGCGACGTGTTGTCGATGCCATCGATGCCCGCCATTACCGCCTCCCGTGACCTTGGTCCGCATTGAAAGCGGCTCGGCCGTCACCGGCATCGCCCCCCCTTTGGATGCGGCATCCATATCCGGCCGCTGGCCGTAGACTGGCCTGGTGAGCATGGTCAGGTACG
>Ga0307374_10004528_pt1 | contig 23093 bp, 11 predicted proteins | sample OX3MG_FD_202532 | JGI IMG/M metagenome (GOLD analysis project Ga0307374, IMG submission 202532) | Soil microbial communities from Risofladan, Vaasa, Finland - OX-3 | ecosystem: Environmental > Terrestrial > Soil > Coastal area > Acid sulfate soil | place: Finland: Risofladan, Vaasa | collected... | reverse complement strand
CCAGTTGAACGAGAAGCCGGGCCATGAGCCCAGGCATTTTCCCGTGGTGAGCGACGATGCCTTTTTCAAGCAGCCGATATTCCCGCGAACTTCGTCCGAAATAATCCTCACAGGCCAGCAAACATCCCTGCCACTTGTCCCACTTTTCGGGATCAGTCGGGGGCTCAAATACCACCGGCAGGTCGACCTTGGCCCATTCCCCCTCTATTAAGTCCAGAAGATCCTGTGCGTACCCTCCGATCTTTTGTGGGATCGACACCAGAACTGCATGTCGTCGACTAGCCTTCGCAGGCGAAACCAGGTGCATCGCTGCCCAGAACAGGTATGGCCGAAGCTTCTTTTCAGGTCCAGCCGATTCAAATGTGGACGCGGCCGGGAACGGCGGAAATGGTTCAGGCACAAACGGAGTCCCACCTTCGCCCGTTTCCACGAAACGAAGACTTGCACGGTCGAGCAGGTCATAGCGAATATCGAACCTTCTGTGCGTCTTGCACTGGAGCCGTCCGATGAGTTGGCGAGTGCTGCGGTAAAGGGTTCTGGCCGGGGTAGCGGATTCATTGCCGGTAATCCATTTCGCCAGCGTGTTCTCCATACCCGCGGCAACTGCGGAGAGAGCGATCACGCGACTCTGGTGCGCGGGGACGTGAACAAACAGCCGTGCGATGAGCGACTCAAGGCGAAGAGACCGACTCTCCACAGTCCGGAGGTCTTCGTCACGGCCATCAAACTGCACCATGTGCGCTTCGTCAAGCACAACGAGCGACAATCGGCCCAAAAAGAGTGGCCCGAGAAAACGGATAAGAGCCTCGGCCTTCTCGTACGTGCAGATAAGAACAGTTCGTTCATCACTGGTGAGCCACGCATCTGTCGGCCCCCAGTCGATCCCTCCGTAGAGCCCCGTAATCACCACGCGGTCCTTGCTCACGGGCGCGATTGTCTTAAGCAGCTTCGCCTCGACCTCAGCAGCAAGAGCGCGTTTCGGAACCAAGTACATGACCAGAGGTGCAATCTGAAAGGTTGAATCCGCGCCGGCGGCCCAGAATAAACGCTGCAAAATTGCGATCTCTGCCACCGTTGTCTTCCCCGACCCGGTCGGGGTGCATAAAACGAACGAATTACCTTCCTGCAGCCGCTCGATACCGCGCCGTTGCGACGGCCATGCCTGCGTCTTACACGCTTGATACGCCTGTCGCAGGTAGCGCTCGACGGCGAGGCCGCCCGATTCATCAAGTTCACCGGGCAGCCATAAAAGGGCTCGACGAAGAGATGTTTCGACAAATGTCCGGCAAGTTCCGGCAACCAGTTTTGCGAGCAGCCACGAATAGCGGTCGTGACCGTTAAGCATAAACTTGGATACAGCCGTTAGCTTGGCTAGCGCTGCTTCGATGCGATCATCGCTTCCCCAACGCATGACGGCACAGAGAATTCCGAGCGCGCTGGCAGTCTCATTCGCATCGAGTTCGCGAAGCCCTGTTGCCGACAGCGTGTCGTCCGACCAATCGATTTGCGGTGAATCTGTAGGACGCCTTGGATTCAATGCCCAGTGGGTTGTCAACGATCTAAGAAGCCTGGGGAAATTTCCACTTAGCAAAAAATGCAGTGGTCCTATTTCTGCCGACAACTCACTCGCAACGTTCAGAAGGCCAGCCCCGCGCGCCGGATAACCGGCTAGCTGGTATGCTGCTGCCGCCAGCATGTTAATCGGGAGCTTGTCTCGGTTGAGCGTTGGGTGAGATAGCCACTCAAGAAGTTCGGCAGCGCGAAGCATGGCTTCGAACCAATTCTCGTCACCTGCACCTCTCTGAACAAATGCGGCTTCTACAAGTCGGACCGCTTCTTCGAGGCGGTTTGCGGCCTCGGTTGGCCGCCAGGTTCTTAATCCCGGTTGTCCGGCATCAAGACGAGTGTGTTGGCTGTAAAGCTTTGCACAGGCAGGTGTAAGCGTACCCCCAGCCAGACGTTCACTCACGGAGCGGGCCAGTTCGAGAACTTTGTCGTTCCTTTCAGCCATAGTTTCCTATGCCACGCCGTAGACGGTCTTAATCAACTTCTCCACATCATTCAGGTGGATCTCGGCCACGTGAAGTCGCCGATTTGCTGTATATTTATCGTGCGGCTTTGCGGAAGGTATCCAGTTCTTGCGTCCATTTTTGACTGGTCCACGCCCACAGATATATGTGACTTGGTCAAACCGCTCATAGCCGGGACCTGGATTAGGTCCCTGGAAGTAGAGACTACGGAGCGCGTCCACCCATCGTGCTGCCGCCGCGTCGGTCGAATCCTCCAGAATTTCGATGAGCTGAAGAAGATCAACGGGGAGAAGATTTCCGAGGCTCGATTTCTCGTGGGCATCGGCGATCATTCCTGCGTTGTGGTCGGGCGTACATTTTCCTTCGCAGAACAGAGCCGCCACAATATTCCCGTCGGCGTCGCGCCGGAACGCCAAGCAATCGTCGCCGGTACGACCTGGGCGTATGCCTGCATCCACATGCGTTTGATCCATCATATCGAGTTGCTGAAAATCCACGAGATGGAAGCGAAATAAGTAGGCTGGGACTTCCCAATCCTTCATGCCGAAGGGATGAAGATTCTCAGCGACCACACCCGCAAGAACTTCACCAAAATATCCTTTCAGCGTCTGGATGTGCAGACGCTGCGGATAACCGTCCGCTGGATCTTTCTTATTGGGCTCGCCCAGAGGGTCCAGGGAACCGCCGACGAGTCGGCGAAGTCTCGCGCGGGCATCTTCATGCGCGTCTGAAATCAGGGCTTGCAGGCGTGGTAGAACAACGGACCGGTGATCGCCGTCTTCCAGCGCCAGAGCGTGTTCGTATCGTCCCCCCGAGGTCGCCTGCACCTTCACGGTAAGCCAAGATGTTATCTATGGAAATCTGGGCATGGAAGCCTGATTACAATGTAAGAGTGAAAGTTCAAGTTGGCTCGGCAACAGGGGATAGCCGATTCACGACTAGGGAATCCCCGTCTGTCTCATTATCTGGCCACATCTACGTTACTCCTTCTCGAATCCGCTATTGCTGGCGAACTTCAGTGTCCGGCTGTTCTCCGTGACCGTCCGCACGACGTTGTCGGAAGCGCCAGCCGGGATCTCGGCTTCGATTTCCAGAGTGACGCGCACCGATGATCCAACGAGCCCGACGAGATGAGTAACAACCTCGTCCGCAATCCTGCCGGCGTCCCGTCCGACGCGCGCAGAATCGAGAATCACCGTGCCGTGATAGCGCTTGGGTTTGGGGGACTGCAACGGTCCGGATGGCTGTGCTGTGGGCGTCACCGGCCCAGGGGCGGGTGACGTTGAACTGGTGCTATCAGCCCCAACCGGAGCCGACGGGGCGGTCTCCTGATCGATCTGCCGTCTGGCCACCTCGGGCTTCACGAGCAGACCAGCATCGTCGCTAGTGACAGAAATCTGGGCGGCGGAGTGAAGTCCACGATAGCGACTTGCAGAATCGTCATAATTCTCAGCGTAGGCGAAGGCATCCTGCTCCCAAGTCAACAGGGCCAGACCCGCACGAATTGCATTCAAGAGAACGGTGCTGGTCTGTAAACGCGGCAGGTAGAGGTAGCGACCGAAGTCCTCAACGAGCTGTCGGATAGCGACATGGTTACCGCGCCACAGCGGCACGCGGTCCATCTCCATGCGCAGCCGTGAAGCGGCGAAGCTGACCACGAGTAATTCATCGTTTCTGAGCTTCTTGCTGGCGCGCTCCGCGAGCGCGTCCTGGCCAGAGAGGCGGATCGTCTGCCACGTCACAGGGGCTTGCGGGTTCGCCTGCGTCGGCACTAGCAACCACTGGTACGTTTCGGGAAGTCTGGCGGTCACCACGCCGTCGGCGGCCGTCTTCTGCGTCTCCGCCTGCGCCACCTGGTGCGGCGAGAGGTCGAGCGTTTTTTGTTCGTTGAGGATAGATACCCAGGCGAGGAACTTTCGCACAGCCTCATCCAGGTCCTGCAACCGCGTTTTGTCTGCCGCAAGAAAGACAATCGTGTTGCGATAAAGTCGAGGGGCTGTACCGCGCGTCTCGAAGATCGCCTTGGCCGCAGTCTCGGCGGCGTTGTCAGTCTCTTTGGTGTAGGGGTGGTCGATGTCGAGAACCACCAGTCGCGCATCAAGGTCGTCGGGCACATCCGCGCTGGTGCCAGGCATCGGGTGGATACGATTGAAGTGCCCCATCTTGTGCAGGTCGGATCGCAGGCGCTTGTCCAGCTCCTGCACGACCTTATCGGGGTCTCGCTTGAGTTGCTCGGCGCGGTCCTCGGCGAGTTTGGTAACAGTGGGTTGCGTCGAATACCAGTAGCGCGGCCCGTCCTGATAGAGGTAGGTTGCGGCCGCCGCGAGCCGTCGCAGGGCGTCGCCAAACACCGCAGGCGACTCACCCGGCATCACGCACCCGAGTTTCACGCGCCGGTCCTCAAGGCCACGGTTGGCGGCGGTTGCCGTGGGCGCAGAGCCCAGGTAGATGGTTCGCGCCACACGCCGGCAAGCGGCGAATTTGCCAAGGTTTTGCACTTCGCTATCGATTCGCAAAGGGAGGGAACTAGGGCCGTCCACGTCTCTTTCGATGATCGGGACCCAATTGTCGGAGAGATAGTGGGTCAGCTCGGATTGCACACGATGATCGTCGATAGGAATGTTGGCAGGCAGGATCAGCGGATTTTTGTCGCCCTTTTCCCAGAGGCTGTGAATCACTGCGGCCATGAGACGCAAGACTCCTCGCGTCCGTTGAAACTTCACGAGTGTGGACCAGTCCGTGTAAAGGCGGTCGAAAATCTCCGGGTGGATGGGATAGGCTGCCTTAATCCGTTTTTCGTAATCGGCATCGTGGCACTCCGGCGGAAACTCGGAATGCTGTGTCCGGTAAAGATCGGCAAAGGCACGGGCCACAACATCGCGGTCCTTAAACTGCGCCTGGTCGGTGAGGGGCTCGAATAGCCGCCGCCTTACAATTTCGAAGCCTTCTTCGGCGCTGGCCGGCCGCCATGAGGATTCTACGCGGCCCACCACATTGCGAAGACGGTCCAATGCCTCGCGCCCGCGCTGCCCGCCGACTTCTACATCGTCAGCCTGCGCGTGAGGAGAGCCCATTGTGTCGGAAGCGGGCAAGCTGATGACGAGCATACAATTCTTGGCCAGTTTGGCGGATTCGGTGAGGACCTGAGCGAAGGTAAACTGTGTCTCAAAGCCGCCTGCGGGCAGGTCGCTCTGGTCGTGGAGCTGGCGTGCATAGGCCACCCACTCGTCGATCAGGATCAAACAGGGGCCGTACTCATTGAAGAGTTCGCGCAAAACGTCGCCGGGGCTCGTGGCCTTCTCGTCGTCGGCACGGACGCGCTCAAAGGCTTTTTTTCCGCCAAGCTGCCAGGCCAATTCGCCCCAGAGTGTGCGCACGATGGTCCCGTCCGCCTTCTTCACTGGGTTCCCAGGCGAGATTTTATTCCCCACCAACACAACCCGCTTGGCCGTCGGCACCTTATCGATCCCGGCTTCCTGCAGCACGGCGTCAATGCCCGCCAGATCGCCCGGTTTTGTTCCCGAGAACAGGTGGTAAAGCGCCAGCATCGAGTGCGTCTTGCCGCCACCGAAGTTAGTCTGGAGCTGCACCACCGGGTCGCAGCCCTGGCCGGAGAGGCGCTGCACCGCGCCTACCAGCATGTGCTTGAGGCTCTCAGTGAGGTAAGTCCGGCGGAAAAATTCGACAGGTTTCTTGTATTCGTCTGTCCCCTCACCCATGTGTACCTGCCAGAGATCGGCGGCGAACTCGGCCTGCTGGTAGCGACCGCTGGCCACGTCCTTGTGGGGTGTGACTACTTCGCGCCAGGGCTTGAGGTTGGCCGCTGCTGCGCTTTCGATAGCCGTGCCGGCGCTCTTGCGCTTTTCGGTCCTCACCTGCTCGTCGAAACGCAGCCGCAAAAGCTCCATCTTCATTTTCTCGATCTCGTCCGACTGCGGCGACGAAACGGCTGCAAGGAGCCGTCCCGCCGAGTCAAGCGCGCGGTAGGCGTCGTCACTGGAAAATGTCTGTTGGTGCGCCCACTTGTTGCGAAGGTCGCGCAGTTCGCTTACGAGGCTGCGGTCTGCCGGCCCCAACGTGCGTCGGAAGACATCGTTCCAAGCCTCCCACATGAGCTTCAATAGACCGGCCGCATCCCATTCGGAGATGGCCTTCTTAGCCAATAGGCGATCTTCGCCGAGGTAGCGGATGGCCTCGGCAGCGGCTTTATCTTTGTAAAAGTCCTTGAATTCGCGCTGGACGAAAGGACCTAGTCCCTGTTTAAGGAGGTCCATCGCCTTTCCGACACGTTCATGATTAGTAATGGCCATGGTTACTCCTGATTGAACATTTCAGTTTGGGACGCCTGTGCCCCGGCACGCGCGAGGCGGGTAATCTCGGGCCAGCTTTGAACCAGCGCGTTGTACGAAAGCGCCTCCTGTGCGCGCTTCTTGCGCTCGCACACCGTGTAGAGGCGATAGGCCAGCTCGCGGGCAATCTCGGCCTGGGCACCGAGTTTGGCTACAAGGCCGGCTGCAGCCCTCTCGCCTCCGGCCTCCAATACCCGCACTAGCTGGTGCACAGATTCCCACGCCGTCAAACGTGGATCGGTTTCAGGTGCCCAGTTCGCAGGAAGCTCATCAGGACGTAGTAGTCGCACCTTGCCTCCCTTCGATGCAAGGATGCCCGCTTCGACCATGCCGGAAACGCTGGTGTTTTTTGCCTTGGACAGTGTCTCAGCCGTTCCATACTCACCCTCCGCAAATCCCGACTGCTCGAACCACGCCAGGGCCCATCGGCTATCGGCGTCGAAGTCCCCTTCCTGCTCGGCCAGCACCTCGTCAAGGTTTTGGTTGATGAGTTTGAGCGCCTCGCGCACCGAGAGGGGCTTACCATCGGCGTCAAGTACCTTAGCGTAGCGCGTATAGACCGCCATGCCCGGCCCTATGGCCGCCTGCGCCAAGTCCACCGGCGCGATGTTACTGCGCTGAAGGTTGGTGAGAGCGTCTGGCAATTCGGCCTTGAGCGCCGCAAGAAAGTCGCGCCGTGTGACCGTTGGCGCGTTCGCCGCCCGCGGACGACAGACTAGAATGATGCTGGAAGCGAGAACGTTGGTACCGGTCTTCAGACCTTGATCACGTTCCGTGCGCATGGGCCAAGTTCCGCTCAAGGCGAAACCTGCATGAATTACTGCGTCCAGGAATGTTTCCCAGCCAGTGGAGGCTGTACCTTCGTTCTCTGTCTCCGCCTGTTTGAAGGCGTAGTAGATGGTCACAGGAAAAGCTGGATGCGTTTGCTCAGCTAGCCTATGCATCGCCCGTGTCATGCCCTCCAGGAAGAAGGCTTCGGCCTTCTCTTTACCACCATGGCGGTAAGGCGTTGCCACCAGTTCCTCGGCCTTGGGTACTGCGACCGTGGCGAAGAGGTCTGGAAAGATCGGTTTGAGCGAGCGTCTCAGCCAAACATAGAAGAAGTCTGAGAGGTCGGCATAGCCGATGTTGTCGTAGTAGGGAGGGTCTGTGGAAACGACCTTTGATGTAGTGAGCGATTGAGTTTGAGCATCATTCTGGGTTGCTTTACCGGCGGTAAAACCAGATAGAGAGTTGATAATGACTTTCTCTATCCACTGGAGGGCTCCGGTCCAGTTCCCTGTGGACGTCGAGAGCGGGTTGCCTTCAGCATAATCCCAGACCATCGGAATGGCTTGTCTGCCAAACGTCTGAACGATGAAGTCGCCGCCCCACGGTGTGAGCGATGACCAATAATTCGCGCTCCTTCCAACTCCTAGCGCTAAATAGACTGCGACTGCATCAGCGTAGGCGCTGGCGCCCGTGCCTCCAGCATCCAAGCTGCTTTTATCATTGGGCATACCGGCAGCGAGAGAATCTTTCATCACGCGTTCGCGGGCTTCTTGCACTAGATCGGCGAAGGTTGTCAGCGCGACGAGCTGACGAGGTGTGAAGAGGTCGCCGAACGTCGGCAGTCCGTATAGTGGCGGGGAAAACCACCGCGGGTTCTCCGGCATCGCGACTTCCGGTTTCCATATCGGCTTCGCGTCCTTGGTGACGGTTTCATGGCGAGGTGTCGGCGCAAGATAAACCTTTCCGCCGTCACCTTCAGCGATAATTGCCATTAGCCGCGCACCCATGCGCCCCGCCATCGCCTCCGAGTAGATGTGTTCTGACGCGATTGGCGTACCCGACATTAGACACTTGAAGTTCGCGCCCCGCGCAAGCTTGGTACCACTGCTAGCCCCATCAACATCCTTGGGACGCCCTAGCTTCACTATGAAGTGGTAACCATCGGCCTCAATCACAGGTTCGACGTATGCCTCTCTCCCTTTCTTGGTTGAAAGCATGAAGGTGGAGGTGAGCGGGACATCCACCTGGGCGAAGGCCGGGTTCGGACTCTTCACTGTGCGCGCCCAAAGCCAGGCAATCACGGTGAGCGTCTTCCCAAGATATGGCTTTAGATCTGGTCTCTCCTTAGCCATCCCCGCCGTGACCTCGATCTTCGGATAGAGATGGCCGATGCGCTTCACGGCCTCATCACGCATCCATTGTCCGTAAAATTTTACGTCCTCAGCGAGTCCTTGCAGGCCGCGCCAGTCCCGCTCGATAAGCGCTTTGTCCTTGAGTGCCAAAGAACTTACCGAAGCGCGCCCGGTAAACTTTGGAGGAATCTCGATCATCGCCTTGTTGATCAGCACCGCCACGGGGTTCAGATCACTAGCGTTGCTTTCCAGCCCGAGCCGCTGTGCTTCGAGCGGCAGCGCGCCGCCGCCAGCGAAGGGGTCATGAAAGGCCGGAAGTCGTTCCGGGTTGAACAGCTCCTTTGAGCGGGGGTGATCCTGGTTCTGAGCGCATGTTGTACGCCAGCTCTTCCAGATTTCTTCGCGCGCCTGCCCGAGCACGGTTTCGTTAGTGGTGTTCTCCCACAGCACGAGTTGTTCGATTAGACGGAAGAGTCGCTGGCGTTCCCCCTCCTGCGCTTCTTCGGTGGGGAAACGCTCCGGATTACTCGACGGGTCGTCTACCATCTGTGCGAAGATAACGGCCCGAGCCGCTGCAAGCGGCCGGCGTGCCCACCAAAGATGCATCGTGCTAGGGTTGCCGTGCCGAATCGACTTCTCTCGCGACGACGCCGCGTTAATGGCCTCCAACGGCAGCGCCACTTCTATCAGTTTTCGCTTCCCCTGGGTCATTCGGGTAGATTCCTCGTGCTTGATGGACCACCGCGCCGCAACAGCCCTGCGTGTTGATCTATGAAGGATTGAGCGTCCGAAGCTAGAAAAAAGAAGCTCTGCGGTGGATTAAACGTCATATTCTGGTGAAGCCAACTCAGCCGCAGGGGATTTCGCGCGATTTCAATGCGGCCAAGCTCATAGGCTCCAACAGCGACTGATCCTTGGAGATAGCTGTTAATTTCATCATTCGTAAGCACCAACTCGTTCCGTCGCTTCAGCGCCTCCGCTAGCGACAATGTGAGAATCTTCTTGATAGGTGCTCTCGCCAGAAGAAAACTCGCAGGGCTATTGACGTAAATGTACATCCATTCGGGTGAAGCAGATTGCGGCACGCGCTTGCGGAGAACTAAACTAATGCGGCCTTCGGAAATCGGCACAAGCCAACGAGCATCAAACGAAACGACTATGCCAGTCGAGAGTTGGGCATTGGCAGATTTCGCTGTCAAGCGTGTTGGTACTCCGGCACTCTTGTTAGTAATCACGCTGGCTTCTCCCCCTTCGCGAGCAGCTGGTCCAATGCGTAGTTCACGCTCGTCACCCCGAAATCCGGCTCACGTTGGAAGGGCCGACGCACGTAGTGAACACGATGTGCATTCTCATCCAGGAACTCGACGATGGCGAGGATAAAATCTTCGGGCTTGTTGAGGGAGTAAAGGATTTCATTCTTGGTCACGGTGATGGTCGCCGCACCCGAGATGCGGCCCTTAACTTCCAGAAAACGTAACTGGCCGGTGCGCGCGTCGCGGCTTTCGATGTCATAACCGAGCTTCTCGAATTCGCGGTCGGTGGGTTCGAAACCAAGCTGGCGCTCGACCTCCAGCACAACAGCGCGAGCACGCGCGGCCGCCGCCTGAGTGTCCACCGCTTGCGTTGTTTTAGACAGCGGTCTGCCTGTCATCTGGGCAATGAGTCCGGCTGGTACTACCACGAAGCCCCCCAGCACGACAGGCGGCAGCGCCGAGACTTGTGCTTCAAGATCAAGCTGCTCCATGCGCTTTTGGAGCCGTCCTTGCAGATCGTCTGCCCGGCGGCGCGCTTCCTGGGAATTGAGGCGCGCATTGAGTTTTCCGGCCTGCTCCTGAAGCTTCAAATCCTCTGCCCGATGATCCCAATAGCCGATCTCCTTGGTAAGCCGATCCTTGACGGCAGCGCGTGCCTTGTCGATCCAGGCGCTGCGCCGGTCGCGCACCTCCTTCAGGTGTTCCGGCACAACTTCGGCAATGGCGTGCGCCAATGCCTTCTGCTCCAAGCCGCGGGTAATCCAGACACTCTCGGGGCGAGCCAACAAGGCATCTACGCTGGGTTCGTCCGCCCGGAGGGGGCGGTAGTCCAGATAGGGCGCGTAGTGTAAGTGGCGGGCCTGGCCTGTGGCATCCAGCTCCACATAGAGCATCTGCTTGGAGATCGTGCGGCGATCACCGCTCTTTAGCATACTCGCGTCCTGGATGGCGTGCTCCATGTAAAAGAGCACGCGCGGCGTGGTACCGGGATCATTCTCATCTATTAGTACCGTGCCACGCCGCAGAAGGTCGCGATGGCGGTCGAGCGTCAGGTCAAGCGTGGCGTCGAGCAGAGGATGGCCGGGGCACACGAATGCGGCAAGAGCCTGGCCTTGCGGCGCGATCAAAGACTTCTCAAAGACGATGCGCTCGTAGCGCGGCAGCACCGGTTCACCCGTTCCGATCATACGGTCGCGGTTGCGCACCGGCGCCGGGACATGAGTCACTTCATAGCGGCGCGGTTCGCGTTGACGCGCTGTGCCGCCGAGCTGATTGAATGCTTCGAGGAAGAACGACTCGATGTAGTGCGGTTGCAGGCGGCGAGCTTCTGCGCGTTCCATGTCCTCTCGCACACGAGCGACGCGGCTGGCGTCCATCACGTCGTGGGCCAGAGCGCGCTCTTCGAGCAGATTTTGGAGGTGCGGGCGATCAACGGCGTCGGCGATGGCTTGCGTCAGTCTGGCACGTATATCGGGCCGATCGCCGTAACGGATAGCCTGAATTAACAGGTCCCGCAGCGGCCGGCCCTCGAACTGGAGTTTGCCGAGCACGTCGAATACCTGGCCGCCAAGAGCCTTGCGGGCCTGCTCCAGCTTCTCAAGCAAGGTGCGGTAAACGTCGCCCTCGCGGGTTTCCTCGGCGACCAGGTTCCAGAGGTGGCATACCTCGGTCTGGCCGATGCGGTGGATGCGGCCGAAGCGCTGCTCAATCCGGTTGGGATTCCATGGCAGGTCATAATTCACCATCAGGTGGGCGCGCTGAAGGTTAATACCCTCGCCCGCAGCATCCGTGGCAATGAGCACCTGTACCTCCGGGTCATGCTTGAACGACTCTTGCGCCTTCATGCGTTCTTCGCGGCCCATGCCGCCGTGGATGACAACGACGGCCTCCTTGCGGCCGAGCAGGGTAGTGACACGGGCTTCGAGGTAGCTCAGCGTGTCGCGATGCTCGGTGAAGACAATGAGCTTCTGCTGCGGTGAAGGGATAGGCGGAGGAATGGTGCTGGCGCTATTGGAGGAAGTCGCTTCGGTCGTATGGTTGGGAATGGCGGCAGGCATAAAGATCTCGCCGAGCAGGCTGGCGAGTTCCCGCCACTTACGATCTTCGCCGCTGCGGCGCACGGCAAGTGCGAGCGATTCAAGGTGAGCGAGGGTAGCGATTTCGGCTTTGAGTTCGTCGATAGTACGCGCGGCCGTCGCTTGATCGAGGATCTCCTCCTCGGCAGCTTCGACCTCGTTATCTGGCGCATCCTCAAGATCCTCCACGTCCTCCGCATCGAGCGCAGGAGTTGCGGCGGCGATGGCCTCGGCCGCCGCGCCGCGTTGCAAGAGTTCGAGTTCCCGCAGGCGCTTTTGCAAGCGTTCGCTCCGCCGGTGCAGCGACTGATAGATGGCCTCGGGAGAGGATGCGAGTCGCCTTTGAAGGATGGTGAGCGCGAACCCTACCGTACCCGCTCGCTTATCATTGGCAAGCGCCTCGGCACGATTGAACTCCTCGCGCACGTAGTCAGTGACTTCCTTGTAGAGCTGCGCCTCGGCGTCAGAAAGCTTATACGGCACGGTATAAGCGATGCGCTCCGGGAAGAGCGGCGTGCCGTCGAACTTGAGCAGGTTTTCCTTCACCATGCGGCGCATTAGATCGGAGGTATCCACCTGGTGGACGCCGTCACGAAAGCGGCCCTCGAAACGGTCGCCATCGAGCAGCGCCATGAAGAGCTGGAAGTCTTCCTCCTTGCCGTTATGGGGGGTTGCGGTCATGAGGAGGAAGTGGCGCGTCAGGCCGGAGAGAAGTTGCCCGAGGTGATATCGCTTGGTGTATTTGACTTCGCCACCAAAGAAAGTGGCTGAGAGCTTGTGCGCCTCGTCGCAGACGACCAGGTCCCAACGGCACTCCGGGGCTTGGAGTTTGAGCTGCACATCTTCGTTGCGGGAGAGTTTGTCGAGACGGGCGATAACGAGGTTGTTTTCGAGGAACCAGTTGCCGGTATGTGCCGCTTCGAGCTTGTCATTCGTCAGAATCTCGAAGGAAAGCTGGAAACGGCGGTAAAGCTCGTCCTGCCACTGCTCGGCCAGGCTGCCGGGGCAGACGACGAGACAGCGCTGCAAATCGCCCCGTGCGATCAGTTCCTTGATGAACAGCCCGGCCATGATGGTCTTCCCCGCCCCCGGATCGTCAGCGAGCAGGAAGCGCAGCGGTTGGCGTGGAAGCATAGCTTCGTAAACAGCCGTGATCTGGTGGGGCAGGGGCTCAACGAGCGATGTGTGTACGGCGAGAACGGGGTCGAACATGTGTGCGAGGCGGATACGATGTGCCTCGGAAACCAGGCGGAACAAGTGCCCATCGCCGTCGAAGCTCCACGGGCGGCCGTGCTCGACGACTTGAAGGCGCGGCTCATCGTGGCGGTATAACAGCTCGTTGGCAACACGACCCGACTGCGTCTTGTATGTCAATTCAAGAGCTTCGGAGCCAAACCACTGTACCGTAACAACAGTAACGACTTGATCCGGCAAAATTCCCCGGATGGCGGCAGTTGGCTGGAGGTCTTCGAGGCGGCTCATGCTTTTCGTGTTCCCTTTGCTGTGCTACACCGGGCTGGACTAGTACTGGTAGGTGCTGCAGCCTCAAGCACTTCGTTGTCAGAGCGAGCAAGATTCTATCAAATCAGCTTTCGAGTGTCAGTGCAAATATCCTAGCTCTCGCTGCGCAGGCGCGGCAGCGACTTCGGCATTAACAGCTGACACCCAGAACCATATGACCCGCCCAGGTTTGGGTACCAACTGAAGTGAGACAGTTTACATCACATGAGGGGTCCGGTCTTTTATACCACTTCCAGAGAGAGTTTTTCGGCTTCTTCGAGGCCTATGGTGTCGCACCTTCCGGAAAAAATGTGAAATAAGGCTACGCCCCCCGAAAACCCTGAGCGCGCTCCCTCCGCCACAGCCCTGTTTGCGACACCACGTGACGATTAAATGGCACACCGCACGCGAATCGGAATTTCATATCCGATTGTAGGGAGATCGGGGCTGCTCCGCGTAGACGAAAATAAGACCCCTGTGGCCCGCGATCCGCCAGCTGCGTAGCGGTCTGCGCAGGGAAAATGTTTTCAGGCGCTGCAGCCGCTGCAGCGATCACGCGAGTACGCGAGAATTCTGCCAGCGCCGAGATGGAGCACTCATAATTCAGTGGCGCTACTTTCACGACTTTTTGCTTTGGCCGCCAAGCGTGCCTACCAAGCCTTGCGATGATCGTTGTCCGCACACACTCGCGAAACCTATGACGTATGCCCCACCTGCGCTTCCGGCTCAATGCGCTTTTTCGGATTCAATCTGGTAAGTATACGCGGTAGGATTTTCATTTTGGTCGGGCACCGATATTTTTACGATTTTGTCCTGGCCGTTGTAGTCGAAACGGGCATGGTACCGGCCAGGGTCTACACGCGGTCCTTGTAGAACGTAGGCAATGTTTCCAATTTGGACGCTGACCCAGTAGTGCTCGCCGTCTACCTTTTGCACCAGCGTCACTATTGCGGTAAGCGGGAACTCGGCTGGGCTCACACTGCCGGGGACCATCGACTCCACGCTTGCTCCGGCACTCCCAGGCTGCTGAGCTTTGAGAGCACGCATGCGCTCTGGCGATGGCTGATACATCCCGAGATATGGGCTCGGCACGGACGCCTCGGCGCTGCCGCGCATCATCGCCTGATAGCGCTGGTTGAGCCGCCGCACCACCTCTTCTTTGTCGTGCTGGGGCAACGACCCGTACTTCGGGCCGAGCACATTGAAGACAGCGGTCACCTGTTCGTCAAGCGGCAGCTGAAAGTAGCCGGGCGAGCCCAAAAGAGCTTTGAGCGGGTTTTGGGGTTCCGGTATCCCATTTGCCGCGGAGACGTCTTTGACTATAGCCCCTAACAGTCGTCCTCTGGTGTCAATGCGGGACTTTAACAGTGCTCCGACATTATAAAATGCACCGCTTGTCGGGTCACCACCCTGACGGGTTGTGATCGATCGGTTCCGTTTTGAAATAATCTTGCCCTGCTGGTCGTAGGCATACAGATACAGCGTGCGCGTCGTGTCCAGATAGGGGACGTTCTCCGTCGTCGTGGTCGTTGCCGTTGTTGTGACCGCGCCATTGTAAGTATAGGTCCAGACGTTGCCGTAGTTGTCCGTCACCATTCCGTTGCCGGACACCGATCCTGTACTCGTAGCAGTGGTAGTTCGCACGGTCGGACTAAATCCGATGAATGCAGACTGCGCCGTTGAAAACACAAGCAGATAATTCGCAGCGTTTGGGTTGACGGTCTGCGAAAAGCACAGGCCCGGGTACTTCTTCGCGTTTTTCCGAACCCACCCCCGCGCGAATTTGGGTGTGCCTGGCACAACGCCGCTTGGTCCCGCGATAGCGAAAGCAAGATTCTTTGCGCAAGACTCCGATAGGCGCTGAGGCCCTTTTGCCCGCGCCCTGCCCTGAGATGCGCATGTGACCAACGCCACCACAGCACAAGCCAGAATTTGCCGCATTTTCATCTTATTTTTCCTCTTCGTAGTATAGTGGCCAACATCCCGAAAGCTGCATTGCGCCTCTTGCCGCTGTTTACCATCCGTTTCTCGGACAAGTTCACTGTGTTTTTTTGCGGTGTTCGTCGACCGTGACTTGCCCAAGCCAAGTCTCACGTGCTCAGCACTGGGCTTGCGATATCCCCGCTTGTATACCACACGAGGAATGGGGAACAATGGAACTTTAGTTCCATGAGCAAGGCGTAGTACCCAGACCTGCGGTGAAAGGCAAAACGGCCTCGAAAAAGGTGCAGAGTTCACATCCACCAGCCAGCATCTCATCTCCCTCCACACCTTGCAGTTATTCCTGATCTGGTGCAGCGGTTTCCTACCGTGGTGTCGCGCTTGCGTAATGACACCGCGGCAAACTGGAAGTGACACTTGATTCAAATTGTGCAGTCGCTGCAGTCTTTACGAAGGCGGGACGAGGGCTCGATGTGGCTGTACGGTCCGAACGCTGAAAACCTTGCTTGGCGATTGCATTCCGGGGGCCGGACGTATGTTGTCGGTCCAGCCGGAGTCTATAATGGAAATTCCGGCTGATCTCTTCTGGCGGATTCAGCGTATGCGTGTTGATCTGGCGTTCGGGCAAAACGGTCTCACGGTCAACCTGCCTGAGGGATTTTATTATCGTGTCTTGGAGGCTCGCTCGGCCATCCCCCTGGAGAAGATGGAGGAAGTTGTCCGGCTCGCACTCGACGCTCCCACTGCCAGCCCGCCTCTCCGTGAACTCGCTCGGGGCAAGCCCTCTGCCGCTATTTCGGTCTGTGATATTACGCGTCCGGTTCCGAACCGCCTGATTCTGCCCGCCATCCTTTCTGATCTGGAAGCCGCAGGCATTCCGAGGGACAAGGTGACGATCTTTATTGCCACCGGTTTGCACCGTCCCGCTACGCCGACAGAAATTCGAGAGATTTGTGGTGAGGACGTTGCTGCCCGCTATCACATCGTCAATCACAATGCCCGGGCATTAGCCGAACACCGGCACTTGGGATCCACCGCCTCCGGAACGCCTGTTTATATCGACGAACGCTTTGTTTCCGCCGACCTTCATATCACCGTGGGCTTTATTGAGCCACACTTGATGCTTGGGTTTCCCGGAGGCCGGAAACTGGTCGCGCCCGGTCTGGCCGCCCAGGAAACCATCAAAGTCCTCCACAGCCCCAAGTTCATGCGGGACCCTCTATCCTGCGAGGGATCGATCGATGATAACCCTCTCCACCTTGAGCTTCTGGAGATTGTCCGAATGGCGCGGCACGATTTTCTGGTTGACGTAGCCCTTGCGCGGGGAACGGGACAGCGTCCTAATCGCGGCGGTCTTTGCAGGCGACCCTATACAGGCGCATCGCGAAGGGGTTCGATGGGTATCCCAGGTGATGCTGGAAACGCTTGACGAACCGGTCGATGCGGTGATTACCACGGGCGCCGGCTATCCGCTCGACCTCACCTTCTACCAGGCCATCAAGGGCATCACGGCGGCATCACAGGTTGTCAAGCCGGGCGGGAAGATCCTGCTGATGGCCGCCTGCACGGAAGGCGCCGGCGGAAAGGAATTCAGTCGGTTGCTGGCGGATCACCGCTCCGATCGCAAGTTCATGGATCAGATCCTGCACTCACCGGTGGAGGTGGACCAATGGCAGTTGGAAAAGCTAGGGCTGGTGACTTGCAATGCCGAAGTTCTCTACCACGTTCCCGGTTTGCCACATGAGATCCAGGGGTCGTTGTGGGGTAAGTCGTACCCGACTGCCGATGCTGCTATCGAGGCGCTGACTTCGGCACTCGCCCCCGGCGCCACCGTCGCCGTGATTCCTGAAGGCCCATACGTTCTGGCCCGCGCCCGGCCTTGACCCCCTTAGAGCCATCCTCCCGGGGGTCTGTAAGCGCCCGGTCTACGGCGGACACCCCTTTTTTCTGTGACACCACCGTTTGACCGAATAGCACCTCTTTCCAATCCATGCAGTCCCTGCAGTCAATGCAGGCAATAGACAAGATATCCGCGGTTCGGTGGTTTATGTCCATGAGCATGCGGCATTACGAAGCAAGGGTCCGCAACGCTCCTATCCACCAGCACACTGAAATCCCCATCGTCAGCGAGGTACAACAGCATTCTCGGTGGGGGAATATCTCAGTCAGTAACCAGACTTAGCGCAGGTTTGTGTAGGTACGTTTCAAATCAGCACAAACGCATTTCTTAATTAGTTACCGACTCGTTCGCTCTTACCGAAGCTCCACACGGCCAGTTCAAAGTTGACCTTCACCCCCGGCTTGGTTCCATCGAACTGGACCCTTATCCTGGATTCGCCATGAGGCAGCACGACGGCGCGATCCATGTCCAGTTGGGCCGTCGCCTTCCTGACATTGTCGGCCAGCCAGGCACATCCGCCTTTGCAGATAACGAACTGCCCTTTTTCAATCTTTTCGCCAGACTCGATCCGGCTTCCATCCGGCAATGTGATCACGATCCCCTGCGCCGGAGCGGCAACTCGCAAGGCGAACTGCAGTTCTTGAGAGGCGTAGGAATTCGCGATGGCCATTTCCGTCACCTCGTGGCCTGCCTGACCTGAGAGCCTGATTTCCCTGATCGGATACAAAGTGAAGCCTCTCTCGCCGGTTGCTTCCAGGTGGAACTTATAATTCAGGTCTTTCAGTTGCCTTTTCTGGGCAGGCGTGAAGACCTGTGCGGCGCGGGCGCGTTCCCACGCACTGAACGCCTTGAAGATGGCCTCCTTCTCACCGCTAGGCTCCACGGCCCGCTCGCTCAGGCCCAGCATGTAGGTCGCGTCCCAGCCGATGGATTTGGCCTCCAGATTCTCCGCGTCATACACCGACCAGTCGCTCCGCCAGTCCTGAATGCCGAAGGAGGCGGGGAAATAGCTGTTTCCAAAACCATTTCGGATATCCTTGCCTTCAATACCCCAACGGTTGTTAACAGGATCGAACATGCGGTTGTCGCCGCCAACATTGCACACACTCATGTACATCCAGCCGCCGGCGAAGACGCAGGATCCCATGACGCGCAGGCTTTTGCCGCCGGTAAGTTTGCCGTAGGTGTCGAACAGCCGCCGGTAAAAAGTCCGAACGCCGTAGTAACCCTGACACTGATATACCGTACTTTCCAGCCCATCGAAGTCAACGTATTCCATGCCGTTTTTGTGCAGGACGTTGGCGTACCAGTCGGCATACTTTAGCATCAGTTGCATATCCGGCACGAAGCCGTTGTAACAGTTCTGCTGAAGCTTCACGAGTTGATCCCCCGCCTGGTGCGCCGAGGCCTTCGAATCGTGGCCGCGCTTCACGCCCTCAAGCGTAAACGGCGCGCTGGCGCTGATGCCGCCGTAGCGAAGCATCTCTCCACCGATGCGGAGGTAATTCGAATCGTCTCCCTCCGGCCAGGTCCCCTTTTCGGCCAGGAACGACGGGTCGGTCACCACGATCTCCGTGTCGGTGGCTGAGATGTCCCTGGCCAGTTTCGTCCGCAACACGGTTTGCAGGTGGGCGCTGGGAACCGGCGTGACGTCGCAGGAAACTTTTTCCTGGAGAAACAGGCAAAGCGTATGCAGGCCGTATTTGATGCCGCGTTTTTTGGCCTGCTCCGTGAACTCCTTGTAAGTCAGGCGCCGTCCACCGGAAAACTCCACCCGAGGCCCCTCCCAAAGGTCGTCGCGGTTGGCGAAATACTGGCCCTGTCCTTCGTCCTGGCATCCGCATCCGTCCAGCCCGAGGGCCTCTACATACTCGATGAGCTTATCGTGAGGGCCATGCCAGGCGATGTCTGGCCTGAATCCGGCTGGATCGCGCACCCACTTCCCGTCGATCACCGGATGCGGCAGACCCTCCGCAAGGATGATGTTTTCGATGACCGGCAGCCCCAGCTCGTCCGGACAGGCATAGAGCGCGACGGCCGAACCGATGAAGTCCGCATCCACCGGATCGGTCACCTGATGGCGTGGCCGGGAGCGCTCAAAACCGGGCAGCAGGGACCAGAGGTAGATATAGCTTCTGCGCCGGTCCCTTGCGTGATAGGCCACGGTGGAACCAAATTCAGGCTCCAGCACTGCGCCCGTCCCGAACACCATCTGGAAATACTCCTCGGGATGCGAGTAGAAGGCCACGTCGCTCACTCCGTTCCCGCCGACTCGGAAACGCTCGCCGTCCTTGTATTGCGACGGCACGGGATATTTCTTCGGGTCAGGCGAATGGATGTAATAGGCCATCTCGTAGCAATCGCCTTCCACAGGCGGGCCAGCGATGGTGTTGTCGTCCAGCCCCAGCATCCCGATGGCCCAGTCCTCATCCCGGACCACCCCGATGATGTCGCCAATGATCTTGGAGACCGCTGTGTGGAGCGGCCCCCACACGATGTTGTCCACGGCGCCGCGCGGCGCGAGCGATACCAGTTGAAGCCGGAAGTAGTTTTCATTCTGGGCGATTCGGACGACGGCGGCCGCTCCGGTGGGATACTTCAACTCGAGCTGCTGCTTCGCGGCATCGAAGGCGGCGGAGATCGGGAAAATGAGCCGGTCATAAGGCTGCTGAAATTCATGCAGGCTCATCAGCGGCGAAGGATGGCCGGCCGGACAATATTCCTTTCCGGACTTGAGAGAAACGAGCGAGGTGATGAAACCCCTCTTGTCAATCCGGATGCGCGCATACTTTGTCTGGAAGGTGAGAAGCAAACTGCTGCCGGAGAGCGCCACGGACGGACGCCCCGACGCGAGCAGTGCAACCGTACCGGACGCCGCAACCTTGATGAACTTCCGCCGGTCCACACCTTCGAGACCACCCTGCCCACACCGGGCAAAATCTCTCCCACGATCAGTCATTTTTTCTCCCCGTTGTAATTGGTCTATTTCCGGGCGTTCTCCCGGCCCTGCCGAGGGGGCAGTAAAAGTTTGACAGTCCCTGGAGTCCTCGACGGAAGCTCCTGCCCTGAAGCACTAAAGCACATGAAAAGGAGATCCACGATGGACGAACATCAAAGCCAAAACCATCCAAAATGGGCGTACAAACACCATGTCGTTTTCATCTGCAACGAACGTGCGACATTATGCTTCATTTCGTTAACGCTCTGAAAATGTGGGACGTTAAAAATCAAATCTCCAGTTCGCGGGCACCAGGTCTTCGAGAGAATCTCTGGCCGTTTTTGCTATTTCCCATTCTTTCCAGGCCTCCGGATTCGTGCTTCCCCTCGAGCGGCTCGAATCCCGTCAACTCGAACTACCTGGCCCAGCGCGCTGAAAGCGGCGGGAACTTGGGAAAAGGAGCATGCGGTTCCCTCTGATACCAATAGGCCACGGACGCAATGTCATCGGCAAGCGGCTGGTACCGGCCATTCGGCCACCATCCAAGCGCCTGGATCGTGGCGCGGAAATCTTTTCTGAAACAAATTGGATCCATGATGTGCCAGCGATAGAGGCTCCATAGCCGCGGGCCATTTCCTTTTTCGCGTTTGAGCGTATTGCCGACATACGCTGTTGTGTAAATCTCAGGAAAACCATAGCTGCCTCCGAAGTAGTCCTCGGTTCCAGTTCCGCAAATCGTGGGGAACTTCTTGTCACCATCGATGTAAAACTTAACTTCCCCTTCTCCGAACCAGCCATCCGATAATTGAGCGCAGGCCAGGAACGTCCCGACATAGTTGCCTTCACCCTTCACTCCATCAAGGATTGTGTGCTGGGGGAAAGACCGCTTGGTTGTGGCTCTTCGCCACTGGGCGTGAAGGTAGCCCGTGTTCTGAGGGACTTCGGTCAGTTTGTAGTCGATCTGGTAGGTTAATAAGCTTAGATCCCTGGATAGGTCGTTGGTAAAGGTGATCTTCACATGCCGCCGGAAAGGCATGGGCCAATAGCAATTCAATGCCGCCATAGGATTCACCAGTACAGCGAGGGAGTTTACGGGGGCAAATCGGTCATTCCCCACGGCGAAGAAGTCTGTTAATGGAACCTCAACCGACGGTGAATCCTCATGGTCCCAGTAAAAACGCAGCACACAGGCCCGTCCGTTCCCCACCCAGCTTGCCTCTGTCGCAATCCAGATATGCTCAATCACCCCGGGCCCGTCAACATCCATGATTGTGAGTGTTTCGCCAGCTTTCGGTTTAAAGAAGGGGCTCACCTTCCAGCCCTGGCCAAGATTCTCAGCAGCCGCGGAGAACGGCAGTTTCGGATCATGAGGACTGGGTACAGCCCTTGCCCCCATAGCCTTCCCTCCGGTCGGGTTTTCTGGCGAGACTTGACGACTCTCGGCTTGTGTCAGGACAGGAAGCATTCCCAGACCGGGACTCAGCCATCCAGATTGTCTCTTTTGAGAAGAGGCAAACACAGGAACGGAATTCGTCAAAGGCCAACTCGACGCGGCGACCAACGTTTTAAGAAAATTGCTGCGAGTAATCTTGCTCACCAGGCCTCCTACATCTCGAAGTGTTTTTCATACTATTTAACGCAAGCAGCAACAATAATATGTGCTCGTAGGTATTAATCTCAGTCTTTGGCCGGCCGATCTCATGCGTCTTCTCATCGCGCACGAAGAAAAACCGGTTTACCCCAAAATAAGTTTCTGGATCAGGAGATTCGAATAGGTAAACATGGCAATGGACAAGGTCAGTGCCGCGAGCCCATAACTCAGGACTCGCAACGACTCACCCTTCCAGTCTCCGTAGCAATACTCCACCGACGCGGACGCAAGGTTCATGCTGGCCAGCATGACCGGCCATCCAATCACAGGCCCGTAGGTCTTCATGTAGGGCATTGCCCACCCGTAAAACATCAGTCCCATGATCCACACCACGGCCATGCCCACCGCCATGGAGGTAAACCGAAGCCCCCCTGGCGCCTTGAACTGTTTGAGGGTTCCGTTCTTTCTCCACAGGTGGGCGCAGTAGACGCCGTTGCTCACAAAGCTGGTTCCCAGATAGGGAACGTAGAATGCAAAGGTCATAAACGCTTCCGAGGCGCCGTGGGCCCGGGCGACGCTCATGAACTGTCCGCCAAAGGCGATGCCAATGTTCTGCAAAGGAGTCAGCAAACCGGCGGTGATGCTTAACACAACGCCCGTCAGGGCGATGGCCGTCATTCGGGTCCCGCCCTTATAGTCGATCTTCATGTAAGCCGATTCCTGTTTTCGTTTGGAACCCGCTACGGCCAGAATAACCACTCCCAGGGCCCCAAGCCCCAGCCCCACCATCAGCGATGTCCCGACTTTTCCGTGAAGGGCTTCCCTGTGCTGAATGACGAGCGGCACAAAGGCCCCTACGGTCAACGCCATTCCGTTCGAGAGCGAATTGGTCAGCGTCAACCCCACCATCCCAATCGCCCGCCCGATGCAGATGCCCGACATCCCGGCCACCAGCCCCACCGCCAGCATGATCAGATTGAGCCGCAACCCCACCTGCGCCAGCACCTGGAAGATGGATGGTATCGTTAACCAGGCAATGATCGGCGGGAAAATAAGACAACCGGATATGACCCAGACGAACCATGTGTTCTCCCATGGAAACTTCGTCATATATCGCATGGGAAGAAAACACACGCCCAGGAAGACTCCGCTCAGGACTGCCAGCAGCATCCCTATAAACATAGAATCTCCGGCCCCTGTTATCGAGGTCCCACATGGCTGAGATCGATGGGCTTGAAGCCAATGCTGAACGCCGGCGATCCGGGCTTGAGAGAAAAATCCCCTCTCGATGGATCTGCGAACCACGGATCGGCGATCAGCGAATGCGTGTCCTGCCCGCGCGCCTTCCACTCTGCAAACGACAACTTCCCAAATTCGACCGGCTGGCCGTCCG
>Ga0307374_10004527_pt1 | contig 23094 bp, 24 predicted proteins | sample OX3MG_FD_202532 | JGI IMG/M metagenome (GOLD analysis project Ga0307374, IMG submission 202532) | Soil microbial communities from Risofladan, Vaasa, Finland - OX-3 | ecosystem: Environmental > Terrestrial > Soil > Coastal area > Acid sulfate soil | place: Finland: Risofladan, Vaasa | collected... | reverse complement strand
CAAAAAGATCGTGCGTCGCCTGCCGCGCCTGGACATTTCCCTGCATTTGCACCGTGCGCGCCTCGCGCTGAAAGGCCATGGTGTCGCTCGTCAACCTCAGTGTCTTGTCCGGAGCGTTTTCCGGGACCGCCTGGGTTTTTGTCGCCCGGTCATTTTTAGCCAGGTTATTTTTCGCTTTCGATTTTTCCGCAGGTCCGGATGGGGACGCGGTGATGTTCAGTTCGACATCGTGTTCTAGATACAGCGTTCCGCTGCTGGAATCGTATCGCACGCCGACGGCGCGGCCCTGCCCGTCCGGCCAATGAAATGTCACCGCCTGGCCGGTGCGCGCTTCTCCGGAATTGCGATCAAATGTCACACCGGAAGTCGCGACTTGAATGGAGTTCGCGCTGGCCGGCGGGACGCCGGAAGCCTCCAGGCGAATCTGCACCGCCCCAGCACAACTGATTTTTCCCGTGCTCGTAATGAAATCGCACGCGCTGGTGCGCAGCGTATCGTTGCGCTCGCCCTTTTTCCCGTAGACACTGATGGCCACGTCTTCCAGCAGATCCCGGCTGTCTTTCTTGAATTCGGTGGCACGCGATGCCCGCACGGTAAAAATCGTTTGCTTGCCGTCGACTTTCGAATACGAAAACTCGTTCGAACGCTGCTCGACCGACGCCGGCACGGCCGGCGGCGCTTTCTTCTCCGCCTGGCGCACCAGCCAAACATTGCGCAGATACACTCCCGCCAGGATCAGCGCCAGCAGAGCCGCTACCGCCGCCGACCACCGCGCGTACCGCTGAGCTTCGCTATTGCGCATTGCTACCAGTGCCTCAAAGAGTTAGAAGCCGAGTATAGGGGACGCGTTGGCGGCGAACAACTGGGGATGGGAGTAGCAGACAGAGCGATCCAAAACTGCCCCTCTGCCCACTCGCGCGGGCCGCGCATCTCGTGCTTGCGTCAGGCTGGGTCCTAGGATTATGCTCCCGGCGGAGGGAATTTTATCATGAAGAAAACGTTCATATCGTTAGCTGCAGCCATTTCGTTTGGTCTTTTTCCGTTAGCTCTGAGTGCGCAGCAGAGCCCCATGATTTCAGCTGTGCGCGCGGAAGTAAGCCAGCACGCAAAAAATCTGCTCGCTGGCGCACAAGAGATGCCCGCCGGCAAGTACAACTATGCGCCAACTGCGCATCAGATGACCTTTGGGCGGATGGTTTTGCATATCGCGCAGTCAGACAACTTCCTGTGTTCGCGGATTTCGGGCAGTGAGGCGCCATCCACCGGCCAATTGACCGAACATAGTCCGAAGAGCCAGTTGATCGCGGCTATGAATGCATCGTTCAACTATTGCGACGAAGCCCTGGCGAAGGTCAACGATAGCGAATTGTCGGAACAGGTACCGTTCTTCGGGGGCCGCAAGGTTTCAAAGGCAGCTGCGATGCTTTCTCTGGCCACCGACCTGGCCGACCACTACGCGCAGGAAGCGATCTATCTGCGCCTGAACGGTCATCAGCCGCCCACTGGAGTAGGCCCTGTGATGGGGCGAAGTATGGGCAATCGCCGCGGTCCGGCAAAATGAAAATGTAGGGTGAAAAAACTTATTCGGGCGGGTGGACCAGCCTTTGCACTTCCGGCTGGTCTTTTCTTTCCCCTCAAAACAAAAAACAAACCCAAACCCCACACAGGCTGAAGCCTGTGCTACTCAACACCCCCTCCAGTAGCACAGGCTTCAGCCTGTGTGTTTTTTCTTCTGGGCCGGTGAGTCGGGCTTTGCAGTTGAACTTTGGGAGCCCGTGCCGCCCTGATGCGGCATAAAGGGGTACCTAAACTATCTTTCTTTCATAGGCCTTGAATTGTGGCTTCGTGACACCAAGGATAGCCCACGCTTCTTCCTCGAAACGAACCACATACAGGTTCGGACGGGTTAACCGCCCGAGAAATAGAAATATGCGCGACATCCCGTAGATGTGAATAGGTTCAGCAATAATCATACGGACGCAATTCGGATTTGGAATGATCCGTGGAAGCGTTACCAATTCGTGGATCGTATGGGATGAGACTTCGAAGGACTTTACGCCGGACAGATCAAAGATGCCCGCCTGCGGATCTCCTAGTGCGGCGATCTCACAGGCAGATCGATAGCATTCCATGATCTCTTCATCGGTAAGGCGCCCTTCAATCCTACAGCGAGCAATCCGCTTGGTCGAATCATTCTCGAAATAAAAGGGCACAAGTAAGCCTCATTAGAGGTATCTAGGTCCAGCCAACCTGATCGACGATTGCGAGTGCGATTGCGCGATTCAAAAACATTTCATATGCAGATCCAAGTGATTGTTTGATGCCGGGTCTTTCAAGTGTGTCGAACGGCTCAGCGCACAATGGCATTCGATAAATTGGTGGCGGTTGCCACAATACGTTCACATAGTTTCATGAAAGCCCAACATCGTCGCGCAACTCGGCGAAGCTACTCCCGCAATACTGCCAAGTCAAGTGCTGAAAAACGGGATTCTCGGAATGTCGGAATTGGGCAAAAAGCTATATTCCAAGACGCGCCTTTTCAGGACCTGGAGGACAAATAGCTTCTGACTCTCTCTCGGAACTCTCCGAAGAGGCTGAAAAACGGAACACGCGCGCACTTTCACGTGAGGGATCACGGCCATCCCAACGGGCAGGCGTTTGGACGCGTGCGTAATTCTTGACGAAAGGATGCAAATTGGGTTACACCTTCGGACTGGCATTCTCCGATAGCATTCTCGGCTATATGTCTGATCCATATGTCTAATCAAGGGATCAATTCTTCCTTATAGAATAGAGGTAGGCGCAAAATGAAAAATACAGATGAAATCCGCAACCCGAAAGAAACGAGCGCAAATACTTCCCTCCCTGCGCCGGGTATACGCAACTTCCAGCCTTCCCGGCGAGAACTGCTGCAAGCTGCTGGAGCGGCCGGCGCGGCGACGATCGCGGGGGCATTTGCGCTCAATGCTCCGGTAGCAATGGCGCAGGATTCGTCATCTGCAGCGGCTTCGTCGACCTCTAAAGTGAATCCATTCAAGGATCCAAGGTACGCCGAAGGCGCGCGGCAACGCATGCAACAGTTTATTCGGGAGGGTGCTGACCCGGAGGCAACAAGGGCAATCTTCGCGAAGTTGACGAGTTTCGCTGCTGGGCCGTGGGTGGCCGAGTGGACCAAGTTGGCCGTGCCGTTCGAACAGAAGGGCGCCAAACTTGAGTCGCAGGGCAAGTTGGATGAGGCGAACAAGGCGTATGCCAAGGCCGCCATGTATTACGGGTTCGCGAGATATCCGGTGATTAACGATCCAGCCAAACAGGCCGCCTATCGCAAGTGCGTCGAGAATTTCCGGAAGGCGATCCGGTCATGGGATCCCCCGATGGAGATTGTAGAAATCCCCTTTGAGGGCAAGAAGATCATCGGATATTTGCGGAAGCCCAAGGGAGTGACTCGGCCTGCGGTTGTGATCAGAACCGGCGGCGTGGACGAATATAAGGAAAATCGCAACTTGAACGAGACCCTCGCGATTGGCGCGGCGGGGTTTGAGGTCGACATGCCGGGTGCCGGGGAGTGCCCAATTTTCAATAAGCCCGATTCGACGAAGCTGTACGTTGCCATCATCGATTACCTTACAACCCGCAAGGACCTGGATGCGCGGCGGATGGGATTTGTGGCAGGAAGCTACGGCGGATACTATGGCGCGAAGATGGCCTACCTGGAGCCGAAGCGGCTGAAGGCGTGCGTCGAATTCGGCGGCCCGATTCACTACACCTGGCAGAAGCCCTGGCTGGAATACCTGTTGAACGACGAGAAGGAATACTTCTGGCCACTCACCGATTCCATGATCTATGCGAACGGCGTGAAGGATTTCAACGAACTCGTCCGGACAGCTCCGGCAATGTCGCTGCTGGAGGAGGGCTGGCTGAGCAAGCCCAACGCGCCCATGCTGTGCGTCAACGGCGACAAGGATCCATGGATTTCGCCTCGGGAGATCCCATTATTGCTCTCTACGGGCGAACCGAAGATGGCCCGGCTCATTCCCGGCGGTAAGCACATGGGCCGCGGAAGTAAGGAGAGAGGGGCCGTCGGACAAATGGTGAATCAGTGGGTCAAGGAGATGCTCGCTTAACCCTTCCCTTACCGCAAGCCCTTGGAAAGCGATGATTTCCCTATCCGGCTGGTTCCGAACTGGAACCGGCCGGCAATGAATTGGCGCTTGCCTCCAGCGCACTTCTGTCCGTGCACCTGACTCTTATTTTAATAATAGATGGCATTCTCAGGACCTGGCTTTTCGCGCCGGGCCACATTCCGATAAGACGGGTGATCTCAAGGGGTCGACGCAAAACTTGGCTCGCAGTCCCTTTTGCCAGAGTTTAAAGGGTTTTATGGTCCTCAAAGCTAATTCAAAGAAAAAGCATCCCTGTTTAGGTCTAATTACGTACAACCCCGAATGGTCAATTCATTCTGGAAGTATTGTCGGATGAACAGACTAGATGGTGTTGCATCGACTGGTTGAACCGGCAGGACTTATCTTCAACTGGGAATCGGCCATAAAGCCGATAATACGGCTTCACACGATGTTGTGCGTTCAGAGGCGTACGAATGGTAGTGCGGTTTCAGTCACTCGATCGCCTCGAATCTGTACTTTGTAACCGAGAGCATTGGGACGCTCGCTGATAACACACCGCAGCTTGCGGCCAACGAAGTGCCCCGCCGCGCCGTTATCGAGCGCCAACGCGGGGGGTAGAGCACGCTTGGCCATCAGCTTATGGAGAGCGGGGCGGCGTTCCTTTTCCCCGTCGTAATGCGGACAACAGGTGCCGGGCAGAAGGCCCAGACAATTCAACGGAGCCAACCGTCCGGCCCACGAATCTGTTAGACCCACATCGAACCAGCAAATAGCACCCGCGCTGATTCCAGCAAGGACGACTCCCGCATTCCACGCCTGACGAAGTATCGGCGGTAGACCCCACTCATGCCACACTGCCAGCATGCTCTTAGTATTGCCGCCGCCGACGTACACGATGTCCTGCTTGAGAATGAATTCGCGCAGATTGGGGGTCCGTCGGAAAAAAGTCAAATGCGTAGGACGGCATTTGAGTTGGCAGAACGCCGCGTAGAACTGGGCAATATATGAATCACTGTCGCCGCTCGCTGTGGGAATGAAACAAACCGACGGGTTCGACCTGCGCGCTTGTTTCAGAATATACAGATCGAGCAATGGATTTTCGGGCTCCTTCGAGAACCCGCCCCCGCCCATCGCGATAATTTGAGTCTTCATTATGCGCGAATCGTAACATATAGCGCCCCGAGCCTCGGCACCCTTTACCGGGATAATCTGCCGGGCCAACCTCAATCAAGGTGTTGTCGAAGGGAACTGTGCCAAATGGGACTGCACGGTCTCAATCTCAATGTCATCATGTATGTATGGTCCACAAAAAGAACAAAAATGAGCGCAGCAGTGCATCGCTCGCCAGCGTCAAAATGGAAATGGCGAAGACACGAATGGCCAGGTCCGCGAAGATAGCAGAACTAAAACTGGATACCTCACGCATTCCGCAGCGGCCAAGTACCGCCATGCCCGGAACTGTCAATAAAATTGTCCAGTCTTCTGGTCCAAATCAACCTGAAAAGGCACAGATTACGGTTGACGTGCCCGACCGCAAGTACCGGGATCTCCGTATTGACAATTTGTTAACCGATGAACGTGGCTGTGATGTAAAACTCAAGAAGGGTGCTCACGTCGAGGTTACCATCACAGAAGATCAGAAGGAGTAAACCACCACAATTGGTGAGGACAACCACCGAAGGCCGGATACAGCCTGATAAACGGTGATTATCGGGATATGGCTTACGTTGGCGCACGCAGGGCGAATTCGGAAGAATATGCTGTAGCGAGCCTTTGCCACAACGATCTGAAGTCCTCAGGAGACGCTGATGGCGTTGAAATATAAGGTGAGGTACGCAAGGCGATTGGACCGCTGGCCGGACCCCGTCGTGTGGATTTGTGGCGTGCCGGAATGCAGGCATAAGTCCTGGATTTTCGCATGGCTCCACGCCATGTGGCGGCGTCCTTGGTTACTTAGGCGGAGGCCGGTGTGAGGGGGCGGAGAAGCATGAGTGGCTCAAGTCCTTCCAAGATAAACGGCTTGTCGGGACTTGGCCGCAGAATCCCAACCAACGCATAGACAATCCAAATCCTTGGCACGAAAATCAACGTGGTAGTCTATCAACATGGCCGAAAGCACTGGAATGACGCGGGCAGCAATATTGCGCCAAGGCCGACAACTCGAATACTTTACGATTGCTTACAACACTTTAGAGGGCCTGGTAGCCATCGTTGCAGGTGCAATTGCAGGCAGCATTTCTCTTATAGGATTTGGAATTGACAGCTTCATTGAAGTGACATCTGGTGCGGCGTTGTTGTGGAGGATGGCTGTTGACGCCGACATTCACGAGCGCGAGCACAACGAAAAGCGCGCACTGCGAGTAGTGGGCCTGTGCTTCATCGGCTTATCCGTCTACATTGCCTACGAATCCATTGCAGACCTCTTGCATAAGCGAGCCTCCGAGCACAGCATTGCCGGAATCATTCTAGCCTGCGTTTCACTGGTTGTGATGCCCGTTCTATCGCGAGCAAAACGGAAACTAGGTGCTGAGCTACGCAGCGTGGCTATGCATGCAGACGCCAAACAAACTGAGTTCTGTACCTATCTGTCGGCAATCCTGCTCGGGGGGTTGGTTATGAACTCTCTTTTTGGCGCCTGGTGGGCTGATCCGGTAGCCGCCTTGATCATGGTTCCTATCATTGCGAAAGAGGGCATTGAAGGTCTGAAATGCAAAGCCTGTCAGGATTCCTGCGGAATGGATTCCGCCTGAGAAACGGTCCTATCAAAATGTGGCTTTTCGCACAGCACCCCGCTCCAGCCCACTCTCCGATCCGCGCAGCCGCAACGGCGCATCTCCGCTCGCGGAGGCAAATATGACAGAAATATGGGAAAACCATTTCCCCGGTCTTCTATTTCCCTGGTGATTCCTCTGGTCCTTCTCCGGTCCTTTTCTGGAAGTTCTGGAAACTTGGGCTTATACTGTGGTCTCTAACCGATCTTACGTTATTAAATGTGACGAAGGAGGAAGTCCGCATGAACGGAAAAGGTTTGGAATCTTCAATGGCGCGGCGGTTGTTTCTTACGCGGCTCGGCGCAGGGGCCGGTGTGGTGGGCGCGGCGGTCGCCAGCTCTCCGGCAGTGCTGGCGCAGGGTTCGGCGGATTCGTCGTGGCGCCCCGCGCGCCACGCGCAGGACGAATGGTACGAAAAGGTTCCCGGCGTGCACCGCTTCGTCTTCGATACCACTTCGCAGGACGGCATGGCCTGGGCGCTGCAATTCGCCAGCAACTACTATGTGGCGAACCAGGAGTCCTACGGGCTGAAGCCCAGCGACCTGGCCGTCGTGCTCATCGCGCGGCACAAATCCACCACGTTTGCCTACAACGACGCGATGTGGGCCAAGTATGGCGACGTATTCGCAGAGCAGGCGGGATACGCCGATCCGAAAACCAAGCAGGCGCCCAAAGTGAATATATTCTTGGCGAAGGGCGAAAGCGCGGTGCAGCCGGGCAAAATGGACGGCCTGATCAAGAAGGGCGCGCAATTTGCCGTCTGCCACATGTCTTCCATGGGCATTTCCGGAAGAATTGCCAAGATGAAGGGCGTCGACACCGACACCATTTTCAAGGAAATCAGCGCCAACCTCATCCCCAACTCGCGCTTTGTGCCGGCGGGAATTCTTGCGGTCAATCGCGCGCAAGAGCACGGTTACTCGTTCGTGTACGTGGATTAGCGGCGAGCTGGCCGAACCGGCCCGCGAAGTCCCTCCACCGGACAGGCTCCCGCCTGTCCGGTTTTCCATTTGCGGGCCGATCGCGCCGCGCCGGCAGACTCCAGTTCATGGCCAGCTCGTGTGGCGCAAAAGATGGCGCGCCTTTCCCGAAGCATGCTATTCTCCGCATATTCCCACCCGCAACATCCGCAAAAGGAGGCGCTGGCATGGAACGGAAAAAGGCGTCTGAATTCGATCAGGAACTGCTTAACCTTTTTGACAAATACGTTCACGGAGGCATCAGCCGCCGTGATTTTATGGATGGCGCGAGAAAATTTGCCGTGGGTGGATTGACCGCGACAGCCATTTTCGAGGCCCTCAGCCCCAACTATGCCTTCGCCGAGCAGGTGCCCAAGGACGACAAGCGCCTGAAAACCGAATACATCACGTTCCAATCGCCGCAAGGCTACGGAAAAATTCGCGCCTATCTGGCGCGGCCCGCCGACGCCGCCGGCAAACTGCCCGGCGTGCTCGTGGTGCACGAAAACCGCGGCCTGAATCCGTATATCGAGGACGTGGCGCGGCGCCTGGGCGTGGCGGGATATCTTGCGCTGGCGCCGGATGAGCTGACTCCACTGGGCGGCTATCCCGGCAACGACGATCAGGGGCGCGAGATGCAGTCCAAGCTCGATCCCAAGAAAATGATGGAAGACTGGTACGCGGCGGCGATGTATTTAAAGTCCGACCCGGCATGCACGGGGAAAATCGGCGTGGTCGGCTTCTGCTACGGCGGAGGTGTGGCCAACCAACTGGCGGTGCGCATGCCGGACCTGGCCGCGGCGGTTCCCTTTTACGGGATGCAGCCCACCGCGGAAGAGGTCGCCAGAATCAAGGCGCCTTTGCTAATTCACTACGCGGGGCTGGACACCCGCATCGATGCCGGATGGCCCGCATACGAGGCCGCCCTCAAGGCGAATCACGTCACGTACACGGCGTATATCTATCCGGGAGTCAATCACGGCTTCCACAACGATACGACGCCGCGATATGACCAGGCCGCGGCCACGCTGGCGTGGGACCGCACACTGGAATTTTTCAACAAGACGCTGCGATAGGACGGCCGCCGGAATCGGCGACCGGAGATTACGCGGCGGAGCAGCCGCTTCACGGATAGAACCCGCTCCGGATTCGACCCCGCTTTGGGTTCGGCAAAGACATCGTGTTCCAGGCCCAGGTCGTGCGCGGCACATGCACCGCAGCGGCGTGTTCTTGCTAATTTTTTCGGGAACGTTTCCGAAGCCGGTTTTTCCGGGCGGCGAGCGGTGCGGATTTACTTTTCCTCACCCGGCGCGGCGCCGCCCGGCAAAATCGCTTCGACCATTTCGTGCGGCCGCGCGATGACGTGCACCGATACCAGTTCGCCGACGCGGCGCGCGGCCGCGGCTCCGGCCTCGGTCGCGGTTTTTACCGCGTCCAACTCGCCGCGCACCATCACGGTGACGTATCCCGAACCGACATTTTCTTTTCCGATCAAGATGACATTGGCAGCCTTCACCATGGCGTCCGCCGCTTCAATCGAGCCCACCAGGCCCTTGGTCTCGATCATCCCCAATGCTTCGTTGGACATGCGCTCCTTGCCCCGGAACCTTACGGCACATTTTCAAGCAACCCGTGTTCGCACCGCCGGAAGCGGCGAGCGTAGCATGTCATCCATGGTGAAGCAAGGTAACACGGGGAAAATGACTTTCGGCGTACCGTGGAAATCGCGAGATCCGGAAGCTATGCGGTGGTGGGCAACGCGCCAGTCTTTGCTGCGGCCACGCCGTCGCGCGTGGTGTTCTTGATCATGTACATGGCTTCGTCGGCCAGATGCAGCAGTTCGACTTTTGTCTTTGCATCGCCGGGGTACGTGGCCACGCCGACGCTGGCGGTGAAGCGAACGTTCAGCCCTTCGGCTGCCAGCCACGTGGTTTCACCGATCAATTTGTGGAGGCGCCGGGCAACCACGAACGCATTTTCCCTCGATGACTGCGGGAGCACGATCACAAATTCGTCCCCGCCATAGCGAAACGCGAAATCGATCCTTCGGCAGGCATTCTTGACGACCTGGCCGACTTCGGCGAGCAGCTTGGATCCGATCAGGTGCCCGTGCGTGTCGTTGACTCTCTTGAAATGATCGAGATCGATGAACACGACCGAAAATTCGAAGCCGTAGCGCTGCGAACGGTAGATTTCCGTTTCGAGAACGAACTCCATGTGTCGCGCGTTGAAAAGACTCGTGCAGTCGTCGGTGATCGTAAGTTCGTGGATGCGCTTGACGTGCCGGGCATTTTCCAGCGCGATGGCCGCGAAATCCGCCAGAGCCTCCAGCAGCGCCAGATCGCGTTGATGGAAACCATCCGGGCCCACGCAGTTGATCAGTTCGATGACGCCCAGGCAGTGTTCGCGATAGCGCACGGGCACGGCCACGATCGACCGCGTTTCCATTTTCGTTTTCTCGTCGACCTTCGAGAAGAACCGCGTGTCCTGGCTCACGTCGGACACGATCACGGCTTCGTCGTTCTGTGCCACCCAGCCCGCGATGCCCTGCCCCATCTTGATGCGCACATCTTTCAGCGCCTGCGCGCCCTTGCCCACTGCCAGCTCAAAATAGAGTTCCTGCTTGACTTCGTCCACCAGCAGCAGCGACCAGGTGTCCGGGCGAAGAAACTCGTCGATTTTTTCCATGATAGTGCGCAGGACTTGATCGAGCTGCAGGGATGACGTGAGGGCCTTGCCGAGTTCATGGAACACTGCAACTTCGCCCGCTTCGCGTTGTTCTCCCCGAACCGTTGTGTTCCTGCGGCGCTCAACACCGCTAAAGTTCTCAGTCATGTTCACTGGATGCCTTAATCTCTGATTCGTCTCGCAGGTCACCCACCGGGCCACGGGAGGTGTCGGGGCGATTAAAAGTATAATCAACTCTTCTTCCGGAGCGCAATGTCGAGTTCCATGCCTGTTACCGGATAGGAAAGCCTCTTCCCTGCGGCGCCCGGACAGCAGGGTTGGTCCGCCGACATTGACAGTGCCGCAGCACCCGCCTATATTCGCTGAGGCCGTACCACTAACCAACAATGACCAAGCGTACTTTTGGCGAAAATCTGAAACGCGAACGCGAGATGCGCGGCGTCACCCTGGAAGAGATTTCCGTCGCCACGCGTATTGCCACACGCTTTCTTCAGGCCATCGAAAACGAACAATGGGACCAGCTTCCCGGCGGAGTGTTCAACCGGGGATTTGTGCGCGCTGTCGCGCACTATCTCGGGCTGGACGAGGAGAACGTCGTCGCGGAATATGCCGCCGCGGTCAATGACCGGCCCAGCGTGCCGGTGTGGACGGGCAGCCCGCCCGCCGTCGCGCCTGACCGCCCGTGGCTGGCGTGGATTTTAGCCATCATCGTCATTTTTGCGCTGATCGCCGGTGGTTGGTTCGCCACGCAACGGATCCTGCAGTGGCGCGCCGCAAGGCGCACTACTCGCGGCGCCGCCACGGCCGTTGCACCATCCCTCGCCGCAAAGCTGGAATTGCGGCCGCAAGGCGTTTCCGCAATTGCTTCGACCGACACGGCAAATGGTTCTGACGTTGCGACCGCAGCCGCTCCGGCCCCGGCATCTTCCGCGCCCACGACCGGCGCCGCATCCGCGCCGCTTGAATTAAAAGTCGAAGCCGGAAAGAAAACGAAGGTAACCGTCCTGGCCGATGACGATCGCGTGTTTGCTGGAACGATGAAGGCCGGCGAGAATCGCGTGTTTTCGGCGAAAAATCGGTTCGAGGTTTCCGCGCGTGACGCGGGAGCACTGCTGCTGGAATTGAATGGGAAAATGCTCGCCCCGATCGGGCCGCCGGGTCGCGCGGGCAAGGTCGCGCTCACGCGGAAGGCCCTGAAGGATGCCGCGGGAGGCGGAAATTAGCGGCGCATTGCGCGAAGAGGCTCGCTTGGGTCGCGCGACCCAGGAGCGCAAGCTGGCCATTTGCAGCGGCGCCGCTTCACTGGAGCCGGAAGATCGCATCGAGTTGCTTACCATTCTTGCCGCGGACTCCGACGAAGCCATCCGGAAAAAGGCCGCGGCAATGCTGCTCACCCAGCCGTTGCCCAGCGTTCTCTCCGCCCTCAAACGAACCGGCGCCGCTCCGGAAATGTTCGCCTATTGCGCCGCCGAGTTTCCTCGCCGGCCCGGCGTGGCCGACGCGCTCGCGCGAAATCTTACCTGCCCGATTGAAGTCCTCCGGCCCGTAGTTCGCTACCTCTCGGTATCCGCCGTACAGGAACTGTTTGAAGACTTGGACCGGCTCAGCATGTCGCCCGCGCTGGTGGCGGAACTGATCGCCTCCTCGGTGATCACCAACGAGCAGCGAATTCAACTCCTGGAATTGCAGCGGGAAGACACCGAATCCGAAGACGCCTTCGCCGATGCGGCGGAAGCCATTGAACCCGACAAAGCCAAGCGCGAAACATTGGTCCAGAGGCTTTCCCGCATGCGCGTGGTCGAACGCGTGCAAATGGCCCTGAAAGGCTGGCGCGATGAACGCACGCTGCTGATCCGCGACCCTTGCAAGGTGGTGCAGCGCGCGGTGCTGCAATCTCCGCAGCTCAGCGAACGCGAAGTCGAATCGTTCGCCGGCATGGCCAGCCTCAGCGAGGAAGCCCTGCGGCTGATCGCCACAAACCGCAAGTTTCGCAAGAACTACACGATCGTCCGCTCGCTGATGTTTAACCCGAAAACACCGCTCGAAATCACGTTACACCTGCTTCCGACCATCACCGCGAAGGACCTCAAGATGCTTACGACCAACAAAAACATTCCCGACACGCTTCGCACCGCTTCCAACCGCTTGCAGCGCCAGCGCACCTCGACGCGCGAGCGATAAGGCCACACAAAGTTTTCCTCCGCGGCGAATGGGCATCCGCTTGATCAAAAATGCCACCCTGAAGGGTGGCGCTACAAAAGCACACTTTTACCCGCGTTCATCCATGTGCCCGCCGAGGCGGGTTGGATGCGCGTCCAACCTCACAGGAACGAGTGATCGAACGGTTTCAGAAACAGGGCGGACATGCGGTAGCGCTCCGTTTTGCCCTGAAGGTTGGCAAGGATTACTTCCGCATCGCCGCAAAATTCCCAGATGATCTGGCGGCACGCGCCGCACGGCGGCGTGAGCGACTCGGTGTCCGCGACCACCGCGACGGCGTCAAATCCGCGCTCACCCTCGGAAATGGCCTTAAAAATCGCGACACGCTCGGCGCACAGCGTCAGGCCATACGTAGCATTTTCCACGTTGCAGCCGCTGAAAATCCGCCCGGACTTCGCCCGCACCGCCGCCCCCACGCGGAAATTCGAATACGGCGCGTGCGCGTGCTCGCGCGCGGTTCGTGCGGCGATAATCAACGGGTCGTGCAGGCTCATCGGACATCCTCGTGCATACGCGGGATTACGCCGCGCAACAGGGCCACAAAATCCGCCTTCACGCGTTCGCCGGTTTCGAGCACTTCCTCGGCTGTAATCGGCTGATCGAGAATTCCTGCCGCCATGTTCGTCACGCACGAGATTCCCAGCACTCGGATTCCCAGGTGCGCCGCGGCAATCACTTCCGGAACGGTGGACATGCCCACCAGATCGGCACCAATCGCACGCAGATAGCGAATCTCGGCCGGGGTTTCGTAACTCGGGCCGGAGAGCGCGGCATAGACTCCCTGCGTCATCTCAACACCGAGCCGTTTTCCTTCCTGCAGCGCGGCTTGCTGATACGGTTTCCAGTAGACCTGCGTGAGATCGGGAAAGCGCATGCCGAAGCGGTCTTCGTTCGGCCCGATCAGGGGGTTGGTTCCCTGCAGGTTGATGTGGTCGCGCAGCACGACCAGGCACCCTTGCTGAAAAGCGAGATTGATGCCGCCGGCCGCATTGGTGATCAGGACGGCTCGGATACCCATGCGCGCCATTACACGCATCGGAAAAATCACCTGCTGCGGGGAATAGCCTTCGTAGAAATGCACGCGGCCCTGCATCGCCGCCACGGGCGCGTCGCCCACTTTGCCGATGACCATGCGCCCGGCGTGGCCGATGGCCGTCGATCGCGGGAAGTGGGGAATTTTTTTGTAGTCAATACGCGTGGCCGACGCCAGTTCGTTGGCGAACGCGCCCAGGCCGCTGCCGAGGACGATGCCGACGCGCGGGCGCAGCTTCGATTTTGCGAGAATGAATTTCGCGGCGCGTTCGGCGCGCAGGAATTCCTGGCCGGGTTTTGTCTTCGGCGTTCCGGCAGCGCTCATTTCAGGCCAGCCCTCATTTCAAAAAGATACCCACAATCGAGGCGGACATCAGGTTCGCCATGGTGCCGGCAAGCATCGCGCGGATTCCAAGCTTCGCCAATTCCGTTTTCTTGTTCGGCGCAAGCGCCCCGATCCCGCCAATCTGCATTCCAATCGAACTGAAATTCGCAAAGCCGCACAGCGCGAATGTGGCGATGGTAAATGACCGCGGATCCAGCGTGGCCTTCATCGGCCCCAGGAACGAAAACGCCACCAGTTCGTTGAGAACCATGCGCGTGCCGAGCAGATCGCCGATCTTCGTGCAGTCATGCCAGGGCACGCCGATCATCCAGGCCACCGGCGCAAAAGCCCAGCCAAAAATCTGCTGTAGGCTGGTCGGAAACCACAGGATGCCGTGGCCTCCCAGCCAGTTGTGCATGCCGCCCAGAATGCCGTTGGTGAGCGCAATCATGGCCAGAAACGCGATCAGCATCGCCCCGACGTTAATAGCCATGCCCAGCCCTTCGCTCGTGCCCCGCGCCAGGGCCCCGATGAAATTCGTATCGCGCTCCATATGGTCCATATGCACAACGCCCATGGTTTTTGGCTGCCCGGTTTCCGGAACGAGCATTTTGGCGATCAGCAGCGTGCCCGGAGCGGTCATGATCACCGCCGTCAGCAGGTGCCGCGCTTCCACGCCAAACGCGATGTAGGCCGCCATGATTCCGCCGGAGACGTGCGCCATGCCGCTGGTCATGATGGTCATCAATTCGGATTGCGTCAGGTCCGGCAGGAACGGCCGGATGGTCAGCGGCGCTTCGGTCTGCCCCATGAAGATGCTTGCCGCCACGTTGAGCGATTCGGCGCCGCTGGCGCCCATGAAACGCTGCATCACCCACGCGACCCCGCGAATGACCACCTGCATCACGCCCAGGTAATACAGCAGCGCAAACAGCGCCGCGATAAAAATAATCGTCGGCAACACCTGAAAGGCAAAAATGAATCCGATCGACGAATTCTGCTTTCCGAGCTCTCCAAAAACGAATTCCGAACCGGCAAAAGCGTACGAGAGCACCTTGGTCACCGCATTTCCGGCGTGCATGAACAACTCCCGCCCGCCGGTCCAGCGAATTACCAGAAACGCGAGGCCGATTTGCAGCCCGAGCCCCCAGGCCACGATCTTGATCTTAATGGCTTTCCGGTTGGTCGAAAATGCGTAGGCCAACCCCATAATGACCAGCACGCCAATCACGCCCGTGAATCGGCCCATCCGGTGTCTCCTTCATTCATTCACTTTCCCGGCCTGTCCTGGGAAAAATGATTGTCACATTAGCACGCCGGAGAACAACCTGGGATGTGGAAATTTCGATGCGCGGGATTTGCATTATGGGCCATGCAAAAGTTCAAACCACGAGCGCGGCATTCGCGCAGACGGTGGTACGATCCGGACGGGAACATTGGGCGGCACGACCAACCGGAAGTACATTTGCCGCCCGCCCCGGAGCCGGCCCTGCGATCGGGCAGGGTGATACCCCAGGATCAGCGATCGGGAATATACTTTTGCTGTGAGCCGCGAATGACAAAGTACCGCCACCTCTCCGGCAATTGGGAAGCTCGCGACGTAAAACGCGATCCGCCGCGAACCTGCCCGGTATCCGGCAAGATAATGCATGCCAGCGAACGCGAAGCTGGCGCCACCGCAAAACACAGGATGGCCGACAAGCAATCCGCCCCCGCAAAACTGAGAACGTACAAGTGCCTGTACTGCGGAGCCTGGCACCTGACCAGCAAGGACAAATAAGGGAAGTCTCCCCGCCTGCCCCTGAATCCCGGATTGCAAATTTGAAAGCCGGCGATGAGGGCGTAAAATAGAGGTAGAAGTTGGCAGCAGCCTTATGGCTTTGCCTGGAGGAAGAGTGGAATCTGGAGATCCTGGATCTAGCGGGGATCTTAAGGAGACATCATGAGAGACAAAACCGCAGACAATGTGGTTCGAGAGCAAGTCGAGTCCGCTGCGCGCATCATCGCAAAAAGTCTTCACGAGCGTGGAGAGCTACCGCTGGGTCAATTCCAGCAGGAAATGAAATACGATGAACACATCTTCAACTGGGCTATCGGCTGGCTGGTGCAGGAAGATGAGGTGGAACTAATCTCCGCCGGCGACTCTTTCCGTATCCATCGAAAAGAACCCAACACCCATGCCGCAGTATTCATCTAGAGGCGATCTCCTGAATTTCCTCGGGTGGAGCATGCACCATCTGCGGGCAATTATGAGATAGCTGCTCGATGGATGAGCGGAGGAATCGCTTTCGGCTTTTCCGGTTCGATCCGGTAAGCGGTTTCCACCAGGCGGCGCGCTTCGACAAGCCTGGCTCCGGCATTGTAATGCAGCGTGCAGAGCGGCTCGCCGCGCTCGACCGGATCTCCGATGCGTTTATGAAATTCCAGGCCCACGGCCGGATCGATGGAGTCTTCCTTCTTTTCCCTGCCGCCGCCCAGGACGGCGCAGGCCACGCCGAGCTGTTCGCACTGGATTGCGGCCATGTATCCGGCAGCGGGACTGGTGACGTCAAGCGTCTGCCGCGCGCGCGCCAGACGGCGCGGATCATCCACGACGCCTGCGTCCCCGCCCTGCAGCCCAACAATCTCGCGGAATTTTTCGCGGGCCTGGCCGGAGGCAATCAGGTCCGCCGAAAGTTTTTTTCCTTCGTCCACTGTTTTCACGCGTTCGCCCAGAAAAAACATCCATGCGGAAAGTTCCAGGCACAGCTCGCGCAAATCCGCGGGCCCTGCCCCGCCCAACACTTCAATGGCCTCGACCACTTCCATGGCGTTGCCGGCTGAGCGGCCGAGCGGCTGGCTCATGTCGGTGAGCAGCGCGACCACGCTTTTGCCCATGCTTTTGCCGGTTTCCACCATCAATTCGGCCAGGTGTGCCGCGTCCTCCACATTTTTCATGAACGCCCCGGAGCCGGTCTTTACATCGAGCACCAGCGCGTCAATGCCCTCGGCCAGCTTCTTGCTCATGATGGACGCGCAAATCAGGGCGGGGCTTTCCACCGTCCCGGTGACATCGCGCAGGGCGTACATTTTCTTGTCCGCCGGAGCGATCTGGGCCGTCTGCCCGATCAGCGAGCACCCGCAGGTCTGCAGCACGCGCCGAAAATCGGCGAGGGAAAGGTTGACGTTGAAGCCGGGGATGGATTCGAGCTTGTCGAGCGTTCCGCCGGTGTGGCCCAGGCCGCGTCCGCTGATCATCGGAACCTTCAGGCCGCCCGCGGCCACGATGGGAGCGATCACCAGCGAAGTCTTGTCGCCCACGCCGCCGGTTGAATGCTTGTCCACTTTGCGCCCCGCCAGGCCGGAAAAGTCCAGAACCTGGCCGGAATGCAGCATGGATTCGGTGAGCGCGGCAATCTCGGGCCGCGTCATCCCGCGCAGAACGACGGCCATCAGCCAGGCGGACATCTGGTAATCGGGGATGTCCCCGGCCGTATAGGCGGCGATCAATTCTCCGATTTCTTCGCGGGTCAGCTCACCCGAATCACGTTTGCGGCGGATCAGGTCAACGGTTCGCATAACTGTACGCATAAGGGGCGCGCATACGCTTGGTGGGGATCAGTCCGCGACGGCTGTGCGGGAGTCGCAGGAGGCGCCCTGAAGCAATTCGAGGTCCGTAATTTCGGCCGGGCAGCGCACACGCCAGGGCAATACGATCGTTCCAATGCCCCGGCTGACATAAATCTGGGTCATTCCCAGGCGGTCCCATCCGATTTTGTATCGCAGGCGCTCGGGCGAGCGGCCATAGACGGTTCCGAGCAGTGGAAGGTTCACTTGCCCGCCATGCGTGTGTCCGGAGAGGACCAGGCTCACGCCCTGGCGCGAGGCCAGAGAAATAATGCGGGGATTATGCGCGAGCAGGACTGTGGCGGCATCGCGCGGAATTCCGCGCATCGCCCGGCGCACATCCGCGCCGTAGCCGTAATCGTCCACCCCGGCCAGGTATAAGGAGGCTCCTCCATGTCCAAACGAAATATGGCGGTTCCGCAGGACATCGATGTGCTGCCGGCGCAGCGCCTGCGTAATCGCGCCGGGATCCACGCGGAAATCGTGATTTCCCAACACCGCGTACACCCCATAGCGCGCCCGAAGGCTGCCCAGGATTTCCGCCGCAGGAATAATATTCTGCCTGGAATAGGTGACGAAGTCCCCGGTCAAGGCCACGATATCCGGTTTGAGCCGGTTGGCCTGCTGAACGGCCTGGGAAAGCCATTGTTTCGGAAAGTATAAGCCGTGGTGAATGTCAGAAATTTGTACGACGCGCAATCCGCTGAATGCGTCAGGGAGGGCATCCAGCCAAATCCGCTCATGGTTCACAATGAATCGCTCGCCGGACCTCAATCGCGCCATCGTTTGGCGCGACTCGTCCGCGGAGTATTGCTCGATTCCGCCGCTGCGCCAACGCCCAGCCCAGCGCGAGACCCGATCGCTCAGGCGCGCATGGTCCGGAACCGGAATAATGACGGTATTTCCCATCAGCCCTCAGCAGATGCCTCAGTAAAGGCCCAGGAACTGTCTCAGTTAAGGCGATCCGACTGATACGAGCCTAACACCCGCTGAAAATCGAGTCAACGCAACGTTTTACGGCCATTTGCACAATGCATCAGCAAGGATCCACGGCCTGTAAAGTGTCACTTCGCGGTTATGGGAGGGGTGTGCGCGACACCGCGCGTTCGGCAATTCCAGCCGCCACATCTTGCATTTCCGACTGGACGTGCCCGTTCGAAGCCAGCAGCTCTCGATCTCCCAACCGGTAAGGTTGCCCGTTGAACTGCGTTACGACGCCGCCCGCTTCGCGGACCAGCAAAACACCCGCCGCAGTGTCCCAGGAGTGCAATCCAAATTCCCAGAAGCCGTCAAACCGGCCGCAGGCAACCGCCGCCAGATCCAGAGCGGCCGAACCGTCGCGCCGCACGCCATGCGACCTCAATGTGAAGTCCCAATAATAGTGAATATTGGGATTCTGAGCGCGTTTGATGCTGGGAAAACCCGTGGCCAGCAGGCTGGTCTCAAGACTTTTGATGGAGGAAACCTGAATTTTCGTCTGATTCAGATAGGCGCCTTCGCCCTTGGCGGCGGTGAACAGTTCTCCGCTTACCGGTTGATAGATGACACCGGCGATCAGTTCCCCGTCCTTCTCCAGGCCGATCGAAACCGCGAAGCAGGGGTATCCATGGGCAAAATTCGTGGTGCCGTCGAGCGGGTCCACGTGCCAGCGGTAGGGAGAATCGCTTTCGGACCCGCCGCCTTCCTCAGCCACGATGGCGTGGCTGGGAAAGTGCTCGCGCAGGCGCGTGACGATGGCCTGTTCGGAGCGCCGGTCGGCCTGCGTCACGATATCCACTTCGCCTTTGTAGCTTATTTTGACGGGGCGGTGATATTCGGCCAGCAGGATGCTTCCCGCTTCGCGAGCCGTTTCAACGGCAATATCGAGATATGAATTCATGCGATTCGAAGGTCCTCACGCTACCTCGCGGTGCGCTGCCTCGCGTTAAATGATGCCAGAATTTGCGCAGCTTAAATAGATGTGATTCGCAGGGAACTGGAAAGATTGACGCACCCACGCCAGACACCACACCGGACAAGGGACCGGGTGCGTTGCCCTTCGCCACGCACGCCGGGCAAACGAACTGCCCATCTCCCTATGATTGTTATTGCAGCGGGCCGCCGGAATAATACTCATTGCGGCTGCGCACCGTGCATTGGCAATGCACGCGCACATCGATGGTGCGGTAGGTTCCTGAGGGAGGACGCGGGGCGGGATAGTAGCCGATGCGGTATTGCGTGCGCAGTTCCTGGTCGATGCGGTCGAACATCGCGTCGAGTTCGCCGATTCCATTGGGGAAAAACGTGTCTCCTCCGGTTGAGTCCGCGATGGTCTCCAGCGCGTGCTCTCCGGCCGTGTTGCGGCCGCCTTCCACTTTCACCGCTCGGACAATGATCGTATACAGAAGGGCGTCGGCGCGAACGGCCGCACTGCGCGCGGTATCGAAGTCGGTACGGCTGGTCGTCTCCCCGGCATCGGTTACGAGCACAATCACCCGGCGCCGCCCGGACGGGTTGCGTCCCAGCGCCTGCGCGCCCAGATACACCGCATCATAAAGCGCCGTGCCGTCGCCCGGCCTGATGCGCCGGAGCGCGGATTGCAGCATGGAAATATTCGAGGAAAACGGCGCGATTTGAGAGACCGTGTCGGCAAACTCGTACAGGGCCATGCGGTCGCCGGGACGCACAAGTTTCCGGATGAACCGGGCAGCGGCGTTCTCCTCAAACTCGAGTTCCCGGGTCTCGCTGAGGCTCGTATCGAGCATCAGGGTCACGTCCAGCGGCTGTTGCGTCACCGGCTCGAAGATTTCAATTTTCTGCTTTACGCCTTCTTCGTATACATCGAACTGGTCCGCCGTGAGATTGATGGCCGGATGGTTATTTTTATCGAGAACGCTTGCCAGCACGCTGACCAGGCTGACCTCCGCACGAATCGGGCCGCGCTGGCCCTGGCCATCCTGCTGCCCCGCCGCCACCGCCGGCCCGGTGACAACGGATGCCAGCAAAATAGCGGCAAGCGCCCAGGCCGGGGTGCGGCCGCACAACAGCGTGTGGCGCCTCGCAATCCGTGTGGACAGACTCCTGTGAAATGGACTGGGAAGTGAAATCATCGGCGAAAAGCTTAGATTCGCGGGAAGCCGAAAAGGATTGCTTATGCGGAAGGGATTTCTCCCTCAGCCCAAACAGCGCCGTCGCGGAAGAACTCCTTTTTCCAGATGGGCACATTCCGTTTGAGGGTGTCGATCCCGTAGCGGCAGGCATCGAAGGCGGCGGCGCGATGCGAGGAGCACACGGCAACCAGCACCGCCGTTTCCCCGATTTCGAGCCGCCCAAGCCGGTGAACCATCGCGTAGTGCCGGATCGCGTATTTTTCGCGCATTTCGGTGCCGATTTCGCGCATTTTGGCGATGGCCATCGCCTCGTAGGCTTCGTATTCCAGATACAGCGTGGACCGGTTGCCGGAGTGGTTGCGGACAATGCCTTCGAAAACCACCACGGCGCCATCGGGCGGGGCCTTGAGCTTTGCCACGATTTCAGAAGTCGCAATCGGCGTTCGAACCAGCGCGCACAGATTTTCCTCGACCGAAGAACCCGCAGGAACCGACCCGCCGCTGACCGGCGGAAGAAACGCGACTTCGTCGCCGGCAGACAACGGGGCGCGCCACTCCGCGAATTCCTGGTTCACCGACGCCACCACCGAAGGGCGAAATTTGGAAAGCTCTGGAAAACTGCGTCCATACCGCGCGAACAGATCTTCGACGCGCGCGCCCTCGGAAAGCTCGGCATCCTCTTCCGCCCTGCCCACGATATCTTTTAATCGCCCGAAGAACAGTACGCGCACGTGCATTTTTGTATTCTATCCGCGCGCGCCTGAAAGTTCCACTGCGCATCAAACAGGCCCATCCCGTGTCCAGAGGCCCTTTTCGAAACACCCAATCCGCTGCCCGCCTGAGGCGGAACGCAGGAAATTCGGCCCATGTGAAATGCGCGAAGGACTGGACCCAACCCGTAAATTCCTGGAATTCAGTTGACCGTAAAGGAGCGCAGCCGTAGCGTGTCATTCAGGGAAGAACATTCAGGTAAGAATCTAGAACGGGTAAGAATTTAGAATTAAAGACAAGGAGTCGCCAATCCATGCGCTTGCTGGTTTCTGGGTCCACGGGAATGCTGGGAACGTCGGTGATCAAGGCCATGGAAAGCCAGGGCCACACGACTTCCCGGCTGCTGCGGCCGCAAACGGTGTCGCGGGGCGCAGCCGGAGGTGCGGACCAATCCATCCGGTGGGACCCTGTCGCCGGTGAATTCGATGCGGCCAGCGCGGAAGGCGCGGACGCGCTGGTGCACCTGGCGGGCGCATCCATTGCCGGCGGACGGTGGAACGCCTCGCGCAAGAATCTGTTGCGGACAAGCCGCATTGCCGCGACGCGGCACCTAATCGGTGCGCTTTCGAAATTGCAGCGTCCGCCGCGCGTGATCGTGGCCGCCTCAGCCATTGGCTACTACGGCGACCGCGACGACGAGGTTCTGACCGAATCCAGCCCCCCGGGGACCGGTTTCCTATCCACGCTCTGCCAGGAGTGGGAAGCGGAAACGGCGCGCGGGACCGAGTTCGGCGCGCGCGTGGTAAGCCTGCGCATGGGTATCATCCTGACGGCTCGCGGAGGAGCGCTGCCGCGCATGATGATGCCCATAAAACTGGGCGCGGGCGGGCGTCTCGGCTCGGGCCGGCAATGGATGTCCTGGCTGACTCTGCAGGAGACGGTCCGCATCATCCAGTTCGCTCTGGCAAACGCCGGACTCACCGGACCCGTCAACGCCGTCACGCCAAATCCAGTCCGAAACGCGGAATTCACCCGCATCCTTGCAAAGACGCTGCGCCGGCCCGCGCTGCTTCCCGCCCCTGGATTTGCGCTGCGGCTGGCGCTGGGAGAAATGGCCGATCTCTTGCTCGCCAGTCAAAAAGCAATGCCGTCCAGGCTTTCGGCTTCCGGCTATCAATTTCAGCAGGCCGACCTGGCCAGAGCGCTGTGGGAATTGCTTCGAAGAAAGCCCTGAAAACGAAGCAAGGAAAACACTTAGTTCATTATATTTTTAGTATACGTTCGGTGGTCCTTCTCCGATTGTGATTGACATCAAATCTGCCCCTGTTAGTATCAACCGAGGAACAATCCTGCCTCGTCCGTCAGATTCTGCTTCATTTGCTTGAAGGGAGTTTCACAACATATCTTTGATGTCATTGCGTAAAACTTTGCTGGCGCTCCTGGTTGTCGTTGCCGTTTCTCCGGCTTGGGCAGCCACGGAACCTCTGGGAAGCGTTACTTCCACCAATGCGGCGACGATCCGCGACATGAATCTGACCGCCGGCTCGACCATATTTAGCGGCGACGTAA
>Ga0307374_10004525_pt1 | contig 23104 bp, 10 predicted proteins | sample OX3MG_FD_202532 | JGI IMG/M metagenome (GOLD analysis project Ga0307374, IMG submission 202532) | Soil microbial communities from Risofladan, Vaasa, Finland - OX-3 | ecosystem: Environmental > Terrestrial > Soil > Coastal area > Acid sulfate soil | place: Finland: Risofladan, Vaasa | collected... | reverse complement strand
TAACTGCCGTGCATAATTTGATAGCAATCGACGGCGAAGGCGATACCGTTGGAGGACATCCGATTCGAGTGACGGTCCACATGGTATACCGGGCAGGGCAGGTGCAGCCGCCGGGAATCATCGACTTTGGGACGACGCCGTATCAAAATCAGCTGTTCCCATCGAAGACATTCTTTATTACGAACTCGACCCAGGTGCCGCTCACGGTCAGCAGCATTCCGCTACAAGCCGGCGGCGCATACAACAACTCGTTTACCATAACGACGGTGCCACCGATGCCGGATACGATACAGCCCGGCGCTCGCTTGCAGGTTACGGTTACCTTCAACGACTCCTTAAGCTTCGATGCCGTGCAAACGGCTGAATTGGGTGTCAACTGGGATGGATGCGCGCCTCAAACGATGTCGGTAACTGCCGCGGTCTCCGTTTCGGGAGCGGTCTCGAAGGGATATATTCCCACGCCGATTCTATCGTGCGATCAAACGACCATCAACGACACGGTCATCGATAATCAACCGCACAACGCTACTACTGCCGATTATGTGTACGATACCGTAATCTCGGCAACGTGGATCGGCGCAAATCATGGCGCGAATTTCGCGCCGATAACGGGTCTGAATAACACGGTCATTCGAAGCGGTGATTCCTTGTTTATACCCATCACATTCCTTCCGGGGTCGCAGAAGGGCCTTGTAACCTATACCGATTCGCTACAGGTTATTCTTCGGAACGACCGGGGCATCTATGATACTGTGGTTCAGGCTAATTCCGGTATCGCGGGCACGGCGCTCGTTTCGGCGAGTTCGCTGTTTGCCACGGATTCCGGCGCGGCAAGCGATGGAATGTCCGTCCCGGCGACGATTACCCTCAATAAGCAGGGATTGACTTTGCCGGCGACACAAATGGACATCACCGGTATCGAGTTAACTTACGTCATTTCGCATCCGGATATGCTCATTCCGAATAAACCGAATCCGTTCGCGATCGATCCGAAACTTACTGCTCTCGGATGGACGAGCCAGCCCGATCCCGTTCCGGGCACCCGTTCGGATTCGGTCATACGGGTGAAGCTTTCCGGCCCGAACCCGTTGGATGATAACTTCACCAATCCGAGCACGGTGGGGCAATTGCAGTTCCAGGTCGCGCTCGATAAATCCGATTCCGCGACGCCGGTAACGCTCCAATCGATTCAACTCTATACCGGAGCGAGCGCCAGCACGCCGGTTGGAACCTGTATCGATACGGCGGTAACGAGCAGCGGCTTCTCGCTTATTTTGCGATGCGGCGACGCCACGTTGCGCGGCCTGATGAATGGTCAGGGAGTTATCGACTTCATCCAGCCGGCCACGCCGGACCCGGTGACCGGCAGCACCGTGACCTTCCGCTACGCCAATCGCGGGGAAACGAATATTACGCTCGCGATCTATGATATCCTTGGCCACGAAGTAGCGCGGCCGATCGATAACGTCAATCACGAAGCTGGCGCGTGGCAGGTGAGCTACGATGTCTCGAAGCTTCCGAGCGGCACCTACACGTACCGCCTTAGCTCCAGCAACGCCATGGGCCAGACCGCGCTCTCGAAGCAGTTCGTGATCCAGCACTAAGGGAAGTGCTAAGAGCGCTAAGTGCTAAAGTGCTGAGTGCAAACTCGGTGCTTTAGCACTTCGTTTTTTTTGAGTTCCGGGAACCAGGATCGCCGGCGATGCGCGTCCGTCATTCGATGTTCATAATTGCCTGGAATTGTAACCTTTCGGAGTTTCGCTGGTCTTCGTTATAGGACCGGCGATGACATTAGAGAAAAATTAGGCTTACCCTGTAATTTTTCAGGGACTCCGCGATTATTTAAGCAAAGGAAAAAACATCATGATGTGCGTGAAACCCTCTCGAACCAATAAATATAGCGTCGCGCTTGCGGGCCTGGCGCTTGCTGCTGGCGTGGGCACCGGCACCGGCGCGGCATGGGCACAAAACGCCCGTATCCATCACCAAATCGTAACCGTGCGGGACGCCCCGCCCACCATGGGCCGCGAGTTCTGGTTCGCCATCCCCACCAATTTTTTTGGCGTGGACGAGGGAGGAAAATACCTCCGAATTTACATTACCTCGACAAAAAACACCACGGCCTATGTGGGAAATGGCACGGCGACGATTGCAACGATACCCGTCACGGCATACCAGGTTGCCACGTTCATAGCGCCGGAATCCTGGGAAATAGAAACCAGCGGCGATATCGAGAATAACGCCGTTCACGTTTGGTCGAAGGATGCGGACCTGACGGTCTATTTTATGTCGCATAATTTGGCTACGTCCGATGGCACATACATAATTCCGACGATCGGTTGGGGAACGGATTATGTCGTGGCTGGCTATGAGGGGCTTTACGAAGGCACTGCGGATTATCCTTCGGAATTTACCGTCGCCGCGAATACCAATAACACGACGGTCAACATTACTCCTTCATGTGATCTTCGCTCGGACACCAACCCGTCGCGCGTTGCGTATCCGGCGGGCCAGACATTCCAAGTCATGCTTCAACGCGGCCAGAGCGTGCAATTCCTCTCGGTACTGGCGCATGATGTGACGGGATATGACGTCACGGGCACGGTTATCCATTCGAATAACCCCGTTGGCGTGATCGGTGGTTCGATGTGTACGAACATCCCAATTAATTTTGCCTATTGCGATCACGTCGAGCACATGATCCCGCCCGTTCGCACGTGGGGCGAGATCTACTATGGCACTTATTTTACCCAGCCCGTTGGCCAAACGGGCCACGATTGGGCCCAATATTTATTTATCTCATCCAAAGCGGGCCAGGTAATTTATCGCGAGGATAAAGCTACCGGCACCAGTATCGAATGCGTTTTGAATGATAAATACAGCGTTTATTGGGACGAACTCGAACTCGCGAATAAATTTTGGAGCGATGCACCATTTTTGATGGTCGAATACATCAATAGCTCGAGTTATCCCGATCAGGTAAATGGCAACGGTGATCCTGCGGAAGTCGTTATCAATCCGCGCGAGCAATTTACAAAGACGGTTGTCTTTCAAACCCCATTCAGCGGCGCAGGTCAGCGGCCATATACTAATTATGCAACCGTTATTGTTAATGTAAACGATGAGCAAAGGACAACCTTCGACGGTAAGGGCATCATGAAATATGTTTCCACGGTGCAGCACATCGACGATACGTTCGATGTTTTTACCGTCCCGAATATTCAGCCGGGCGCGCATGTGGTGACGGGCGATAGCGCCGGTGTTGGCGTTTCTATCTATGGCTACGGCTATGACGAATCCTATGCCTGGGCTGGTACGCTGGGACTTGGGACGTTCCACGCACTGGATACGGTCGCGCCGGTCGCGGATACATCGGGCGAATGCTATGATGCGTTTGTGCATCTTTCGGATGTGGGCGCGCTTCAGTCGAAGCTCAACAAGATTCAGATCGATAGCGATTATAACATGGCCTTTACGCTCGATACGGGTTGGACCGATGGCGTGGATCTCGATACGTCAGGATATGGTGTGTCCGTTCTCGATCACAACGATTTTGCCTATCTGCAAGTCTCGGTCTACGACGTGGCGGGAAATGTGACAACGATCACGAGCACGTATCAGCCTGACGTGACCGTGATTACACCGCCGGTGCAGGATTTCGGCACCATTTCTCTTACGGGGAGCGAGACGCTGTATGATACCATTCGGAATTCCGGTAGCACGCCGTTCGGCATAACGGAACTAAAACTAAAGCTTGGCACCGAAGGGTTTACGCTCGTCAATCCGGATTTGAGTCCGCTCGCGCCGGACTCGACGCGGCTCGTCGAGATTCAATTTCAGCCGAAAAAAGGAGTGGAAGTTTATGACACAATTTTGTTTGGAGACGAATGCTCCCTGCAGTCCGTTCTCGTCGAAGGCAATGGCAGCGCGCCCGATTTTACCGTGGACGATCAAAGTTGGATAAACGTGCCGCTCCAACAGGATACCGGCTGGATTCAATTGCCCGTCGTTATTCATAACAACTCCGCATTGCAGGACATCGGGGTGAAGTTCGATTCGGTTTCCGATCCCATACATTTTTATTTAGCGCCATACCAGAAGGATTCGGTTACCGTCCCAAAGAAGGTGAGCCTAAGTGCGCCGGACGGCCTCGATTCGGTCTGGTTCATCTACCAGCCGGCCGCCAGCGAGCAGGATGGCGCACGCGGTTATTGGCACAGCCCGGATGTGCTCGAAGCGGATGGGAAGACCATGTCCATGCGGAACGATTCTCTGCATGGGAACCCGGCCAGTGCATCCGTATCGCCGACGGACGGCGATGCGGGTTTTACGTTGGCTGCCACGCCGAACCCGGTAACGGGTTCCGAGATCACGTTTAGCGGTGCAAATGGAAACGCCGCGAATCTCACGCTCACGGTTTACGATGTACTTGGCCGCGAAGTGGGGCGGCCCATCAATAACAAGTACCACGAGGCGGGAGAGTGGGAAAGCTCCTTCGATATTTCGAAGCTTCCGAGCGGGACCTATACCTACCGCCTGCAACTTGGCCAGGCCTCGATTTCGAAGCAATTCGTGGTTCAGCGGTAGGCAGCGGTGTAGCGCAAACTTCAGTTTGCGACCCCGCGCGGGGATCGCAAACTGAAGTTTGCGCTACAGTTTGCGCCACATGGAACGGAAACCCCCGGAACGGGTTTCATTACTCATCTTTATGGTTCATTCGTATTTGTTCATAATGGATCTCGGCAATCCAAAGCAGCGCCCTGGCCATTATTCATAAAAATAATTTGTAACCCGAAGCGGTTCGCGCGTTTTTATCTAATAGGAGCATCGCCTAAAGTGAATGGCAAAAACAGTCAGATGAAACCCATCGAACGATTTAATCCACGCGGGCGCGCCGCGCGCGGACGCCAGGAGCGGGAGGGCGCACACCACGCGATCCTCGCCATGGTGAGCCTGGCACTGTGCGGTATGGTGCTGGTGGGCAGCACGCACCGGGCTATGGCGCAGGGTGCGCTCATTCACCACAAAATCACCCAGGAGCATCTTAACCCGCCCGCGACGGGCCGGGAATTCTGGTGGGCGATCCCCTCGAATTTTTTTGGCGTGGACGAGGGAGGAAAGTACCTCCGAATTTATATCACTTCGGCCTATAATACTACGGCGTATGTGGGCATCGGCACGAAGACGGTCGCGCAGGTGCCCGTGACGGCCTTCCAGATTACCACTTACATAGCGCCGGAAGCCTGGGAAATAGAAACCAGCGGCGATGTCGAAGATAACGCTGTTCATATCTGGTCGAAGGATGCGGACTTGACGGTCTATTTCATGTCGCATAACCTGGCTACTTCCGATGGCGCCAAAATTATTCCCACCATCGGCTGGGGGACCGATTATGTCGTGGCTGGTTATGAAGGGCTCTTCGAAGGCACCTATGACTATCCCTCGGAATTCACGATTGCCGCGAATACGGATAATACGGTCGTTCAGGTTACTCCTTCGTGCAATTTACGAGGCATTGGCGATCCCACTGTTGCGGTCTATCCGGTCGGGCAGACGTTCCAGGTACGGCTCGATCGCGGGCAAAGCGTGCAGTATATGTCAACACAGGCACAGGATGTAGAAGGATATGATGTAACGGGGACGATTCTTCATTCGAACAATCCCATTGGCGTAATCGGCGGTGCGATGTGTACGAATATTCCGATCAATTTTCAATACTGCGATCACGTCGAGGATATGATTCCTCCCATTCGAACATGGGCCGAAACCTACTATGGAACGTACTTCGCGCAGCCCAGCGGCCAGCCGGGCCACGATTGGGCTCAATATCTATTTATCTCCTCCAAAGCGGGCCAGATCATTCATGGGCACAATAAGCAAGTGGGAGATTTTCAGGCAACCACTATTCAAGGACAATATGCTGTTGACTGGGAAGAATACGAAAAGGCGCAAAAATTTTGGAGCGACGCGCCATTTTTAATGGTCGAATATATCAATAGCTCAAGCTATCCCGATCAGGTAAATGGCGATGGGGATCCCGCGGAAGTGGTCGTCAATCCTCGCGAGCAATATACCAAGACCGTCGTCTTTCAAACGCCCTACAGTGGCGCCGGCCAGCGGCCCTTTTCGAATTATGCGACCGTGATCGTCAATATAAAGGATGAGACAAGAACGACCTTCGACGGTAAGAGCATCATGAAATATCTTTCCACGGTGCAGCATGTTGACGATACGTTCGATATTTTTACCGTCCCAAGTCTTCCGCCGGGGGTCCATACGGTAACCGGCGATTCCGCTGGCGTGGGTGTTTATGTTTATGGATATGGATATGATGAGTCCTACGCCTGGGGCGGAGGATTCGGAACGGGGACCTTCCATGCGACCGACACCGTATCGCCGCGCGCTGATACGATGGGTTTATGCTACGATGCGTTTATCCATCTTGCCGATTTCGGCCTGAACCCGGGCGGAATTCCACAGAGTAAGCTCAACAAAATTCAGATCGATAGCGATTACAACATGAACTTCGCACTCGATACCGATTGGGCCGAGGGCGTGGGACTCGACACATCCGGCTATGGTATGTCGGTCCTCAATAATAAAGATTCCGCCTATCTGCAGGTCTCGGTTTATGACGTGGCAGGGAATGTGACGACGATCACGAGCACGTATTATCCCAACGTGGCCGTGATTACTCCGCCGGTGCAAGATTTTGGCACGGTTTCGCTTACCGGCTCGGCAACGCTTTATGATACCATTCGAAACGTGGGGGCAACTCCGTTCGACATAAAGGAATTAAAATTAAGGCTCGACACCGAAGGGTTCACGCTCGTCAATGCGGATTTGAGTTCGCTTCCAGCGGATTCAATGCGTATCCTGGAAATTCAATTTTCCCCGAAGAAAGGCCAGGAAGCCTATGACACGATCGACTTTGGGAGTGAATGCCTCCCGCTTTCCGCCATCGTCGAGGGCAATGCGGGCGCGCCCGATTTCTCTGTGGACGACCAGAGCTGGATTAACGTGCCGCTTCAAATAGATTCGGGTTGGATTCAATTGCCCGTCATCATTCATAATAAATCCACGCAGCCGCTCGGAGTGAAATTCGATGGCGTTTCGGACAAAGTCCATTTTTATCTTGCGCCATATCAAAAGGATAGCGTCACCGTGCCTGCGAAGAAGAGCAAAAATTCCGCGGACGGTCTCGACTCGGTTTGGTTTATCTACCAGCCAACGGCAATAGAACAGGATGGCGCGAGAGGGTCCTGGCATAGCCCGGATGTGCTCGAAGGTAATATGCCTTCAATCCGGAACGATTCCCTCCACGGCAATCCGATCACCGCGCTCTTGACCTTCGCGCAAAATATTTACGATACCGTTGATTGCGCGTCCGCCGGCGATACGCTGCGCCTTGCGTTTATCCTTAACAACGCCGGCAGCGCGGACGCGGTTATCAACCGGGTCTCTGCTTCGGATACGACACATTTCACTCTGCCCGTCGGCATTCAGCCGAATGATTCGACCTGGGACCCGTCGAAGTCAGCGCAGCTCCTCGCTAAAAATGGCGGCACGGATACGATCGTGGTCTATTATGTCGTTCCCGTTGGCGTTAATCGCGTGGATATCGACACGCTGACGGCTACCGACGCGCAAGACCAGCCGTTGCAGGTTATCGCGCAAATCGTCGTCCAGCAGCTTAATATGACTATTACTCCGCCCACGCTGGACTTCGGGCAGGTTCCCTACCAGAGCGGGAAGATTACCCAGACCATCACGATCACGAACCCGAATCCGACGCCGGTAACCTACACCGACATCTTCTTCGGTTCGCAGAGCGGTAATTCCAATGGGTCGTTTACCATTTCGCCGAGCGCGGGCAATGGATTGCCGGTCACGCTCGCGCAAGGGCAGTCGCTCTCGGTCAGTATCACGCTCGATCCTTCGAAGAGCTTCACATATTACCAATGGGCTATTTTGGAATATGCCACGAATGCATGTTCTGCCTTCGATACCATTCTGGTATTAGTGCATTCGCCCGGTCCGGCGGCTCGTAGTACTTCGGCGCCGCCAATCCTTGCATGTAACCATGCGATCGATTCGATTACTATTTCGGATACCACCAATCTTGACAACACAATTGTATCCATCAACTGGCTCGGCGCGGATAGTAGCGTTTTTTCTCTGCCAATGGATACAGGGCTCGTCATTGCCGCACATGATTCATTGAAAATCCCGGTGCAATTCTTGCCAAACGCGCAGGACTCGAATCTCCAGACCTATATCGAGTCGATTCAGATCGGATTTAAAACTTCGCAAGGAGGCTCGTTCGATACCGTGTCCCTTGAAGGCACCGCGAATTACGCAACCGCGGTGGTGACCTCGCAATTCGCGACCCTATCGAGCCGGGCGGGTAACCAGGTGATGTTGCCGATGAACCTCACGATCACCCATCCCGGGTTCGCCATGACGAATACAGACCTGGATATTACTGGCGTCCATTTGGTCTATCTCATTTCCAATCCGGATTTGCTGAACATCGATAAGGGCGATGTTGCAGCCGCAGTGAGCCAGCTGCCGCCGGGCTGGTCCGTTCAGCCGGGTTCCTACGTGAGCAAGCTGGGCGATACGCTTTCCCTGTATTTGCAGGGGCCGAAGATTACAGACGCGGTTAATAGCTTTGGGCAGATCGCGTTTCGCGTCATGCTGCCGAAGATCGATTCGACGACGAACGTCACGCTGGACTCGCTCGAATTCTTTAGCGACGGCGTGACCTCGGGCTGTATTACGCCGGTGATCGAGGATAGCAACTTCAGCCTCATCCTCGAATGCGGAGACCCGACGCTACGCAGCTTTATGCAGGGCAAGGGGATTGTCGAATACATCCGCGATGCTTCGCCCGATCCGGTAACGGGTTCCTACGTGACGTTCAACTACGGGAACCAAACGGCAACGAATGTCACGCTCGCGATCTATGACGTGCTGGGCCGTGAGGTTGCGCGGCCGGTGGATAATGTTTATCACGAAGCCGGCTCGTGGCAGGTTTCCTGCAACGTGGCGCGGCTTCCGAGTGGAACGTACACGTATCGCCTGAGCGCCAATGGCCGAGCGGGCAAGACCGTGATCTCGAAGCAATTCGAGATACAACGGTAAAATTACGAATTACGAATTATGAATTATGAATTAAGAATTATGAATTTATCACAAAAGGAACGGAAGCCATTCGAAGTGGTTTCTTTCCCCAGCTTTCCTACAATTGAAATTCGTACTTCAGAATTATCACAAGTTTTTTAACGGATGATCGAATCATCCATGTATCACATTCAGAACAAACAAAACCATGCGTAACCGTCTCTTTTTGATTCTTTTTGCTTTCGCTTTCATAGGAATTGCCGGGCAAGCTTCGGCACAAGGCGTTTTGACGCCGCAGGTCCAGGTCGGATTTTTGGCCGGGCCGGTCGGCGGCGTCAACCTCGTGACCTATAATTCCGATGCGTTTCCGATTCTAAGCTCGGAACCGACGTGCTTCCTGGCGCAGAATGGCTCGGATGTCGCGGCGTGGGGTGGCATTTCGCTCGAATTCCCGCTCGGGAATGCGCAGGCGCTGCAAAACTTCATCGTCGGCGAGGTCATCTACGATTCGAAATCCTCGAAATTCACAAACACCAATGGTGGGGCTAATGCAACGCCGACCAAGCTGAACGGCTTCGTCGATAATAATTCGAGCGTGACAACCGCGCTTGACGCGAGCCTCAGCTACTTAGTGGTGAACTTAGCGTATAAGTACAACTTCACTCCGGGCCCAAGTCCGGTCGGACCCGGCATCATGATCGGCCCGTCCATCGGCATCAAGATGTCCGCAAATTTCAATAAGACGGTCACCGTCTCGGCCATTTCGCCGAATGCTTCGGCCGCTAATCCCAACCTGGCAGCGGTGCAGACCGTAACGAATTCGAGCGCGATCACCACGGCCAACGCGCTTCGGATTTCGCTCCGCGCCGCGGCGACGTATGATATTTCGTTTTCGAACGATTGGATCGCCACGCCGGTCGTCGGCTACGATTTTCCGATCACGAAGGTCGATCCCACCGAGAACTGGCGCGCATCGGCGCTCTTCGGCGGCATCGCGATCCGCTATTTCATTCGCGGATAATCGGGGCACGTACCAAGTGTAGCCGTGACCTTTAGGTCACGGTGTGATTCGGTAACTCGCTTCGTAGCCGTGACCTTCAGGTCACGCCTACGAAGCGAGTTACCGAAGAATTACGGGCGAAAAGGCATTGTTCATTAAATGACAATGCGAAAAAAAAATATAGTACCATGAATCTTCGGATTTTGGGCATGAATTCGTAATTTCTGCTTTTTGCCGTCGCTTTCCTTTTTTATTTTTGATACCATGAAGAAATCTTCCATTTGGCTTCGCTTCTTTTGCATCGCCTTCCTTCTCTTTTTTAGTGTAAACGGCTTTTTTTTACCAGAGGCTGCTCATGCTCAAAAGGGCCAGACCTCGCTGGGCACCGATTTTTGGCTTGGCTTCATGCCCAATTCGTTCGGGACGACGTGCTGCCCGCCGCAGGGAATGGAAATCTTCATCGGGTCCGGCACAGCGAACCTCGTGAAAGTGGACATCTATGGGGGTCAAGCCCTCCCTGTCCATCAACAGCAGGTTATGACCGCGAATACGATCTGGACGCTATCCTCGCCGGAACCCTCCCCGTGGGAAACTCCGGTACCGGAGCAAGCTGCCCCCTGGGCGGTGCATGTCTATTCCCAGAATCCCGTCGTGGTTTATGGATATCAATACACCGGCGCGAACACCTCTTCGACCGATAGCTATCTTGCTTTGCCGACTCCCGCGTTAGGGACTGACTATTTTCCCTCATGTTACTACGACGATCAATACACCTTGGGCCCATCCAATCCGTTGGCCGGACAATTCCTCATTATCTCGCCATTTGACGATAATATCGTTACGATCGGCCCGGTCAAAACGGACACGCGGGCCGAGCCATATCCTCAAAGCTCGAGCGACGTTACTATTTTGCACAACAAGGGCGATGTCTGGAACGTGACGCTTGCGAAGGGGCAGACTTACCTCGTTCAGTCATCGGGATTGAATTACGGCGACGATGATTTGACGGGAACCCACATCGTTAGCACAAAGCCAATCGCTCTCATCTCCGGACATCAACTCTGTTCCATTCCGATCGGTGAACTTGCCAGTGTGAACGGCTCCAAGGATGAAGTGATGGAGATGATACCGCCGCGCCAGGCATGGGGTTCGAGATATTTCGATTATCCGACGGCGACGCGTGTGGATTGTGGGGATATGGTCCGCGTTATTGCCGGGGAAGATAACGAACAAATTACCGCGACAAGTATGAATGGTTCCCCGTCAGCCCTTCTTCTTCATGCCGGGGATTTTTATGACTTCGACTTAGTCACCGATCCGACGGTCTTCTCATCCGATGGCAATAAACCCTTCCTGGCGGTCCAAATGGCGTATAGTCAAGGGTATAATGGCGATCCCGGTTTGTCGGATCCATTCTCCATTGTCCTCACGCCGCAGCAGCAATTTCAAAAGAAGATGATTTTCAATACGCCCGACCGGACGGGCGTTCCCGGCTTCGTACATTATGCGACGTTCCTCTGCCAGACGGACTCGATCCAAAAAATTCAAATTAATGGGCACCCGATCGGCTATTTTACCCCCGCTGGTACAGCTCCCATTCCTGGAACGAACCCTCCGATGTCCGGCTATAGAATTATATTACCCGGCGATGGCAGCACATATCTTGCCACATGCGGCGCGCCGTTCGGGTGTTATCTCTATGGTTGGTCCACCTTCGAGAGTTATGGTCATCCCGCCGGAATGGCTCTCGGCGTCCCTTCGCCCGATACGCTGCCACCGCTCGAAACCCATACTTCCTCGTGCGGCAATTACCAAGTCGAACTTTTTGAGACACGCCATATCCCGAAGTTTAGCTTCGAGGACACGAGGATTGCCGATATTGCCATGATTACCGACACGCTGGATGTCCGCTGGGCGCAGCCATCCTATAATTATGCGTTTTCCTTTGATCCCGCTCATCCGCCGTTCCAAACAGGGGATAGCACGGCATTCTTCGACCTCACGGTGCTCAATCCGGCGCAAGATGCCTATGCCGCCGTTTGGACGACCGACCGTGCCGGTAACGATACTGTCTATCAATATTCGTACACCGCTCCAAAGGTCAAAGCCTCTCCCTTGCCCTTTACCTTTGTGCCGGTGCGGGTTACGCTGGATTCGTGCGAGAATATCTTCTTCAAAAACACGGAAACCGGCAGTCTCCAGATTTCGAGCGATAGTATCATGGGCATCGATACCGCCGGCAAATTCACGATTTCGCCTTCGACGATCAATAAACTGCTTGCTCCGGGCGACAGCGTGGAGTTCCAGCTATGCTTTTCGCCGTCCGATACATTGCTGTCCTCCGATACACTTTTGCTCGGGGTTGGCTGCGCGCAGTTCAAGTATCCGCTTGCGGGGCTGGGCATTACGCCGCTCATCGTTGCAAGTGATGTTAATTTCGGAAGCGTGCCGGTTGGTAATTCGTCCCTACCGACACCGGTAAAGATCCAGAATGTTGGTAAGGCACCTCTCACCATCACGACAAGTTCTCAACTCAAGGATCTTACCAATCTCAACTTTACCTTCACGGATATGGGACTGCTCCCGATCACGCTTAAGCCGGGCGAAGTCAAATCGCTGAATTTCACCTTCCATCCGGTGGCGACAGGCCCAATCCAATCGCGCGAGGATTGGGGCACGGACCTTCCCGCGCCGTTCGCGCATCAAATCAAGGATACTTCGCAATTGCTTGGCTATGGCGTGCAGGCCGGCCTCAATTGGGACCGCCCAACGCAGGGGTATTGGACCGAGTGCTCCAATCCCGTTATCGATACCGTCAACCTGATTAATCCATCGAGCGGAGGATCGGGCGAGAATATCACCGTTGATACCGTGAAGATCATCGGACAAGATGCGGACGAATTTACGATCGTTGGAAACGGGACGGGAACCCCGACCCCACCGCAGTCATCCTGGAATCTTCTGAAGAATGGGACGATACCCGTCTATCTTCAATTCACTCCGAAATTGGCGAAAGGATACATTCTTCGAAGCGCGCAAATCATTGCAGTTGGCACTTCGGGCGACAAGACGTTTACCCCCTCGATCGCGCTCACGGCGACGGTGCGGCATGCGACGATCCGCATCACGCCATCCACGTATGACTTCGGCACTGTGGCACCGGGGACCAACGTCTCCACCAATTTCTGGATTCACAACGATGGCGATACCGTGCTTTCGCTTTCGAGCCTTACGGTGGGTAATGGATTTACGCTCACCGGCTTCAACCCCGGCGAGCAGGTGATGCCCGGCGATAGCGTCATGGTTACCGTCAATGATGTGGCGCAGATCGGCACGACCATCGCGACTCTTTCTGCGAGCACCAATGTGGATACGCTCTGCACCCCGGGCACTTCAGCGCCACTCAAGATACAATCCACGAGCTTTATCGTTGCCGCGACAGGCCATGACTTTGGCGATGTTTATGTCTGCCAGAACGGCTCCGCCGTGGTTACGGCGCGCGATTCGGGCTCGAAGGATGCGCTGCTGATAAGCGTTCGGATCGTCGATACGCTTGGAAGCAAAGGCTCCTCACAATTTACTTTTGCAAAAGGCTCGCCGGGCTATTCCGATTCCGTAACCCTTGTTCCCGGCATGACGCTTCACACCGGAGATTCTGCGAATTTTACAGTGAACTTCAACCCAGCAATTGGCGGCGGAACGTTCACGTATGTCGCCTATACCTTCGTCGATAAGGAAACACTGAAGGACACCGTGGTGTATCAATTGCTCCAGGGCAAGCCATTGCACTACACCAATACGCTGAGCGTTCAGAATGGCGCCCCGACAACGGTCTATTCCGCATATCCTGCGCAAACGATCGACGTGCCGGTTCAAATGCTGAACAACTCGCTCGATGCTACCGCGGGGGTGTATGGCATTCAATTTACGTTGCGGTATAAGCGCGACATGTTCGTTTCCTATGGCGTCGTCGATGGAAACCTGAATCCGGTCACGAGCGATACCATGACCGATCCCAACGACCCGAGCTATATACTGAATACGGTGACGATCACTTCGATCTCGCCGATCACTCTGGATGATAGCACCATCGCGCACTTGAAATTGGAGTATGTTCTCAGCAAGGACTCGGTTTCCGATATCGAGGTGATGAACCCGGTGTATTTGGATCAGACCGGCGCGGCCGTCTGCTGGGTTTCGCATGATACGGTCCCCAGCAAGTTTGCCGGGCTTGACCGCTGCGGCGACCCAACGCTTCATACCCTATTGGCAGGCGGGGTGGTATCCTTCCATATTCAGCAGATCACGCCGAATCCTGTTTCCAGTCATGCCACCGTTGGATACAACGTCCAGCTTTCCGGCGTGCCGCTTACGATGGAGGTCTATACTATCCTGGGCCAAAAGGAGGAGACAGTTATGAACGAACAGCCGGTTGCCGACGGCGATCATACAGTTACGTTCGAGACCTCGCAACTTCCGTCGGGGCAGTATGTGCTGCGCATGACGGATGGCTCGAGCGTCGAATCGCGGCCGTTCGTTATCGAAAAGTGATCGAAAATATATTACCATACAAGCCCTCGCGTTTGATTACTCAACCGGCGAGGGCTTATTTTTTGCAAACCATTCGTTCTCAAAGTGAAAACGCGGATGTAAATTACTCATGTGCAATTAAAAATTTGAACCTCCATGTCAAATCCCTGGAAAGAATTAGAACGATTCGGCCAGAGCCTCTGGTATGATAACCTGAGCCGAAATTTCATCACGAACGGCAAGATCGCGAGCATGATCGACGATCTTGGCTTGGGCGGCATTACCTCGAACCCCTCCATCTTCGAGAAGTCGATTTCTGGCAGCGATGAATACGATGACGATATCGAGCAGGGCGTTCGCGACGGCCTCACCACCGCGGAACTCTATGAGCGGCTCACTACCGACGACGTGCGCAACGCTGCCGACGTGCTGCGCCCCGTATTCGACCGCACCCAGGGCGCGGATGGCTTCGTCTCCATCGAAGTGGACGCGAAGCTCGCCAAGAAAACCTCGGAAACGATTGATGCCGCGCGGAGACTCTGGAAGATTGTCGATCGGCCAAACATCATGATTAAAATTCCCGGGACTCCGGAAGGCGTGCCGGCTATTCGGCAATGCCTCTCTGAGGGAATCAATATCAACATCACGCTTCTCTTCGGGATTGGAAGTTATACGGATGTGGCTCATGCGTATCTCGATGCGCTGCGCGATCGAAAGAGCCGAGGCGAGGATATTTCCCGCATGGCGAGCGTCGCGAGCTTTTTTCTTTCTCGAGTGGATACGAATGTCGATAAAAAACTCGAAGCAAAGATCGGCGCCGCCGACGGCGCGGCGAGTGCCATGCGTCCGTTGTTTGGCAAAGCTGCTATCGCTAATGCAAAACTGGCTTACGAGCGGTATCTGGAAATATTCCAGGGATCCCAATTCGCCGACTTGAAAGCCGCCGGCGCTCGGCCGCAGCGATGCCTTTGGGCGAGCACCAGCACGAAGAACCCCAAGTACAACGATGTCATGTACATCGAGCCGATCATCGGTCCCGATACGGTGACAACCGTGCCGGACGAAACGATCGAAGCCTTTGCGGACCACGGTAAGGCCGCGAATACTATTTCGCAAGGGGTTTCGGAAGCCCACGAGACCATTGACGAATTGCGCAAGTTCGGGATCGATACGGAGCAAGTTGCCGTCGAGCTGCAGGTCGAGGGCGTGAAGAAATTTGCCGATGCCTTCGATTCGCTCGCAAAAAATCTCGAAACGAAACGACACTCCATCGAAGAAGCGATAGCCTGACATGCTTGGGACCGGAGAAACGATACAAAGCGAAGAGACGATGCTCTCGGAGGAGGTGCGCGTCATGCTCGATCGAGCCATCGAGCAAGAGCTTCCCACGCGAATATGGGAAAAGGATGCAAGCGTTTGGAGCGCAGATGAAAAAGTTCGCAAAGCCATTGATGGCCGCTTAGGGTGGCTCGATGTTTCCGATTGGACGCTCAAGCATCTCGATGAAATTTCCGAATTTGCTGAGGGGGTGCGGAAGGATGGCATTACCACCGTCGTCATTCTTGGCATGGGTGGCAGCAGCTTATGCGTCGAGACACTTCGCGATACGTTTGGTGTGAAGGAGGGGTATCCAAAGCTGTTGGTGCTCGACAGCACCCATCCCGATCAAATTTTGGATGTAGAACGCGCGTGCGACCTAAAGCATACGCACTTTATCGTGGCCAGCAAATCGGGCACGACGCTCGAACCGCAATGCTATTTCGATTATTTCTGGAATAAGCTCGAATCCATTGGCAACGATCGGCGGTTTCATTTCGCGGCCATTACCGATCCCGGAACGCCGCTCGAAAAAATGGGCGAGGAGCGCGGGTTTCGCCGCACGTTTGCCAATCCGCCAGATATTGGCGGGCGCTATTCGGTGCTTTCCTATTTTGGCATGGTCCCCGCCGCGCTCGCCGGTATTGACATCGAGAAAATCTTATCGAGCGCCGGCTCGGAAGCTGGGTTCAGCCGTACGGAAGATGATCGAAATACATCGCTTTCGTTCGGGGTGTTTCTCGGATATGCCGCGCAGCATGGGCGCGATAAACTAACGATCGTTACGCTGCCCGAACTGGCTTCCTTTGGATATTGGGCCGAGCAGCTCCTCGCCGAGAGCACTGGTAAATCCGGCAAAGGCATTCTTCCCATCGAAGGTGAATCCCTGCGCACCAGGGAGGAGGAAGCCAATCACCGAATCTATGCGCACCTTACCCTCGGCGAGGAAACCCTGGACGAAGCAGAGCGCGCGAAGCCCGCTCACATCGAACTTCATCTCAGCCAACTCGCGGATCTTGGCGCGCAATTTTTCCGTTGGGAATTCGCGACGGCCGTTGCCGGCCAGATGATGGGCATCAATCCGTTCGACGAGCCAAACGTCGCCGAGAGCAAAGCGAAAACGAACGAGGTGCTTGTGAATTATGATGCTTCGAAATCCTTGCCTCATGATGCAAGCTTTGGCATTGACGCAAGCACTTCCGCACTCGACAACTTTTTATCCGCGAACGTCAAGCCCGATGGGTACATAGCGCTCATGGCATACCTGAACCGGAATGAGGAATCGAAATCCGCGCTCGCCGCATTGCGCGAGAGACTCTCGCTGAAATATCACGTGCCGGTGACCATCGGTTTCGGCCCGCGATTTCTGCATAGCACCGGCCAGTTCCATAAAGGGGGACCGGCGACGGGCGCGTTCGTGCAGTTCATCGATTCGCCGCGGGAGGACATGCCAATTCCCGGCAAGCCATACAGCTTTGGCACACTTATCCGCGCACAGGCTATCGGTGATTTCGAAACATTGCGAAAGCATGGCCGGCCCGTCGTAAGCTTCGACCTGGGAAAAGAGCCGTTGAAGATCGTTCGAAATCTTTCCTCCTAATTTTCAATATTCCTTCTTTCCGTGGAAGAGACGACCGGCTTGGGCGAACGGCGCGCGAGAACCATTGTCTGGATCGTGCTTCTTGCGGAGACGCTGTGGGTCTTTTTTACGAAGTACCTTCCGCTCGATGCCGGCCTGTGGTCGCTTCAGGCGGAACTCGTTCATAGCCATCTGTTCCATTCCGCTCGGGATGGATGGCATCTCATCCCGTATCCCGCCTCGAATATCGGCGCGCCGTTTTTTGCCGCACTATTAACTTCTGTGCTTCCGGGTGAAGTGGTCACCCGATTGCTGCTCACGATCGGCGCGATTTTCCTCCGTGGCATGGGGATGCTCGCGCTCTTTCGCGTACTGCGCGTTCGGGACGCTGCAATTTATTTTCTTATTCCGGTGCTTGCAATGACGGGCCTCTGGTACACCGGGGCGCTTCCGTATCTATTGGGAGAAATGCTGGCGATTTGGGTGCTCGTCTTTTTGCTTTCGCAGGACCATCCGCGCTCTACTGCTTACTGGACGCTGAGCATAGGCCTGCTCTTCGTTTCGCTTTTGAGTGCGCTCGCGTTCCTTTTCGCAGCCGTTGCGGTTATTGCAATTATGCTTCAGCAGCGCAACAGCGTGCATCTCTCGCAAGGCTGGCTGAATGAGCCGCGCGCGGTGATAAGCTCGCTGGGCTTGGGTGCGCTCGTGCTCCTGCTCGGCCTCGTGGGTGGCGAGCCTATTTTCCGATTGTCCGCGACCGGCTTTCTTCCGAATGGTCTTCCGCGCCTGCTTTTTCTTCTCACGCCGGCGCCCGATGTGCTCGAAGCTACCTTCCGGTATGGCGATATTCTTCACGCACTTCTTGAATTGCTATTTATTCTTGTGCTGCTCGGCTGCTTCGCGCGGGCGTATCTGCTGGCGATCGAAGAGGTAACGTGGCAATCGCGCGCCGTGAAAAGCGCCGGGTATATTCTGCTCGTCCTCGCGCTCTTCAGTCCGCTCATCGCGCACATCGGCATCGAAACATCATCGGGAGTTGTGTTTGCCGTGACCTTTATTTTGGCGGGTTCCTATTCGCGCGGTCCTGCTGTTCGAAGAACGCCGATCGACCGGCTGCTTTCTACGCTCACAGTCATCACCGTTATTGCATCTCTCGCGATCAATGCCTTTTCGATTGCTGCCGGCAGCGCGGCGGCAGGGGATGTTCTGCGTTCCGCGCGGTTGCTCGCGAGTGACGAACCCCAAACCGTTGCTCAAAACGAGCATATCAGCGCAATCCGTATTCGCTTCGTAATGGATTCCACGCTCGGTGCGAGGGCGGCGTATGTCGGCGCGTTTTCCTATTGTTCTACCGTTCCAATCTATCTTTTTTCCGAGCGTGATGTGCTCGCGAATCCCGCGGCATTCCAGCCGCCGGGCGGGATGGTAAGCACAAAAAACAGAGGGTCATTAGCCATCAGTCCAGCGATTCCTGTCATGCTCGGTTCGGAGGATAAATATGTAGATTCGACGGTTCGCATTCTTGCCGCACTGCCGATGGGAACGCATAGTTCGAATGCCTTCGGGCCGTATGATCTTTCGCTGAAAGAGGATGCTGGTATCACTATCGATAAAGGCGAGGCGAAATACCGCCTCGCAATCGGAAAATTGCAAGCGGGGCATCCTATCGAAATGGCGGAGAAATGATATGACTCTTTTTGAAAAAATTGCGAATCACGAAATCCCGGCGAAGATTATCCATGAGGATGACGAACTCGTCGCGTTTCACGACATCAATCCGCAGTCGCCGTTTCATATTGTGATCATTCCGCGCAAGCCCATTCCTTCGATCAACGATGTAACTGCCCTCGATGCGGAACTGGTCGGAAAAATGGTCGTCCTTGCAGGTGAGTTGGCCCACCGTTTGGGCATAGAAGAGAGTGGCTACCGGCTCGTCTTTAATTGCGGCCCGGACGCCGGGCAATCGGTCGATCATATTCATTTGCACCTGCTCGGCGGACGAGCGATGGGGTGGCCACCGGGGTAAAAAATTTCGAATTACGAATTCAATGAACGTAAACTCCGCAGGACAAATAACGCTTGGCGAACTCACCGTTAACCGCATCGGCCTGGGCACGAACCGCATTACCGATACCGACGCCGCGCACGCAGTGCTGAAGCGCGCCGTCGAGTTTGGCGTGAATTTCATCGACACGGCGGACGTCTATCAAAAAGGCCAAAGCGAAAGCATGATTGCGAAGACACTCGCGCCCTATCGCTCCGGACTTGTCATTGCCACGAAGGGAGGGATGTCCTGGCAGGATTCCAGCGCGATCAACGATCCCAAGTATCTTCGCGAAGCCCTGGACGCAAGCCTGAAGCGGCTGAAACGCGATCGTATCGATCTCTATCAACTGCACCGCACCGATCCAAAAATTCCGATCGATCAGACGGCCACCGTATTGAAAGAGATGCAGGAGCGTGGGAAAATCCGCCACATCGGCTTGTCGGAAGTGACGGTGGAACAGATCGAGCGGTATCGGGCGATTGTCGAAATCGTCTCCGTTCAAAATCAATACAATATTCTGGAACGAAAGCACGAAGCCGTTCTTGATTATTGCGAAGCCAACGGCATCGCGTTCATTCCGTGGTATCCGCTGGCGAAAGCGAAGCTGGGGCAGGATGCAATCGATCGCATTGCGCGCGAGCATAATGCCTCCGCCGTGCAGATCGCCATTGCATGGCTGCTGGCACGGTCGCCCGCCATGCTGCCCATTCCCGGAACTCTTTCCGTCGAGCACCTGGAGCGAAACATAGCCGCCGCAAGAATAGAACTTACCGGCGACCAGTTCGACTCACTAAGTGAGATCGCTACTTCTCCGCAAGCAGCGGCTTGAACATTGCCTCCACGATCGTATCCGCCCGCCAGCCCGTGAAGCTCGTGCGGATGATCCCGCTACGGTCGATGACGAACGTGACGGGGATCGACGCCATCTCGCCGTAGGCAGCGGTAACTTTTTCGTCCGGAAGCAGGATTGGATAGCTGACCGGATGCAATGCCAGCCACGGCTTGACCTTCGACAGGCCCTCGTCGTCCAGCGCGATCCCAATAAATTGAATCCCCTGTGGGCCATATTCCTTTTGAAGATTGGCAAATTCCGGAATTTCCTTCCGGCACGGCGGGCACCACGTTGCCCAAAAATTAAGCATTACCACTTTGCCGCGATAATCGGAGAGATGATGAAGCGTGCCGGCCACGTCCATGAGCGCGAAATCCGGCGCGGGCTTGCCGGCCTGAAGCAGCGCGGCAGATGCGGCGCGCGCGGAGTCCGGCGACATGCCGTTCGATCCGCTAACCTGATACAGCGCAATAGCTCCGACGATGGCGAAACCGGCGAGAATAGGAACGAAAAGTTTTGAGTTGCGAGATTTCATGGCAAATGTTAGAAATGATTACTTTCTAAGACCCCATTCGAACCAAGAAGGTTTCCGGCGGCAGGTTCTTCTTTTAAAGCTAACTGAAAATTAATTGCTAATTGCAAACAGGTGCCTTTTTGTTTTTTCAATTGTCATTTAATGTTAAGAATGCGCGAACGCATTTGTTTTTCATAAACCGTAAGAATTCTTTATAGTTTTCTTGGCTTGCGGGATACGTTTAATTTTCATTTTCGGCATTCCTCTGGAAAGAAAATCTGCTTTGAAAAATTTTTGGCTTTTTCCTTCTTCATCCTTCATAATTTTCCCGGATGGAGCCTGCCCTGAGCTCGCCGAAGGGTGCCCATTAAATACCCTCTAATATAAGCACTACACAATCCAAAGTCAAGTGGTTCCGAAAGATTTTTGAAGAATTAATTTAGGCACCTTACGGTAAGACACCTTCGCTTTTCGTTTTTCATGCACCGCACAAATTTTTACCGTACTTTTGTACCCGGTGGCTGTAACCTTTCGCCATCTCGCGGGTCTTCTTACTATGAAGAGACTTCGAAGTTTGGTTTTTCTGCTGGTTTGGGCGGGGTTTTCCAGCCCCTGTGTGAGCTATGCCCAAAACACACCGTTCCAAAACCCTTCGCTGGATTCGAATTGCTATTTCCCGCAAATCGGTGACCCGAGCGAGATGGATACGATTGTGGGAAGCGTGCCGAATCAAGAGCTTGGCGGCTCGGTCTTAAAAAATCTTGGGCCGAAGCCGGACGGAAGCTTTGGCAACATGCTCATTGGGAACATTTCGCCATCCGTCGCGCTCGCTCAGGTGGCGACCGGGCCGGGATTTAATCTTCATCAAATGAAGCAATTCGTTCAAAAAATTACGCCGGATGATGTGCAAGGGGACGTGGGTTTTTGGCGATTGGGACATTTTCGAGACCGAGCCCACCTCGATATTTTTGTCGGCTCAGATGCTGGCGCTTGGGTGTATGGAAAGATATTTTGGGCCGATGACCAGGGAAATTACGATACGGCCCGATTCACTTCGTTAGTGCCGCACATCCGTCGCGGAAATTTCACATCCAATCGGGGAATCGGAAATGGACCAATTCAGCCCTATATCGCGCACCTGACGAGCGACACGGTCGATGACATCGTGACTAGCGCCTATACCGCAGACGTGGACACTGTTTTTCCTTACACCGGTTATGATACAGCCTATGCACTTCTCTATCGTGGCGGAAGCCAGCTTTATGGCAAAGATACTGTTTACGAAGACACATCTGCCTATCTTTATCCCGGAAGCGGAAAATCTTCGGATTTGAGATATTGCACCCAAGCCGATTTCCGCGGCGTCGGGAGGGATGATTTGATCGTAAGTAATTTTTCCATCTGCACTTACTACCGAAACGATCCGCCATTCTCGATTCAAAATTTTGCACGTGCAATTTCGAAAGATACTTTTTTTAACGAACCGTTATTGGCACAACCTTCCTATTTTCCAATGAAGGCGCTTTCGAAGAATAGGACTGATCAGTCGGTTGATTTACTTGTTGCCGGTTTCATAGACTCTGGTTCATCTCCAGTTTCAATCTACATTTTACACGGCGGACCTAATTTCGGTTCTCATCTTCTCACGCTCGATAGCGCGGCGTTTGCAATCACCCACCCAAACTTCGCATTCGGGTCATCCCCTTACGAAGATTGGCCGCTTGGTATTGCCGATGCAGGGGACATGACCGGGACCGGCAACCATGTTCTTTTTACAACTGCCCGAAATGATTATGGAGATTATTGGTGGGATGTTTCTTATGTAACCGGTAAGGCGCTCGATAATAAGATCGATATTTGGAATTCCGCTCCATACAGCGTGAGTCCGGGAGACACACTAACCGCGAATGGGGATAGCCTCGAAGATTATCTTTTTTCGAGGTCATGGCCGTATGCGCCGAATGGACCAGAAGGCGCGGGATCGCTATGGTTGTATTATGGCTCGAAAAACATTCCGGTTCACCTCGATTCACAATGGGCGGATGTGAAAAACATTCCCACCCAAAATGGCGTGGCATTTACGCTCTCGCCCAATCCCACACGATTATGGAGCGTGGCCACGATCGTGTGGCCCGAGGCCGAAGAAGCGGGATACGAAG
>Ga0307374_10004524_pt1 | contig 23104 bp, 15 predicted proteins | sample OX3MG_FD_202532 | JGI IMG/M metagenome (GOLD analysis project Ga0307374, IMG submission 202532) | Soil microbial communities from Risofladan, Vaasa, Finland - OX-3 | ecosystem: Environmental > Terrestrial > Soil > Coastal area > Acid sulfate soil | place: Finland: Risofladan, Vaasa | collected... | reverse complement strand
CGCCAGATGAGTTCCGCAAAACCCTCGAAGGGAGAGGGGCCATGGCCCCTCTCCCTTCGCAAACCACGACCATCAACACAAATGAGAATCTCCAGTTATGAATGGTTGAGAAAAAGGGGGCAGGTCAGGCGGATTATGGAGGGGCGCAGGGCGGAATTCTTAGAGAATGAGAAAAGGGCGGCTCGATGGCCGCCCTTTGTGTTGGATGGTGAGTGCTTAAATGTCGAGGTTTTTGACGTCGAGGGCGTTTTCCTCGATGAATTTGCGGCGCGCTTCGACGTTTTCGCCCATGAGGGTGGAGAAGATGGTCTCGGCTTCGGCGATGTCCTCAAGCTTGACCTGCAGGAGGGTGCGGCGAGCGGGGTCCATGGTGGTCTCCCAGAGCTGTTCGGCGGTCATTTCTCCGAGGCCCTTGTAGCGTTGGACAGCATATTCGCGGCGTCCCTGCTCGATGACGTACTCGAAGAGCTCGTGAGCGGTGGCCTTCTCGACCGGCTCCTGCGCGGCGCGGCCTGAGCGCCTGGGCGCTGGCTTGCTGGCTTCGGCTTCGACCGTGGCTTCGGCTTCGGACTCTTCGGGCTCGGCTGCGGCGCCTTTGACGGCGTACTCGACGAGGAAGGGTGGTTCGAGCATGTCCTTGAGGAGCGCGTATTTCGCGGCCATCTGCCGGTACTCGGGCGAGCTGGCGAGGGTCCAGTTGATCCAGCGCCCGGCGCCCTGCGCGTCGGTGAAGCTGAAGGACCAGGTCTGGTGCTCCTCGTCGCGGACGGGCGTGGAAATGCCCTTGAACTGGTACTTTTTGCTGAGACCATCGAGGGCGTCGTGGAGTGCCTTGAGCTTGGCTGGAGCTTCTTCGCCGGGGCTCTCGAAGTCGGCGCGGTGCACGAGTTCGTGGCGGGCAAGCAGCCAGGTGGCCTCTTCGTTGCGGAGGCGTTTGTTGACCTTGTCGAAGAAGGTGAGGTACTCGTTCAGGTTGCTCATGAACTTCGTCAGGGCCTGGCCTTCAATCTTCTCGGCGTTCTCGCCGTGGCGAACGATCATGTCGTCAGAGGCGCGCTTGACCATGACCTTGACGAACTCGCGCTCGTCCTTGATGTACTGCTCGAACCTGCCCTTCTTGATTTTGAAGAGCGGCGGCTGGGCGATGTAGACGTGTCCGCGCTTGACCAGCTCCTGCATGTGGCGGAAGAAGAAGGTGAGGAGCAGGGTGCGGATGTGCGAGCCGTCGACGTCGGCGTCGGTCATGAGGATGAGCTTGCCGTAGCGCAGCTTTGACACATCGAAGTCGTCGGCGCCGATGCCGCATCCGAGGGCGGTGATCATGGCGCGAATTTCCTCGTGGCCGAGCATTTTGTCGTAGCGGGCCTTTTCGACGTTGAGGATTTTGCCCTTGAGGGGCAGGATGGCCTGGAAGCGGCGGTCGCGGCCCTGCTTGGCGGTTCCGCCGGCGGACTCGCCCTCGACGAGGTAGAGTTCGCAGCGGTCAGGATTGCGTTCGGAGCAGTCGGCGAGCTTGCCGGGGAGTCCGCCACCGTCGAGCGCGCCCTTGCGGCGGGTGAGGTCACGGGCCTTGCGGGCGGCCTCGCGTGCGCGGGAGGCCTCGATGGCCTTGTTGATGATGCGCTTGGCGATGGGCGGGTTCTGCTCAAGGAACATGCCGAGCTTTTCGTTGACCAGGGCCTGGACGGTGCCGGCGATGTCGGAGTTTAGCTTGCCCTTGGTCTGGCCTTCAAACTGGGGCTGCGGCAGCTTGACGCTGATGACGGCGACCAGGCCTTCGCGGACGTCGTCGCCGGAAAGATTTTCCTTCACATCCTTGAAGAGGCCCATCTGCTGTCCGGCAGAGTTGATGGTGCGGGTGAGGGCGGTCTTGAATCCGGAGAGGTGCGAGCCGCCGTCGACGGTGTTGATGTTGTTGGCGAAGGTGAAGACGGTCTCAGAGTAGCTGTCGTTGTACTGGAGGGCGATCTCCATATCGACGTTGTCGCGGATGCCTTCCATCATGATGGGCTTCTCATGCAGGGTCTGCTTGCCGCGGTTGATGTGCTTGATGAACTCGGCGATGCCGCCGGCGTATTTGAAATCGGTGCGTTTGGCGTCGCCGGTCTTGGGGTCGGTGGTGCGCTCGTCGGTGAGGGAGATTTCAAGTCCCTTGTTGAGGAAGGCGAGCTCCCGGAGGCGCTGGGCGAGCGTGTCGTAGTTGTACTCGGTGGCGGTAAAGATGGTCCTGTCGGGCAGGAAGTGGATTTTTGTGCCGCGGCGCTTGGTGGTGCCGGATTTGCGGAGCTTGGAGACGGGGATGCCGCGGGCGTAGTCCTGCTCGTAGGTGTTGTCGCGCCAGATCTCGACGTCGAAGGCCTCACTGAGGGCGTTGACGCAGGAGACGCCGACGCCGTGGAGTCCGCCGGAAACCTTGTAGGTGGAGGCATCGAACTTGCCGCCGGCGTGGAGCTTGGTGAGCACGACCTGAACCGCGGGCAGGCGCTCGCCGTTATCGAGGGTCATTTCGTCGACCGGGATGCCGCGTCCGTTATCGACAACGGTGATGGAGTTATCGATGTGGATGACGACCTCGACCTTATTTGCGTAGCCTGCGAGGGCCTCGTCGACGGAGTTGTCCACGACCTCGTAGACGAGGTGATGGAGGCCCATTTCGCCGGTCGAGCCGATGTACATGGCGGGGCGCAGGCGAACCGCTTCGAGTCCTTCGAGCACCTTGATGTTGTCGCTGGTATAGCTGCCGCTTGCTTCGCCGCTGGGCGCGGCTTCGGCTTGAGGAATCGCCAGGGTGGCCGTGGAATCGATCTCTGTCTGAGGCATGAAACTCCGATGAACAGAAGCCCTGATCACGCTCCGGAGCCGGGAGGGTTCGCCCTCAAATAAAAGCCTGAAAGTGAACGGGTTTCTGCCCTTAATCTATGTTTTATTGTAGCATGCCGAGGGGTGCAGAAAAAGCGAAAAAGCCTTGTCGGTAAAGGAGAAAAGGCAGCCGGTGAAGGCTGCCTTTTCAGCAAGTTACAGGGGTTACTTCTGTGCCTGCTCGAAGCGCTTGTTGATCTCGTCCCAGTTGACGGTGTTCCACCAGGCGGCGAGGTAGTCGGGACGCTTGTTCTGGTACTTGAGATAGTAGGCGTGCTCCCAGACATCGTTGCCAAGGATGGGGTATTTGCCCTGGGAGAGCGGGTTGTCCTGGTTGGCGCTGCTGAGGATGGCGAGCTTGACGCCATCCCAGATCACCCAGCCCCAGCCGGAGCCGAATTGCTTCCCGGCGGTCTGATTGAACTGTGTTTTGAAGGCCGCGAAGTCTCCGAAGTCCTTGCGGATCTGCTCGGCGATTTTACCGGTGGGGTCGCCGCCGCCGCCGGGCTTCATGATGCTCCAGAACATGCTGTGGTTGACGTGTCCGCCGCCGTTGTTGCGGACGGCGGTGCGGATGTCCTCGGGAATATTGTTGAGGTTGCGCAGGAGGTCCTCGGCGGTGTGCTTGGCGAGGTCGGGATGCTTTTCAATGGCGGCATTCAGGTTGTTGACGTAGGCCTGATGGTGTTTGTCATGGTGCAGTTTCATGGTCTCGGCGTCAATGTGGGGTTCGAGTGCTGTGTAGTCATACTGCAGAGCTGGAACTTCGTAGGCCAAAGTATTTCTCCTTCTCTTTGGTTTGCTGTTGATGGAAATTGTGCGCAGGTCCAACGCGGACCGAAATTTACGTGCGCTCCTGATGATAATGGATGCGCCGGATGGGTGCAGAGGTGCACGAAACCGGGCGGGGGGAATGAAAGGCGGGATTTCGATAGACTACGAGAGGCCGCACAATGTTTCCGCGGCGGGCGTATCTGGCAGGGCCTGAATTTGTTTTGTCGCACAAAAAGATAACTCGCAGACAGCTGCTACGGACGGCAGGAGCCTCGGGGGCGCTGGTGCTGGGCGCGCCGGTGGTCTCGCTGGCGGCGGGTCTGCAGAACCAGCGGGAGGCTCCGCCGGTCAAGACGGGGCAGCAGCCGACGACGGAGAGCGAGGCGGCGGAGAAGTATCAGCATGGGCTGGGGGTCTTTTTTAACCGGCCGCTGACGCAGATCTCAAAAGAAGCCGAGGTGCTGCTGGATGACCTGGAGGGCCGCGGCTGCGACTACTTTTACAACGAAGTGAGCCCCAAAAGCGGGCTGGTGCGCGACCATGCGCCACTGCTGGGGCCTTCATTCAGCCGAATCTCCAGCATCGCGGCGACTGGCTTCGGGTTGAGCGCGCTGTGTATCGCCGCCAGGCGCAATTACCTGCTGCCCAACCTGTGCGAAGCGCGCGTTGAGAAGACACTGGCGTTTCTGCTGGAGGAGTGCCCGCAGGAGCACGGATTTCTGTATCACTATATCGATCTGGAGAGCGGCGAGCGGCTGTTTGGGAGCGAACTTTCGTCGATTGATACGTCGCTGCTACTGTGCGGCGTGCTGTTGTGCCGGCAATATTTCTCAGGGAACTCGCGGATTGAGGCGCTGGCCACGGCCTTTTACCGCCGGATTGACTGGCCGTGGATGATGAACGGCGGCAAGGCGCTGGCGATGGGCTGGCTGCCGGACCAGGGCTTTCTGAGCCACCGCTGGGACATTTACGCCGAGCTGCTGCTGATGTACCTGATGGCGATCGGCTCGCCGACCCATCCGATTCCGGCCCAGACGTGGAACGAGCTGGAGCGTCCGGTGATTGAGTATGGCGGCATCCAGTACATCAGCGGGGTGGCGCCGCTGTTTATTCACCAGTACGCGCATGCGTGGTGCGACTTTCGCAACAAGCGCGACCTGCACACCAATTACTTTACGAACTCGATTGCGGCGACGCGCTGCCATCAGCTGTGGTGCCTGGTGCTGGGACGGAAGTATCCCTGGATCAACCAGGACATGTGGGGAATTACCGCATCTGAATCGAAGGCCGGCTATCGCGCATGGGGCGGGCCGCCATCGATGGGGCCGCTGGACGGAACGTTGGTGCCGTGCGCAACGGCTGGTTCGCTGCCGTTTCTGCCGGCGGAGTGCTCCCATGTGCTGCTCAGCATAAAGCGGAATTTCGGCGATAAGGTCTACCGGCGCTATGGGTTTGTGGATGCCTTCAATCCCAAAACGAAATGGTTTGCGGAGGACGTTCTCGGAATCGACCAGGGGATCAGCGTATTGATGGCGGAGAACCTGCGTACCGGTTTTGTGTGGGAGTACTTTATGAAGAACACCGAGATTACGCACGCCATGGACGAGGTACAGTTTCATCCTGATCCGGATGCGAACCGGCAGGTTTTGTAGCCGGACTTTGAGGCGGTGCGGGCGAAGGCGTGTAACCAAATCGCCGCCGCAGAGTCAGATACCCGCAGACGTTGCAGGGACTAAGTTGAGAGGTTGGGAGCGACGGTATGAACAATTCCAGGCCGGGGTATCTGTGGCTGGACCAGGACGGCAATGCTTTTGGGGCACCGGGACTGCAGCCACGCTGGACCTCCAGCGCGAAGGACACGGTGGGCACGGCCTATGCTTCATCGAGCCGGGCGTGGTTTACGGTTTCGCACGGAATCCTGAACGAGATTTACTATCCGACGATCGACCGTCCGCAAATGCGGGACATGGAGTTTCTGATCACCGATGGCGAGACGTTTTTCCACGAAGAGAAACGGGACCTGGATCATACGTTCGCCTATATCGATCCGGATGCGCTGGGTGTGCGCATCACGTGCAGCGATCCTGAAAAGCGCTACAAGCTGACAAAAGAGATCATCAGCGATCCGCACTTCCCGGTGGTGCTGATCCATGTGCGGCTGGAGGGCGTGGAGGATGTGCTGCGGCGGCTGAAAGTCTATGCGCTGATGTCTCCGCATGTGGACGGAGGCGGCGCAGGCAACTCGGCGCGGGTGGTGGATGTGGCGGGCAAGAAGACGCTGCTGGCGTGGAAGGATGGAACGTCGCTGGCGATGGCGGCGGATTGCGGCTTTGAACGCGCGAGCTGCGGCTACGTGGGCACGAGCGACGGATGGCAGGACCTGAAGCACAACCTGGTCATGGACTGGCAATTCGGCTCCGCCCTGGACGGCAATGTGGCGGTGATGGGCGAGATTGATGTATGCGACGTGCGGGAGTTTACGGTGGCGATTGGATTCGGCGAGGGCCACCACGCGGCGCTTTCCGCCACCATGGGCGCACTGGCGACTCCGTTTACGCAGCACCTGCGGCGCTTTATCGAGCAGTGGCACCGGGCGGCGACTCCGCATGAGCTGGCGTCGCAGTCGCAGGACGGCGGACATTTGCTGCAGGTGAGCCATAACATTGTGCTGGCGCACGAGGACAAGACCTACGCGGGCGCGTTCATTGCGTCGGCGTCGATTCCGTGGGGGAACGCAAAAAGCGACGATGACCTGGGCGGGTACCACCTGGTGTGGACGCGGGACATGGTGCAGAGCGCGACGGCCCTGCTGGCGTGCGGACAGGTGGACACGGCGCGGCGCGCGCTGGTGTATCTGGCGTGCACGCAGAATCCGGACGGGGGATTCTCGCAGAATTTCTGGGTGAACGGCACGCCGTACTGGACCGGGATTCAGCTGGACGAGGTTGCGTTCCCTATTATTCTGGCGTGGCGGCTGTGGAAGCTGGACGGGCTGGCCAGGTTCGATGTTGTTCCGTTTGTGGAGCGCGCGGCGGCGTATCTGGTGCGGAATGCGCCGATCACGCAGCAGGAGCGGTGGGAAGAGAACGCCGGCTACTCGCCTTCAACACTGGCGGCGGTGATTTCGGCGCTGATATGCGCGGCGGAGGTTATGCGCGCGCACGGCGGGCTGGAGCTGGGGGCGTTTCTGGAAGAGCATGCGGACTGGATTGAAGGGCACCTGGAGGACTGGACGGTGACCAACAACGGTGTGCTGCATCCGGAGGTGAAACGGCATTACATGCGGATTCGTCCGCCGGAATGCGGCGAGCCGTACGCGCATGAGGGCTGCGGCCGCGAGACGGTGCATATTTCCAACCGGCCGCCGGGTGAGCCGACGGAGTTTGAAGCGCGGCAGATCATCGACGCCGGATTTCTGGAGCTGGTGCGCTACGGCGTGCGAGCCGCCGAAGATCCGCTGATTGTGGATTCGCTGAAAGTGGTGGACCACGTTCTGAAGGTGGAGACGCCGAAGGGGCCGTGCTGGCGGCGCTATAACCACGACGGCTATGGACAGCAGGCCGACGGCGGACCGTTCCAGGGATTTGGCGAAGGCGGCGCGTGGCCGCTGCTGCTGGGTGAGCGGGCCCACTACGAGCTGGCGGCGGGCCAGGACATCAGCAGCCTGATTAAGACGTATGAGAAGTTCGCATCCGAGGGCGGGATGCTGCCGGAGCAGATTTGGGACAGGCCGGATGCGTTTGGGATGATTCTTGGGGACCCGGCCGGATCGGCCATGCCGCTGGTGTGGGCGCACTCCGAGTATTTGAAGTTGCTGCGCTCGTCGTTTGACGGCGAAGTGTTTGACCGCATCCCACCGGTAGAGGAGCGCTATGCGAAAGGGCATGCGCAGAGCAAGATTGAAATCTTCATGCCAGGGCGTCCGTTCAAGAGCATGGAGGCGGGATATACATTGCGGATTACTGCGCAGCAGCACTTTCGCGTGTTGTGGACGGCGGACGACTGGAAGACGCAGGCAACGGTGGATGCATCGACACTGGGATACGCGGGGTCGTATGCGGATCTGCCGACGGATGTGAAGCAAACGGCACGGCTTTCGTTTACCCTTTACTGGACGGACGAAAATCGCTGGGAGGGCCGCAATTATGACGTGGCACTGGAATTGCCGGGCGGCGGTTCGCAATCACACCCTTAGTACAAAGCACAGTTTCTGGGACTGAAGAAAGGTCGTTTATGAACCAATTGGATCAGTTATCGATCAATGCGCTCCGTTTTCTGGCAGTCGATGCAGTGGACAAGGCGAAGAGCGGGCATCCTGGCGCGCCACTGGGCGATGCGCCGATTGCGTACCTGCTTTTCCATAAGTACATGCGGCACAACCCGAAGAACTCAAAGTGGTCGAATCGCGATCGCTTTGTGCTTTCCAATGGGCATGCTTCCGCGCTGCTGTATGGCGCGCTGCACCTTTCCGGATACAACGTTACGATCGACGACCTGGAGCAGTTCCGGCAATGGGGATCGAATACGCCGGGGCATCCGGAGTCCCTGGACACCGACGGCGTGGAGGTGACGACCGGGCCGCTGGGGCAGGGATTTGCGATGGCCGTGGGGCTTGCGATCGCGGAGAAGCATCAGGCCGCGGTGTACAACCAGCCGGGCTTTGACATAGTCGACCACTACACCTACGGAATCTGCGGTGACGGCGATCTGATGGAAGGCATCTCGCACGAGGCGGCGTCGCTGGCGGGAACGCTGGGACTGGGCAAGCTGATTTTTCTTTATGACGACAACCAGATTTCGCTGGATGGGCCGACGGAGCTCTCGTTCACGGAAGATGTAGAGAAGCGCTTCGAAGCCTACCACTGGCATGTGCAGCGGGTGGCCGACGGGAACGATCTGGATGCGCTGTCGAAGGCCATTGAGGCGGCCAGGGCGGAGACCGGCAAGCCTTCTCTGATTGCGGTGCGCACGGTGATCGGCTACGGCAGCCCGCTGGCGGGCACCAGCAAGGTGCACGGCGAGGCGCTGAGCCCGGACGACGCGATCAAGACGAAGGAGCATCTGGGCTGGCCTGCGGACAAGTTCTTCTATGTGCCGGACGAGGCGCAGAAGAACTGGTCGACGATTGTGGATCGCGGCGCAAAGCATGAGCAGGAGTGGAAGGCGCGCTTTGCGGAGTACAAGAGCAAGTTTCCCGAGCTGGCGGCTGAGTTTGAGCGGGTCCATGCGGGCAGGCTGAAGGACGGATGGGAGAAGTCGCTGCCCACGTTTGCGGCCGATGCGAAGCCGACGGCCACGCGCAGCGCCGGCAATGCGGTGATGAATGCCTTTGCGAATGAGGTTCCGGAGCTGATTGGAGGCGCGGCCGACCTGACGGCATCGACCAAGACGATTCTGAAGGACGGCGGCAATTTTCACGTCGATCCGAAGGGACGGAACATCTGGTTCGGCGTGCGCGAGTTTGGAATGTGCGCGGCGGTGAACGGAATGGCGCAGCATGGCGGGTTGATTCCGTATGGATCGACGTTCTTCACGTTCTCGGATTACTGCAAGTCGGCGATCCGCATGGCGGCGCTGATGCATGCGCATTCAATCTTCGTGTTTACGCATGACTCGATTGCGCTGGGCGAGGACGGGCCGACGCACCAGCCGATTGAGCAACTGATGATGCTGCGCGCGGTGCCGGAGCTGACGGATTTTCGTCCCGCGGACGCCAATGAAACGGTGGCGGCATGGCGGCTGGCGCTGGAGCGCAAGAGCCCGTCGTTCATGGCGCTGTCGCGGCAGAACCTGCCGATTCTGGACCCTGCGAAACACAGCATTTACGAAGGTGTGAAACACGGCGCCTACATTGTGGAGCCGGGCAGCGATGCTCCGGACGTGGTGATTGTGGCCACCGGCGCGGAGCTGTGGCCTTCGCTGGAGGCTGCAGCGGCGCTCAAGACGGACGGCATTGCAGCGCGGGTGGTTTCCATGCCGAGCTGCAAGCTGTTCGATGAGCAGAGTGAGGACTACAAGGCGCTGATCTTCCCGGATCAGTTGCCGAAGTTGGCCGTGGAAGCGGGCTCTCCGCAGGGCTGGTGGAAGTATGTGGGGCGGCACGGCGATGTGATCGGGCTGGAACGGTTTGGAGCATCGGCACCGGGCCCGAAGGTGCTTGAGGAGCTGGGCTTCGGTGCAGCAAACATTGCAAAACGGGCAAAGGCGCTGGTGGAAAGCGCCAGGAAAGCGCAACCGGCGCGGGCGGGGAAGTAGCCATGAAGCTGGCGATTGGAGCAGACCATGCGGGATTTGCGCTGAAGGAAGAAGTTCGCGCGTACCTGGAGGAGCTGGGTCATGAGGTAATCGACCTGGGCGCCTACAATACGGAGCCTTCGGATTATCCCGACTTTGCCGAAGCAGTGGGGCGCGCGCTGATTGCGGGGCGCGCGGAGCGCGGAATCCTGATTTGCGGCAGCGGTGTGGGTGTGAACGTGGCGGCAAACAAAATGCCGGGCATTCGCGCCTGCATGTGCCACGACACGTACTCCGCCCACCAGGGCGTGGAGCACGACAACATGAACGTTCTGGTGATGGGGGCGCGCATTATCGGCCCGGCGCTGGCCTTGGATCTGGTGGCGAGCTTTCTCCATGCGACGTTCCAGAAGCAGCATGAACGCTTTGTGCGCAGGCTGAACAAGGTCAACGCAATTGAGGCGCGCTATATGCAGGAAGCGCCGAAGCCGTAGCGGTGCGGCGATAACGCGGGCAAAAATTGCGCTTGGGGCAGGGTGCTTCCCAGGCGGGATGCGGGTGCCGGAATCCAGGCAGCTAATGCTGCATCTTAAGGAACAGGCGATCGAGAACAGACCAACAGGCGAATCAATCGGCAGCTTTCAAAAAAAAAATAAACAAACTAACAATATGCGGGCGCACCGGAGCGCCGGATGGAGAAGAGATGGAACTGGGCTTGATTGGATTGGGGAAGATGGGCGGCAACATGGCGGAGCGCCTGCGTCGTGGAGGGCACAAGGTAGTTGGGTTTGACTTCAATGCAGATGCAGTGAAAAAGCTGAGCGCAGAGGGCTCGGTCGGCGTGAATTCGCTGGAAGACCTGGTGAAGAACCTTGCAGCGCCGCGTGCCGTGTGGATCATGGTTCCCTCGGGCAATCCGGTGGACGAGACGATTGCGAAGTTGAAGCCGCTGATGCAGAAGGGCGATACGTTTATCGACGGCGGCAATTCGTACTACAAGGATTCGCAGCGGCGGTACGCAGAGCTGAAGCCAGAAGGGTTCAACTTTGTGGATGTAGGGACTTCGGGCGGTGTCTGGGGATTGCAGGAAGGTTACAGCATGATGGTGGGCGGCGATGAAGATGTAGTGGAGCGCCTGCGGCCCATTTTTGAGGTGCTCGCGCCGGCCAAGGACACGGGATGGGGCCGGACTGGACCTGCGGGAGCGGGGCACTTTGTGAAGATGGTCCATAACGGCATTGAGTACGGCCTAATGCAGGCTTATTCCGAAGGATTTTCGATCATGAACCAGAAGAAAGAGATGAATCTGGATCTGGCCTGGATTGCCGAGATATGGCGTTACGGCAGTGTGATACGTTCCTGGCTTCTCGATCTTTCGGCCGATGCGCTGAAGAAAAACCCCACTCTTGAAGGTTTGGAGCCGTATGTGGCCGACTCCGGAGAAGGCCGCTGGACGGTGGCGGAGGCGATAGACCTGAATGTGTCGGCACCGGTGATTACCGAAGCGCTTATCCGTCGCATCCGGTCGCGTGAACACGATAACTTTACAGACCGCATGCTGGCGACAATGCGCAATGAATTCGGCGGCCATGCGGTGAAGAAAGACTAAGCAGAAAAGCAAAACCGATCAGCACAGCGTCCGGTGATGCCGGAGGGGGTACTAGCATGGTGACAACTGCGATCAATATTTCGCCTGAGGATGTTGCACAGGCGTCGCAACAGAATGAGCGGATACCCGAGCCGGGCGTGGTGGTGATCTTTGGCGCATCCGGGGACCTGACCAAGCGCAAGCTGCTGCCTGCCCTGTTCCATCTGGAGCAGGCGGGGTTGCTGCCGGACCAGTTCAGGGTGGTGGGCGTTGCGCGGCGCGATCTGGGCGCGCGGTTCAACGGGGACATGAAGCGGAGCGTGATCGAGTTTGGCGGTGTGAACGAGGGCGTAGGCAAGCTGGACAAGTTTATCCACAAGGTGACCTATCACCAGATGAACTTTGATGACGATGAGGGATATGTCCAACTGAAGGCGCTGCTGGAGGGCTACGACCGCGATTACGGAACCAAGGGGAACCGGCTGTTTTACCTGGCAGTGGCCCCGGAGCACTTTTCCGAAATTATTCACCGTCTCGGCAACCACGGGATGGTACGTCCGGAGAATGGGACAGCGCGGGTGATCATCGAGAAACCGTTCGGTCATGACCTGTCGAGCGCCCGCGCGCTGAACGATGACATAAGCAAGGTCGTTGACGAGCGGCAGATTTTCCGCATCGACCACTACCTGGGCAAGGAGACGGTGCAGAACATCCTGGTGTTCCGCTTCGCGAACGGCATTTTCGAGCCGATCTGGAACCGCAACTATATCGACCATGTGCAGATCACCGCGGCGGAAAGCATTGGGATCGAGGGCCGCGGGCCGTTCTATGAGAAGGCGGGAGCACTGCGCGATGTGGTGCAGAACCACATGATGGAACTGCTGTCGTTCGTTTGCATGGAACCGCCGGTATCGTTCCATGCCGATGCGGTGCGCTACGAGAAGGTGAAGGTGTGGCGCGCGATCAAGCCCGTGGACGTGAAGGATACCGTGCGGGGCCAGTATGGACGCGGCGTTGTGGATGGCGCGGAAGTGAAGGGCTACCGCGAAGAGGACCGCGTCAACCCCAATTCGCAGACCGAGACCTTTACGGCGCTGAAGATGGAGATTGAGAACTGGCGCTGGGCGGGAGTGCCCATTTACCTGCGGGCCGGCAAGCGCCTGCAGAAGCGCGCAACGGAGATTACGATCCAGTTCAAGCAGCCGCCGATGCTGCTGTTTAACCGTGTGCAACAGGGGTCCTGCAAGGAGATTCAGCCGAACCTGATTACCATGCGCATCCAGCCGGACGAGGGAATTTCACTGCGGTTCGGCGCGAAGGTGCCCAGCCCGGACATGACCGTGTGTCCGGTGAACATGGACTTCAACTATGCTGCGGCATTCGGGACATCGTCGGCGAACGGATACGAGCGGCTGCTGCTGGATGCGATGCTTGGCGACGCGACGCTGTTTGCCCATCGCGACGGCGTGGAGGCGACCTGGGAGCTGTATACGCCGGTGCTGGAGGCATGGGCGAAGTCAGAACCGCTGTCGCTTCCCAACTATGCGAGCGGGTCCTGGGGCCCGAAGGAAGCCGCCGAACTGTTGCTGCGTGATGGGCGGCAGTGGCAGAAACTGTAAAGAGGAATCGCGATGCCGAGACGGACCGACGTTGAATACCGGGTCTACCGTGGCGCGGAGGCACTGAGCCGCGCCGCCGCCGAACATTTTCTTGATAAGGCGCAGGCGTCCGTTGCCGCGAAGGGCGTGGCGCGGATTGCCATCTCCGGCGGAAGCACGCCGAAGCGGACGTTTGAGCTGCTGGCGAATCCGGCGGAGAAGTTTGCGGCGGCCATGCCGTGGCAGCAGATCGAGCTGTACTGGGTTGACGAGCGCGCGGTTGCGCCGGATGACCAGGACAGCAACTATCGCATGACGCGCGAGGCGCTGCTGGACAAGGTTCCGCTGAAGCCGGAGAACATCTTCCGGATTGAAGGCGAGCTGGATCCGGAGCAGGCGGCGGCGCGGTACGAGTCGGCGATCCGCAACCACCTGCGTCTGGAAGGCGCGGAAGGCCCGCGCTTTGACGCGCTGGCGCTGGGCATGGGTGACGATGGGCACACGGCGTCGCTGTTTCCGCATACGGCGGCGATCAATGAAATGATTCGCATTGCCGTGGCGAACGAGGTTCCGCAGAAAAGCACGTGGCGTATTACGCTTACATGGCCTGTGATCAACCAGGCGCACGATGTGTTTTTTCTGATCGGAGGCCAGGACAAGGCTCAACCTGTGCATGATGTGCTGCTGGGCAAGTATGATCCAGAGGTACTTCCATCGCAGTTGATTCGTCCAAGGAATGGAAGACTGCTGATGCTGCTCGATACGGACGCCGCGGCGCTGTTACCGCCGCCGGATGCGAGCGGCACAGGACGACTGGAGATTGAACGATGATTCTTGCTGGCGACGTTGGCGGCACAAAGGTAGACCTAGCGCTTTACGGGTTTGACCACGGACGGCTTGCCCACGTGAGGGACGAGCGGTTTCCCGCGAGGGAGTACGCGGGCCTGGAAGACATTGTCCGCAAGTTTTTGATTGAGAGCGGCGACCCTGATGTGAATGCGGCTTGTTTCGGCGTGCCGGGTCCGGTACGCGGCGGAAGGCTGAAGCTGACCAACCTGCCGTGGGTGCTGGACATCCGTGAATTGTCGCAATCGCTGGGCATCGAGCACCTGTTTTTGATTAATGACCTTGAGGCGAACGGATACGGCATTCCCGAGCTTGAGCCGGAACAGATTTATGAGCTGAGCGCGGGCGCGCCGGGTTCGGTGGGGAACCGCGGGCTGGTGTCGGCGGGAACAGGTCTGGGCGAGGCGATTCTGGTATGGAACGGGAAGATGCATGTGCCGATGGCGTCGGAGGGCGGGCACTGCGATTTTTCTCCGCGCACCGAGCTTGATATTGAGTTGCTGCGCTACCTGCAGCGGACGCTGAAGGGGCGCGTAAGTTTTGAGCGCGTAGTCTCCGGGCTGGGGCTCAAGAACGTCTACTCTTTTCTGCGCGATGAGAAAGGGCTGGAAGAGCCGGACTGGCTGAAGGAGCGGATGCTGGCCGAGGATCCGAACGCGATTATCGGCGAACTGGGCGAGGCGGGCACGAACGAGTTGTGCGTGAAGGCGCTGGATATGTTTGCCACAGCCTATGGCGCGGAAGCGGGCAACCTTGCGCTGAAGGTGCTGTCTGTTGGCGGCATATATCTGGGCGGCGGGATTGCGCCGAAGATCCTGAAGAAGATGAAGGACGGCGCATTCATGAAGGCCTTTGTGGACAAGGGCCGGTTGAGCGATCTGCTGGTGCAGATGCCGGTGCGGATAATTCTGGAGAGCCGCTGCGCGCTGATGGGCGCGGCTGCCTATGCGGATGCACGCGCGGCGGAGCTGAGCGGCGAGTCGGTGCGCGCGGCTTCGCTGTGATCTGATTCCATGCAGGAACCGGCGGCTTTGCTGCACGGATTTTGCAGTGGCGCGCAAGCCGCTGACAGCCGTAGGATAAAAGGTTAGCTCTTTCACTGAAAGCCGCTGGCTATCCTTAGCTCTCTTGTGAGGCTGTTCATGCGATTGTTCCCGGCCCTGCGCGTTCAGGGGCTTCTTCTCGTCGCTGCCCTTTGTTGCTCCTTCCAGATTCAGGCACAAAGACTTCCGCAAACCGTAACTCCGGAGCACTATCAGCTCAAGCTGACTCCCAACCTGAAAACCGCGACCTTTATCGGCAGCGAAACGATCGATGTGGTGCTCAAGCAGCCGCAGGATGCGATCACGCTCAATGCGGCGCAGATCACGTTCAAGAGCGTAACGGCCGATTTGAAGGGCCAGACGCTGAAGGTCACGGTTACTGAGGATGCGCAGAAGCAACAGGCGACCTTCCACTTTGACAAGACGCTGCCCGCGGGGCCGCTGACGCTTTCCGTTGAGTACACCGGCATTTTGAATGGGCAACTGCGCGGGTTTTATCTGTCGAAGACCAAGCGCCGGAACTATGCGGTGACACAGTTTGAGCCCACCGACGCGCGGCGCGCGTTTCCCTCGTTCGACGAGCCGGCGTTCAAGGCGACCTACTCCGTAAGCCTGGTGGTGAACAAGGGCGATACGGCGATCTCAAACACAAACATCATTTCCGATACGCCGGGGCCGATTCCGGGCAAGCATACGATTCGCTTTGCGACGACGCCGAAGATGTCCACCTATCTGGTGGCGTTTCTGGTGGGCGACTTCCAGTGCACGTCGGGCGCGAGCGACGGCGTGCCGATCCGTGTATGCGCCACTCCGGACAAAGTGCAGTACACCAGCTATGCACTGCACATTGCCGAGTATGTGCTGCACTATTACGACTCGTATTTCGGGATCAAGTATCCGATGCCGAAGCTGGACCTGATTGCGCTGCCGGACTTTGAGGCGGGCGCGATGGAGAACTTTGGCGCGATTACCTATCGCGAGACGGATTTGCTGATTGATCCGGCGACGGCATCGGTCGGTGCAAAGGAGCGCGTGGGCGTGGTGGTGGCGCACGAGATGGCGCACCAGTGGTTCGGCGATATGGTGACCATGAATTGGTGGAACAACATCTGGCTGAACGAAGGCTTTGCGACCTGGATGGAGTACAAGCCAATCGCCGCGATGCATCCTGAGTGGCGGCTGAGGCAATCTGTGGCGATGAACCTGAATGGTGTGCTGAATCTGGATGCGCAACGGACAACTAGAACGATTCGCGCTAATGCGAATACGCCGGACCAGATCAACGAAATGTTCGACGGCATCACGTATGGCAAGGCGGCGGCGATGCTGAACATGGTGGAGCACTATGAGGGCGTGCAGACGTTTCGCCAGGGAGTGCACAATTATCTGCGGGCGCATATGTATGGCAATGCCGATGCGCAGGACTTCTGGAATGCGCAGACGGCGGTGAGCCACATGCCAATTAACAAAATCATGGAGAGCTTTGTGGCGCAGCCGGGCGTGCCGCTGCTCACCTTCAGCAACCCGCAGGGCGGCAGCGTTTCGGTAAACCAGGAGCGGTTCTTCCTGAATCCGACGGTGAAGACCAGCCGGGCGCAGACATGGTATGTGCCGGTGTGCTTCAAGGCAGAGGACGGCGGCGACCACTGCGATCTATTGAGCGGGGCGCGGCAGACGCTGAAGGCGCCGGAGGCTCCGTTCCTGTTTGGCAATGCGGACGGACTCGGGTATTACCGCAGCAGCTATCCGCAGGCTGTATACGCAAAGATTCTGGATAAGATTGAAACCGGCCTGACGCCTGAAGAACGGATCGGCTTTATCGGAGACGAGTGGGCCAAGGTTCGGGCCAACACGGCTCCGGTAGGGCAGTATCTGAACCTGGTGGCGGCGGTGCGGAGCGACCAGAGCGCGGATGTGATTGGTACGGCGCTCGGGAATGTGGCGGCCATCAACGACCAGATTGCTTCGACTTCGGCAGAGCACGCAGCACTGGCACGCTGGACGCGGCAGAATTTTGGGTCCACCTACAATTTGCTGGGAGCGCCGCAGGATACAGACTCGCCGATGAAAAAGGTGCTGCGTGCGACATTGTTCGGCTACCTGGGCGATCTGGGGAACGATCCTGAAGTGATCGCGCAGGCGAAGACGATGGCAGAAGCATATCTGAAGGACCAGAGTTCGGTGGAGCCGACGCTGGCCCATGAAGCGCTGACGGTGGCGGCCATCCATGGCGATGCGGCCTTCTTTGATCAACTGCAGAAGGTGTTCGAGACTTCGAACAATCCTGACCTGCAGGAGACGGCCCTGCGCCTGCTGGGCGATTTTGCTGAGCCCTCGCTGGCGACGCGCGCCCTGAATTTCGCGGTCTCCGGCAAGGTGCGGAACCAGGACTCGGTATTGCTGATAGGCGGCATGCTGGGGGGGCGGCGCACCCGCGACCTGACCTGGCAGTATGTGCAGGACCGCTGGCCGCAGGTGGATGCTCAGCTTACGGAGTGGATGGAGGCGCGCCTGGTGAGCGGAGCGAGCAGCTTCTGCTCGGCGGACAAGCGTGCCGGGGTGATGAACTTCTTCACCACGCATAAAATGCACGCGGCAGCACGGACCCTGCTGCAGACGCGGGACCACATCAACGCCTGCATTGATCTGCGCTCGATGCAGGGAGAGAATCTGCGGGACTGGGTGTCAGGGCAATAGGCGCCTTCGCAGAAACGAATTGGCCGGGGGCGATGGCCCTCGGCCATTTTGCGCCTATTAAGATGAAGAAGTGATGACCTTCAGCGAACGATTGGCGGCAGTGGAAGAGCGCATTGCGACAGCATGCCGCAGGGCAAACCGGGACCGTGCCGAAGTGAGGCTGATGGCGGTGTCGAAGACGCATCCGGCGGCGATGATTTGCGAAGCGGTTGCGGCGGGAATGACGCTGTTTGGCGAGAACCGGGTGCAGGAGTTCGAAGCCAAGCGCGCCGAGCTGCCGGAGGGAATCGAAGTCCACATGATCGGGCACTTGCAGTCGAACAAGGCGGCGAAGGCGGCGGCGGTTTTTTCTGCAATTGACACGGTCGATTCGGTCAAGCTGATGGACCGGCTGGAGGACGGGGCGAGGCGCGAGGGGAAGCAATTGCCGGTGCTGCTGGAGATCAAGCTGAGCGAGGAAGAGGCCAAGACGGGGCTTGCTCCTGCAAGCGCTGAGCTGCAAGCCACACTGGAGCGCGCGGCGGAGCTGCAGCATGTTGCCGTGTGCGGACTGATGACGGTGGCGCCGCTCGATGAGAATCCGGAGGCGGCGCGGACCTGTTTCCACGAGCTGCGGAGGCTGCGGGAGTCGCTGGCGCAGCGGTATCCGCGAGTGGATTTCAGCGAGCTGTCGATGGGCATGTCGGGCGATTACGAGATTGCCATTGAAGAGGGATCGACCCTGGTGCGGATTGGCGCGGCGTTGTTTGGAGCGCGGGAGAAGCGCGCTTGAAGCAGACGGGCGCGTGGGTAAAGCAGGGCCGGGACGGCGCGACGTTCGCGGTGCGTGTTGCGCCGCGCGCCAGCCGTACCGCAATCACTGGCCTGATGGGCGTGGGGCCGGATGCGGTGGTGAAGATCGCGCTGGCGGCTGCGCCGGTGGAGGGGAAAGCGAACGCAGCGCTGGTTGCCTATCTGGCCGGGGTTCTGGACGTGCCGCGATCGCGCGTGGGGGTGACCGGGGGAAAACAGTCGAAGAATAAAGTGATTTGCGTGCACGGAGCCGACGCTGCTGAGGTGGCCGCGAAGCTGGCACAGGCTCTGCCTGACAATTGCTCCTGACTCCCGTAAACTAAGGCGTTCACCGAACAGATACATCGCTCAAAGAATTTAACCGCAGGAAGCCGCATGTCGCCAATCTATGCCCTGGTTGTGGGCGCAATCGTACTCACATTGATGATTGTTTCGCTTGCCCGTGTGAGCAAGGTGAAGACCAAGGCCGATTATCTGGTTGCCGGTCGGTCGCTGCCGGCGTTTGTGCTGGTGTTTACGCTGCTTTCGTCGTGGATCGGGTCAGGGTCTCTGCTGGCTGGGGCGGAGGCCGCCTACAGGCACGGCTTTGTGGCGCTGTGGCTGGCGGGCGGCGGATGGGCCGGGCTGCTGCTGATCTACTTCATCGCGCCGCGCGCGCGACGGTTCGCGCAGTTCACGATTCCTGATTTGCTGGAAGCGCGCTATAACCAGATGGCGCGCGTGCTGGGCGTGATTGCAATACTTTTTGCGTACACGGCGATCACCAGCTATCAACTGATCGGCGGCGGTGACATTCTGCACCTGATTTTTCCGACGGTCATCACGGCCACACTGGGCAAGTACATTTTGGCGTTTTTTGTGATTGTGTTTACGGCTGTGGCGGGCATGGAGTCGGTGGCGTACATGGACGTGTTTATCGGTCTGCTGGCGACCATCACGCTGATTGTTGCGCTGCCGGTGCTGGTCCACGTAGCAGGCGGATGGGGCGCGGTGCATCGTGCGCTGCCTGCGACGCACTTCACGATACTGGGCGACCTGGGGTTTGTGCAGGCGCTGGAGTTGGCCGTGCCGACGCTGCTGCTGATGCTGGGCAACCAGTCAATGTACCAGAAGTTTTTCTCCGCCAAGTCAGAGCGCGACGCGCGCCGGGCCGTGGTGGGCTGGGTGATCGGCACGGTGATTCTGGAAACGGTGATTGTGGCGCTGGCGGTGACCGGGTCGGCACTCTACAAGACGGGAGAGATTGCGCAGAGGCCGCGCGAGATTCTGGCCTACAGCGCGCTGCACGGGCTGCCGGTGTGGCTGGGTGCGCTGACGATGGGCGCGATTTTCGCGAAGGTGGTTTCGACGGCGAACAACTACCTGTTTTCTCCGGCGACCAATCTGGTGAACGATATTTTTGTGCGCTATATTTCACCGGAGGCTTCGAACAAGCGCATCCTGATCGTCTCGCGGTTGATGGTGGTGTTCCTGGGCATCTTTGCGCTGTATCAGGCGCTCGGAACCGGATCGGTGCTGCGGGCAGCGCTGTATGCGTATACGGTGTACTCGGCGGCGCTTACGCCGGTGATTCTGGCGGCGTTCTATTCGCGGAGGGCTACGGCCTGGGGAGCGGTGAGCGCGATTGCAGCGGGAACCGCTGTGACCGTGTTCTGGAACTGGGACCCGGGAGTTCTGAGCCGTTATTTGCCGGCGGGCGTGGCCAGCATGGATGCGATACTTCCGGCGTTGGCGGCTTCCGTATTTTGCCTTGTGGTGGTGAGCGCGTTTACCAAGGCTCCGAGCAAGGAGCAACTGGCGCAGTTCCATGGGGAGGCGGCTTCCTAAACCGCTCCTACTTATTGTTCAGCGGCTTGCGGGCGAAGTAGTAGAGCGAGAAGCCGAGCAGGGCGAACATCACTACGGAAATTGACGGATGGTAGAGCAGCCGATAGGGCGCGGAGCCAGCGCTGAACCAGAGTTGCAGCTCGTGTCCGGTGGCGGCTTCGTAGAGCTTGAGCGCGACGCCGAGCAGGCCCATGATGCCGCCGGCGGCGATGAGTCCGCTGGCGTAGAGCGAGCCGGGCGAGACTTCACTTTCTGTATCCGCGCCGGAGCGGGCGGCATGCTGGTCAATGATCCAGCGGACGACTCCGCCGGAGAAGATGGCGAGGGTAGTGCCGATGGAGAGGTAGGCTCCGACGGCAAACGACAGCGAGGGCACGCCGAGCAGTTCGACGGCGATGACCAGGAAGACGCCGAGCAGGACGAGACCCCAGGGCAGCTTGCGGGTGAGGATTCCGTTGATGACGGTGGCCATCAGCCGGCCTTGCGGCGCGGCGGCCTGCGCGCTGCCGATGCCCTGCTGCCATTGAATTTCAATCTTTCCAGTGGCGGGGCTATAGAGGTATTTTCCGTTGGGCAGGACGGGCGAGCCGATGGCGTTGAGCAGCACATACTGGCTGCCGCCGATGAATTTGGTTGACTTGTCCGGTTTGGTGAGCAGGAAGTGCTTGCGGGCGAAGTGCATTTGTTCAACCTGAACGCCGGGGATGGGCGCGCTCATGTTGTAGGCGATTGGATCCTTCATGGGCTTGAAGGTTTCGAGGCCGCGGTTCATGGCGTTGAGCGTGAGTCCGATGGAGAAGACGCAGACCATGACGCCGATGATGACGGCGAGCTGCTGCTTCCAGGGTGTAGCGCCGACGATGAATCCGGTCTTGAGATCCTGCGAGGTGTCGCCCGCGTTGGCTGCGGCGATGCAGACGACTCCGCCGATGGTGATGGCGAGCGCGCCGAAGGCGGGAGCGGTCCAGCCCTTGACGAGGAAGATGGCGGAAGTGGCCATGAGGGTGGCGATGGTCATGCCGGAGACAGGATTGGCGGAGCTGCCGATGAGTCCCACGATGCGCGAGGAGACGGTGACGAAGAGGAATCCGAAGAGGACGACGAGCAGCGCGGCGACGAAGTTGGCCAGCCAGCCGACCTGCGCGCCGGGCACCGGCTTGAACTCGAGAAAGAAGAAGATCATGACGACGAGCAGAACGCTGCCGGCGAGCACAATCGGCATGGGTATGTCGCGGTCGGTGCGTTTGCCGGAAGCGGCGGCGGCCTTTTTGCCCATGCTCTGAAGCCCCGCCTTGAGCGCGCCGAAGATGGTGGGGAGGGTTTTGAGCAGGGTGATGAGGCCGGAGGCAGCGACCGCGCCCGCGCCCATGGGACGGATGTAGGCGCTCCAGAGATCGCTGGACGACATTTGCGCGATGGGCGCAGTGCCGGGATAGATGGGCGTAGCGAGCTGCGCGCCAAAGAAGTGGATGGCGGGCATGAGGACGAACCAGCTGAAGACGCCTCCGGCGAATAGGACTCCGGAGACGCGGGCGCCGATAATGTAGCCGACGCCCATGTACTCGGGCGTGGCGTCGCAGCGCAGTGACGCGCCGGGCAGCCATTTGGGCTCGTAGTGCGGGGAGCCGGGCCAGGCGCCGAGCAGATTCTCATTCTGGAAGAGCGTGTAGATCGCGCCGAGGCCGAGTCCAAAGAAGACGCGGCTGGCGAAGGAGCCTCCCTTTTCGCCGGCGATGAGGACGTCGGCGCAGGCGGTGCCCTCGGGGTAGGTGAGGTTGCCATGCTCCTCGACGATGAGCTGGCGGCGGAGGGGGATCATGAAGAGGACGCCGAGGCAGCCGCCCAGCATGGCGAGGATGAAGATGCGGATGTATTCGAGGTTGAAGCCCAGAAAGATGAGCGCGGGGAGGGTGAAGATGACTCCGGAGGCGATGGACTGGCCGGCGTTGCCGGTGGTCTGGACGATGTTGTTCTCAAGGATGGATGAGCGGCCCAGCGCGCGCAGCACGCTGATGGAGAGGACAGCGATGGGGATGGAGGCGGCGACGGTAAGGCCCGCGCGGAGGCCCACGTAAACAGTGACGGCTCCGAAGAGGACGGCGAAGATGCAGCCGAGCAGGACGGCGCGCAGGGTGAGCTCGCGGGGCGACTCATTAGGCGAAACGTAGGGCTGGAATTCTTGCTGGGGCGCGGGCTGAGTGGACAAACATGCCTCCGAAGGGGGAAGGGAGAGTGTATCAGCGAAGGTGAGGGGAGTGAAGGGGGAGCCGTTAAGCATGTTGAGTGGACACAGACTCAAGTGCGTCTCGGCCACCTATTCGAATTTCTACAATATGTAAGTTGACTTATCTTCCGACATGTGCTATGGCCATGGCGCAGTTATTCCTGCTTCACTGTTGGCTCTGAGTTGAATCCTGCGTGTTGCTAAGTTCACACTCTCTAACGCTGAGTGTGTCTATAGTGCGTGGGAGGAGTCACGATGAACAGGTCGCCGAAGGCATCCTTCCATTTGATATCTGTCCATGTTGCATTCTCATACGGCGCATGTGCGCCGCTGCGGGTGCGCGCGTGCAACATGTTTCATGCTGCTATTCCTGACAAATCATGAAGGAGGACACAAGTGACGCTTCTAATCGATTTCTTTTGTCGCCGGATGACAGCTTGCGTAAGGACACAATGTACATTCTCGATTTTGTGCCTCAGCCTGACCCTAATCACTTCTAGGAACTTGTTGAAATAGGTACCTTTGTGCGACGGAGATCTGATGGCATTCGTCTAACAGGTATGCGTGGAGATGAGCGGATTCAGGACGGGATGTTCAGCTATGTTTCATTGGAGCAGCGGGT
>Ga0307374_10004522_pt1 | contig 23112 bp, 17 predicted proteins | sample OX3MG_FD_202532 | JGI IMG/M metagenome (GOLD analysis project Ga0307374, IMG submission 202532) | Soil microbial communities from Risofladan, Vaasa, Finland - OX-3 | ecosystem: Environmental > Terrestrial > Soil > Coastal area > Acid sulfate soil | place: Finland: Risofladan, Vaasa | collected... | reverse complement strand
CCAATCCCGTGAAATATGCCGATGCCGGCGTGGATATTACCGGCGGCGACCGCGCCAAGGACCGCATCAAGTTCCTGGCGCAGAAGACCTTTAATCGCAACGTCTTAGGGGGAATCGGCGGTTTCGGCGCGCTGTTCCGGCTGGATCTCCAGAAATTCAAAAGCCCTATCCTGGTGTCATCGGCTGACGGAGTGGGCACCAAGCTGAAAGTGGCATTTTTACTGGGTCTTCACCACACCGTGGGGCAGGACCTGGTCAACCACTGTGTTAACGACATCGCGGTCCAGGGCGCCACTCCGCTCTTCTTCCTCGACTATTTCGCCACCGGCAAGCTCGATCCCGACGTGGCCGAGGACGTCGTCAGCGGCCTTGCCGAAGCCTGCCGCGCCAATGGCTGCGCCCTCATCGGCGGCGAAACCGCCCAGATGCCCGGCTTCTACTCCGAAGGCGAGTACGACCTCGCCGGCTTCATCGTCGGCGCCGCCGACCGCGAGAAGCTCGTCACCGGCGCCGCCATCAAGCCCGGCGACGTCCTCATCGGCATGCCCTCCACCGGCCTCCACACCAACGGCTACTCTCTCGCCCGCAAGCTCTTCTTTGAGGTGGCCGGTTACAAGCCGTCCCAGTACGTCACCCCCATCAAGGAGAAGGCGGGCGCGGCGCTGATGAGGGTCCACCGCAGCTATCTGCACGTGATCCAGAAACTGGTTGCCGCCGATCTCACCACCGGCATGGCCCACATCACCGGCGGCGGCATCACGGAGAACCTGCCCCGCATCCTGCCCAAGGGCACCGCCGCCCAGATCGAAATCGGCTCCTGGCCCATCCTGCCCATCTTCGAGCATCTCCGCGAGCTGGGCCAGGTTCCGCAGGACGAGATGATGCGCACCTTCAACATGGGCATCGGCCTCATCGCCGCCATTCCGGCCGCCAAGTTCACCCGCGCCCGCGCCCTGCTCGATAAAGCCGAAGAAAAGTTTTACGTCGTCGGCCGCGTCGTCAAAGGCGACCACCGCCGCGTGCAATACACCTGAGTCGCGGAAGGAGCAGGGGCCTTGAGGCCCCTGACAACTCACCTTGAATGATGCGGGGCTTCAGCCCCGGAGGAAAGCTCATGGCGAATACGGAAGGACCCGCTAAGGTTCGCCTCGGCATCCTTCTCTCTGGCCGCGGCTCCAACTTCCTCGCCATCGCGCGCAACATTGGCGAAGGCAAGCTCCCCGGCGTCAAAATCGCCCTCGTCCTCTCCAACATCGCCGACGCCCCGGGCATCCGGGCCGCCCGCGATCTCGGACTGCCCACCCAGGTCTGCATCTCCAAAGGCCGCCCCCGCGCCGAGCACGATGCCGATATGCTCGCCCATCTCCGCGCTGCCCAGGTCGATCTCGTCATCCTCGCCGGTTACATGCGCCTGCTCTCGCCGGAGTTCATCCGGGCCTTCCCCAACCGCATCCTCAACATTCACCCATCGCTCTTGCCCGCCTTCCCCGGCCTCGACGCCCAGCAGCAGGCATTCGACTACGGTGTGCTGGTCGCCGGCTGCACCGTCCACTTCGTCGACGAGCACCTCGACCACGGCGTCATCGTCCTCCAGCGCTCCATCCCCGTCCTGCCTGAAGACGACGCCCACACCCTCGCTGATCGCATTCTCGCCGAAGAGCACATCGCCTACTCCCAAGCCATTGCCCGCGTGGCCGGCGGCGACTACGAGATCCAGGGCCGCCGCTACGTTCTGCGAGCCGACCCCGAATCCGCAGCGAGGGAAGCAGTAGAATCGATCCTGGAAATCCGCAAACGGACCACGGGAATGACCGTGCAGGAAATCCTGGATGCGCGCGATGAGGGGCGCCGCTTCTAACCATCCTTTCCGAACGCCCGCATCCAACAGCAGCGGAGGCCGCCATGCGCTTCCACCACCGCACCCACGCCGGACAGCTCCTCGCCGAGCGCCTCGCCCACTACGCAGGCCAACCCAATCTCCTCGTTCTCGCCCTGCCCCGCGGCGGAGTCCCCGTAGCGGCGGAGATCGCCCGCTCTCTCCATGCCCCGCTCGACGTCTGGGTGGTTCGCAAGCTGGGCTCCCCCGAGCAGCCCGAGCTCGCCATCGGCGCCATTGCCCCCGGCGGAATCCAGCTCCTCGCCTCGAGTCTCATTGAAGAGCTCGGCATCCCCCAGGCAGAAATCGAGCAGATCGCTATCCGCGAGCGCGCCGAGCTCGACCGCCGGCTCACCGCCTACCGCGGCAACCGCCCGCCTGTCGAGGTTCGCGGCAAGACCGTCCTGCTTGTTGACGACGGCCTGGCCACCGGCGCCTCCATGCGCGCCGCCGTAGCCTCCATCCGTCCTCTCGGGCCCGCCCGCATCGTCGTCGCCATCCCCGTGGCCGACCCACGCGTCTGCGACCGCCTGGCACAGGAAGCCGACGAGGTCGTCTGCCTCTACACCCCGCCGCATCTCGATGCCGTCGGACAGTGGTATGAAGACTTCTCCCAAACCACCGACTGGGAAGTCCGCGACATCCTCAACCCTGATCGCTGATCATTGCCCATTGTCCAATTTCCATTCCTTCACCTGCTCGTCGGTAGCCAGCACGACCCCCGGCTTCAGGTGGGTTGCCGCCTCGTCTCGCCGCGCAGCAATCTGCTCCTGCGCGGGCCCAACCGGCTCGTTCCGCGCCGCCAGCGCCAGCCAGAAGTACGCCTGCGCATAGCTTTGCTCCACCCCTTCGCCCGATTCGTACAGAAGCCCGAGCTGATACTGCGCCGGCGAGGCGCCCCGGTCGGCCGCCTTCTGGAACCACGCCGCCGCCTGCCCCGCATCCGGCTTAAGCCCGGAGCCCATCAGGTACCCGTTGGCCAGCCGGCACTGCGCCACCACGTTTCCCTGCTGCGCCGCCTTCCCATACCAGCGCATCGCCTCGGCGTCGTCTTTCTTCACGCCCTCCGCGTTCGCATACATCTCGCCCAGGAAGACCTCCGTTAACGCGTTCCCCGTCCGTTCCTCTTCCTTGCGAAACCAGTACGCAGCCTTGCCGTAATCCTGCTTCACGCCGCGCCCGGTGGCGTAGGCCACCCCCAGCGCAAATCGCGCCTCCGGATGGCCCGGCTCAGCCGCCCGCCGATACCACTTCACGGCCTCGGCATCGTCTCGCTTTACACCAAGGCCGTTACGGTAGGCAACGCCCAGGTTGTACATCGCATTCACGTTGCCCCTGGCTGCTGCCCGGCGGTACCACTCCAGCGCCTGCCCCATGTCCACTGGTCCATTCCGCCCCGCCGCAAACTCCATTCCCAGCCGGAATTCCGCATCTGCATCGCCCCGCTCCGCCTGTTTCTCCAGGTCCACCAGGCTCTGCCCCATGAGCGCCGCCTGCCCTAAACCCAGCCCAATCAACGCAGCACAGAAAATCCAGCCTCGGCCCGGCCTCATAACCCACCCCCAAATGCTTGATGGAAACGGTGGGCCATCCTACCGTGAATTTGCCTCAAACGTAAACCAAATCCTCGGTAACCATTTCGAGCGGTTACCCAGTTGTTCTGACTCCTACCACATTTTCGTGATTTCCCTGATCCCGCCGATGATTCATCATGGAGGCACTTCCAAAGAGCCTCGGGAGAAATGACTGAGGCTGTCTTGACGCCAAGCGTCACCGCAGGATCACTTCCCTGCGGATTCTCCTCAGACTGCAAATCAAGGAGGGCCCGATGGGCTCCGTCTCTCAATCCGGCTTGCTTGTCACGAACCCCCTAAAGAATCGCCGTCTCCGCCGCATGGTCCGTGGCCGGCAAGGTTCCGCGATTGTCGAAATGGCTTTCGGCCTGCCGATCCTGTGCATGATTCTCACCGGGATCTTTTGTCTTTCTATCGCTCTTTATCAAAAACTCCAGTTGGCCGAGGCCATCAGCGTGGGCGGCCGCTACCTGGCCGTCGACCGCGGCGACACCGATCCCTGCGCCTCCGCGGCTTCCAGGATCTATGCCGCGGCGCCCGGACTCAAGCCGTCCAGCCTGACCCTCAACTTCACCCTCAACGGCGCCTCCAGCGGAGCCTCCTGCCCCGGGTCCGCCGGCAACGCCAACGGCAACATGGTTTCCGGCTCGAATGCCCAGATCGACGCCAGCTATCCGTGCACGCTCAAGTTCTTCAGCGCCTTCGGAACCTCCAATTCCAGCGCCTGCTCCATCAAGGCCAGCGTTGTGGAAGTCATCCAGTGAATCCTCGCCTTCCGCGATGTCTCGCCAGAGAATCCGGACAGATCCTCCCGCTCATGACCTGCGCTGCGCCCTGCTGATCGCGTTGGGCGGCATCTGCGTCGATGTCGGCCTCCACCGCAACCAACCAGCTCCGTCCAGGCCGAGGCGTCCGCGTATAGCTCCGCACAGGGCAGCAACAACGCCAACCCCGCCTTCACCGACGTCACCATCTCCACCTCGCTCAAATGCCTCAACACGGCTCGCCTTCGCCCGCCTCATTCCCAACGGCGCCACCTGACCGCTCCGCCACCCCTGTCCCAAAACTCCCACCAATCGATCGCGGCGCCAATTACTTTGGATCGACAAATTACAGCTTTTTGGGGATTGGCAGTATCCCCCGGCCGATACATGATTTGGGCATATGCATTCTTTTCCGGGGAATGGGCCTGTTAGCGGCATACGCGTCGGGACGCTTCGCCGTGGCCCCATTTCTCGTTAAGCGCAAACTCCCCTGAAGCGCAATCTCCCGCAGCCCAGCAAGAAAGGTCTGCAGCATGCGCAGCGTAGTTTGCTCTTTTCGTCCTGCCAGGATTCCTCACACCGGCAGTGCTCTCCGGTCTCGCGATCCGCGGCCCCTCCTCCTCGCAGACTCCGGCCAGATGCTCCCCCTCATGGCCCTGCTTTTCGCCCTCGTCATCGCCATGGGCGGCATTTGCATCGACGTCGGCCATGCCTTTGTCTGCAAGCGCGAGCTGCAGGCCTCCGCTGACGCCGCCGCCCTGGCCGGCGCCTGGGCCCTCACCGCCACCAACGCCACCGCCGGCTCGGTCCAGTCCATTGCCTCCGCCTACTCCTCCGCCAAGGGCAGCAAGAACGCCAATCCCGCGTTCACCAGCGTCACCACCTCCACCTCGTTGAAATGCCTGACCACCGTCTCCAACTGGGGAGTGCTCTGTTCCGGCTCCAATACCGGCAATAACGCCATCCAGGTGCTCGAAACCGCCACCATCGACACCTGGTTCATCCGCCTGGCCTCCGTCTTCGGCGTCGCTTCCGCCAATACCCTCACCATCCAGGCCGAATCCACCGCCGCCATGCGCAGCGGAGGCAACGACCAGTACAACGTCGCCATCGTTCTCGACACCACCGGCTCGATGAACAACATCGACCACGATGCCAACTGCAACAATACCGAAATCTACTGCGCTCTCCAGGGCCTGCGTGTCCTGCTTCAGTCTCTCTCCCCCTGCGGCCCGTCCAGCACCAGCTCCAACTGCGTCCCCTTCGACCAGGTCAGCCTCTTCACCTTTCCCAATGTCCTGGCCAACACCACCCAGTACGACACCACCTGCAGCGGATGGGGGTGGGGCGGCTGGGGCCAGAACTCGCCCACCACCGCCTACTATTCCACTCCGGGCAAGGGGGCCAGTTGGTCGGCGCCCAGCGGAAGCAGCCCCACCTACCAGATCACCGGCTACCTGAGCGACTACAGCAAAACCAACAAGCCCAACGGCGGCCTCAATCCCAGCTCCGCTCTCGGCATCGCCGCCGGCGGCTCCGGAACGCGCGGTTGTCCCGGGCTCCAGGCCGCCTCCAGCGGGGTCATGAGCACCTACTACGCCGGCGCCATCTACGCCGCCCAGTCATCCCTCGTCGCCGCCCAGGCATCCAACCCCGGCTCCAAAAACGCCATGGTCATCCTCACTGACGCCGGCGCCAACACCACCCAGATGAACAACGGTAAGCACCTCGGCAACACCTACCCGTCGCTCGACAACCAGTGCTCCCAGGGCATCGCCGCCGCCAGTTACGCCAAGTCCCAGGGCACCACCGTCTACACCGTCTCCTACGGCGCCGCCAGCAACACCGGCTCCCGGAACAACGGCTGCTCCACCGATCCTGCACTCTCTCCCTGCAGCACCCTCAAGCAAATGGCCAGCGCCCCCGGCAATTTCTACTCCGACGCCACTTCCGAAGAAAACACCGGCCAGTGCATTTCCCCCGCCAACCCCAGCCTCAACCTCAACCAGATCTTTCAGCAGATCTCCAGCCAGCTCACCTTCGCCCGCCTCATTCCCAACGAAACCCGGTAGAGCAGCAGATATGCAAGCGGCCGATTCCCCTGAATCGGCCGCATCTTTTTTTCCTGTCCCTTGTCCCTTTGTCCCTGCTTTTCTGATCCCTGGTCCCTGGTCCCTCTTCCCTCTGTACAATATTCCCAACCCTTCCCCGGAGCCTCGCATGTCCGATGCTGCTGTCGACCTCCCCGCCCCACCAGCCGGTTCCGCCCCCGCCCCCGATCTCCGCCGCATCCCCCACCTCGGCCACGCCGTCCTGCTCGGAGGACTGTTCCTCGTCGGCCTGTTCTGCTCCGTCATCCTCATCCTGGTCGCGCTGCACTTCAAGTGGTTCGGCATCGCCAGTGTGCAGGACGCCATGCACAGCCTGGCCTACGCGCTCGGCACCATGGTGGTGCTCTACGCCGCCATGTTTCTCCCCGCCGCGGCCGTCTATCCCCCGCTCTGGCGCCGCCCGCTGCTCGCCGGCCTGCAATGGAACGCCTCCGCCCTCCGCCGCCACTGGTGGAGGTACCCCGCCCTCGGCGTCGGCTGCTTCTTCCTCGCCCTCGCCTGCCAGAAGCTCCTGCACTTCCCCGCCAAAACCCCCATGGCCGAGCTCCTGAAGACCCCCGCCGACATCTGGACCATGTGGGCCTTCGCCATCACCCTCGCGCCTCTCTGCGAGGAGATCGTCTTCCGCGGCTTCCTGCTGCCCGCCTTCGCCACCGCCTGCGACTGGATCGGTGAAAAGCTCTCTCATCGCCCCGTTCCGCCGCTGCTGCCCGGCGGCCACCCCCGGTGGTCTGTGGCCGCAATGATCCTCGGCGCAATTCCCACCAGCCTGCTCTTCGCCGCCATCCACTCCAGCCAGAACGCCAACGCCTGGGGGCCGTTCATCCTCCTCTTCTCCGTCAGCCTGGTGCTGTGCGCCGTGCGCCTCGCCAGCCGCTCTGTAGCCGCTTCCGCCCTCACCCACGCCAGCTACAACTGCACCCTCTTCGTCGTGATGTTCTTCCACACGAACGGCTTCCACCACCTGCATCCATAAAGCGAAATCCAGGGCTCGGCTCTTCCAAATGTCATTGAGGGTGCCCCCTGTCCCTCGCATTTGGGGACCGGGGCGGAAAACCTCAATTTTGTCTCCAACCCATCCGCCCGGGTGCCCCACCCTCAGTGCGTTTTGTTTTTGCCCCTGGAGTGGGTTGCGCCAGCCCCAGGATTGCCTTTGCCCTGCCGTTGCCTATGTTTTTGCTTTTGCTCTTGCTTTTCTTTCTGTCATTCCCGCAGGGAATCTGCTTCTGCTTTTGCCCTTGCTTTTGCTTCTGTTCTTGCCTTTCTTTCTGTCATTCCCGCAGGAAATCTGCTTCACCGGGTGCCCCTACTCCCTACTCCTGTTCCCTGCCTTTCTGACCCCTGAAATGTCCCACATCGCGGCAAATCCCCCGCCTGTGGAAAACTTGTCAAGCCCCCCTCACGAAAAAACTTTGTAACCCCCTTTGTTTTCAACGCAAAAAACTTTCCTCGCCTTTTCGGGCTTAAGTTCTCCGGGTGGTAGGCTCTTATCCATACCGGGACAACTACGCCCTGATGCGCTCGCCTCTACCGTGCGCAGCCCTCCTCCGGAACGTGGAAAGGGGAGCACGCAGGCGTGTGTCTTCCGGTCGGCGGCGAGGGCGCGCTTCACCAAGAGGCGCGCTTCGCCGCAATTTTTTTCACCGTCCGCCGCGCGGCTCAACCGCCCTCGCGGACAGAAAGCGAAATGGTCATGGCAAACATTCTGGTAAGCATTGAAAAAGGCATCGAAATCGGGGCGGAAGACGCCCTCAAATGGATCGCTGGCGCGGGCCGCGGCATCAAGGCCGCTCCCGCCGTCATCGCCGCCCTCGGCACCCTCGTCGGAGCTTTGGAAAAGCCGCTCGGCGAACTGGCAGCCGCCGCCGCAAACCCCCTCAACCTCACCCTCGACGTCCAGACCGCCCGCGATCTCAAGACCGTCTGGCCCGAGGTCAGGCAGTTCTTAACCACCCTGGGCGTCAAGTTCTGAAAAACAGGGATCAGGGTTCAGGTTTCAGGGTTCAGCAGGCGAGGCCGGCGTGTTCCGGCCACGGCGCTCGTGTGATCCCTGACACCTGAACCCTGAACCCTGAAGCGGTTGTCAATTCTGTGCACTTTTAGGGCGTAATCCGATCAATCCATTGGACATCGCCGTTTTTATTTCACGCATTCTCGCCCCCCCAGGCCGGGCTGACGCTGAAAACTCAGTTGGCGGCGAATTTCGTTTCGCGGTACGATGCTTGTACCCGCCGGTCTTGCCGGCTACGGAGGAGAACAATGTTCCAGCCCGTCATCGTCGATCTCATTCGACCTATTCGCTGAACATTGCCTCGGGTTTTTCCTCAAGCACATCCCGAGGACGACTTCAGCCCCGGCTGATTCGACTGCACAACTGAATGGATTGCAGAGCGAGCCCCTCGCCTGCGCCGCGGATTTTTTCCGTGGCGCGAGAAGGAGCTTCCCCATGTCGATGTTGGAAACAACGGCGCCGCAGCCGGCAAACGGCCGGGCGGCAAGTTTGTGGAGTTCGGTGCGCGAGGCCTTGAGCGGCTCGCATCAGGACTTCACCGCAGGCAACCTGAATCGGTCGATTCTCCTGCTGGCCATCCCCATGGTGCTGGAGATGGTGCTGGAATCGCTGTTTGCGGTAGTGGACGTGTTCTGGGTGGGACGCCTGGGCGCCGACGCTGTGGCCACGGTGGGACTGACGAAGTCGATGCTGGCTTGGGGATGCGTGCGGAAGGCGCGTTCCTCGCCATCGTGATCGCGGAGTGCTCCATGGCGGTAGCGGGCGTGGTGCTGTTCCGGCACGGGAGGTGGATGAGAAAGAAAATCTAGCAAATTGCGTAAGACTCACATCCGGAACTGTCGCCTTGAAAGGGCACGGAGTTTCAGCCTGGTGAAAGGAAAGACTTCACCAATCTGATTATCCGTGCCCGAAACCTCGGGAAACGAGCTAGCCTTCAGGCCCGGCGCACATCGCGCCCCGAGATGCGATGACGAGGACCAGCAAGAATCATTTCGGCGGTTCCAAGAGGCATCCGGGCGTGGAACGAGCGATCTCCCACTCCTCGTCGTTCATGTCGGCCGACACATCCGCAAAGAGGGGCGTGCTCAGGTAGCGCTCGCCTGTATCCGGCAGCATGCACAGAATGGTGGCACCCCGGGGCGCCTCCGCCGCAACCTGCAAGGCCCCCGCGAACGTGGCCCCGGAGGTGATGCCGACAAAGATGCCTTCCTTCTTCGCCAGTTCCTTGCTCGACCGCAGCGCATCCGCATTGGTGATCCGCAAAACCTGGCTCACGGCCTTTGACGCCATGGCGTCGCCCGCGAGTTTGGCAACGAAATCCGGACTCCAGCCCTGCAATGGATGCGGCTTCCAACTGGGATGGGCCGCACTCGGCGTACCGTCCTGGTTCCGCTGCTGTTCAATGCCGCTCGAAAGCATGGGCGCATCGTCCGGCTCGCAGACCACGACTTTTGTCTCCGGACGTTCCTTGGCCAGTACCCGCGCCACGCCTTTCAGTGTGCCCCCGGTGCCGAATCCCGTGACCCAATAATCCAGCCGCTCGTCCTTGAAATCCCGCAGGATCTCCTGTGCGGTGGTGCGCGAGTGCATGTCCGCATTGGCTTCGTTTTCGAACTGCTGGGTGTAGAACCATCCGTGTTTTTCGGCCAGTTCAACGGTCTTTTTCACCATCCCCACGGCTCTCGCGGAGGCCGGCGTGATCACCACCTTTGCACCCAGGAACCGCATCAGCTTGCGGCGCTCGATGCTGAAAGTCTCCGCCATGGTGACTACCAGGGGGTAACCCTTGGCCGCGCACACCATGGCAAGCCCGATGCCGGTGTTGCCGCTGGTTGCCTCCACCACCGTCTGCCCCGGTTTCAGCTTCCCGCTACGCTCGGCCTCTTCAATCACGCCCAGGGCGAGCCGGTCCTTCACCGACCCCAGCGGATTGAAGGCCTCCACCTTCACATACAGATTTACGTCCGGCGGCGCCAGCCGATTGATACGCACAACCGGAGTATTGCCGACGGTTTCCGTGATATTTGCGAATTTGCTCATCCATTGACCTCCGAATGTCGCCATTGTACCGGCCCCCGGTTGGTGTATCTGGCGAATTTTGAGAGGCCGGCGTCGGGGGCGCGGATGCTCATCGATGCGGGCAGCCAGGCCAGCAGCACGGCCGCCGCATCCCTTCTTTCAGTTCCGAGCACACTCTTTCGACATGCTGGCGCCTTGTCTCCTCTTTTTTGACGGAGATGGTCCAGCAGATCCATTCGTTGCGCGCGAGCGGGGTAATGTCTTCCCATGCCGCCAGCGCCTTCGCGTCCGATGCGAGCGCCTTTCGGAGATCGGGCGGGAGATCGTGCGCGACTCCTCCGGAAATGCGAATCGTTGCCATGGGAATCGTCGACCGGTGACAACAGCAGGGTAAATCAAACGGGCCGTTCAAGGCTGGTGCGAATTCGAGTGGCTGGAAGGAGCCCGTTTGGGGGACAAAAGCAGCAAGTCAGCGTCGCTTCGCGACATAGCAAGTTAGCGAGTTCGCGAGCGCTTCGATTTCTCACGCAGGCATGAAAGCCCGGCCGCTTTTTTTCAGCCACGGGCGGCACGGCGGAAGCCGAGCCCATGTTAGAGAGCGGTGCAAAGGAGTTTTTCAGCATCGCCAAGAAGGCATGCGTCATCTGAGAAAATGATGCAAGTGAGCGGAAGGGAACAAGTCTGCCGGCTGCGGCGTCGCGGGGAAGTGCGGCAGTGCGGCAATCTCGCGCGGTTGACGGCGTGCCTCGCGCTTGCGGGCGCGGCGCTGGCGACGGCGCGGGCGCAGAGCGCGAATCCCTCCTCGGCGCAGAACCCGTTTTACGGAAGCGTGACGGTGCGGCAGGTGACCGACGAGCCGCTGCGCCTCTCGCTCGACGACGCCATCCAGATGGGGCTCAGGAACAACCTGGGACTGAAGGAAGCGGAAAACGCCGAGCGGGCGATCCATGCCGAGCAGTTGGAGGCGCTGCAGCAATTCCTGCCCACCATCCGGCTGACCGGCGACTCCGGATACTATCAACACAACCTTGCGGCACTGGGATTCGGGCCGGGGGTCGTGGCTAACTTCGCCAAGGTGTTTCCGGGCAAGAACTTCAACTTTCCGTTGATCACCCACGACACCCTGACAGAAGGCACGCTGCACTACGACCAGATCCTCTTTTCCGGGCCGGTGATTGCGGGATGGAAGGCGGCGGGAGCGGCCACGCGGGCGCAGCACTTTTCCACCAATACCGCGCGCGGCGACGTGGTGCAGGACGTGGCCGACGCTTACCTCCATTGCATTGCGGCGCAAAGCGAGGTGAACAACGCGCGCGCGCAGGAGAAGGCGGACATGGTGGAGTGGACGCACGCACACGAGGCGCACGAGGCCGGGATAATGGCCAACCTGGACGAGCTGCGCCCGCGGGTGCAGTACCAGGCGCAGGTGCAGGCGCGGATTGCGGCGGAGAATGAGGCACAGAAGGAACTGATCCTGCTCAAACGGGAGATCGGCGTGGATCCGGGGCAGAACGTGATCCTGACCGACAAAGCGCCCTACGGCTACCTGGCGACGCAGACACCGGAGGATGTGCGCGCGCTTGCATACCGCAACCGCAACGACTACCGGAACCTGCAGAACCAGGTAGTGGAGCTGAAAGCGGTACACTCGGCCTATCGCAGCCAGCGCTGGCCCACCCTGAGCTTCAGCGGGAACTACGGCGTGATGGACATTGGCGGGATCGGATCGCACGGGACCTTCGCGGCTATCGGGACGCTGAGCGTGCCGATCTTCCGCGAGGGCCGGCTGCGCGGCGACATCGACGCTTCGCAGGCGCAATTGGAGGCAGTGGAGGCGCAACTGGCAGACCTGCGCGTGAAGATTGACCAGCAGGTGCGGACGGCGCTGCTGGACGTGGATGCCTCGCGCAAGCTGGTGGACGTGGCGCGGTCGAACGTGGAACTGGCCTCGCGCGAACTGAGCGATGAAACCGAACGCGTGGAGGCGGGCGTGGACAACACCCTGCCGTTGGTGGAGGCGCAGGCCAGCGTGGCGGCGGCTCAGAGCTACCTGATTGAGAGCCTTTATCAGTACGGGCTGAGCAAGCTGGCTGTGGCGCGGGCCGCGGGCGTGCTGGAAACTCAGTACAGGGATTACCTGGGCAGATAATGGAGGAGGGGGCCGGATTCGAACCGGCGATGCAGGCTTTGCAGGCCTGAGCGTTAGCCTCTTCGCCACCCCTCCCAACATCGATCCTTCTGCGATCTGCCGCTAAAGGGAAACTTCGGCGGAATCCCGATGGAGATCAGCCGATGTGGGGAAGAGTCGGAACCAGACGCCCGGACCATTACCTGTCTCTTGTGGTGTCCCGGCTTGGAAACGTTATAGCAGAGGCGGGAATCGGCAACAAGATTTGATTTCGCAAGGCCGATCTGCTCGCCGGGGTGGCGATGCATCCGCCTACCTGCGGTAGTCTGATGGATACGGGCCTGTGTCAGTTTCCCCTGGCAGTCGCTCAGAATCAGCTATCCTCGATTGCGCATCAATTAGCCAAGGTAAGGGAATCTCGTCCGCCCCATCGGTAGTCCGGCTCCGGCACATCGCTCGCCCACCGGCAGGCCGTTCCGGCCTGAGCAACAGACCAACGCGTCGATAACAAGCAAGGAGCGAAGAATGTCGCGCAAGCTACGGATCAACTACTACGTTGAGGCGGACATGGCGGCGCTGGCGCGCCGGACGGCGCAGTATTTCGTGGAGATGGCGGGGGAGGCGGTGGACGCACGCGGCCGGGCGCGGGTCGCGATCAGCGGAGGTTCGACGCCGAGGTCTGTCTTTGCATTGCTGGCCGATCCGCACCGGAAGTGGCGCGGCGCCATGCCCTGGGACCGCCTGAACCTTTACTGGGTAGATGAGCGCACGGTGCCGCCGGACCACCCGGATTCGAACTACCGGATGGCCCGGGAAGCAATGTTGAGCCATGTGGCGCTGCCGCCGGAGCAGATTCACCGCATGGAGGGCGAGCTCGACCCGGAGGTTGCGGCCTCGCGTTACGAATCGACTCTGCGCAACAGCTTCCGGCTGGAGGGCGCGGAAAGCCCGCGTTTCGACCTGGTGCAATTGGGAATGGGACCGGACGGGCACACGGCGTCTCTGTTTCCGCATACCGCGGCGATCCATGAAATGGGCCGGCTGGTGACCGCCAACCAGGTACCGCAATTGGACACCTGGCGCATCACCCTGACCTGGCCGGTGATCAACCACGCCAGCTCGGTTTTCTTCCTTATTGCCGGCGAGGACAAGGCGGAACGCGTCCGCGAAGTATTCATGGGGCCGCGCGATCCGGAGCGGCTGCCGAGTCAACTGATCTGGCCTGCAAGCGGTATACTCACACTGTTCCTGGATAAGGCCGCTGCTGCGCTTCTGCCCGCAACCAACGGAGAAGGCTGCGGGGTTCTGGAGAGAGAGAGATGATTCTGGCCGGCGACGTAGGCGGCACCAAGGTACACCTGGCCCTGTACGACTTTGCCAACGGCAAGCTGGATTACCGGCGCGAGGAGCGCTTTCCCGCCAAGGAGTATGCGGGTCTGGAAGCGATCGTGACCGAGTTCCTGGGCGGCGACAGGGCAACGGCGGCGTGCTTTGGCGTTCCGGGGCCGGTGCGCGACGGCCGGCTGCGCCTGACCAACCTGCCGTGGACGCTGGACGCGCGCGAGCTGTCTCTCCATCTGAATATCGACCACGTCTTCCTGATCAACGACCTGGAGGCGAACGGCTACGGCATTGCGGAGCTGCAGCCGGACCAGATCTACACCCTGAGCGAGGGCGATGCCAGCCAGATTGGAAACCGCGCGCTGATTGCGGCCGGAACCGGGCTGGGCGAAGGACTGCTGACCTGGAACGGGCGCATTCATGTCCCCTATCCTTCCGAGGGCGGGCATGCCGACTATGCGCCGCGCAACGAAGAGGAGATCGAGCTGTTCCGGTTTCTGCGGCAGAAGTACCAGGGGCGGATCAGCTGGGAGCGCGTGGTGAGCGGGATGGGAATGACCAACATTTTTGAATTCCTGCGCGAAGTCCGGGGCATGGAAGTGGAGCCGGAGCTAGCCGAGGAGATGGCGGAGGCCGACGATCCCAACGCTATCGTCACCCAAAAGGGCCTTACGGGAGAGAGCGAAATCTGCGCGCGCACGCTGGATATGTTTGTTTCGGCGTACGGCGCGGAAGCCGGCAATCTTGCGCTCAAGGTACTCTCCGTAGGGGGCATGTACCTCGGCGGCGGCATTGCTCCGCGCATCCTGGAGAAGCTGAAGGACGGCGTCTTTATCAAGGCATTCACCGACAAGGGGCGGCTGAGCCAGTTGCTCATCAACATGCCGGTGCGGGTGATTCTGGAGAGCCGGGCGGCGGTGCTGGGCGCGGCGGCGTATGCCGAGGCCCGGGCCGCAGCGTTGAGCGGAATCTCGCCGCGGGCGGCCTCAGTGCAGACGGTGCAGAGCTGAGCAGCTCCTGAGCGCGGCCACGAGATCTGCTTCACCGGCATGCTCCAGGCTGGAAGCATTTGCGCGAGGTTTTCCGATGGACGATAAGCCTGCCTACCTGCTGCTCTCGTCTCGATTCACCCAGGCGATCGATTATGCGCGCCACCTTCACATCGAAACCCGCAAGGCGACAAACATTCCCTACATGGCGCATCTCATCGGCGTGGCCTCGCTGGTGATGGGTGAAAACGGCCACGCCCCGATCCCGGTGACCGAGGATATGGTAATCGCCGCGATTCTCCACGATGCCGTGGAGGATCACGGCGGTATGCCGCGGCTGCGTGACATTGAGCACAACTTCGGCGCCGAAGTTGCGCGAATGGTGAAGGGCCTGACGGACAGCTTTGCCGAAGATTCCAACGAAAAAGCTCCCTGGGAAGAGCGCAAGCGTGCCTACGTGGGGCGCTTGCAGCAGGAGCAGCTCGATGTGCAGTTGATCTCCGCCGCCGACAAGCTTTATAACGCCCGCACCATTCTCAGCGATTATCGCGACATTGGCGACCGCGTGTTCGACCGCTTCAAACGGCGAGCGGACAAGCAACTGGGGTATTTCAGAGAGCTGCTGCGGGTCTTCCGCGGGCGCTCCTCGAATCGCCTCGTGGACGAGTTCGAGCGAGTGGTGGAACAGTTGGAAGACTTGATCGCGAAGGATGCGGCAAGCTGAATCCGGAGCACCTGGACCGGATGGAACGGCCGCGCGGAGGCGAGCCGGGCATGATGCGATGGCTGCGGATTGCGGTGATGGCGCTGATGGGGCTGGCCGCGCTCTCTTACCTCGCCGATTTTGCCGTATTCCGCCTGCGCGGCTCACCGCAGCAAAAGCTCAAAGTAAGCCACTTCATCTCCGTGCCCCTGAACGGCGGCCCGAATGAAGACAAGCAGGAGATTGACTACCTTGGCTCCGAGGATACGCCCTGCTCGATCACGTTGTATCCGCAGGACGGCATGACCCCGTGCTGGTACCTGCGCCGCCACCTGAACCAGGTGAGCAGCTACTGAGCGTTTTCGGATTACCGATTGGGCTGCGAGTCTGGATGGGTGGGTTCCGCGGGCGCGCCGGAAGGCTGGGCCTGAGCGCCGGGCCCACGCTTCCGGCCGTTGGCGATCTTCTGGTAGAGCGTCTCGTCGGCCTGTTTGTTCAGCTTGCTGGCCTTGTCGAATTCCACCCTGGCCTCGTCCATGCGGCCCATGGCACGATAGAGCCGCGCCAGCCGCCAATGCACGTCCACGTCGTCAGGATTCAGTTTCGCGGCGATCTCCAGTTCGTGCAGGGCATCCTGCTTGCGTCCGGCATCGGAGTCGATGATGCCGAGATCGAGATGGCCCAGCCACAGCGATGGATTGAGCTTGATCGCCTTCTCCAGCCAGGGGCGCGCATCGTCGGGCTTGTTCAGCTGAAGATTGGTGTCGCCCAGGTAGAGCATGGATTGTGCATGGGAGGGGTCATTGGCCAGCTCGGCCTGAAATTGCTGCGCGGCCTCCGGATATTGCTTCTGCGTCCACAGCAGATAGCCCAGTCCGAAGTGAGCGTTCGGTTCCCTGGGATTGGCGGCCACGGCCGCGCGGAACATTTTTGTCGATCCTTCGTTGTCCTTCATCTCGTCCAGCGCCTCGCCGGCGAGCATGTCGGCTTCGGCCGACTCCGCATTGAGATTGAGGATTTCGCGATAGACATCCATCACGCACTGGTACTGTTTGGACCACAGGCAGCTTTGCGCGAGGCTCAGGCGGAGGGGAAGATTGGGCGGATCGTTGGCCGCCGCCGTCTTCAGATACGGAATCGCCTGGGGATACTCGGCCAGCCCGTAATGCGCCATGCCGGCGAGGATATTCAGCCGCTCCGCCTCAGCCGAGCCAGGCGGAGCCGTCTTCAGCAGCTGCTCGAACTCGGGGATCGCCTCTTTGAACTGGCTGTCCTTGAACATGGCCAGACCCAGGTTCAGGCGAACCGCGGCCACGTGGGGATCCAGCTCCAGCGCTTTGCGGTAAAGCGGGATGGCCTGTTTGTAATGGCCCTGGCGCGCTTCCAGCAGCCCCAGTTGCGCGTAAGGTTCGGGATTGCCGGGATGCGTCTTCAGGTAGGCGCGCCAGATGGCCTCAGCCTCGGGAATTTTCCCCTGCTGCTCGAGGGCAAGCGCCTGTTGTCTCTGGACGGCGCTCCCGCTCTGGGCCGGAGCCGGAGCGGCTGCCATTGCCAGAATCAAACCGATGGATGCGAATACGTTCATTTCTCTCTTGCGTCCGCCGCGCGTCCGAGCGACGCCCGCCACTCTTTAGACGAATCTTAGGTTCTATTTTCTCTCCCCCCTGACACAACGCGCAAATGAACCCACACGAAAAGAGCGCGGCAGCCTTCGCTGCCGCGCCCCGGTTGTTGATGCGGATTGGTTGGTTAGAACACGAACTTGCCGCCCAGCTCCATGTTACGCGGATCCCATGTGCTCGTAACCTGGCCGAAGGTGTTGCCATGTTCCAGCTGGGTGCTGAACGGATAGCCGTTCTGCGGGTTGAAGCCGGTGTTCAGGCCGTTCTTCTCGGTGTGGTTGAAGGTGTTGAACGACTCGAACCGCAGCTCGAAGTGCGCCCGCTCAGTGATGGCGAACGACTTGTAGAGCGAGGTCGTGAAATTGACGCGTCCCGGTCCCACCACCGCATCCCTGCCGGCTGTGCCGAAGCCCATGTTGGGCCCGCCCAGCCATTGAGGCGTCACGCTGGAGAACTTCGACGTGTCGAAGTAGTGGTCGATATTCTTCGGATACGACATTTTGCCGCTGATGTTGGGACGGACGGTGTAGCCGCCGCCCAGGCCGACCGGGTCGTAGCCGTTGTTGCTGTTGTTGGGAACGCCGCCCGCGCCGGTCACCACTGCCGGAAGACCGTTCTCGTCGATCGCCGTGCCGGCTACTTCCCATCCACCCAGGACGGAATGCACCAACCCGTTGCTCTTGGCGAAGAAGGGCAGCTTGTAGATGTAGTTGGAGCTGAACATTTGACGGCGATCGAGCGCGCCCGAACCCTTGTCGTACTTCAGGTTCCAGGGGTTCGAAACGCAGCAGGAGTTGTCGTAGGACTGGATGTCGATTTCGTGCGACCAGGTGTAATCAAACTCGCCGGAGAAGCCCCAGCGATTCTGAATACGCACGCCCGCCTGGAAACCGTTGTAGTTGCCGTTGGAGTTCATGATCTGGTCGGTGATGCCCGAGTAGCCCTGGTAGGTGCGGAACTGGTTCAGGCCGGCCGGCCAGACCGCCGCGCCACCCGAAGTCAGGGCGCCGAAGCCGTTCTTGCAATTGGCGTCGACGCTGGCCTGGCCCTTGTTGCCGTCGTAGTGGACGCCGCCGTCGCCGGCAAGGCAGGTCAACTGCGCGGTAACGTTGCCGGTGGTTCCCTTCCACTGGCTGGGCAGGGTTACGGCTACGCCGATGTCACTCAACGGCATGGTGTTGATGGCGCTGTCTTCCCACTGGTGCCAGGCCAGGTTGCCAACGTACTGCACGACTCCCACCACAGAGGGTGTGATCTCATGCTGCACGCCGAGCGAGAACATGGCCACCGCCGGCGGGTTGTAGTTGTTCACCGCCAGGCCTTCCGGACTCGTAGTGAGCACCGGGAAGCCCTGCGCCGCCGCGTTCAAGCCGGTGTTCCAGCTCGTGCCCGGATCTGCCAGGTACGGATTGCCCAGGCCACTGAGAGCGTAGACAAACGGCGAGTTGGGCGCGGCGTTGTACACGTCGTTGCCCTGGGTGCGCTCGAAGAACGTGCCGAAGCCGCCACGCAACACGGTTTTGCCATTCCCGAACAGGTCCTCAGAGAACCCGATGCGGGGCTGCAAGGTGTTGTACTTGTTGTTGACTTCGCCGCGCGGAGTGCCGAACGAGCCGGCGACGCGGATGCCGTTGAGATAGAACGGCAACGCAGGAGCCCACGGGTTTCTCGGAGTGGTAACCGACGGGCTGGACGGATCGATGGTGCCCTGCGGCGTCCAGATCGGCGCTTCCGACTGGTTGTAGTAGGACGGGTCGAAGTTGGACTGGGCGTTGTTCCGCTCCCAGGCGTGCGGCAGGGCGTCGTAACGGAGGCCCAACTGCAGGCTGAAGCGCGGCGTGACGTGCCAGTTGTCTTCGACGTAAGCCGATACGGTCTGGTTGACCCAGTGGCGGATCGGCGTCCAGTTGTCCTGGTTGTAGCTTCCCGCGATGCCCAGCAGCAGGTCCATGAGCGAGTCGTTGGTGGTGCCGCTCGGGTTGAAGTAGCCCTGCGAGTCGCCGAAGATCTGCTGGTTCTTGGTGTAGCGGTTGTAGCTGACGCCGTACTTCATGGCGTGCTTGCCGGTGGTGTAGGAGATGTCCACCTTGGGTTCGTAGTCGCGGGCCGCGTTGTGCCACGGCGCCGAGCCGGTGTCTTCCGCAGTTCCGTACGGGCCCATGTAGCCCATGCCGGGCCACACCTTCCGGGTGATGGTGAACGCGGAGGCCACGGGCGTCTGGCTCCAGCCCGAGGGCAGGAACGTGTTGGAACTGGGAATGATGTTGAGCACGTTGCCGTCGTAGTTGACGCTGGCCTCAAGCAGCAGGTTCGGATTAATGGTGCCGCTAATCTTGATGGCCGCGGACTGCGACGGGTTGGAGAGAGTGCTGCGGAGGGTGTTATAGCTGGCCCACAGCCAGCCCAGTTCCGGAGCGGCGTAGCCCTGTGTCACCTGGTCATCCATGTAGTGGCCCAGGATCGCCCACTTGTCGTTGAACTTGTGGTCGATACGAAGGACCGTGTCCAACACGCTGATCGGATTGGTTACCGAAGCAACGTTCTGGTCGGTGGCCGCGTTGGTGACTGGCGGCAGGATGCCCGAGGTCAGGTAAAGCAGGCCGTCGTTGTCAAACAGCGATGCCGGAATGGTGTTGTTCGGCCAGGGCTGGTTGGGCTGATAGGCCGGACCCAGCGGCGCAATCTTCGACTGCCAGTACTGGCTGCTGGTGGAGATGTTCGGCACCACCAACTGGTTATTGGTGAACTTCGGGGACACGTAGGTCAGGTTCGTTCCGGCCTTGGGAATGTCCGCCGGATCGAGGGTGTGCTGGACGTTGGTGCCCGCAGGAGACAGAATCTTGCGCCACTCCTGGTTATAGAAGAAGAAGGTCTTCTGCTTGCTGGTGTTGTACACGTGCGGGATATAGAGCGGCCCGCCGATGTTGTAGCCGAAGATGTTGTAGTGCATGCCCGGACGCTGAGCCCATTTCGTCGGGTCCGCGTTCAACTTGTTGAAGAAGTAGTTGGCGTTGTAGTTCGCGGTGCGGTTGAACTCCCAGGCCTCGCCATGGAACTTCTGGGTGCCGCTCTTGAGCGAAAGGCTCATGGTGGCGCCGGAAGAGATGCCATAGTCCGGAGGATAGTTCGAAGACAGCACGTTGAACTCGGCGATGGCGTCCTGCGAAGGCATGATGTCCATGCCGCCGCCGGCGCCGCGGTCGTCGGCTTCGCCGCCGTCAATCAGCCAGATGTTGTGGCTCTGGCGCAGGCCGTTGATGCTGAGGGTGAAGCTGGATGCAATCGAGGTGGGGGTGTTGGAGTCGGGCAGGTTCGAGCTGACGCCCAGGCCCAACGCCGCCAGCGCGGCAAAGTTGCGGTTTTCCGTGGCGATCTCGCTGATCTGTTCCGAGCTGATCAGCGTGCTCACCACGTTCGAGTCCGTCTGCACGGTCAGCGCATCGGCCTCAACGGTGACGGTCTGGCTTTCGGCGCCCACCGTAAGCTTCACGTCCTGGCGAAACGTGGCCGATACGTTCACCACGATCCCGTTCTGCTGGAACGACTGGAAGCCCTTGGCGGTGACCTTTAAGTTGTAGTTTGCGGGGTTCAGGCCGTTGAAATCGTACAAGCCGGTCGGCCCGCTTTCTGTTGCCTTGGTGAATCCGGTGGCCGGATCGGTCAGAACGACCTTGGCTCCGGGTACGACTGCTCCTGTCTGGTCTGTGACGATGCCCGTCAGTTCCGAGTTAGCCTGGGCATGCAATCCCACACACGCCAGGACAAGGAACAACGACAACAAGTACCGTGCGTATTTCATTTGGCCATCCTTTGAAAATCGTGGTTGTCATTACGGATCGGTAGAACGCTATGAGAGTCACGTTTCCACTTTTTCTGTCGGCTCGAGTATCGAGCGCACTCACCCGCATCAGCCATACCAACCGGACCTCCATTCGGCGTGCTTCGGGCGGTCCTATGCCTCTTCCGCGCAACTGATCCGATGAGTCGCTCAATGGTGCGCAGCGGCAAGCAGCTCCTCTTGTCCGCCGGTAACTTTGTTATCGGCTCCCGCAATATGTGTTCGCAATAACCAGTTGAGCCCGGATTCTCATGACCGATTTGGACGGCTCAGGATTGAGTCGCGAAGGATGGTTCGGTGTACTTTCACGGACATTCGTTATGGCCGTCGGTGGACCTTCCGAAATGATGGGTTCGACGAATCTCAGATCGCGGCGAATCGTAGCCTGGATAGCTCACCAAAGATGGGATAGCGATGATGTTTTGAAAGCACTCGAGGATCAACACTCGCAGACGCGGTATTCGACTCATGGCTGCAGCAGGCCGGAGCCAAGCTTCAAGGATCAAGCGGTGAACGGGTCCGACTTTGCCGCTCGCATCACGGACAGCACGATGATGTCATCTTCTTGACCCCAGTTTTGGGCCGCTTGAGCGATAACGGCGGCCGGCTGATGGACCAGTTCGGCCATGCGATCAAAGCCCAGCAACTCGCCCTTTTGCGTCGCGGGCCTCAAGTATGCCATCGGAGACGAAAGTGAACCGGTCACCGGAAGCCAATTCAGAGCGCACCTCTTCATTGGCCGCTTCGGCGAGGAGTCCCAGAGGATAGCCGTTCGCCGCGGGAAGTAGTTCCCCGTCGCGATATGGCAGCAAATGGCCAGTCGCCATGGTCATGGATTCTTCTGCAACGAGCGTTGCCGAGCAGGTGCCAAAGCTGGCGATCTGGCCGGGCGATGCCGGCGATGGATGTTGGGAGAAATTGAAACTGATTGTCGGTCCATTGGCCGACGTGTCAATTCAGCACATCGGCTACGATGGGTCCTGAGTTGCCCGGCTCTTGGTTCGATAGCCTTGTTGAACTGGCACTGCGAATTTGAACCTCAGACCCAAGCTGGCCGGTCCGGCTTCTCCGCCAATTCCTTGACCCATTCAATCCCGTGGCGTACTACCAGGCCGAAATCCCGGGGCAACTCCCGGACAGAATTCGACTGTTTTCTGCAGATTATGGGCAATTGAGACGACTATTCCGTAGCCCTGGCCATCACTTTCCAAGCGATTTAGCGGAAGCCAAAGGCCGGCAATTCCAGGCCGGCCGGATGCCAAGCACATGATAATCTCGATTCCACCCGAGTTTGGGCGGCTCAAAGCGTGCTCTGCCGGGCGATACTTAGTCATTCTCGGATTTAGACGGAAGAAAGAATGCGAATTCGAAAAAGGTATCCGCTATACCTCATCATGTTTCTCTGGCCGTTGATATCGATGGGCCAGACCCAGAACTCGGCTCGATACCAGCTTTACGGCGGGTTCGGCTACTTCTCGAACTCGTTCAATGGCGTGCCCGGCAAGCAGGCGTCGCAGCTGGGATGGGATTCGGCGATCGCGGCCCGGATCTGGCGCAATGTCCGGTTCAAATTCGATGTATCGGGAGAATCGGGACAGAACGACGGCGCGTCCCAGAAGGCGATGTTCTTCCTGGCCGGGTTTGAAGACGGCCTCACAGTAGGGCGCGAGCGGTTCTTCGCCCATGCGCTGTTTGGCGACGTGGGCATTACCCGCTATTGGGGTCCGAAGGCATTGCCCGGAGGGACGGCGTCGTTCGCGTATCTGCTGGGCGGAGGAGTGGATACCCCCATCAGCCGCCACTTCGCCATTCGCGTGGAAGGCGATCTGCAGCACACCAACCTTTATCTGGTGAAGAGCGCCGCCCGTGGTGTTCCATACCGCAGTCCTGGACTGCCCCGCTACATGGGCCGGTTTTCCACGGGACTGGTTTGGACGCCACGGCTGGGGAAGGCTACCGGCGCGGTCAGCGGGGTGGATATTGGGAAGAAAGAATCCCCGGAGAGCGACCTTGTTTTTGAAGGTCGAAGTTCCTTCGGCCACTATCACATCCTGGCCGGCACCTGGTGGAGCTACCTGCACGCGGGTGGCGTGGAGTATGACCGGAACATCTGGGGCCGATTGGCGAAGGCGCGAT
>Ga0307374_10004519_pt1 | contig 23120 bp, 22 predicted proteins | sample OX3MG_FD_202532 | JGI IMG/M metagenome (GOLD analysis project Ga0307374, IMG submission 202532) | Soil microbial communities from Risofladan, Vaasa, Finland - OX-3 | ecosystem: Environmental > Terrestrial > Soil > Coastal area > Acid sulfate soil | place: Finland: Risofladan, Vaasa | collected... | reverse complement strand
TGATCCTGAATAACTATCGCGCTATGCAACGCGTCGGTGAGTTCCGCCACGAATGGCAAATACGGACGCAGCGGGCGATCGCTGACCTGCAACAGTATCTCGCGGCCAAGGCAGCCGAGACGAAGCTCCTTCAGGAGTCCCTCCTGGCCCTGTCCCGGCAGTTCAACCATCGCCAGCTCGCTCTGCTACAGCATGCGATCAAGAATCCGCACGCGCGGTTCACGGTGATATCTCACGCTGGGAGCCATGACGTCGTTATCCAGACGGCCCGGAATGACCTGCAGGGCCTCGAGCAGCAAGGGCTACTGACCAGAACCACGCATAAGCGCGGCTATGCCTGGACTCCTTCGGCGCACCTCGCTGACCTACTGGAGCCAGTCCCCGGGTCTCAGTCGGCCGGCACTGGCAGGACCAACGGGCGCGGTGACAGGCCACAGCCGGCTATGACCCGGTCGTGAGCGTCTCGTATCGTGAAGGCATGAACCGGCTTGGAGAGCTTGAGCGCGCCATCATGGAGATTCTCTGGGTATCGCCCGATCCGATGACGGTCAGGCAGGTCGGCGACTGCCTCACCGACAGGGATCTGGCGCACACCACGGTCATGACCGTGCTCGACCGGCTCGCCAAGAAGGGGTTCGTCCGCCGTCAGCGGGCTGGCCGCGCCTGGCGTTACCGGCCGGCTGAGACCAGGGAGGCCTACGTCGCCGAGCTGATGCTGACGGCACTCGACCAGACCGGTGACCGGCAGGCAGCGCTGACCAGGTTCGCCAGGAGCGTCTCAGGCGCCGAGGCTGAAGCGCTCCGCGTGGCGCTGGAGGCCCTCAGCGGGGGCGGCGGGGACTGATCAGCCGTGTCAGCCGCCGTCTACCTGCTCGGTGCCGTCGCGATCGGCTGCGTTCCGGCCGCGCACCTGCTCGCCAGCGCTAGCTGGCCGCGCAGGTCGCCTGCCGTGGCTATCGCTCTCTGGCAGGCCATCGGCCTTGGCTGGGGCGTGGCGACGGTCGGCGCCCTGGCCGGTGTCGGAGCGGCCGGCCTTGACGGCCGGGCCGGGATCGGGCTGTCCAGCGTGGCCGGCGCGGCGGCGCGCGCAGCGAGGCTGCTGCTCGGCACCGACAGCGCCGCCGCCCGGCGCTGGGACGTGCTCACCGGCCTGCGCGTCCTGTCGCTCACTACCGGGATCTTGCTGCTGACGCTGCTCTGCTGGATCCTGCTCGCCGCGGTTGCCGCCGTGCTGCGGGCCAGGCACCGGCAGCGGGCGCTGCTCGGGCTGCTCGCCCACGACGATCCCAAGGTCCCGGGCGCCCTCGTGGTGGATCATCCGGCCGCCGCCGCGTACTGCGTGCCGGGCCTGCGCTCGGCGATCGTGATCAGCGCCGGTGCGCTTGACCTGCTTGACCAGGCAGAACTGGCCGCGGTTCTGGCCCACGAGCGGGCCCATCTGCGCGCCAGGCACGACCTCGTGCTGCTGCCCTTCACCGCGCTGCTGCGGGCATTCCGCTGGTGTGCCGTCGCCCAGGAGGCGAACAGGGAGGTCGCGCTGCTCGTCGAGATGATGGCCGACGACCGGGCGCGCAGGCTGCTGCCCGCCAGGGAACTCGCGACCGCGCTGCTCAGGGTCGGTGCCTCGGGCGGCGGCGCCGCCCCGACCGGCGCGCTCGCCATAGCCGGGGGCCCGGCGACCGCGGCCTCAGTCAGCACCGGCTCGAAGGCCAGGCTGGACGGCGAGCTCGCAGCCAGAGTTACCCGCCTGCTCAGGCCACCGCCGGGGCTCCCCGTTATCGCCGTCATGCTGCTTGGCACGATCGCGGCACTGCTCGTGGTCGCGCCAGCCGTCGCCCTGCTGCTGCCGTTGTGAGCCTCGGGCGGCGAGCCGCCTAGTCCGCGATGCGGATCCGGAGGCGGCGGAAGCCCTTGCCCTTGTTCTCGATCTTGACGACCTCGATCCGGCCGATCTGCGCGGTCGACGCGACGTGCGTGCCGCCGTCGGCCTGCTGGTCGAGGCCGACGATGTCGACGATCCTGACCTCCTTGACTTCGGGGGGTACCAGGTTCGTCGCGGTGCGGATGATGTCAGGGATAGCGAAGGCGTCGTCGCGGGGCAGCACGCGCACGTCGATCCGCCGGCCGGCCTCGATCTCGGCGTTGCAGGCGGCCTGCACGGCGTCCCTGAAGCCGTCGGGCAGCTGGGGAAGGTCGAAGTCCATGCGGGCCGAGAACGGCTCCATGTTGCCGCCGGTCACCAGCGAGCCGTAGTCGCGGTAGACAACCCCGCACAAGACGTGCAGGCCCGAGTGCGTGCGCATCAGGGCTGTACGCCGGTCGTCCTCGATCGCGCCGCGAACCGCAGTCCCCGGCGGCGGCACCGGATCCCCGTCCGCCGCGAGCAGGTACAGGTCGTCGCCCTTGCGCGCGCCGGCGATGCGGGTCTGGACGCCGCCCCAGAGCAGAACCCCGTGGTCCGGCGGCTGACCGCCGCCGCCCGGGTAGAAGGCCGACCGGTCAAGGACGATTCCGTCCTCGCCGGACGCCAGCACAGTCGCGTCCCACTCGCGCAGGCTCTGATCGTCGAGCTCGAGCCGGTGCGTTCGCCAGCTGGTCTCGGTCATCGCGCATCACTCATAGCTCCGCAGCATAGTGCGGGCCGGATGCGGGCGGGCCGACCTGCCTGGCGGACCCGGCTGGCAGGTCCTGGCGGGCGGACCGGGCTGCCGGACCTGGCGGGCGGACTCGGCGGGCGGACCCGGCGGGCGGCAGGCGCTGGCTACCAGGGGCCGTACGGGCCCTGGTGGGACGAGCCGCCCTTGCCGATCTCGCGCACCTTCGGGCGCACGTCCGTCATGTAGATCGCCGCCGCGATGAAGGCGACGATCGGGAGGATGCTGATCAGCGAGACATCGTAGGCTGCGCTGAACAATCCGACTGCCAGGCTTACTCCGGTGATGATGAGCCAGAGCGACTTGGTCCGTTTGCCTGCGGCCGGGAAGGCGCCCGTCGGGCGCCGCAGCGCGTCGATGAAGGCCCATGCCTCGACCACCAGGGCAGCGACGAGCAGGATCCAGTTCAGCCACTGGAGCGGCCCGAGTGCGTTGAAGCCGAGTGCGTTCGAAGTGTGCACGGTGCCAATCTACCCGGTCGCCGCGGCCGGCGGATCCGTCCACGGCTCGGCCTCGGCCGCCGCGACCGCCTCCACCACCGGGTCATGGTCGGACTCGGCGACCGCCTCGGCGACCGGGTCGCCGGTTTCGACCGCCCCCTCGGCGGCCGCGCGCGCCTCGGCTTCGGCCCTGACCTCCTTGCGGAACGACTCGTAGATGTCGATCAGCATCCGCTTCTGCCGGTCGGTGATCTCCGTGTCCGCCATGATCGCCTTGGTGAGGGTGGTTTCGCCGTCTTTGTCCACGTCGAGGATCCCCGCCTGAACGTAGAGCGCCTCCGCCGAGATCCGCAGGCCCTTCGCGATCTGCTGAAGAATGTCGGCGCTCGGGCGGCGAAGCCCGCGTTCCACCTGGCTCAGATACGGGTTGGAGACGCCCGCCGCCTGGGCCAGCTGGCGAATCGAGACCTTGGCCTGCTCCCGTTGCTCACGGATGTAGGAACCGATGGAGCTGACATTGACCGGGCTCATGCTGCCAGTCTCGCCAGGCGCGCGTGCAATAGCAAATAGCCCTGCAGGCGCGTCTGACCACGCTGTTACGCCAGGACAAGTGGGGGCAAGTCGGATAGCGGCGGAAGCACCGCCCGGATCTCGCCGACCGGCACGCCGCCGCCCGTCACCGGCGTCGTCGCGAGGAGGGAGAGGGCAGCGAGGCCGGAATCCGGGTCCGGAGCCGGGCCAGCAGCAGGGCCAGCAGCAGGGCCAGCAGCCGAGCCAGCAGCCGAGCCTCGAGCCGGGCCCGCGATCAGATCGCGCAGCAGCGTGGCCATCAGCGGCGCAACCGGCCGCTGCGCGCCGTCGTCGAACTTGACCGCGGCCGCTCTCCCGTCCGCCAGCGCGAACGCGCAGACGCCCTCGGCGCCCGACTTCATCAGCAGCCCGGGTACCGCGCCTGCCATCGCGGCCTCTGGCCTGGTGGTGCCCGAGGTCCAGGTCGGGTTGGCCCGCATCGCGTCGGCGACCCGCCGCTCGGCCGAACCCGGCTCCGCCAGCACCAGTGCCCGGAAGGCCCGTGCCAGCCCGGCCACCGAGATCGCCAGCAGCGGCGCGCCGCAGCCGTCGACGCCGATCGCGCTCACCGGCTCTCCGGCCAGCCGCTGGACTTCCTGCCTGATCTGGACCTGCAGCGGGTGATCGGGGTCGCGGTAGCTCGCGGTCGGCCAGCCGGCGGCGACGCAGGACGCCAGCATCGCGGCGTGCTTGCCCGAGCAGTTCATGTGCACCCGGTCGGCGACGCCGCCCGCCCGCAGCCACGCCTTCTCCGCCGCGTCGTCGAGCGGCAGGTCGGGCGGGCCTGCAGGTCGGATTCGGTCAGCCCGGCCCGGGCGAGGATCTCGCGCACCCCGGCGACGTGGAACTCCTCGCCCGAGTGACTCGCGGCCGCCAGCGCGAGCAGGCTGCCGTCGAGTTCGAGCCCGCAGCGCAGCATCGCTGCCGCCTGCATCGGCTTGTTCGACGACCTCGGGAACATCGGGCGGTCGATCGCGCCGACGGCGAGCAGGACCGATCCGTCCGGGGCGAGGACCACCAGCGAGCCGCGATGCAGCGACTCGACGATCCCGGACCTGACCACCTCGGCGAGCACCGGATTGGACGGCCCCGGGCCAGCCAGCGGCGAACTGGCCGGAGCGTCAGTGCCGATCGGGAACTCCGAGCATCGCCCTGGCCTGATCCGGGGTCATCGCCGGCCGCTGAGCCAGGCCGGCCAGCGTCGCAGCCCGCTCGACAAGCTCAGCGTTGCCCTGCACCGGCCTGCCGCGGGAGAACGTGATCGTGTCCTCCATCCCGACCCGCAGCTGCCCGCCAGCCGCCAGCGCGGCGAACATCACCGGCAGCGAGGTCCGGCCCACCCCGGTCGCCGACCAGGTCGCTCCGGCCGGCAGTGCCGCCACGGCCTGGACCAGCGTCGCCGCGTCTCCCGGCATCCCGCCGGGAACTCCCATCACCAGATCGCAGTGCACGTGCCCGCCGAACGGCGGGCCGAACCTGTCGAGCAGCCGGTGCAGCGCCGCCACGTGGCCCAGGTCGAACAGCTCGAACTCGGGCACCACGCCACGTTCCTGCGCCCTGACGTAGAGCTCGCACATGAACGGCCACGGGTTCATGAAGACCTCGTCGCCGAAATTCACCGTCCCGCAGGTCAGCGAGCAGCCGTCCGGGGCCGCGTCGAGTACCGCGAGCCGGCGTTCGAACGGGTCCGTGACCGCGCCGCCGGTCGACAGCTGCACGATCAGGTCGGTGGACTCGCGCAGGGCGTGCACGGTGTCCTTCAGCCGGGACAGATCCAGCGTCGGCTGGGCGTTCCCGTCCCTGATGTGCACGTGGATTATCGCCGCGCCCGCCTCGCGGCACTCCTTGGCGGTGGTGACGAGCTCCTCCAGCGTCACCGGCAGCGGCGGCACCGCCGATTTCTCGAGCTCCGCCCCGGTCGGAGCGACGGTGATCATCGTGGCCGGCCCCGCCGTGGCGGCGGGCCGGCTGCTGCTTTCAGCGGTCATCGGCGGAGCAGGCCTTTCCGGTTACACCTGACCTGGGGAAACGTCCCCGGGAGGGCGAACATGAACGGAAGAAACAGTAGCGGACGATCTGCCTACCGTGCCGCACAGGAGCCGCATGCGCCAGCTGATGACCATCAGCTGGCATCTCAGCCGATCGCCTCGCGGACGATTTCCAGCGGGTGCCTGGCTACCCGGCCTGTTCCATGTCTGATCTGCTGACGGCAAGAGACGCCTGTCGCCGCGATGACCGTCTCTGTCGGCTGGGCGCGAACCACCGGGAACAGCCGCTGGCTGCCGATCCGCATGGATAGCTCATAGTGCTCGGCCTCGAATCCGAACGACCCGGCCATCCCGCAGCACCCGGCGTCGATCTCGACCACCTCGGCGCCAGGGATGGCGCGCAGCAGCGCCATCGTCGCCGCGGTTCCTGTGATGGCCTTCTGGTGGCAGTGTCCGTGGAACACGATCCGCTTGCCGGCGAGCGGGTTGTCGGCCGGGATCGTCAGCCTGCCGTCGCTGACCGCCGTCAGCAGCAACTCCTCCGATGGCCGGACAGCCGCCGACAGGGCCGCGGCCTGGTGATCGCCCGGCAGGATCGACAGGTATTCGTCGGCCAGGGTCAGCAAGCATGACGGCTCGACGCCGGTCACCGGCAAGCCAGCCGCGACTGGCCGGGCGAGCTGACCGGTCAGATCCGCAGCCATCCGCCGAGCCTGGTCAAGCAGTCCCTTCGAGAAGCTGGCCCGGCCGCAGCATCCCGCGTCGGTCAGCCGTACCCGCCACCCAGCTAGCTCCAGAAGCTCGATCGCGGCCCGCGGCACGGCCGGCTCGGTGTAGCTGGTGAACGAGTCGGCCAGGAAGATCACCTCGGCCCGGGGCAGCTGCCCAGTGCCCGGCTCCTGGGCACCGGCCGACGCAGAGCTGGCCGCAGCCGACTCTGGCCGGCCGGAGAACCAGCGGAAGACGTTCTGCCGCTCGAACAGCGGCAACGGCCGACCAGCCGCGACGCCCAGCCAGCGCTGCCCAGCCCGTCGGACGGGTCCGAGCCCGGCGATGGCGTTCGCGACCGGAGCGGCAGCGGACCCGAGCCGGTTCAGCGCCCGGATAGCGCCGAGCGCCCTGGCCCGCAGGGGTACGCCGTGCCGGTCGTAGTAGGCGGCGAGCGTCTCCGACTTCAGCGCCGCGATGTCGACGCCCAGCGGGCATTCGCTCTTGCACGCCTTGCATTCCAGGCACAGGTCGAGGATCCCGTGCAGCCGCTCGTCCCCGAGCGCGGCCCGCGGATCGGGCTCTGCCAGCGCCTTGGCCAGGGCATTCGCGCGACCGCGGGTCGAGTGCTCCTCCTCCATCGTGGCCATATAGGACGGGCACATCACGCCGGCCGCGCTCTTGCGGCACTGTCCGATGTTCATGCAGCGGTCGGCCGCGCCGAACATCCCGCCTTCGGTGCCGAAGGTGAGCCTGGTGGTCAGCGGGATGACGGCCGGCCTCGCGACGTCGCGCAGGTGGTCGGTCATCGGGCCGGCGTCGACGATCTTCCCAGGGTTCATCCGGCCCGCCCGGTCGAACAGCCGCTTGACCTCCCGCATCGCCTGGTACAGCTCAGGGCCGAACATCCGCTCGTTGAACTCGCTGCGCGCTAGCCCGTCGCCGTGCTCGCTGGAGTTGACCCCGCCGAATTCCAGCACGAGGTCTCTCACTTGCTCCGCGACGGCACGCATCGCCCCTGCCTGGCCCGGCCTGGCCAGGTCGACGAACGGCCGGATGTGGAGGCAGCCCACGGAGGCGTGGCCGTAGAAGCCGGCCGTCAGGTCATGCTCGTCGAGGATCAGCTTGAACCGCTCGGTATACGACGCGAGCCTGGCCGGCTCGACGGCGGTGTCCTCGACGAACGCGAGCGGCCTGCGCGAGCCGTTGCTCGCGGCCATCAGCAGGCCCAGGCCTGCCTGCCGCACTTTCAGCAGAGCGCCCTGCTCACTCTGGGCGACAACGCGCAGCGTGAAATAGCCGTGCCCGCCACGCTGCCAGGCGCGGTCCAGCCGGTCTAGGCCACCGACCGCCTCGGCGAGCGTGTCCCCGAAGAAAGTGACGAACAGCAGCGCATCCGGGTCACCGCGCAGGATCGATCCGAGAGCCCTGTATTCGATCTTGCTTCGCGAAAGATCCAGAATGGTCCGGTCCAAGAGCTCGACGGCGGCCGGCCCGCACTCAAGTGCCGGCTCGGTCGCCTCGATCGCCGCCGGCACGGAGGCGAAGTGCCCGACCGCGATCACACGGTGCGCGGGAGCCGGGACCAGCCCGACAGTGGCCTCGGTGACGGTCAGCAGGGTTCCCTCTGAACCGGTCACGAACCTGGCCAGGTCCATATCGCCAGTCTCGGCCAGCCCTCGTGCGAGCCGGTCAAGCCGGTATCCGCCTGATTGCCGCCAGAACTGCGGATAGCCGGTCGCGATGGCCTGGGAATGGCGCCTGGCCAGTTCAGGCAATCCCCGGTAGATCGTCCCCTCGAGCGTCGCCGCCGTAGCCTTGCCCGCCTGGCGCGCGGCCGTGACCGGCCCGAAGACTGCCCTGCTCGCGTCGGACAGCACCACGTCAAGCTCGCATACGTGGTCGATGGTCATCCCGAAGCGCACCGAGTGACTTCCAGCCGAGTTATTTCCGATCATGCCGCCGATAGTGGCCCGGTTAGCCGTCGACGTATCAGGGCCGAATATCAGGCCGTGCGCGGCCGCTGCCCGGTTGAGCTGGTCCTGCACCACGCCAGGCTGCACCCTGGCGGTCATGCCTTCGGCATCGATCCGCACGATCCGGTTCATGTGCCGGGAGAAGTCCAGCACGATCGCGGCGCCGACGGTCTGCCCGGCGAGGCTGGTACCCGCCCCGCGGGGCAGGACCGGCACACCGAACTCACCAGCGACCGCGACTGCCGCGGCAACGTCATCGGCGTCACGCGGGAGGACCACGCCGAGCGGCTCGATCGAGTACATGCTCGCATCCCGCGAGTAGAGGTGCCGCGAGTAGTCGTCGAACCTGACTTCGCCGGCGACCGCGGACACGAGCGCCGCGGCGAGTTCGCGAGCGCCAGTGCTGGCAGCCGGCTGGTTCCGGGCGGGCTGCGAGCCTGCCGCCGGAGCGCCCATACCGCACCTCCTCGCCTCGCGATCGCCCGTCGAGCCGACGGCCACTGACCATTCCGCTGATATCATCGCATTTGAAGCAGAACAAATTCATTGTCGCGTCATGATGTGACCATGGAGCATCTCAGCGGCAGGCACTGCCTCCAGATGCCCGGACCGACCAATGTCCCCGACCGCGTTCTGCGGGCGATGGCGGCTCCGACGATCGATCACCGGGCCCCGAGTTCGCCGAGCTTGCCAGGCATGTGCTGGCCGGACTCGGCCGACTCGCCGGCACCAGCCCGCCGGTAGCGCTCTACCCTTCATCGGGTACGGGCGCCTGGGAAGCGGCGCTCCGGCTCGGGCTGAAGGTCGAAATAGTCGACGGCGACTGGCGGCGTGGCGTCCGTCCCGACCAGGTCGCTGACGTACTAGCGGCTGATCCGGCGCGGGCAGGCTCGCTGGCCGTGCTTTCCGCATCGGGCACCTAGGCGACCTGAATGACCTGATGCTGGCGGGCGCCCTGGGCGGGGTGGAGATGGGGCTGGCAATCGCCGGAGTGCCCGTTGCGGGCAGCGGCGTTGGGGCGGCACTTGATTACCTCGGCGCGCAGGCATGACGGACTGACCGCGTACATCAGCAGTCAGACGTCATCGCCGGGTGGTGCGAGGATGCCGCGCACGAGGCCCCGCCTGGCCAGGTCGGCCGGAGTGAGCCTGAGCAAGCCGGCGACCTGAGCGATGTCGGCTTCCTCACGTTTCAGGATCGACACCGCGAATTCTGGGGAGGTGACCGACAGATAGGCGTCTCGTGATATCCACAGATCGGCCGGCGAGGCGATAGCCAGCGCGCCGCCTGACACGCCCTCGCCGATAACCACGGTTGTCACGGGCACCCGGCTGGTCGCCATGGCTACGAGCGACTCGGCTATGGCGGTCCCGATCCCGGCCCGCTCGTCATCAGGCGCGGCGGCCGCGCCGGGCGTGTCCACCAGGGTCAGCACCGGGCGACCGAAACGCTCCGCCAGCCCCATTAGCCGGATGGCCGTGCGGTATCCGGCCGCGGTCGTAACCTGCCCCGATTGAGCGATGTAACCGATCGTCTGTCCGTTCCTCGAACCGAAACCGCAGCGAAGGCCCCTATCGACTCCGCCGCACCTGTCGCCGCGGATCTCGAAGCACCGGTCGAAGTACCAGGCCAGCCAGCGATCAGCCCTCGCCCGGCCAGCCCGCCTGGTCGCGGTCACCTGTGACCAGCCGTCCCGCGATCGGCCGTCCCGCGATCCAGCCGCGCTGCCTGACCGCCAGGCTGGGCTCGCTGGCCGCACTTCCGCCGCCCGGGCCGCCGGGCCCGGCAGGGCGGGGTCCAGACGTTCCCCGCTGCCGCGAGAACCAGGCGCGAGGAGGCTGATGAACGCAGCCAGCCGACCGGCTACCTGGTCGGCTGGCGCCAGCACGTCCAGGTAGCCGTGCTGCCACTTGGCTGCCGCGTGATACTCAGGCGAGTCGTCTGCCGCGTCGGCGGGCCGGGTGCGCGAGCCAGAGAAGCTGATCCGCGCCCGATCAACTCCGATCACAACGTCCGCGGCCGCGACCAGAGACGCCCACACGCCGCCCGTGGTCGGGTCACCGGCGACGGCGGCGAACGGGATTCCTGCCTGCCTGGCGGCTGCGACTGCCGCCGCGACCCCCTGCATCTGCAGGAGCGCGCTCGCCCCCTCCTGCAGCCGGGCGCCACCGGAAGCAGCGATGCACACCACGGGTAGCCGCTCGCCGATCGCCGTCGTGAAGGCGCGCGAGATTCTCGCGCCTTCGGCCGTGCCCATGGACCCGCCAAGGAACGCGAACTCGAATCCGATCAGCACGCACCGCTCGCCGCCGATCGTCGCGAAGCCTGTCGTGACGGCATGCCGTGCCCCTGTCGCCCGCCGGGCCCGGCTGAGCTCGACGGCATAGCCGGGCCAGGCGCTCGGGTTCCCTGGCTCGAACTCCGCGCCGAAGGGCGTCAGGCTGCCCGGATCGGCGATCGCGGCGTACAGCGGGATGGCCGCCTCTTTCACCGGCGGCCGTACAGAGCAGTCTCAGCCGAACCCCGAGGGCGTCCGGCCGCCTCAGGCGAGGCCATGGTGATACCACCTGTGTCCTTCCGTGCCGCCCGGATGGCCGGGCCGCCGTGCGGCAAGCGCGGGCGGCCCGGCCGGACCGGTGACGGCGATCCGATCTACGGCGTCGCGGCCGCCAGCTGGCTCGCCGACATCACCGTCACCTGAGTCTCGACGCCTGTTGACGCAGTGGCGATGAACGCGCCGTACGCCCCGAACGTGTTGTTGTACTGGTTGTAGTCGAGGCTTCCGCTCGCGCCTTCGTAATTGATCTTCGTGCCTGCCTTGATCAGTTTCAGGCACGTGGAGTAGGTGTAGCAGGCCGTGCCTGGCGGGTTGGTGACCTTCGTCATGTCCTTCGCCACCGTGGTCCCGTCCGTGGTCGTGGCGTAGTCGTCGGCCAGTGCCAGCGAAATGAGAGCGTCGTAGGCATAGTTCGCGTTCGCGAGCGGCCCGGCTGACTTCTGGCTCGGGAACATCGTGTTGAACTCGGTCAGGAAAGCGCTGCTCGCCGCGCCCGACACCGAGGTTCCGAAGATCGAGGTCAGGTGGGCGTGAGCGGTCTGCAGCCCGATCGCCTTCAGGAAGTCGCTGCCGCTCGTGACGTCCGTGCCGACCCACGGGATGTTCTGGCCGCCGAGTTGCTTGATCTGCCGGAACAGCACGGCCGCCGTCGCCGGGTCCTCCTGCGTGAAGATCACCTGCGGGTGCACGGCCAGGACCTGCCTGAGCTGGCTGAGGTAGGAGCTCTGGTCCGGCGTGACGCTGACCGTCTTCAGGATCGTGCCGCCCAGCTTGGTAAACGTCTGGGTGACTGGCTTGAGGAAGGTCTGCGCCGCGGGATCGGTGTAGAACAGCAGCACGGCTCGCTTGTAGCCCTTGTTGTGCGCGTACAGGGCCATGGCGACGCCTAGCTGCGAGTCGGACGGGCTGTCCCTGAAGAAGAGCGGATCCTTCTGGTGGTCCCGCGCGGTATCGCCGCCCTGGAACTCGTCCACGATGTGATTGGCGTCCAGGATCGGCTCAACTCCGTTGATCTCCTGTGTCTCAGGCCCGATGACACCGCTGATGTTCTTGGTGAGCATCTGGTTCGTCGCGGTCACGCCATCGGCCACGTCGCAGCTGGTGTCACCAGTTACCAGCTTGACCTTCCGGCCGAGGACGCCGCCCGCCTTATTGATCTCGGCCTGAGCTACCTGAGAGCCCTGCAGCATCGCCTGGCCGAGGCTGGCGAGCCGGCCGGTGAAGCAGGACAGCACGCCGTAGGTGATCGGGCCTGAGCTGGTCCCGCCGCTCGACCCGCCCGAGGAGGCACAGGCTGCGATCAGCAAAGCTGCTGCGCCCGCGCCGGTGACCTGGCTGATTCTTGACAGTCTCATGAGGGGTTCTCCTTTGTCCGGTGCAATACCGTGTGCCAGCTCCCGCTGGTCAATGGCCCGCAGAACGGGCCGTTCCTTCCGCCCTCGCTAATTCATCCGGCCGATATACAGGTCCACGACCTTCTCGTCGCTGAGCAGGTCTGAAGCGGGACCGTCCATGCGATTCCGGCCGAGCACGAGGATGTAACCCCAGTGCGCGTGCCGGAGGGTCAGGCGCGTGTTCTGCTCGACCACGCAGACGCCGACCCCTGTGGCAGCGACCTTCTCGATCTGCGCCCAGAGCGTGCCCTGCAGCAGCGGGGACAGCCCGGCGCTTGGCTCGTCGAGCAGCATGACCGCGGGATCAAGCATCAGTGACCTGGCCATTGCGAGCATGCTTCGCTGACCACCGCTGAGCAGTCCAGCGCGCCGGCGCAAGGCAGGCCTCAGGTCAGTGAAGAGATCGCAGATCTCGTCGATCCGCTCCGGCACGCCGCTGTGCCGTATGTAGGCACCCATCTCCAGGTTCTCCCTGACGCTGAGGTCGGGAAAGACATTGGAGACCTGGGGGACGTAGCCCAGCTTGCGCCGGACAAGCTTCTCTGGCGGCAGATTGGTCGTGCGCTCGCCGAGCACATACGTCTCGCCTGCCGTGACCTTGATGACGCCGCTGATCGCCTTCAGCAGCGTGGACTTGCCCGCGCCATTCGGCCCGACGATCGCGGTGATCTTCCCCGCGTACACAGACAGCGAGATGTCCTCGATGACCGGCTGGCCGCCGTATCCGGCCGCAACGCCCACCGCCCTGAGCACCTCGCGAGGCTGTCCCTCACTCATGGCTCAGGTCCATGCCGAGGTAGGCGTCGACGACGCGCGGATCATCGCGCAGGCCGGCGAAGGGGCCCTGCGCGATGACCTGGCCCGCATCCATCACGATCACCTCGTCGCAGGTCTTCTCGATGAAGGGCAGGTTGTGCTCGACGACGATCACGGTGTGGCCCTCGTCAGCGAAATGCCGGATGGCATCGCCGATCCGGGCACCGAGCACCGGGTTGACCCCGCCCATCGGCTCATCGAGGAAGACCAGCTTCGGATCGGCCGCGGCGATCCTGGCGAACTCAAGCAGCCTCTTCTGACCACCGCTGAGATTGCCGGCCCGGGTATCCCGCAGCGCGCTCAGCTGATACCGCTCCAGGATCTCCATGGCCCTGATCCGCTCCTTGCCTTCCTCGCGGCGGATCCTCCGGGCGCCGGTCACCGTCCGCCACAACGACTCGTGCGCGAACACGCACTCCGCGACGAGGACGTTCTGCAGCACGGTGAGCTGACGCCATTCCCTCGGGGTCTGGAAGGTGCGGATCAGGCCCAGCCTCGCGATGATGTCCGGGCGCTTGCCGACAAGCTGGTGGCCGGCGAAGGTGATCCGGCCGGAATCGGGCCGCCCGAATCCCGAGACCAGGTCGACGACGGTGCTCTTGCCCGCGCCGTTCGGGCCGATCAGGCCGACGACCTGGCCTTCCCCGACCGAGAATGTGCAGTCCCGGACGGCGGCTACGCCACCGAACGACTTTGACAGGCGCTCGATCTCCAGCAGGTGCCCGCTCACTCGCTCGTCCCGTCTTCCGGCTCAGGCAACCGCGAGGACTCCGCCGTCGTGGTCACGCCGGCGGGAACATGCTCGGCCGCCGGTTCCGCGGCCTGCCGGCTAGGCCGCCAGCCCCTCCGCCGGGCCTGACCATCCCCCGCACGCTCGGGGAAGATGCCCTGAGGCCGGAACCTGAGCATCAGGATGATCAGCAGCCCGATGAGGACCTGCCGCATCGCCGGGGCCGAACTCCGGTCGCGACGCTGGCGATGGCAGGAACCGGGTCAGCTCGACGAACCCGATATAGACCACGAAAACCCCGACGATCACTCCGCGCGGGTTCCCCCGGCCGCCGACCAGGATGGCGGCATAGATGACCAGCAATTCCTGCGGAGCCCAGGCTGACGGGTTGAAGGCGCTGATGTACGCCGAGAACAACCCGCCTGCCAGGCCGGCGAGCGCGGCCCCGAACAGGTACGCCCGGTACTTCGCGAAAAAGATCCCCCGTCCGTAGGCCGCCGCCGCCCGCTCGTCCTCCCGCACCGCGCGCAGCATCCGGCCGAACGGACTCCTCGACAGCCGCTGTACCAGCAGGTACACCAGGAACAGAGCCGCGAACACGATCAGCATGAAGACCTGGCGGTAGCCGTCATAGGTCAGGTTCAGCAGCGCCTGCCCCGGATTGATCAGCCCGAAGAGCCCGTTATAGCCGTTGAACAGCGGTGTGTAGACCTCCACGATCAGGTAGAGCGCGCTGACGGCGCCGAGCGTGGTCACGGCGAAATAGATTTCACGCAGGTTGCGCAGCGCGATCGCCCCGATGATCGCCGCCAGGGCGACGACAACGACATCGGCGATGATCACGGCCAGCGGATAAGGCAGAGCCAGGCCGATGATGTACCTGGTGGGCGGCGTCGGCTTGCCGATGGCAAGCACCATCGTCATGTAGCTGCCGAGCGCGAGGTAGCCATAGAAGGCCAGGTCGAAGTCGCCGCACCAGCCCCAGACGAGATCGAGTCCGAGCGCCAGGATCGCGAAGATTCCCGCTTCGGTGATGACGCTGACCCAGTACATCATGCGCGAACCGCCACGGCTCCCCGGCGGACGAAGACGCCGCTGGGTCGGACGAGCATCAGCACCACGAGCAGGCCGAAGCCATATACGAGCTGGTAAGACGAGCTGGTATAGGCGCCCGTCATCTCGACAGCCAGGCCAACGAGCAGCGCGCCGCCGAGCGTCGCGTAGGGCCGGCCGATTCCGCCCGCGACCGTCGCGGTGATGGTCAGCAGCAGGAATCCGAATCCGAGGCCCGGGCCGAAGGTGCCAATCGTCTCGGCCAGCGCGAACCCGGCGAATCCAGCTACTGCACCCGCAAGCCCCCAGGTCTGCATAATTACCCGGCGCGCAGGAATACCGCTGATCTGAGCCAGCACCCGATCCTGCGAGATCGCCCTGACCGCCTTTCCGAACCGCGTCCGCTGCAGGAGCACGTAAATGAGCCCGGCGATGGCCAGCGCCGATCCGATCACCTCAAGATCGGAGGTGGTCCACAGAAAGGGGCCGACGTGATGCAGATTCCCCTGCCTGAAGCTGTAGGAGACGTTCGCGGCGCCATAGCCAATCATCAGAACGTTCTGCAAGATCAGCGATGCGCCAAGGGTCGCGATGAAGACCGTGATGGCGTTGCGCCCTCGGAATTGCTCGATCAGGCCCGCGTTCAGGGCCAGGCCTGCTAGCCCGCCAGCCGCGGCAGCCAGCAGCGCCGCGCCGAGGATGTTCTTTCCGAAGATCGCCTGCCCGGAGTACGCGGCGTACGCGCCGATGGTGAGCAGCTCGCCGTGAGCGAAGTTGGCGACCCGGCTGACCGCGTACTCGAGGGTGAACGCGACGGCCGACAGCGACAGAATCGCGGCCGTTGCTAGCCCGATGCCGAGATTGACGAGGAAGGTGTTCATTCGGTCCTAGGCGCGGCTCGTCGAGGTAACCTGCGGGCAATGACCAGGTGAACTAGTGGCTAGGCCAGTAGTCCAAAAAGATATTCTCCAGCTATCTTGTATGTCAACGGTCGTTACGTACCGTTCGCCCAGCTCCAGAAATGTCGCACCCGAGGTTCGCGCGCAACCTGGCCGACCATTTCTCTGGCAATTGGGATGGCAGCATACGCTGGTGACGTTAAGCTCGATAGGAGGACGTAGTGCCGCAGCGCGGCCGGCCAAGTACCGCGTCACTCCGCGCACCTGACCGCAGCAGGCTGTACGAGCAGCTTGCCGCGAGGCTGATCGACTATGTCGAGATCACCGGGCTGTCCGTCGGCGACCGGCTGCCCTCCGAACGGGACCTCGCCCAGGCGCTCCAGGTCAGCCGCGCGTCGGTTCGCCAGGCCACAGTCGCGCTGGAGGTCCGGGGGACGCTGGAGGTCCGGCATGGGGATGGCATCTACCTGCGCGCCATGCCGTCCGGTGCCGAGCACGTGGTTGAGCTGCTGAAGCGCCGCCACCGGCTTCCCGAAGTCCTCGATGCCCGGGAGGCGCTCGAGACCCAGCTCGCGGGACTGGCCGCCAGGCGCCGAACGTCAGCCGACATCACGGCGATGAACGCTGCCCTGGATGAGATGGCAGCCGACATAGCGGCCGGCGGCCTGGGCGAGGAGGGTGGTCGCCTCTTCCATGGAGCGGTCACCAGGGCCGCCAGGAGCCCGTTGCTGGCGGAATTCATGACTGTGCTCGCACCCGCGATCGCCGAGTCCCGCCGCAGCTCGCTTGGCGAGCCAGGCAGACCGCCGCGATCGCTGGCGTCACATCGCCGGATAGCCGCGGCGATCGAGTCAGGGGACGCATCCCGGGCCAGGCAGGCCATGCGGCGGCATCTGGGCATGGTGGCGAACGTAGGCCTGCTGCGCTGGTCGGCCGAGCAGCGTTAAGACCGTTCACCGGTCTGAGATCTCCAGGCGCCGGGGGCGACCCGCAGGTCCAGCGGGGCCTGCATGGAAGAATGCCTTCTCGTGCGAGCTGTTGTCCAACGTGCTAGTCAGGCAAGCGTGTCGGTAGCCGGAACGGTGATCGGCGAGCTGACCGCCCCCGGGCTGGTCGTCCTGGTGGGGGTCACTCATGACGATACCCAGCAGATCGCAGCTACCCTGGCCAGCAAGGTCTACCGCCTGAGGATTCTGAACGGCGAGAAATCGTGCGCCGACACCGGGGCGCCGCTGCTGGTGATCAGCCAGTTCACCCTGTACGCCCAGACGGCCAAGGGCCGGCGGCCGACCTGGCAGGCGGCGGCTCCCCGCGAGGTCGCCGAGCCGCTGGTGACTGCCTTCGCTGACGCGCTGTGCTCGCTCGGCGCCAGCGTCCAGACCGGGGTCTTCGGCGCCGACATGGCGGTCGCCCTGGTCAACGACGGCCCCGTCACCCTCATTCTGGAGGCATAGCGCAACCCGGGCCCGTTCATCGAGTGAGCTGGGCCGGCCTAGCCGACCGCGCTCGCGGCACGCAGATGCTCGCGGGCGAACGCCAGGGACTCCTCGAGGTCGGCGTACCGCTCCTGCGGGCTCAGCGCGCGCCTGGTGCTGATCTCGACCACGACCATGCCCGAGTAGTTCATGCCATGCAGCCGCTCGAGCAGCGGGCCGCACGGCTGGCTGCCCCGGCCGGGCACCAGGTGCTCGTCGGGCAGTCCGGTCCTCGTACCGTCGGCGAGGTGCACGTGGGCCAGTCGCTGGCCGAGATCGTCGGCCATCTCCAGGGCGTCCGAACCGGACACCGCCGTGTGCGACAGGTCGAGCGTGACATGCTCGACATCAAGCTCGACCGGGTTCCAGTTCGGCGCGTAGGCGGCCACCTCGGTGCCTCCCGCCCGCAGCGGGTACAGGTTCTCGACCGCGAACTTCACGTCAGTCTCCGCCTGGGTCCTGGCCAGGCCGACCTCGAACTCCCTCGCGTACTCCCGCTGCCACCTGAACGGCGGATGGACCACCACGACCTTGGCGCCCAGCTTGCCAGCCACCTCGGCCGCCTTGACCAGCTTCGCCCACGGCTCCCGGCCCCAGACCCGCTGGGTGATCAGCAGGCAGGGCGCGTGCACGGCCATCACGGGGACGCCGTGGTAGTCAGCCAGGCGGCCAAGTACGTCGGCATCCTGACTCACCGGATCGGCAGTGACCATTACCTCGACGCCGTCGTAGCCAAGCCTGGCGGCCAGCTCGAACGCGTCGGTCGTGCGCTCAGGAAAGACCGACGCGGTCGCCAGGACGACGGGTACCGCGCGGCCGCTCGCCGCAGCGTCGGACATGTCGGCGGCCTGCCCCAAGGCGCCTTCCCCCTTCGCCGGGCACCAGTCTCCTGGCGCTGCTCGCTAACGATCGGACCGCTTGCCAGCTTATGCGGCCTGGTCGGCCGCGCTGTCGGACCCCGCCGATACCGTTCCTGCCATGGCGAAGTCTTCGGCCGGGGCAGTCTTTCAGTGCACGGACTGCGGCTGGCAGAGCATGAAGTGGGCCGGGCGCTGCGGCGAGTGCCAGACCTGGGGCTCTGTCAGCGAAGGAACAGCGCAGGCCAGTGCAGGCCGCTCCGGCCGCGCGCTGCTGCACGGACTGCCGGCGGTCAGGCCTGGCGCGCCGGCCGTCCCCATCTCGAAGATCGACGCCACCGGCGCCGCGGCGAAACCGACCGGCATGGACGAGCTTGACCGCGTACTCGGCGGCGGGCTGGTGCCGGGGACGGTCGCGCTGCTGGCCGGCGAGCCCGGCGTCGGCAAGTCCACGCTGCTGCTTGAGGCGGGCGCGCTGGCCGCCGAACGGTCCGTGGTGCTCTACGTCACCGGCGAGGAGTCCGCGGCTCAGGTGCGGCAGCGCGCCGACCGGATCGGTGCCATTACCGAGAACCTTTTCCTCGCGGCAGAGACCGACCTGGCGGCGTTGCTCGCGCATGTCGAGGCGGTCGAGCCGACGCTGCTGATCGTCGACTCGGTGCAGACCTTCTCGGCGGCCGGGATCGAGGGCGTGCCAGGTGGCGTGACTCAGGTGCGCGAGATCACTTCTGCCCTGGTCAGCCTGGCCAAGCAGCGGACGCTGACGACCGTCCTGGTCGGCCATGTGACCAAGGACGGCTCGATCGCCGGTCCGCGCTCCCTGGAGCACCTGGTCGACGTCGTCCTGCATTTCGAGGGCGACAGCCGCGGCAGGCTGCGGATGATCCGCGCGCTGAAGAACCGGTTCGGCCCGACCGACGAGATCGGCTGCTTCGAGCTTGGTGAGTTCGGACTGATCGGGCTGCCGGATCCGAGCGGGCTGTTCCTGTCCAGGCAGCATCAGCCGGTGCCGGGTACCTGCGTCACCGTCACCCTCGAAGGGCGCAGGCCGCTCGTCGCCGAGGTGCAGACGCTGGTCTGCCCGGTCAGCGGGAGCGAGCCATCCCGCCGGATCACGTCCGGGCTCGACTACGCGCGGGTGGGCATGGCGGTGGCCGTGCTGCAGCGCCGGGCGAGAGTGGACCTCGGCAAGTGCGACATCTACGCGGCCACGGTCGGCGGCGTCCGGCTGACCGAGCCCTCGGTGGATCTCGCCATCGCGCTGGCGCTGGCCGGCGCCAAGGCCGACCTGAGCCTGCCGTCCGACCTGGTGGCCTTCGGCGAGGTCGGCCTGGCCGGCGAGATCCGCAGCGTCGCCGGGATCGGGCGGCGGCTGACCGAGGCAGGCCGGATGGGCTTCCGGCGGGCCATCGTCCCGGTGGGCACCGACGTCATCCCGGCCGACTCGCCGATCGAGGTCACGCAGGTGGCGGACGTATCCGGTGCGATCAACGCCGGATTCGGCCTCGAGCCGCGTCCTCGCGAACGTTAGCTCAGCCGGAGGCCGGGCCGCGGTTAGCTCAGCCGGAAGGTCACCGGAGGGCTGACGATCGAGCCTTCCACCGCGTAAGCGGTGTAGCTGCCAGCCGGCACTGGCCGCGCCGGACCGCTGCACCCCGGCGATGAGGTCCGCCGGTTCCAGTCGACCGCCACGACTGTAGGAACGCCGCGTCTGAGGGCTGTCACCAGGCTGCCCGTCCCGTTGACGCAGTCCGCGGAGCTCCAGATCCTGGCCGGTCCTTCCTTGATCACCACCGCGAGGTGACCAGGGCCGACGTTGAACGAGCAGTCCGTCGGCTGCGTCGACACCACGCTGAGACTGAACGTAGGCTGCTGCCCCGATCCGAAATGAACCTGGGCGGCCGACAGGCTCAGCACGATCGCGTGCCAGGAGCAGAAGGCTGGCTTGAAGCCGGCGAAGCCGCTCGTCGTCGCCGTTGGCTCAGGCGCCGGGCTCGGCCTGGTCACCGTCCCTGGTCCGGATTTGCCATGTGACCCGGCAGAGCCATGCCCGCCCCGGTTGCCCGCGGTACCGCCGCGCACCTGGCCGTCGCCCGCGGCCGGGCTTCCGGCTGGCGGCCCGGAACCAGCGCCTGACATCCGGAGCGTGCCGGTCGATGACCTTCCGGCTGGATGGATCCGCAGTGCCTGGGACAGGCCCCACGAGGCCGCGGCCAGTACCGCCAGGCCGACAGCCAGGATTATGAAGCGCCGCCGCCAGTACGTGGCGGACGGTTCGGCCTGGATGGCTGCAGCCGAGGTGGCAACGATGTCGCTCGCGCCGCGCTCTGGATGGCCGGCCTCTTCGCCGCCGACCGTCCAGTTGCCACCGTCGTCGTGACGGCCGGCGATCAGGCCAATAGCGCCCTGACGCCCCGCCCCCGCGCCCTGACCGCCCACCACTGCGCCCGGCCCGCTCGTGCCCCGGCTGTCTGGGCCGGCGGCCGCCCTCTTCTTCCGGTCCCCCCGACCGCCACCGGCAATCTGGACACCCGGTGCGCCCGGGCTATAACGGAACGTGTTATCCCCCATGGCGTCGAGTATGCAAGAGCGCCGGCCAACCGCGAGGCCGCCCCGCCGAGCCAGAGGCGGCGCATCATCGCAGGCAGGAGGCTTGTGGAGAGCTTGCCCGCATTCCTTGCGTGGTGCCGGCTGGCGACTGTCATGACAGGATCGATCCCGTCATGACCACCAGATTCGAAGCCCCGCTCATCGAGTGGTACGCGGCGAGCGCCAGGGATTTGCCCTGGCGTGAGCCCGGCGCGGGCGCCTGGCCCGTGCTCGTCAGCGAGTTCATGCTGCAGCAGACGCCGGTGGCCCGGGTGCTGCCCGCCTACCAGGCGTGGCTGACCCGCTGGCCTACGGCGACCGCCCTGACGTCGGCAACTCCAGCCGACGCGGTCCGGCAGTGGGGCAGGCTCGGCTATCCGCGCCGGGCGCTCAGGCTGCACGCCTGCGCGCAGGTCATCGCATCGCAGCACGGCGGCGAGGTACCGGCCTCGATCAGCGACCTGCTGGTGCTGCCCGGAGTGGGCGCCTACACCGCGGCCGCGGTCGCAAGCTTCGCGTTCGGCCAGCGCCATCCGGTTCTCGACACCAATGTCCGCCGCGTGCTGGCGAGGCTCGTCACCGGCACCGAGCCTGCCGGCCGTTCTTCCGCCAGCGTCGCCGAGATCGCGCTGGCTGAGTCACTGCTACCGCCCGCCGGCGAGCGCAGGGCGGCAACCTGGTCGGTGGCGGTGATGGAACTCGGGGCGCTGATCTGCACGGCGGCCAGACCAGCCTGCGACCTGTGCCCGGTGGCCACCGCGTGCGCCTGGCGACAGAGCGGCATGCCGCCCGCCGCGAAACCGCGCCCGGCCCAGCGCTACGAGGGCAGCGACCGGCAGTGCAGGGGCGCGTTGCTTGCCGTGCTCCGGAGCGCGCCAGGACCGGTCCCGGCCGCCACGCTCGATCACTGCTGGCCCGAACCCGCGCAGCGCCAGCGCGTGCTGGGCGGGTTGCTCGCCGACGGCCTGGCGCAAGCCTACGGCGACGGCCTGATCGGGCTCCCCGGCGAGCGGTCAGCCGAGTGATCCCATGATCGTGGTGGGTTCACGTGCTATAACGCGGTCAATCCACCACGATCATGGAAAACTGGGGCGAGGACGCTTAGGGGGCTCCAGCGTGATCGCTGGAGCCCCCTAACCCGCAGACCAGCTGCTAGGAGCCTGAGGCCTGCCCGCGCTCGGGTGCCTCGACGCCGGCGCCCGCAGCCTTGGCCAGCTCGACCGGCGGCGCGTCCGGCACGATCTCCGGCTTGGGCACGCCCTTGAAGGTGAACTTGGCTTCCTTGCCGGTGCCCTCGGTGTCGACCATGATGATCTGGCCAGCCTTTACCTCGCCGAACAGGATCTTCTCCGACAGCTGGTCCTCGATCTCCCGCTGAATCGTCCGGCGCAGCGGCCTCGCCCCGAGTACCGGGTCGTAGCCCCGCTCGGATAGCAGTTCCTTGGCCGGCTGCGTGAGCTCGATGCCCATGTCGCGGTCCCTGAGCCGCTCTTCCAGCTTGGCGATCATCAGGTCGACGATCTGGAAGATCTCGTCCCTGGTGAGCTGGTGGAACACGATCATGTCGTCGACGCGGTTCAGGAACTCGGGCCGGAAGTGCTGCTTGAGCTCGTCCTGCACCCGGTTCGTCATCCGCTCGTACGACCCGGTCGACTCGCCCGCCGACCCGAATCCCACGGAGATGCCCTTGGAGATGTCCTTGGTACCCAGGTTCGTGGTCATGATGATGACGGTGTTCTTGAAGTCCACCACCCGGCCCTGAGCATCCGTCAGGCGTCCGTCCTCCAGGATCTGCAGCAGCGAGTTGAAGATGTCCTGGTGAGCCTTCTCGATCTCATCGAACAGGACCACCGAGAACGGCCTGCGGCGGACCTTCTCGGTCAGCTGGCCGCCCTCCTCGTAGCCGACGTAGCCAGGAGGCGAGCCGAACAGCCTGGAGACGGTGTGCTTCTCCATGTACTCGCTCATGTCCAGCTGGATCAGCGAGTCCTCGTCACCGAACAGGAACGCGGCGAGTGTCCGCGACAGCTCGGTCTTGCCGACGCCTGACGGCCCGGCGAAGATAAACGATCCGCCAGGACGCTTGGGGTCCTTCAGGCCGGCCCTGGTGCGGCGGATGGCCTGGGACAGCGCCCTGATCGCGTCGTTCTGGCCGATGACCCGCTTGTGCAGCTCGTCTTCCATCCGCAGCAGGCGCGCCGACTCGGCCTCGGTGAGCTTGAACACCGGGATGCCGGTGGCCGTGGCGAGGACCTCGGCGATGAGCTCCTCGTTGACCTCGGCGACGGCGTCCATGTCGCCGGCCTTCCACTCCTTCTCGCGGGCGTCCTTCTTCTCGATCAGCTGCTTCTCCTTGTCGCGGAGGGCAGCAGCCTTCTCGAAGTCCTGCGAGTCGATGGCCGACTCCTTGTCCC
>Ga0307374_10004515_pt1 | contig 23129 bp, 22 predicted proteins | sample OX3MG_FD_202532 | JGI IMG/M metagenome (GOLD analysis project Ga0307374, IMG submission 202532) | Soil microbial communities from Risofladan, Vaasa, Finland - OX-3 | ecosystem: Environmental > Terrestrial > Soil > Coastal area > Acid sulfate soil | place: Finland: Risofladan, Vaasa | collected... | reverse complement strand
CGGCACTCAACGTCCAGATGACCGCCCAGTATGTTATCTATAATAAATTCAACGGAGGGTCCGATAACTACGATGGCTCGGGACGCAATGCTACCGACAATAACACCCTGTATCTGGCCTTGTGGGTATTGTGGTAAATTCAGGTTGATCGTCGTTAAAGGATTAGATGAGGTAACACTATGTCAACACTTTTCATATCACGTCCGAAGCGGAATATGAGCGCACTGATCTACGCACTGGCTGGCCTGCTAATTCTCGGGTTGTTCACGAAGAATGCCGCAGCGCAGGCACAGAAGGCAGACCGTACTGCCCCGCAAATAGTCCGCACCAGCTGTTATATGTGTCATAGCACGCAGGGAAACACCCCGGATCTCGCATTTATCCCGCGTCTGGCGGCGCAGAACCAAAGCTATATCGAAGACCAGCTCAAGGCATTCCGTGATGGCAGCCGCAGTGGTCCGGCCGCCACGATTTACATGTGGCCTATTGCCCAGGGTTTAAGCGATGCACAGATCCAGCAGGCCGCTGCCTGGTTTGCTTCCCAGTCCGCTCCGACTCCTTTCCCATCAGGTTCATCAGCCGGCGAAGGTCGTGACATCTTCATGCATGGAATACTCAAGGCTGATATCCCCGCCTGCGACAGCTGTCACGGGGCCAAGGCGGAAGGTAACGGTATATTTCCCCGGCTCGCCGGGCAAAATGCCCAATATCTGATTGCGCAGATGCGTTATTTCCGTTCAGGGGTGCGTAACGAGAAGAATTCAGAAATAATGAAACAGATCGTGCTGCACATGACTGACGCTCAAATAAGTGCAGTAGCGGAGTATCTCAGCTCGCTCTGATCGAGTACCGCGCCGCTGGTGGTCTAAGGCAACCCGGCCCACCCCGGTATTAAGTTAGCGTTTATCAAGGTTCACATAAGCCCACACGTCATGGTTTGCCTATGTAGATGGCAATAGTCTCCGTCAGCAATCATCTCGCGGAGACCGGTTTAACCACTGGGCCAAAGTACCCAAGGGATCATTGATGGCTGGCTGTAGGTTTATGAGATTTGTTGGTAGTGGGTTCTTGTGAAATCTTGTGTATATCGGAAACTGTGTCGGTGCGTACCAGAGGTGCACGGTTGCCCCAGCTATTACGAATATAGTTCACCACATCTGCAATTTCCTGATCACTTAATTTCTGGCCGAACGCCGGCATCAAGAGTCCTGTAGGTTTGGATGACGGTATAGTGATGCTGGCACCTGCAAGTACGACATTAATCACCGTACCGGGATTTTCCGCCTGGATTGCCGCGCTGCCTTTGAGCGGTGGAAAATAATGCAGTAGGCCTCTGCCGTCAGCCATATGGCAACTGGCGCAGTTGTGTACATAAAGATCGCGGCCGCTCGCTAGCCTTTGAGCACTGATGTCGGTAGTCTTGGTCTCACTTGTGGTTTGTGTTTGCGGCATATCCTTCAGATAAACTGCGATGGCAGTCAGATCAGAATCATTGAGATATCGTGTCGAGTTCATCACCACACCGGTCATGGGGCCGGCTGACGCGGACTTGTCATTGGAAGCGGTTTTCAGGTATTCGACAATTTCGAGGACTGACCAATCACCGATTCCTTGCCTGAGATTGTCCGACAAGCTGGGCGCGAACCAGTGCTCCCTGGAATCGGCATAGCCTCCGCTCAGTCGTTTGGCGCCATTTTCTACTGCACCCAGCATATTCTTTGGCGAATGGCATTGGCTGCAATGACCAAGCCCTTCGACCAGATAGGCCCCCCGATTATATTGGGCTGATTTCTTTGGGTCGGGTTTAAAACTGCCAGCAGTGAAGTACAACATATTCCATGCAATCATGGAGCCTCGCCAGCTGACCGGCCAGTCAAGCGTATCGGTGATATTTTGTTGTTTGACCGGAGTCAGCGAGTCAAGGTAAGCCATGATGGAATCTACGTCAGCGCGACTTATTTTGGTGTACCACGGATACGGGAAGGCCGGATACAGGTGTTTGCCCTCATTATCCTTGCCGAGGTGCATGGCGTCGTAGAATTCCTGCTCTGACCACTTGCCGATGCCGGTTTCCTTGTCGGGAGTTATGTTCGGAGAATAGACGATACCGAAAGGCGTGCGCACAGGAAACCCTCCGGCAAACGGCTTGCCATCCTTTTTCGTATGACAGGAGATGCAATTGCCGGCGTTTGTCAGATAGTGCCCAGTTTCTACTTCGGACAATGAAGCGTTCTGAGTCGAGCGATTCTGTGTGGTTACTGGTGCCTTGCATGCAACAGTCAACGCAGACAGGCTTATCAGCGCTGCACACCCAAACATAAATTTTGTAACACGCATAGAGATTGTTCCTTCCCTCAGATATGAACCACTACACTTTGGATTATGTGATTCATGTTTCGATTGTGATGTAGCCCAAAGAATGAGTAAACCGAGCTTTGCCGGAAAGCGAATCAAAACAAGCCGCATACGTCATGTGCTGGATTCTTTGAACTGCAGGAGAAGATATAAGTCCCTGCATGCGTTTGTCGAACAGAAAGACATCGATAAAGTATATAAAGATGTGCGTGTTCTGTATGTGCGTCAACGCACAGATTGTGCACCATAAGCGTCAGCAAAAATTCAGGTAGATTGAGAATAATAGGACGTTTGCGACGGATAAAAATTCGCTTTATTGGCAACGAATGCAACTGCGAATAATTAGGGAATTGATATGGCTCATTAATTATGGAACGACTGGTATTTAAGTTAGGGTTGACTTCTATGGTTTTGCATAATATTTCTGCTGTTTTCGGGTTTTGGAAACTGGGAGTATACATACCGGGCACATCTGAAATATGGCCAGGTACCACGCAAACAGGCGCTCGATGCTCTCGACGGGAGATATTCCAAAGGCTGAATAACCCTGGATGTATGCATTCAGATGAAGTCCGATATGTCCAAGATATCGACCTGAATTCGTAACATGTGCTTGATCATCGTAACGGAACATTGCGACGGCGTAAAAAGATACAAGATCTCCAGCAATCTTTGGGGTTCCCAGAATTATCAGCCCGTGGATGAGCTTGGTAGCGGGGTGTGGGTTGCTATGCGCCTTTGAACGCGACATTCTGTATAGGTGCAAGTCCACGCAGCAATGGCTTTAGACGAAAGTAACTAAAGCAGCTATCGAACAAGATCCAAGCGAAGATACATCTTAAGATAATACGATTACCGGTATTCTTCTCGGTTGTAGAAGCGAGATGTGTTTAATCGAATAAAACCATCAATATACTTCAACGTAAGCGCGCTAGCGCACAGAGTACCAACAGAGATGTGCGTATATTTGAGCCTCCAGGATTCTGTCTCATTCGAGCAGCATCCAAAACGCTTTTTAGAGTACAACATCCGAGGTTCATTATGAAAATCAAATCAGTTTTATTCGGTGCGTCGGTTCCGGCAGCCATGCTGCTCACGGCCATCGCCCTCAACGGCTGTACCAGCGTCGCACCCAGGCCTGACGATGCATTGGTACGGGCGAAAACCGCCGTCGATCAGGCAACCACTGCTGGCAGCAGCCAGTATGCCCCAGTTGACCTGAATACTGCCGGGGCCAAGTTGCAGTCTGCCAACGAGGAAGAGGCCAAAGGCAATTACAAGCAGGCCAAGTACCTGGCCGAAGAATCCCAGGTAGATGCCGAACTGGCGCTCGCCAAGACTCAAGACGCTAAAGCCCAGGAAGCGGCCAACCAGGTTCGAAAGGGCAACCAGGCGCTGCAAAACCAGGTAGATCAGACGAATAACCCGCCGCTGATGTAAGCACGGCACCGATATTGTCATATTTAGGAGAATAGCTATGAGACTTCATTCCATTCAGTTAAGCGGCATTGTGGCATCCATCTGTGCCAGTGCCCTCATGGTTGGCTGCGCCACCACCCCGCCAGAAAACACTGAGCTTGATCAGGCACAAGCGGCCTATACATCCGCAAGCAATGATCCCAAGGTGGCACAAGCTGCGCCGAAACAGTTACAGAAAGCCTCAGCAGCCCTGGATCACTCCATGGCACTGGAAAAAGCGGGTGAGCCGCAAGCCGATGTTGACCATTATGCTTATCTCACCATCCAGCAAGTAGCCATCGCCCAGCAACTGGCTGATGCCGATGCTGCCCAGGCCTATATAAAGCAGGCGGACACACAACGAGACCATATGCTGCTGCACGCCTCTCAACAGCAAACCCAGACGGCGCAACTGCGTACTCAGGACGCCAATGCACGCGCTCAGCAATCGCAGATGCAAGCCCAGGACGCCAACGCACAAGCCCAGCAGTCACAGATGCAAGCTGACAGTGCCAATGCGGACGCTCAGGATGCACGCATGCAGACCGCAGCTGCGACTGCCCAAGCCGCACAATCTCAACAGCAGAATGCCGATCTTCAGCAGCAACTCGCAGCCCTCAATGCCAAACAGACCAATCGCGGCATGGTGCTAACTCTCAGCAGCGTGTTGTTCGCCACAAACAAAACAGATATGTCATCGGGTGGCGCACGCAGCCTCGATAAACTGACGCAGTTTATGCACGATAACCCCAAACGGAATGTGATGGTGGAAGGCTACACGGATAGTTCTGGCGGTTCGGAATACAATCAGGATCTATCGCAACGCCGCGCGGATGCAGTGCAGTCTGCACTCATTACCGACGGAATCAATCCACAACGTATCGCCACAAAAGGCTTTGGAGAAGGTTATCCGGTTGCCAGCAATGACACTAGGTCAGGCCGCCAGCAGAACCGTCGCGTCGAAATCGTGATCTCTGATGCCAACGGCGACTTCCCGCAAGCACGCTGAGTAAGGTAACTTTATGAAACGCATAGTTACAACTTTGATGATTACGGCTGTTCTCGGCGGACCCATCCTCGCGCTACCACTGGCATCGGCTCAGGGTAGCGTCGATATAATTGTGCAGTTCGGTCCGCCCGAGATGCCCTACTATCCACAGCCTCCAATTCCCGGTGATGGTTACCTCTGGGCCCCCGGATATTGGGGTTACGGTGACGGCGGTTATTTCTGGGTACCCGGTACTTGGGTCTTGGCACCGGCCGTGGGATTGCTGTGGACTCCGGGCTGGTGGGGTTGGGGCGGCGGGTACTATGCGTGGCATCAGGGTTACTGGGGTCCGAATGTCGGCTACTACGGCGGCATCAATTATGGACACGGCTATGATGGTCACGGGTATGCGGGTGGTTACTGGAGACATGGAGCGTTCTATTACAACCGTTCAGTTAATAATATGCATGGCAAGAATATCCACAACACTTACAGCAGGGCTGACAATAATGACAGCCGAACACCTCGTATTAGCTACAACGGTGGTCCGCATGGTATAAACGCCCGCCCGACTTCCGCAGAACAAGCGACGGCCCAGGAACATCATATTTCGCCAACTACCATGCAGATGCAGCATGAGCGCGGCGCCAGCGCAAACCCCGCACAGCGGGCGTCTCCGAATCATCGCATGCCGGAAATATCCGCCACTCCTGCGAAGGGTAATTATGATAATCACACCAAAGGCAATTCAGCAGAAACCAATAATCATGCCAAGCAACGCGCCCCGGTGCAGCAAGAGCCGCGTGACAATCCGAAACCCCCGCGTAACCAGGACCAGGGCAGGCCTCCACCCACAGGGAAGGCCGGGCAGATGCCACATGAGCAAGTCGCCAGCCCAAGTCAGGAACGCGTTCATCCTGCCAAAGGCAATTCAGCAGAAATCAATAATCATGCCAAGCAACGCGTCCCGGTGCAGCAAGAGCCGCGTGACAATCCGAAACACCCACCCAAACAGGGTGAGGACAGGCCGCCACCGATCTACTAGACTTCCGGTGACTACCACGGAATTCTGAAAAATATCGGGATACCTTATCTGCACTGACGGCACTCGAAAAAGCCGGGCCATTCGTGAACAACAAAAACGACAGCCTATTCCGGTGTGGAGTCCGTTGCTAACCAGCCGCCAGTGAACCCCGCCCGTCGCAAGCCGCTTATGATATAGGGGCAGCTGCGCATCAAGCGCCACAATAGTTCGCTACGATAATTCTCGATCATAAGTAATATCGGCCCCTGATTAAGCCCGCAATGGTTTGGCGATACCCAACCGAAGGGGTTGTCGGTTTTTTCCGGGTAAGTCGGATTGAAATTGGCCTTGAAACCGTATGGATCATTGGCTTTTAAATTGGACTTGTAGATGAAATAGTCGATCGTCGGCAGCACGATATCCGGCGCAAACGGCAAGGAAGCGGCCACCGCCCACGGCGAGATCGTGCCATCATCGGGCCCATCCGGTACCCCGCGGGCCAGATAACCGAAGAACTGTCGCTGGATTCCATTGACCTTCAGTGTGGACGGGCCGGGACCATCGCTGGAGGTGATACCCCATCCATATTTTCCATAGCCTTCGAACTTAAGTGGGTTATGGATCGCGTATTGTTGTTGCACATGGGTGGCGCGGCGGCTGTTCTCGAAATAGTCACTGTCTTTGGCGCGCATGCATGCATCGCGTATGCCGCGGAAGTCGATCCAGATATGCGAGAGCTGGTGGATAAATAATGGACCGGCATACAGATATTCATAGCCATAGCAGTTTTTCCATTCGTAGGTGGAAGTCCAGGCGGTATAGCTGGCTGTGGGTAGCGGGTGCGTGGGCGAACCCAGCCCTAATGTGTAGAGTATCAGCGATTCGTCATAGCCTTTCCAACGATAGGGCAGGAAACCACTCTCAGGCTTCCATCCCATAGTGACGGTTGCGCCCTGATTCTGCGCCCATTGCCAATCGGCACGGCGGTAGAGTGCATCGGCCAAGTGCCGGATCTCATGCTCATCGGAGGTCCCGGCATCGAAATAACAGCCCGCCGACAACATGCCTGCCAGCAGCAAGGCGCTATCCATTGTGGAAAGTTCGCTTAACCAGGCGCGCCGGCCGGTATGCATATCGAGAAAGTGATAATAAAATCCTCGATAGCCGGTAGCGTCTGGTTCAGGGCCTTGCGGACTGCCCCAGAAGAAACGTAGTGTCGCGAGCGTGCGTTGTACAGCCACCGCGCGCGGCATGAATCCACACTCGATAGCCACAGGATAGGCCGACAACGCCATACCAATAGCAGCGATACTGGCAGGTGAATTTGTCGTGGTCCTGTCCATTACCAGGCCATTAGCGGGATTAGCCTCGTTCAGAAAATAACTGAACGTTTCGCGTTGCAGTTGTTCCAGTTCTTCATCGACAGTAAGTTTGCTGCTACTCATGGTTGTACTAATCCAGCTTGGCTGTAGCACTGGTTACAGCAGTACTGCAGTATTCGGTGGTTGTTCGTACAAACCGGAGTAGTATTTAAGATGCGCTTAATTTGCGCCAAATTTTGCTGTTGGCCTGGAATCAGGCAGCTTTTAAAACTGGCTGTAATCGCGCATATTCCTTCTTGATGACCTGATAACATTCGCAAACCAGTATCTCCAGTCCAGGCCGATTCAGCACGGTGATGTTTCCGCTGTCATAGTGAATCAATCTCGTAAATTGCAATCTTGATGCCATATCCATGACTTTGTCGAGACGGATACCGAGCATATTGGCCACTAACAGGTTCGTCATTTTCATCTCATCTGATGGCAGCCTATCGATGCTAAGCAATACCCAGCGACAAAGCTGTTGTTCCACTGAATGATGCCGGTTGCATACCGCAGTCTGCGCCATCTGCGTCATGAGCGCCTGGGTATAACGCAACAGCAACATCAGTAACGAGCCGCCTGCGACAAATTCGTCTTTCAATAGTCCCGCTTTCAGACGGAAGGCAGTGCCTGCGTTTTGCACGATCGCACGGTTGGGTGCGCCTCCACCTCCCATGAACAAGCCGATGCCGAGAATACCTTCATAACCCACGACTGAGATCTCGGACGATGTGCCGTTTTCTGCGACATACAGCAGCGAAATAATACAGTCGATCGGGAAATACATGTGTTTCAACTCAACTCCGGATTCATAGAGAGATTGTCCGAGCGTCAGCGACACTTCTTCTAGGTGCGGCGCTAGCCGTGCATAGGCATCGGCAGGCAGTGAAGCAAGTATGTAATTTACTTTCGGATTAGCAGCTATGGGCACGATTAACAACCTTGTCTATGGATGCGAAACTCTAGTATCTGCGGATAAGCGCATGGTTTTAGAACTAGTATTGTTAATTCTAAACCTTATGTGGAAACTACTATGTACGCTGACGCACAGAGGGCAAATGTTTCAGTAAAAAATGAACCAAACTATTTCTAGCCAAACTCGCTACTTGCGGGGCATTTATTCGACGCATGGGTAAGAATATTTCACGGTCAGTACAACTCGGAATAGCATCCAGACACCCGTGTATTCAAGCTTGGGCTGGTGCACTGGGCTATATGTGTCCTGCCGTACCGACTTTCCCAGCGTTCTAGCGCAATCTGAGCATGCAGTGAAATTATCAGGTCGTACCATGGCTACAATGCAATTCACCTCAATCAATGAAGTCTCCAGGCTCAAACAGTGGAACATGGACGACATTCAATGGCAGGCCATTAAGTCTGACGAGGTGGTGTACATTGAAGAGCTCTTCTATCTGCTTACCACTGCGTCATTCATGAAGATGGCCACCCAGCGGTGCGCAAGCAACTTCATCGGCTATTTTTCCGATGATTCTGCAGTAACCCTGTGGCTGGCCAATCATTGGCAACACGAAGAAATACAGCACGGCGAGGTGCTCAAGAAGTATGTGCAGACGGTATGGCCGGGGCTTGACTGGGACAGGGCCTATGCGGGTTTCCTGAAGGAATACACAAGCCGCTGCGATGGGTGGGCCATGGAGCCCTCACGCAGTCAGGAGCTGGCGGCGCGTTGTGTGGTGGAGATCAGTACTGCCGGCTTTTATACGGCGCTTAGTCGCATCAGCCGCGATCCGGTGTTGGGGCTGCTCGCCCAACATATTTATGAGGATGAGATGCGCCACTACAAATATTTCCACAATATCTTCCGTAAATACCAGACGATCGAGCATACCAGCCGTATCCTTCTGTTACAGACGCTCTGGCGCCGCCTTAAAATGATCAGCATTCATGATAGTTTCGTCGCCTTAAAACATGCGGACATCGCTTATCATCCGAACGGGAATTATTGTGTACGCCGGCACAGATTCATACACAACCGCTGCCGGCAACTGCTGATGCCACACTTTCCTTACCGCATGAGCGTGCGCATGCTGCTCAGAACATTGTGCCTGGGCCAGCGTACAAAATATATGATGGCGCCGGTGGCTGGTGCACTGGCACGCTATTTTGTGAACTGAGTAGGGATCGCCGCTTGATCTAATCTGTCTAAGCAATTACCAATTGCCCAGCCATCATCTCGTTGTCACTATCAAGAGTTAATATTCGTACGCAGTTTGTATCTATTCATACCTGCATATTCAGGTAGTTCCCATTTTATAATTCGCGCATCTCGAATCCAGGATAGTGGTATAGCTTCTAAATATTCGCCGATATCTTCTTTAAGATCCCGGACGTATATAGCAGTATGCGAGGTTGTTATGACCACAAGCACACGCATTCGATGCTTCATTCACGAATTATTCTGCTTATGATAAGCGGCTGGCATAAATGGTGTTTAACGGCAGGTGCAGCCGATATGTGATCTAGTTGAGCAGCCGGTCGTATTCGGTTTTCACCACTTGATAGCACTCACACACCTGCGACTCGAGCTTCGGGCGGTCTAGGACGGTGATGTGGCCGCGGCTGTATTGAATGATGCCTTTGGCCTGCAATTTGCCCGCTGCCTCGGTCACGCCTTCGCGCCGCACACCGAGCATGTTGGCGATGAGCTCCTGGGTCATTTCCAGTTTATTGGACGATAGTCGGTCCAGGCTCAAGAGTAACCAGCGGGACAACTGTTGATCTACCGAATGGTGCCGGTTGCACACGGCCGTCTGGGACATCTGGGTAATCAAGGCCTGGGTGAAACGCAGCAAGCGCACCTGCAAGGCATGACTCTGGTCAAACTCTTGCTTCAGCAAAACGCCTTTCATGCGGTAGCTATGGCCAGCGCTTTGGACCACCGCGCGGCTGGGGGTACTACCGCCACCCATGAACAGGGCAACGCCCACCAAGCCCTCGTTACCGGCCACCGCGATCTCCGCGGAGGACCCGTTTTTCATGACATACAGCAGGGACAGGATGCAGTTGATGGGGAAATGGATATGTTCGATCTTATCGCCGGCCTCATAGATGGATTCACCCAAGGGCAACGACACCAGCTCCAGCTGTATCGCTATGCGCTGGTAATCCTCATCGGGCAGGGCGGCCAGCAGACGATTCTGTTTTGGACTGAATATTTCAGACATTGCCATTTAACTAGGTAATTCAACAATAATCGAGTTTGAAGATTTCTACCTATTATTCCATACATTATATATAAATATAAATTGCATAAAAATGGTCTTATACGAGCGCCGCCAGAATCACAATGGGCTAGATTTCCATGGGTATGACGTTCTCTGCACAGCTTGGATCCTTTGGCATCGGGACCCCCACTCGGTGGTCGTGGGGTCATTCAATGGCATATGGGACCTGAATGCCACGCCTGCAGTATGTCTCTTAACAACATGAAATATATCAGAAAAATGAGAAATAGCTAAATTATTCAATGTACGTTTGCGAACAGACGACAAGCAGGCAGCCGCGTTTTAATTGCCATTCAAATTAATTACGCAAACATGCATTCAAACAGGAACATATGCCATGCGCAACATGTCGTCCATGGCGCAGCTGGAATCCGCTACTCCTGAGCATGCTGTGCTCGAACAAACAATTCCCTGGCATGCCATCGATCACCAGGCCGTGGTTGATGAAGAGGAATTGTTTTACCTCATCACTACCGCTTCATTCATCAAGTCGGCTACTGAGCTATATGTCCACGATATAGTCAGATGTCTAGCTGCCGATGTTGAGGCCGCAGATTGGATCGAACAGCACTGGCTGCAGGAGGAATTGCAGCACGGTCGGGCGCTTGCACGCTATGTTCAGACTGTATGGCCGCAGTTTGATTGGACTTCGGTGTATGAATATTTCTACAAGGAATTCGCAACCACTTTCCGGGATGAGGCGCTTGCGTCCAGCGGCAGCCTGGAAATGGTTTCATGTTGTGTTGTTGAAATGGCCAATGCGGGTTACTACGCCGCACTCAGCGGCATGACCCGAGAGCCGATATTGCGCTTGCTTGCGCGGCGTATCGGGGAAGATGAGGTACGCCAGTACCAGAACTTTTATCGCTATTTTAGTCGATACCGCCAGCTGGAGAAGACCAGTCGGGTTCAGGTGCTGAGGACTATATGGCAACGCCTAAAGTTTCTGTACGACGGCGATAGCGTGATCGCCATGAAACACGTCTATGGGGCGTGCCACCCGGACGAACCGTATAAATGGCACACGTTCCAACAGATGCAGAAACGCTGCCGCCGTCGGGCTGCGAGGTTTTTCCCTCGTAAAATGTGCGCCGAAATGGTGCAAAAACCTTTGGGTTTAGGACTGCGATTCCAGCATGTCACGGTGCCCATCCTGGGAAGGATGACGCAAAGATTCGTGACGTAACAAGTGGTGAAATATTTAAAAAGTAGCTAAAACGTCATGGCATCCGAGTAAGGAGTCTATGTGCGATAGCGTACCGACAGACACAATTTACAGCTGTATTATTTATACAGAATGATGATCAGCTACGAGCAACTATGCTAGATGGCATAGCAAAAGTGATTAGTCATTATATTTTTATAAACATTTATCGGAGCGACATCATGAAAGCATTAAGTAAGTTTTCTGTCATCTTTATGTTTAGCATTCTACTGGCCTCTGTGATCGGCTGCGCCTCCACTGCGTCCCATGAGGGAACCGGTGGCTATGTAGACGATTCTGCGCTAACGACTAAAGTGAAAGCCGCGCTTTTAAGCACAGCTAACGTTGATTCCACTGAAATCACGGTGGAAAGCTTCAAGGGCGTTGTCAAGCTAAGTGGTTTTCTGGATAGCGAAGACATGATAGATAGAGCAGTAAAAGCCGCGAGCGGTGTAAACGGTGTGAAGTCTGTCACTAATAATCTGACAGTCAAAGGTCACCAGGGATCGCAATAATCCTTTACGTTGTTATTCGGTCCCCGGATAGTTGTCCGGGGATTCCGCCCGAAATAGATAATTGCTTTCGGATTTCACGCTTTCAGGTAGCACTAATTACAACCCAGATATTATTACTGAACTTCTATGCCACTCAATAACCAAAAATATATTTATGCCATGTGTGCGCCATCGTACAGATGGAACGAGAACCTCAGCGTAGATTGCATGGGTGGGTCTTCGAAAGATAACCAGAAAAACGGGTATACGGAAGAACCCGCTTTTTCATTGAAGCACAGCGCTCAGCCCTGTTCGGAGAAATGCGTCCCGGCAGTGGAATCTTCGCTAAGTGTTTCAGTTTGTGGATAAAGGAGTAGTGCTTGTGGCTGCATTCAACCGAAAACGGACAAGCAGCGCAATAGTTGACGACTTGCAAAGCCAGTGCCCTCCGTCACTGGCTTTGTCTTTTTACATAGGCACACTTAATTATATGTGTGAGTTAAGCATGAATTCTAATGGTGTTTTATGAAACCATTAATCACTATAAACCAGGAGTTTTATATATGTTGTACTGGGCCATAATATTTTTTGTTATAGCGATTGTCGCCGGCATCTTCGGATTTGGCGGTATCGCGGCAGGCGCCGTTGGCATCGCAAAGATCCTGTTCGTGATATTCCTCATACTTTTCATTCTTTCATTGATATTTGGCGTGTCCCGGCGCGGCCGTAGAGCCGGCTGATGAACTGTCCAATGCACTGGGGTCGCTTAAACGATTAGGCAATTGCTTTGTAGGCGATTATAGAGTCCTGACTGAACGTGTATAGCCGCTGCTGGAAAATCAGGATTCATCAATATGGAGTGCAGGGTGATCAAGATGCTTAGAGTGGTGACGGTGGTATTTTTGATGCTGTTGACTGTAGGGCTGGCGGCCTGCGGTAAACAAAGTTCCGATACTGCCGAAGCTGTGGGTAGAAATGTGGATCAGGCAGCTCAAAGCGCCGGCAATGCCGTGGACAAAGCTGCTGCAAATACAAGTCAGGCCCTCTCCGATACCGCAATCACTTCTAAGGTGAAGGTAGCCATGCTCGCGGAGCCAGGACTAAAGACTTTGCAGATCAACGTCGAGACTACCAACGGCATGGTTACACTGATGGGCACGGTCAATTCACGCAGGAACAGAGACAAGGCCGTAACCATTTCAGAGTACGTCGAGGGTGTTAAAGGCGTCAGTAATCGGCTGACGGTGGTCCCAGACGGTTCCGGCTGATTTCGCAAGGTTTGATTGGCTTAATGCGGCGGCGCACCCGCGGTTTCATCGAGCTTGATGCCTTCCTGCTGGAAGCGCGCACGGATGCGTTTCACCAGTTCCGGCGCTAACACATCCTTGCCCCACTGTTCACCATCCTGCATGCTGGCCTGGGCGATCGCGGGATTATTCTGGATGATCTTCTGTCCGATGGGCGTCTTGTAGAAGGCGATCATCTGGCGCACATCCGCGTCGGTGTAATACTTGGCATAGATAGGCACCAGCATCTCCACCAGCTGTTTATTGACGTTCGGGTCCGCCAGCATGTTGCCGGTCTCTTGCTTGATGATGGTGAACGCCTTGGGTGAGATGTCGGGATGAGATGCCTGCAGATTATTGATGAGCTGCTGGGCGATGGCGTTGCCGAACATCTGCCCCATGTGCACACCGCTGGTCATTTCGATGAGCTGCAGGATATCCGTGCGCAGGGGCGTGGGTATTTGATCGGTGTCGGCGGCGAAAGCGGATATCGGCAGTGTCAGCAACAGGATGGACAGCAGGATTCTTGATTTCATGGTTGTATCCGCCAGACATTAAAAAGGCATGGGAGCATACGCTTGAACTATGACACGCTGACACCCGAGCGGCAATAAAAAAGCCGGCACTCGGGCCGGCTTTGGATAGCGTGTGCGGGTCTCAGGTTTTGAGTGCGCGGATGCGTTCGTTCAGGCGGCTCTTGTGGCGCGCGGCCTTGTTGCGGTGGATCAAGCCCTTGTCGGCGATGCGGTCGATGACCGGCACGGCCTCTTTATAGGCAGCCTCGGCTTCGGATTTCTTGCCCTCGGTCGTGAATTTCACCACTTTCTTGATATAACTGCGCACCATGGAACGCAGCGCGGCATTGTGCTCGCGATGCACCACCGACTGGCGGGCACGTTTCTTGGATTGCTTGGTATTGGCCAAGGTACAGACTCCTGAAGATACCGGTTGACCGCCCCGAGAGCGGCTGGAAAGGGTGCGTACTATACGTATTTGAGCCTGAGCACGCAATCTAGCCATATGTCGGTCAATGTGTGCGCGTGGCTAGCCGCTGCCTCGAATGCACTCGCTCGCGTAGCAGCGATGGCGGAAGGCCGGTATTATGCTGGCTACAGAATGGCTTGGTTTTCAGGATCTAAGTTCCATGTCTCGCGCTCTCTTCAAGGCCACCTCTCTGGTGGGAGGTATGACCCTCATCTCGCGCATCCTGGGTTTCGCCCGGGACATGGTGCTGGCGCGTTATTTCGGCGCCGGCACCGTCATGGACGCCTTCTTCGTGGCCTTCAAGATTCCCAACTTCATGCGTCGCACTTTCGGCGAAGGCGCCTTCTCGTTGGCGTTTGTGCCGGTGATCTCGGAATACAAGACCACGCGCGAGCATCATGAGGTCCAGGAACTGGCGGACCGGGTGGGCGGCACCTTGGGACTGGTGCTGGTAGGGATCACCGTCATCGGCGTGATCGCCGCACCGGTGCTGGTGTGGATATTCGCGCCCGGTTTCAGCGTCGACCAGAGCAAGTACGATCTCACGGTCGCCATGGTGCGGGTGACGTTTCCCTATCTGATGTTTATCTCACTGACGGCTTTCGCCGGCGGCATCCTCAACACCTACGGTAAGTTTGGCGTGCCGGCTTTCACACCGGTAATCCTGAATATAGTGATGATCGCCGCCGCCATCTGGTTGGCGCCGCATCTTGCCAATCCCGGCATGGCGCTGGCCTGGGGCGTGTTCATCGCCGGCGTGTTGCAGCTGCTGTTCCAGGTGCCGTTCCTGTTCCGCCTCAAACTCATGCCGCGACCGAAATTCTCGGAGGGCCACGCGGCAGTAAAGCGCATCATGAAACTCATGCTGCCGGCGTTGTTCGGTTCCTCGGTATCGCAGATTAATATGGTGGTGGACACGGTGATCGCTTCGTTCCTGGCCACCGGCAGCGTCAGCTGGCTGTATTATTCCGACCGCCTCATGGAGTTCCCGCTCGGAGTATTCTCCATCGCCCTCGGTACCGTGATCTTGCCGAACATGGCGCAGCATTTCGCTGCAAAGTCCGATACTGGCTTTTCGGCAACCCTGGATTGGGCTTTGCGGCTAACGGCGGTGGTAGTCGTGCCTGCTGCCGTCGGTCTGTTGTGCATGTCCGGACCGTTACTGGTCACGCTGTTCCATTACGGGCAATTCAATACACAGGACGCGCGCATGGCCACCGTCAGTCTGTCCGCTTACGCCTTCGGCCTGTTGGGCTTCACGCTGGTGAAAGTTTTTGCGCCGGGATTTTATGCGCGCCAGGATACGCGCACACCGGTCAAGATCGGCGTGATCGCGGTGATCGCCAACATCCTGCTGAATATCATGATCACCATCCCCTGGGCCATGAGCGGTGCCAGTGCGCCACATGCAGGACTGGCGTTGGCCACGTCCCTGGCGGCTTTCCTCAATGCTTGGCTTTTGTACCGCGGGTTGCGGCGTCTGGGTGTCTATACGCCAGCGCCCGGATGGCGGCCTCTGTTCTGGCGGGTGCTGATCTCCAACCTGGTCATGGGCGGGCTGCTGTGGCTGGGCGTCGGCAATCTGGATGTATGGCTGGCTCGCAATGCCGTGCATCGCGGGCTATGGCTGGCCTTCTGGATACTGTTGGCATTCGTCGTATATTTCCTGGTGCTGTTCATCAGCGGTTTTCGCCTGCGGCACCTGCGGCGGGTGCAAGCCGGCTAGATGGGCACACACCTTATATATAATCACAGGCGCCGGGCATGGAGCTGATACGCGGTCTGGGCAGTCTGCAACCGCAGCAGCGCGGCTGTGCCGCCAGCATCGGCAATTATGACGGCGTGCATCGGGGCCACCAGCATGTATTAAAGCAACTGGTCAGCGATGCCCGCAAGCAAGCGTTGCCGGCGACGGTGGTGGTTTTCGAGCCTACGCCGCAGGAATATTTCGCCGCCAGCGAGCCGCCGGCGCGTCTTATGAGCTTCAGCGAAAAGTGGCCGGCGCTGGCGGAATGTGGAGTGGACCGGGTCGTGTGTCTGCGTTTCAATCGGAACCTCGCGCAGATGCCGGCCGCGATGTTCATCGAACGCGTGCTGATCCACAACCTGGGTGTGCGTCATCTGGTGGTGGGCGACGATTTTCGTTTTGGCCGTGATCGGGCCGGGGATTTCGCCATGCTCAAGACGGCCGGTGAGTCCTGCGGGTTCGAAGTACAGGCCGCGCGCACCTTGAGCGTGGCGGGTGAACGGGTGAGCAGCTCGCGCATCCGTGAATACCTGGCTGCCGGTGAGCTGGAATCCGCAGCCGAGCTTCTGGGTATGCCTTTTTCGCTGAGTGGGCGTGTAGTGCATGGCGACCGGCTCGGACATACCCTGGGATACCCGACGGCGAATATCCCACTGAAACGGCGGATCTCGCCTGTGCATGGCATCTTCGTGGCCGCCATACACGGCATCGGCGGGGCATTACATTACGGAGCTGCCTATGTTGGCAGCCGGCCGGCGTTGAATGGTCAACGGGAGTTGCTGGAGGTAACTGTGTTCGATTTCAGCGGCGAATTGTATGGGCAACGCTTACGGGTGGAACTACTGCATCAGTTGCGCAGCGACGCGAAATTCGAAAATCTGGAGGCCCTCAAGGCACAGATGGCCCAAGATGTGGGCGCCGCGCGCACCTGGTTGAAACAGCAGGGCATGGACTTAGAAAGATGAATAATTCCTAAACAGGTATGACAGTGAGCAATTACAAAGACACCCTGAATCTACCGCGCACCGCCTTCCCCATGAAGGCGAATCTGCCGGTACGCGAACCAGAAGTGCTGAAACACTGGCAGGAACAGGACGTGTACCGGCTGATACGTATAGCGCGCGCCGGCCAGCCCAAGTTCATCCTGCTGGACGGACCGCCCTACGCCAACGGCAACATCCACATCGGACATGCGGTCAACAAGATCCTCAAGGACATGGTGGTCAAATCCCGTGGGCTGGATGGGTTGGATGCGCCCTACGTACCCGGCTGGGATTGCCACGGTCTGCCCATCGAGCAGCAAGTGGAGAAGAAGATCGGGCGGGTAGGGCAGAAGCTGGACGCCAAAGCATTCCGGGCCGCGTGTCGCGCCTACGCACACGAACAGGTGAACCGTCAGCGGGAGGATTTCAAACGTCTCGGGGTGTTCGGCGATTGGGAGCATCCCTATATGACCATGGATGCCAGCTATGAGGGCAACCAGCTGCGTGCCCTGGGAGATGTGATTCGCCGCGGACACTTATATAAGGGTCTCAAGCCGGTGCACTGGTGCCTGGACTGCGGTTCGGCGCTGGCAGAAGCGGAGGTCGAATACGAGGATAAGGTCTCACCGTCCATCTATGTGATGTTCCCGGCGGACGATGAGCAAGCTTTCCTCAAGAAGGTGCAGGCCGGAAAATCGCCCGGCACAGGGCCGGTCGCGGTGCTCATCTGGACCACCACACCCTGGACCTTACCGGCGAACCAAGCGGTGGCGCTGCATCCCGGCGATACCGAATACGTGCTCATACAAACGCGTATCGATGGAAAACCCAAACGCATCCTGGTGGCCGCGGCCTTGCAGGAAAAGGTCGCGCTACAGTGCGGGTTTAGCATCGAAGCGGTAGTAGCGCGCGCAACCGGCGCTGATCTGGAGGGTTTGAAACTCAAGCATCCCTTTTACGACCGCAGCGTACCGATTGTACTGGGTGAGCACGTGACCCTGGATGAGGGCACCGGCGCGGTGCATACCGCCCCCGGCCACGGGCGCGAGGACTTTGCCCTGGGACTTCAATACGACCTGCCGCTGGACAATCCGGTGGATAGTCACGGAGTATTCGTTCCGGGTACCGAGCTGTTTGCGGGTGAGCAGGTATTCAAAGCCAATGCGCACATCATCGAAGTGCTGCGCGAACACGGCAGCTTGCTGCAGCATGCGCCCTACACCCACAGTTACCCGCATTGCTGGCGGCACAAGACGCCAGTTATCTTCCGCGCCACGCCCCAGTGGTTCATCGGCATGGACCAGAACGGTCTGCGCAAGCAAGCGCTGGAGCAGATCAAAAAGGTGAAGTGGACGCCGGGCTGGGGCGAGCAGCGTATCGAGGGCATGGTGGCCAACCGTCCCGACTGGTGTGTATCACGCCAGCGTACCTGGGGTGTACCGATCGCATTATTCGTGCACAAGCACACCAGTGAACTGCACCCACGCACCGCCGAACTTTTGGAACAGGTGGCGCAGAAAGTGGAGCAGCACGGCATCGATGCCTGGTTCGACATGCCTGCGGCGGAACTGCTGGGCAAAGACGCCGAACACTATGAGAAAGTCTCGGACATCCTGGATGTGTGGTTCGATTCCGGCGTGGCACATTATTGCGTGGGCGAGAAACGCCTGGGCATCGGCAAAGATCAGAATGCAGATCTGTACCTGGAAGGTTCCGATCAGCACCGCGGCTGGTTCCAGTCGTCGCTCTTGACCTCAGTCGCGATGCGCGGCAAAGCGCCATACCAGGGTGTGCTCACTCACGGATTCACCGTGGACGAGCAAGGCCGCAAGATGTCCAAATCCCTGGGCAACGTGATCGCGCCCCAGGATGTCATCAAGCATCTGGGCGCCGACGTGCTGCGCCTGTGGGTGGCGGCCACCGATTACAGCGGCGAGCTCTCGGTATCCAACACTATCCTGGAGCATATGGCGGAAGCCTATCGCAAGATGCGCAATACGCTGCGTTACCTGCTGTCGAACCTGTACGATTTCGATCCAGCGGTGAATGCAGTGCCGGCCGCCGACATGCTGTCGCTGGACCAGTGGTTACTGGAGCGTGCGCGGCAGTTGCAGCAGGAAGTGCGTTCCGCTTATGAGGGCTACGAGTTCCATCTCATCTACCAGAAGGTTTATCACTTCTGTGTGGTGGATCTTTCCGGTTTCTACTTGGACGTGGTCAAAGACCGTGAATACACCACCCAGGCCGACAGCCCGGCGCGCCGCTCCTGTCAGACGGCCATCTGGCATGTGGCGGAAGCCATGCTGCGCTGGCTGACACCGATACTGAGTTTTACGGCCGAGGAAGCCTGGCGCTTCATGCCCGGCGCACGTGCTGCCTCGGTGTTCCTGGCCACCTGGCACGAACTTCCACCAGCAACCGGTGTTGACCAGGGATTGTGGGAGACGTTACTCAAAGCACGCGAGTCGGTGAAGAAGGAGCTGGAGTTCCTGCGAATGATGGGCAGCATCGGTTCGCCTCTGGATGCGGAAGTGGATCTGTATTGCGATAAGCAGCTGGCGAACAAGCTTCTGCCACTAGGTGAGGAACTGCGCTTTCTGTTCATCACTTCATATGCGCGTATCCACGCCGCCGATCTGCGGCCCGCGGATGCCAAACCTTCTGAGGAATTACCCGGGCTATGGGTGGTGGCGCGTGCCTCCACACATACCAAGTGTGTGCGCTGCTGGCACCATCGGGAAGATGTGGGCAAGGATCAGGAACATCCAGAACTGTGTGGTCGATGTGTGGAGAATGTCTCAGGTAAGGGTGAAGTCCGGAGGTTCGCATGAATGTCGCGGCCGGCAAACTGAGTACTGCGGGTTACGGCGCCTGGAAGTGGCTTTGGTTATCTGCAGCGGTCATCGCACTGGATCGCATTAGCAAATACCTGATCTCCAGTCACATGCGTGTTTACGACTCCATCGTGCTGTTGCCGGTATTCAACCTGACCCTGTTGCACAATACCGGCGCCGCCTGGAGTTTTCTGGCAGGTGCTTCCGGCTGGCAGCGCTGGATGTTCATCGCCCTGGCATTGGCGGTAAGCGTAGGGCTCATCCTGTGGCTGCGCTATCTGCCGCGTATGCAGCAGCGCTGGCGTGCTGCGGCCCTGGCACTGGTATTGGGCGGCGCACTGGGGAATGTCATCGATCGTATATGGCATGGTTACGTCATCGATTTCATCCAGGTCCATTATCACGGCTGGTATTTCCCGGCTTTCAATGTGGCGGATTCCGCCATCACCATCGGCGCCGCCATGCTGATACTCGAAGGACTACGCTCGGATCATCGAAGCGTAAAATAGCCCCATGGACATATTGCTTGCCAACCCCCGTGGTTTCTGTGCCGGTGTCGACCGTGCCATCGAGATCGTGGAGCGCGCCCTTGAGATCCATGGCGCGCCCATCTACGTACGCCATGAAGTGGTGCACAACCGGCATGTGGTGGAACGCCTGCGTAGTATGGGCGCAGTATTCGTGGACGAACTGCAAGAGGTCCCGGATGGCGCCATCGTGATCTTCAGCGCCCATGGGGTGGCGCGTGCAGTGCGTACCGAAGCCGAGCGGCGCGGTCTGCGCATTTTCGACGCCACCTGCCCGCTGGTGACCAAGGTGCATCTGGAAGTCAGCCGTTACGCACGCGCCGGCTTGGATGTAGTGCTTATCGGCCACCAGGGCCACCCGGAAGTGGAGGGCACCATGGGTCAGTTCGATGCTGGCTTCGGTGGCGCCATTCATTTAGTACAGACGCCGGAAGATGTGGAAAAACTCAAGGTGCGCGATCCGGCGCGTGTGACCTTCGTCACCCAGACGACCCTGTCGGTGGACGATACCGCGCGCATCATCGAGGCTCTGCGCACGCGCTTCCCGGCTATCCAGGCGCCGCGCAAAGACGACATCTGCTACGCCACCCAGAACCGTCAGGATGCGGTCAAGCAGTTGGCGCGCGCCTGTCAAGTATTGCTGGTAGTGGGATCACGCAACAGTTCCAATTCCAACCGCCTGCGGGAGATCGCGGAGAGCGAAGGTGCGGCTGCCTTTTTGATCGATGGACCAGATGACATCCGCCGTGAATGGATACAGGGGAAAGCGCAGGTGGGCGTGACCGCCGGCGCATCGGCGCCGGAAACCATCGTGCAGCAAGTGGTTGCGCGTCTGGGTGAATGGGGAGGCTCGACCGTCCAAGAGACCCACGGCATCCCGGAGCATATGGTATTTGCCTTACCCAGGGAATTACGCAAACCGCTGCCGCCATCCTGATTTTAGGGGCAGGTGAGTGTGGTATCTGCGTTGGGCATGTCTGAGAGTCGCACGCGCCCCATGACATTCACGATCAGTGCATGATCGTTGCGGCCATCTTCGGAACAGTAGCGGAACGTACCGTTGACGCTGCGCAGTTCCATGGGTCTGAAGGTGAATGAGTTGCGATTGCTGACGATGGGCGTCTGCCGCCGTGCTGGACCACGCACCTGCAGAATGGGTTCGCCCGGGTCCACATGCGCGGTGCTGTCGCGGTCGAGATTATCGAGGATCAGCCAGCCGCTGTTCCAGTCGCTGAGAGCGTGATTGCAACTGACGCCATCATCGCTCTTGCACATGACGACATAGCTGTTGCGGACGATGGCCGCATGCCGCGCATAATTGAGTGAAGTATGTAATCCGTTGACCGTGGCGATGGCACGATCGTGGCGGATCATGGTGGTAAAACCCGGCACCGCAATGGTCGCAAGTATCGTGACTACAGCCAGGGTTATGAGTAATTCAAGAAGCGTAAATCCCGCATCCTTGCGCATGACATCCTCCTTGGCAAACATCCTGTTTGCTCCAACCGGAAACACTATCCCGGCCGCTTCCAGAGCTTAATGATTATAATTTTAGCCAAGTCAGTCAAGCACAGCCCGTGGCTTGGCGTGATCCCGGAAGGCGTGGACAGTGGCTGATGCATGCGCCTATACTGGAACCAGTCTAAACGGATTGAATAATCTAAGTGACTGATTCATCTGTCATATCGCTGACCGGTGAGAACCTTGTGGCGCATCTAGCCAACCATGGGGTGACGCCTACCTCACAGCGGCTGAAGATCGCCGAGGTCCTGTTCAGCAAGCCGCAGCATTTGTCGGCGGAGCAGATCCTGGCGGCCGTCAACCGCCAACAGCCGCGGGTATCTAAGGCCACGGTGTATAACACTCTCAAGCTGTTTTCGGACAAAGGTCTGGTGCGCGAAGTGATCGTGGATCCGGCGCGGGTGTTCTACGATCCCACCGCCGGCACCCATCACCACTTCTACAATGCGGATACCGGCGAGCTGATGGATATCGAACCCGAGCAGGTGAAGTTTTCGCAGCTTCCAGAATTGCCGCCGGGCACCCAGCAGGATCGCGTTGAAGTTATCGTGCGGTTGCGGAGCAGCAAAAGCTGAGATTTCAGTCACTCAACCGTTCCGATTATACTGCACACCTTCAAAATAGTCTGGTCACAAAAGCCGGCGTAGCTCAGTTGGTAGAGCAACGCATTCGTAATGCGTGGGTCGGGAGTTCGACTCTCTCCGCCGGCACCATTAAAAATATATTAAGTCAAGATTTGACCCCTATCCTTCTCAATATCTGAAGGGGCAATTGCAGCCGCAGCAAAGAAATATCATTATAGCGCCCGGGCCTTTGAGGATGCTATTGTTAAATCAGCTGCAAAAAATCACATAAATCCGAATTTACTTGTTGGTGTCCTGTCCGCGCGTCCGCGGCAACCTGCCTAGCGGTATTCAAGTGAATAATTTCTAAAAATAACCACTTCTTGAGTATCGATATCGTGCTTTCAGAAAAATATTTGTGCGATGTGATTGATAAAGTCGCGTATGTTGGTTGGTTTTTAACCAAATGCCAACGACAAGCGGTGCGCAGGCACGGACGTGCATCCGTGTATCCATAACACGCCATCCACATCGCTGATCTAGGTGGGTAGG
>Ga0307374_10004514_pt1 | contig 23133 bp, 22 predicted proteins | sample OX3MG_FD_202532 | JGI IMG/M metagenome (GOLD analysis project Ga0307374, IMG submission 202532) | Soil microbial communities from Risofladan, Vaasa, Finland - OX-3 | ecosystem: Environmental > Terrestrial > Soil > Coastal area > Acid sulfate soil | place: Finland: Risofladan, Vaasa | collected... | reverse complement strand
CCACCCGCTACGTCGGCCCCCCACCGCCGCAACCGGTCCCCGCGCCCTGACCGCGGTGCTCGCCGACCTCAGCTCGCCTCCCGATCGGTCGGGCCGGCACCCAGTACGGCGACGGGGTGCTCCTCGACCCACTGCAGGTGCAACTCCCTCCGCTCGATCCTCCAGCCCGCGGCGGTACGCGCATAGTCGTCGCGATAGCGGATGAACCACACGGAGTCGGTCCCGGCCGGTCTGTCCCCGGCCGCCCCCCCGGCGCCGGTCACATGGTGGGCGACGCAGGCCACCTGCCCGGATGCCCGGTCCCCGGCCACGACGTAGTGATGGTTGGAGACCTGGTGGAAGGTCCGCTGGTAGCGGCGGAGCCCGTCGGGCAGCCGCCGGAGGGCGTCGTGGCCACGGCGGGCGATCACCGGGCGCAGGTCGTCGGGGTAGTCGGGCACCATCAGCACACCGTCGGGGACGAACAGGGCGGCCAGCATCGTCCCGTCGCACCCGTCGACGGCGGCGGCATATCCGGTCGACAGCGAGCGGAGCTCCACCTCGTCGATCCGGTCGCCGGGTCGGGAGGGCGCAGAATCGGTCACCGCCCACCCGCCGGGCGGAGCTCGAATCGCTCCGCAAATGCCGACATCTCGTCGTGGACCTGGGCCAGGTCCCCCGTCATCGACGTGGAGACCACCAGGCGGGCGGCCCCGGCCGACTCGGCTTCGCTTACCTGCTGCTCGGTCGTCGTGGGCAGATAACCCGAAAGAGTGAGCTCGATGGCGTCGGGGTCGCGTCCGGCGTCCGCCGCCGATTGGCGCACCTGGGCAAGGCGGACGGCCAGGTCCTCCGACGCCAGGCCCAGCGGCTGGAACCCGTCCCCGACTCGTCCGGCCCGCCTCGCCGCGGCCTCGCTGTGCCCGCCGATATGGATGGGGACGCCCCCTGGCCGTGAGGGCTTGGGGAACGAGTGCGCGTGGTGGAACGAGAAGAACTCGCCGTCGAAGTGAGCGCCCTCGGGACCCGAGTCGGCCCACAGCACGCGCATGGCCGCGATGGTCTCGTCAGTACGGCGGCCCCGTGTCCGCGGGTCCGCTCCCGTGGCCCGCAACTCCTCGTCCATCCATCCGACGCCCACGCACAACCGGACCCGGCCACCGGAGAGGGCGTCCACGGTGGCGACCCGCTTGGCCAGGACGACCGCCTGGTGATTGGGGAGCACCAGGACCCCCGTGGCCAGGTTGATGCGCTCGGAAACCCCGGCCAGGTAGGCCATGAGATCGATGGGGTCGGGGATCCGGCAGTCGTCGGGCAGGGGCATCTTGCCCGAGGAGGCGTACGGATACACACTCTCATAGCCCGACACCACCACCGCGTGCTCGACCAGGACCACCGACTCGAAGCCGCACCGCTCGGCGTGCCGGACGAACGACGCCATCCACACCGGGTCGGCGGTGACCCCGGGACGGACCGGCGGAATGATCCCGAACTGCATGCACGACCCACTTTCGTCGGGCCCCGGGGCAGGCGCACCGGGGGTGCAGCCGGAGCCGGACCGAGCGTAAGCCCGGGCAGGGCGCGGCGCCAACGCTCATGATGGGGCTGCCGTCCTCGCCCGCCGTAGCCTCACTAGTGTGTGCGAGTGTCCATCGAAAGCGAGGCCGAGGTCAACGGCACGACCGCGGCCGACTCCATCCCTGTACCAAGGCCCTGAGTGCCCACGGCAGAGTCACGACCGGAGCCGCCCGCGGACCCACCCGCAGAACCGGGCCCACCCGCAGGCCCGACCGCGGGGCCGGCCGGTGAGCCGGCCGGGCGAACGGGTCCCCACCGGCACTCCGCCCCGGTCCGCCTGAACCGACGTGGGTTCATCGCGGTAGGTGCGGTCGGAGCGGCGATCACCGCCGCCGCGGCCGTCGGCGCCGCCGAGGTCACTTCGGCGGGGAAACGCCAGGGGGGAGAATCGGCAACCCGGACCCACCGGTCGAAGCCCCACCGGGGGGATCCGCCCGCCTCGGATACCCTCACCACCCTGGCCGACGGCGTCGTCGTCCCCGCCTCCGCGGCCATCGTGGCGGAGAACGCCAGGACCGGACACGCCTGGTGGGTCACCACCCCCCAGCAGGCCGGGGACATCGAGGGCTATGCCAGCCAGGTCAGCGCGGTGCACGGCGACACGGTCACCCTGTTCGTCAGCACGAAGGCCTCCCGATTCCACGTCGAGGCGTACCGGATGGGCTACTACCAGGGGATCGGGGGCCGTCTGATCTGGCAGTCGGCAGAGGTGCCCGGCATCCGCCAGGCCCCCCCGGAACTCATCCGCCCCACCAACACCATCGAGTGCCATTGGACTCCCTCGGTGGCCGTCACCATCGACGCTCACTGGCCGCCCGGCACCTACCTGCTGAAACTGGTCGGTGCCACCGACGAGCAACAGTTCATTCCGCTCTGTGTGCGTGACGACGCCTCACGGGCGGCAATCGTCATCCAGCAGAGCGTCACCACCTGGCAGGCCTACAACCGCTGGGGTGGCTACAGCCTCTATTACGGCAACCAGAACGGTGCGTTGTCCTTCACCCATGCCCCTGCCGGTGGGACCTTCGACGAACGGGCCCGGATCGTCTCATTCGACCGGCCCTACGACCATGACTGGGCGACCGGCGCAGCCGACTACATCGGCAACGAGTTCCCGGTGGTGTACCAGGCCGAGCGGATGGGCCTCGATGTGACCTACTGGACCGATGTCGACCTCCACGCCCGGCCGCAGCTCCTCACCAGCCACAAGGCCATGGTCAGCCTGGGCCACGACGAGTATTGGTCCTCCCCGATGCGGGATGGTGCCGCTCAAGCGCTCGCCGGCGGGGTCAACTTCGCCTTCCTGGGAGCTAACGCCTGCTTCCGGCAGATCCGCCTCGAGCCGTCCCCCGTTGGGCCCGACCGGCACCAGGTCTGCTACAAGTCGGCGGCCGAGGACCCGATGACCGGCCAGAACGACGCACTGGTGACGGTCAATTGGCCGCAGGCACCGCTGAACCGTCCGGAGGCCGAACTGATCGGCAGTACCTATCAGGACATCGATGCGTCGGCCGACATGGTTGTCACCGATCCCTCCTCGTGGGTTGTGGCGGGCACCGGCCTCACCGCCAACCAGGCTCTGCACAAAGTCGTCCAGGGCGAGTTCGACCGCTACGTGCCCAACGGAGGCGGCCCGGTCAACCTTGACGTGATCGCCCACTCCATCGTGCCCAATCGACGCAACAACTACTCCGACGTGACCTGGTACACCGTCACCGGGGGCGGCGGGGTCTTCGCCACCGGCAACGCCTCATGGGTCGGCGCCCTCTCCGACAGCACGTTGGTTCCCCCCAACCTGGTGCCGGGTGCGATTCCCGGGGTGACGGCCCCAATGCTCCGGATCATGGAGAACGTGTACTCGGTGATCGGATCCGGGCCGGCCGCCCTGACCCGTCCCTCGCAGGGCAACTGGAGGGCGATCTATGCCCCGGGCTCCGTCTCGGCCGTCGCTCCCAACACCAACAACGCCGCCTGACCTCCTCACCGGTCGGGTCGGAGGGCCCGCTCGGACAGGCTGGTCCCCGCGGGCCCCGGCCGCGCCCCGCCTACCATGACCCCATGGCAGATCGAGGCGGCCACCCGCCTGGGTACCGGCGCTGGAGGACCGTTGCGTTCAAGGCATTCGACCGCTTCGTGCCGACCGTCCCGCTCCGGCTCCTCCCTCCCCGGCAGACGGTGCGCACGACCTACCAGGTCATCCTCGATCGCGAGCCGGATGAGGCGGCCCGGAACGAGTTCGAGCGGGGGCTGGCGACCGGGGCGATCTCGAGGCACGGTTTGGCCGAGCACCTGGTCCACTCCGAGGAGCTACGCGCCTCGGTGCCGATCCGGAACATCCTGCTCTCGATGCACGTCAGTCGGAGCGAGTTCGTGCGGGGCATGCCCAGGGGCCGCCGCATCCTCGACCTCGGGGGCACCCATCAGGGCTACGAAGACGGAGCGCTGGTCCACCTCGGCTATCCCTACCGGTTCGATCGGCTCCTCGTCGTGGATCTGCCGACGGACGAACGACACCAGATCTACCAGGGGGGAAGCGACGGGAGGACGGTGGAGTCCGCCCTCGGCCCGGTCGATTTCGCGTTCCACTCGATGACCGAGTTGGATCGCTACGGGGATTCGAGCTTCGATCTCATCTACAGCGGCCAGAGCATCGAGCACATCACCGAAGGCGAGGGGCGCCGGATGTTGCGTGAGGCCCACCGGGTGCTGGCTCCCGACGGATGGCTCTGCCTCGACACCCCGAACGGTCCGGTGTGGCGGCTTCGGTCGGACCACCTCATGAACCCTGATCACAAGCTCGAGTACAGGGCCGATCAGCTCCGGTCGATGTTGGAGGAATCGGGCTTCCGGGTGCTCGAGGCCAAAGGACTGAACTACATGGGCGAGGCGTTCGCCCGTGGTGAGTTCGACGAGGCCGAGGCCAGCGGGAATCCGGGGGTCTTTGCCGAGGCCGAGGCGTGCCTGCTGCTCGCCTTCGTCGCCAGGAAGCCTGCCCGATGATCTCGGGATCGCAGCAGCCCGGGACGCGAGTTCGCGTCCCGGGCCGGCGAAGGTGCTCGAATTACCCAGCCACCATCGGCACGAAACCAGCCGGGCTGAAGGGCGATCTTTCGGGCCCGCCGGCCCGTCTCACTCGCTGAGCGTGATGGGCTGGTCGTCGAGCGGGAGGTCGTCGAGCGGGAGGTCGTCGACCTCGGCCCCTCCGGTCGGGCTGGCGGCGACCGCGTTCTGAGCCGCCAGATGCTCCCGGATCCGCTCGTCGACCTCGGCCATCAGCTGCGGGTTCTCGATCAGGAAGGTCTTGACGTTCTCACGGCCCTGTCCCAACTGCTCCCCCTCATAGGTGAACCAGGCACCTGACTTCTTGATGAATCCGAGTTCGACCCCGACATCGAGCAGCGAGCCCTCGCGGCTGATCCCTTTGCCGAACGTGATGTCGAACTCCGCCTGCTTGAACGGCGGCGAGCACTTGTTCTTGACCACCTTGACCCGGGTCCGGTTGCCGACCTGGTCGGCACCGTCCTTGATGGTCTCGATGCGGCGGATGTCGAGCCGGACAGACGAGTAGAACTTGAGCGCCCGGCCCCCGGGGGTGACCTCCGGCGAACCGTACATGACGCCGATCTTCTCCCTGAGCTGGTTGATGAAGACGGCAATGGTCCGCGACTTCGACAGCGTGCCGGTCAGCTTGCGCAAAGCCTGCGACATAAGGCGGGCCTGGAGGCCCACATGGGTGTCCCCCATCTCCCCCTCGATCTCCGCACGCGGGGTCAGGGCGGCCACCGAGTCGATGACCAGCACATCGAGGGCCCCGGACCGGATCAGCATGTCGGAGATCTCCAGCGCCTGCTCGCCGGTGTCGGGCTGGGAGATCAGCAGGTCGTCGATGTTGACCCCGATGGCCTTGGCGTAGACCGGGTCCATGGCGTGCTCGGCGTCCACATAGGCGCAGATACCGCCGTTGCGTTGGGCCTCGGCCACCACGTGCATGGCCAGCGTCGACTTCCCCGACGACTCGGGGCCGAAGATCTCCACGATCCGGCCTCGCGGGAGGCCACCGATGCCGAGGGCGAGGTCGAGGGCCAGCGCCCCCGTCGGGATGGCCTCGATGTTCATGTGGAGGTTCTCGCCCATGCGCATGATGGACCCCTTGCCGAACTGCTTCTCGATCTGACCCAGGGCCATGTCGAGTGCCTTGTCACGTTCCATGTCTCTCTGCTCTCCTCGAATGCTGTCGCTCACTTGGCGGTGCCGACCCTACGGAGGGGGTGTGACACCCGGCCGGGCCGGCCCGGATCGGGATCGGGCCGATCACCCTGGATTGCTCTTTGCACGACGAAAACCACTCTAGACCCGAACGCATGTTCGATGACGGATGGTCCCGATACCGGGTTCCCGCGCCGGATGGCCTGCCCGGAACCATTCCCCGACTCCTGGCGCCCCGCGGTCGGTCCCGGCACCACTCACCGCCCGATCCGTGCCTGAGGATCAACCCGCGGCCCGATGCCGCCGAGTAGCCTCCCCCCTCAATGCCGGACCCGCAACCGCCACCCGCGCCCGAGTCGGGGGCCCCTTCGGACCGTGACGCCGGAGCGGCCGCCGAGCCTGCCATCCTCACCCGTCAAGAGCTCCGCAAGCAGGGGGGGGCCCGAAATGGCGGCGGCTCCCGCGCCTGGTGGTACGTGCTCGGCACCGGGGCGGTGATGGTGGTCGGGGTCGGGGTGGCCGTCCTCGTCACCCAGGGCAACAACGACACCGCCGCCACCATCCGGGCCGCCCCGGTGACGGCCGCCCCGGCCGCGGCGCCGCCGTGCCCGTTGACCGGGGCGCCCGCCCCCGCGGGCTCGGTGCCGGCCCGTCCGGCCCTGGGCATCAAGATCGGCAACTACTCCGGTGACCGGCCCTCCGCCGGTCTCAACCAGGCCGACATCGTCTTCGAGGAGCCGGTCGAGGGAGGGATCACCCGGCTGGTCTCGGTCTTCCAGTGCCAGGGGGCACCGCTGGTGGGCGACCTCCGCTCTGCACGCCAGCCGGACGTCGGCATCCTCTCGCAACTCTCCAACCCGCTCTTCGTCCACGCCGGCGGGATCAACCCGGTGATCAACCTCCTCTCCGAATCGCCCCTCATCGACAAGAACCTGTACCAGGGGGGCAACGCCTCGGCCATCATCCAACAGCCCGGAAGGGTGTCGCCGTACTCCACCTTCGTGAACACGGCGTCCCTGTGGGCCCTCGACCCGTCCAACACCACGCCCCCGGCGCCGATCTTCCAGTACTCCGGCGCCCTGCCCACCGGCTCGGTGCCCGGGTCGGGAGCCAGCGTGCACATCCCCTTCTCCGGGTCGTCCGACGTGACCTGGCAGTGGAGCCCCGCGGCCGGCAAGTACCTCCGTCTCTATTCGGGTGTGCCGGACAAGCTGCTCGACGGGTCACAGACCACAGCCACCAACGTGGTCATCTTGACCGTTCAGACCTCCTACGGGTCGTGGGTGGAGAACGCCGGGGGAGGCCACGAGGTCGTCGTGACCGCCACCGGCACCGGGCCTCTGGTGGTGATGCGCAACGGCGTGGCCATCACCGGCACCTGGAGCCGCTCCACCCTCACCCAGCCCGCCACGCTGACGGCCGCCGACGGGGCGCCGATCACCTTGCAGCCGGGCAACACGTGGGAGGAGCTGGTGCCGGAGGCCGTCGCCGTGACCCCGGTGGCCGCGCCGGCGTCGGCACCGACCGCTTCGTCCGCCGGCTCGGGGGCGGTCAACAGAGCCGGTTAGGTCCCCAGCCTCCGCCGGAGCAGGTCGAGCGCGGCGATGGTGGCGTACTGGCGAACCCGGTCCCGGTCGCCGGGCACGTTGAAGGCGAACGACTCGTCGGGACGGTCCGCACGGGCCAAGCCGACGAAGACGGTGCCGGGAGGCTGGGCGTCCTGGGAGTCGGGCCCGGCCACTCCGGTGATGGCGAGTCCCACGTCGGACCCCAGTACCCGACGGGCCCCTCCGGCCATGGCCCGGGCCGCGGCCTCGGACACCACGGGGCCCTCCGGCACGCCGAGCACCGCGAACTTCACCTGCGCCGCGTAGGACACCACCGAGCCCCGGAACCACCGGCTGGCGCCGGGCACGTTGACCAGCCGTGACGCCGCCAGCCCACCGGTCAGCGACTCGGCCAGTCCGAGGGTGAGCCCGCCGGCGAGGAGCACCCCGGCCACCGCGTCCTCGATGGCCTCTTCGTCGGTGCCGAACACGACGTCCCCCGCCGCAACCGAGAGGATGCGCCGGATCTCGAGCTCTTCGGCGTCGAGCAGGGCCGAGGCAGCGTCCTGGTCACCGGCCCGGACGGTCACCCGCACTTTGATCCCCTCGATGCCGCTGGCCAGGAAGGCGACGGTGACAGCCCCGATCGACCCGGTCGACCCGGTCGGCGGTCCGCCCGGGGCCTCCTCGAGGTCGGCGATGTGGGCGTCCAGCGCCTCGGCCAGGCCCGACTCGCTCATGCCCCATGTCCGGATGACCCGGCTGGCGATGACCCCGGCGGACTCGCCGAACTCAGCCATGCGGCGCTGGAGGTCGGGCACGATGGCGCGCTCGAACATGTCGGACATCTCGTAGGGGACACCGGGGACCGCATAGATGACCTTGTGTCCCACCGGGCAGATCAGGCCCGGGGCGGTCCCCTTGGTCTGGGGGATGATCGTGGCACCCTCGGGGACGTCGGCCTGGCGGAGGTTGGTGTCCGGCATCTCCCGTCCGCGGCTCGAGAACATCGAGCGGATCGTCTCGACCACGTGGTCGTCTCGGCGCAGGGCGACGTTCATGACCTCGGCGATGGCTTCCCGGGTGATGTCGTCATGGGTCGGGCCCAACCCTCCGCACACGATGACCCCGTCGCTCCGGGCCAGCGCCGTCCGGAAGGCCAGCACCATCCGAGCGTGGTTGTCCCCCACCGCCTGGTGGAAGTGGGAGGCGACACCCGCGGCGGCCAGATGCTCGCCCATCCACATCGAGTTGGTGTCGGCGATCTGGCCGAGGAGCAGCTCGGTGCCGACGGCGACGATCTCGATGCGCACGGTTTCTCCGGCGTCTCTCAGGCGGCCGAGCTCGTGCCGCCGACCGGGCTCGTTTCTGCCGCCGGGCCGGGGGCCGCGCCCTCGCGGGCCATCCGCCGGCCGTCGAGCAAGTACTGGCCGCCGGTGAACACGGTCATCGCCGTGGCAACCCAGATGGCTGTGGTGAGCACCGCCTGGTGGGTGGCCAGGGGCGGTGCCAGGCACAATCCGATGGCCACGTCCTGCAGGAGGGTCTTCACCTTGGCCGTGTTGCGGGCCGGGATGGACACCCCGCGGCGGCCGACCACCGACCGGTAGACGCTCATGGCCACTTCGCGCAACGCGATGATCGCCACCGGCAACCACCAGACGATTCCCTTGGCCACCAGCGCGAAGAGGGCGCCCAGCACCACCACCTTGTCGGCCAGTGGATCGAGGAAGGCACCGGAGCGGGTGGTGCCCTGCTTCCGTGCCAGCCATCCGTCGATGCCGTCGGACAGGGCCAGGAGCCCTCCGAGGACGAAGGTGAACCAGCTCGCGCCCCACAGCACGATCAGGGCGATCACCACCGGTGTGGCCAACAGGCGCAGGACGGTGATGGCATTGGCGGGAGTGAGCAGCGCCGACGGGCCGAAGGTGGTGCGGCGGCTGACCGGCTCCCCGGGGGCCGGGGTGGCGGGCACCTGCCTTCCCGGCGGCCGCCACCCCGGCGCCGGCGTGCCCGGATCGAGTGCGCCGTCGGTCACCGGGTCGCTCTCGACGCCACAGGAGTCGATCGGCGCGCAGCTGGCCCCCGGCCGCGAACAGGAACCGCCTCCAGGTCCGGCCCGTCGGCCCCGGTGACCATCACGTCCACGAACGAACCCACCGACAGGTCGTCGGGCAAGGTGACCACCCCGTCGATCTCCGGCGCTTCGCGGTAGCTGCGTCCCTCGCCGGGCGCCTCCACGAGCACCTCTATTGTCTCCCCGATCAGATCCTCCCGTCGGCGGGCGGTGATGGCGTCTTGTACCTCGGCGCACTCCCGCACCCGTTCGATGACCAGCTGGTCGGGGACCTGACCGCCGAGATCGGAGGCGTAGGTGCCGACCTCGTTGCTGAACGGGAAGAATCCCACCCAGTCCAGTTGGGCCTCCTCCAGCCAGTCGAGGAGGTGTTCGTGGTCGGCCTCGGTCTCGCCCGGGTAGCCGACGATGAACGATGATCGGAAGGCGGCGGCAGGCTCCACGGCGCGGATCGACGTGACCCGCTCGAGGAACCGCTCGCCCTCACCCCACCGGCGCATCCGCTTGAGGAGGGGCCGCGACACGTGCTGGAGGGAGAGGTCGAAGTAGGGAACCCCGGTGGCCATGATGGCCTCGACCAACGCGTCATCCAGCGTCGACGGGTAGAGATAGAGCAGCCGCGTCCACGGGACCCGCGCCGCCACTGCGGCCACCAGGTCCACGATGGGCCGGCGGCCACCCACGGCGGGGCCGTCGATGCGACCGGTCCGCCCCCCCGACCGGTCGAGGGCGAAGGAGGAGAGGTCTTGGGCCACCAGCACGACCTCACGGAGCGCGTGGCCGGGGCCACTCAGTTGGTCCACCTCGTCCAGGATCGATCCGACGGTGCGGGACCGCTGTTTGCCCCGGAAGGAAGGAATGGCGCAGAACCCGCAGTTCCGATCGCATCCTTCGGCGACCTTGATGTACGACCACGGCGCCGCGGCCGGTGGCCGGGGCAGGTTCAACAGGTCGAATGAAGGGAGCCCCGAAGTGGTAGCCGAAGCGGCGGCCGAAGCGGCGGCCGAAGGCCCGCCCTTGACGCCCAGGTGCACCGGCGTGCCGGTGGCCAGGTCGGCCACCCGGGACGGACCGGCGAGCGGCGCACCGAACGGTGCTACGAGGTCGACCTCGGGGAGGGCTTCGGCCAGCTCGTCCCCGTACCGTTCGGCCATGCACCCGGTGACCACCAGCCGTGCGCCGTCGCGGCGGGCGTCGGAAAGGGCCAGCACGGTATCGATCGACTCCTGGCGCGCCGCCTCGATGAAGGCGCACGTATTGACGACCACCAGGTCGGCCTGCCCGGGCGAAGGGGCGGCCTCGAATCCGCCAACCGTCAGCGTTCCGACCAGCTTGTCCGAATCGACCTGGTTCTTCGGGCAGCCCAACGTCTCGATCCAGTACCGCTCGGCCACCAGGACAATCTACCGGGCCGACGGGGTCCGGAATCGATCGGGTACCGGGGCCGATTGTCGGACACCCTCGCTCCAGTCGTCAGCGCCGCACGGCACTGTTCACGATGCCCGGCGACCGGGCTGTCGGGCCGGGCCCGAGCGAGCGGAGAGGGAGGGATTTGAACCCTCGGACCCAGTTACCCAGGTCAACTCATTAGCAGTGAGTCCGATTCGGCCGCTCTCGCACCTCTCCAGGCCTGGTCAGTGGCACCCTTACTGCCTACCCTCTGACCAGCTTGTTTCCATATCCTAGTTCTGCCCTAATCCTGGTGGCGTCGATGTCGCCAGAACACGGAACCGGACAGCAGGGGCGCGCTGGACATGGCCGCGTCAAGGCGAAGGTTCGCGGTGTCAGGATCCATGACCTGAGCCGCACCGCAATATCCCAAATGCTTGGGGCCGGGATCGACGCAACAACAGTCGCCACCATCGCCGGACATGCATCCACCCACATGACCCTGGATCGGTACACCCACGCACTGCCGCCCGGCGGAGATGGGTTCATGTCACACGGACCGCCATTCGGGCTGAGCGCCTTTCAGATCACCACCGGGTCAGACGGATGATTGACGTCGGGCCCGTCGAGCGGAGGTCCCGCCACCTACGCTCCGGGTCCGGCACCTAGCTCCCACCTGGCTCCCACCTGGGTGCCCGCCGACCGCCTTCAGGGCACCGGGGCGAGCGTGCACCGAGCCCGCAACCCCGCCATCGAGCCGATCAAAGACCGAGGAACCAGTTCGATGCCCTCGACAACTCACGTCGACGCTGCCCGACCGGGCGAAGAATGAGGAAGCCACCAAGGACGAGGCTCACGCCCAGGATGAACAACGCATCTATGTTGGCGCCTGTGAACGGCAGTCCCGCTGGAACGTCGGTGCTTTGAGTCCCGCTGGTCGCGGTGGACGCCGCGGGGATGTCAGAGGTAGAGGCGGACGGGGGTTGGCTTGCGAAAGCCGGGCTCGTGCCGGAGGGTGGCGATGCGGAGGTGCCACCGCTACTGTCATTGCTGGGCAAGATCACCGCAACGTGGCCAAGACCCTTCGCATTGATCGCTCTTACGCGAATGTGGCGCACAGATTTTCCGATCCTGAGGCCGTCAATGTGACAGGCGTCAGGGCCGGGGTTGAGCGAAATGCAGCGGTACTTCCCGCTGTAGTTGGACGCCACGTAGTACAGAATCGGAGAACCGCCGTCGGAGACGGGTGCACTCCACGAGACGGATACTCCACGAACGCCAGCAATGTAAGTCGCCTGAGCGGCTGTGGGCGGCCCGGGCCTCGTCACTGCAGCCGATGCTCCTGCTGACGGCGACACCGAGCTGAGCATGCCTACGAGCAGCGCAATGGCCACCACGCTCACCAGCCCGAGTCGTCTCACAGGAGCCCCCTCCCTCGTCGGCCGGGTCCCACAGTGAGTCCCATTCAACACCTCAGATCAGGCAAGGGGAAGTGGGCTCGGCCCTCTGGAGCGGTATGGCAGTACAGGCAGCCAGAGGCAGGCGAGTGAGCTGCAGTTTCCCTCAGAAGGAGCGCGGCCTGACCGGGAAGCTGCTCAGAGGGTTCCGGCTGTTGGCACCCCCCGTCAACGCCGACGACTGACTCGGGGGATACGAGTCAGTTCGCCAGCGTGACGGCTGCGAGTTGGCCCGCCGCCCAACGTTGTTGCCGACGCTTCGTTCGGGCCACTCACGTTTTTAGCAGCCCCGGATGGCGGCAATGAAACAAGACGCTTAAATCTCGGTGAACGTCCGCACCCAACACCACGCCGAGCGTTTCGGGGCACGGGGCGAGCTGTTCACGTTCAGGATTGAGCCGATCGAACAGTGTTGAGACACGCTGATTGGATGCAAGACATCAGTCCTTCGAGGCTGGACGGGGCCAAAAGTGACACGCTGACACATCCGGCACATCCCACTGGGTCCGGTGCGGTATCTCGGTCACCTGGACCGGTGACTACCCCACACCCAGGCGGATCGGCGTGCCGTGAAAGCATCCCACTGTGTAGGGATAGTCGAGCGTCGCGTCGTAGTGGTAGATCACTTGCTCCTTTCCGTCCCAGAGCACCTCGGAGGAGCGTCCGTGGCAGGCGTCCAGATCCGTGTTGGTGAGCAAGTGGCCACCGGAAGTCCGTTCGACATAGATGCCATAGCCGTCGATCGCGTAACCGACCAAGGTCGAGCTTGCGATCGCCTTATCCAGGATGCACGACGGCACGAAGTGATGATGCAGCTCGTCACCCATCTGCGGGTGCTCGCCACAGCTGTCGAGGACCTCGTGGGCCCCAGCGTCTCGACCCTCGCCGTCGAGGGCGTTGAACAGCAGCACACCATCGTCGAGAACTCCGATCGGCCCACCTGAAGTGCACGATGGCGACGGGGCCGCTGCCGGGTTCTCGGGAATCGACCAGGTGATCGACTGTGCCCCGATCGAATTCGGATTGCGGTCGTAGGCGAAGGCAGGGTCGCTGCTGGCGATGGGGAAGGACCCCGTCGTGTGGCCGATGGGAAGATCGTCGGTGTTGACGATGCGATTGCCGTTCGATGGGGTCACCGAATAGCTCGCTGAGGGCCAGCTCACCGCCCCTTGGACATCGATCTTGGTAAGCGAGTCCCAGGTCTTGGTGGTCGTGTTGATCCAGGGACCTACCACTTGGGCTCCTCCGATGGAGGGGAACGAGGTCTGGCACGAATCGACGTAGCCGACCTTGGGACCGGTCGACAGATATCCGTCGCCCAGGGGTATCGCCGCGGGGTTGATGGCCCCGGGTGCCGTGACGGTCGCCGCATAGCCGGTCGTCCCCGACGTCGTGGTTGTCTTTGGCCCCGACGAGCTCGTAGATGGGTTGGCGGACGTGCCGGCGGTGCCACAGGCGGAGGCGGTCAATCCGACCACTACGAGGAGCACGGCCGATCGGCGTGGAACTGCGATGTGGGACCTTGTCATAGACGCTCCGCGCATTCTGCCACCGCCTGGTTGGCCTTCCTCGCATTGCCCGCGAAGTCCTTGCCAGACGAGTAAGGGAGGCTCTGTATCCCGCCAAGCCGACTGCTGGACGAGGACCTCGACCGAGTCGAGCCCCCTGATCGAGACGGGCGCCCTCACCAGACGGGCCGCCGTAGAGGCGGCCTGGTCCGCTGTCTGGCGCCACGGACGACCACGGGTCGATGATCCCCGTGCCCGTGTCCGCCGGTGGTGCACGGCACTCCTGCGTCACTCGTCGAGCAGCCACCGGGGCCCGGCTCCGAGGCCGGCGGCGACGTCACTGGGGTTGGACAACGCACAGGTCTTGAGGGACAGGCACCCGCAGCCGATGCACTTGGCCAGTCCGCCCTGCAGGGCCTCGAGCAGTGCGATGCGCTGGTCGATCCGCTCCCGCCAGCCCCGGGTGAGGCGCTGCCAGTCGTGGGCACTCGGTGCCCGGTCGACCGGGAGCTCGGCGAGGGCGGCAACGATCTCCTCGAGGCTGAGGCCCACCCGCTGGGCGATCCGGATGAAGGCGATCCGGCGGAGCACATCGCGTCGGAACCGGCGCTGGCCGCTCGGAGTGCGTTCCGCATGGATGAGCCCCTGGCCCTCGTAGAAACGGATGGCCGAGGCGGCCAGGCCGCTGCGCCGGGCCACGTCCCCGATGGTCAGCAGGTCCTCCATGCCGCGCACCTCCCTCATCCGAGAGATCACCCATCCGGGAGACCGCCCTCGCGGCCTCGAGAAATCCCTTGACTTCAACATTACTTTAACCCTTACCCTACCTCCAGGCGCCCAAATTGGCGCCGGGAGCGGAGGAATCGCAATGCCAGTCGCCATCGTCACCGGTGCATCACAGGGGTTCGGGCGGGCGGTCGCCACCGACCTGGCCAAGGACGGCTGGGGCCTGGTCATCGACGGGCGGCGGCCACACCTGCTCGGGCAGGCCGGCGCGGCACTCGCGGCCCTGGGCGAACCGGTGCGGGCCATCGCCGGGGACGTCACCGATGACCGCCACCGGGCCGCGCTGGTGGAGGCGGCTGCCGGACTGGGCGGCCTCGACCTGGTGGTCAACAACGCCAGCACCCTCGGGCCCTCTCCCCTCCCGACGCTCGACCGCTACCCGCTCGACGCCCTGGCGCGCGTCTACGAGGTGAACGTCCTCGCCCCCCTCGCCCTGGTGCAGGCGGCCGTGCCCCTGCTGCGGCGGAGCCACGGCACCGTGGTGGCCGTCTCCTCGGACGCCGCGGTCGAGGCCTACGAGGGCTGGGGCGGCTACGGGTCGTCCAAAGCGGCGCTCGACCAGGTGCACCGCGTGCTGGCGGCCGAGAGGCCGGACCTGCGTGTCTACCAGTTCGATCCGGGTGACATGCGGACGGAGATGCACCAGGCCGCCTTCCCCGGCGAGGACATCTCGGACCGGCCCGACCCCGAGTCGGCCGTGCCGCCGCTCCGCCGGCTGCTCGACTCCGGCGCCCCCAGCGGGCGCTACCGGGCCGACCAGTGGGCCCAGTCATGAGCACCCTCGCCGATCCCACCGAACGGCTCACCTATGACCTTCCGTCCGCCCTCGAGGCATCGGAGCCGCCCGAGGCGCGGGGCCTCACCCGTGACGCCGTCCGCATGCTGGTGGCCAACCGGGGGGACGGCGCGCTCGTCCCGAGCACCTTTTCGATGCTGCCCCGCTTTCTCGACGCCGGCGACCTGGTCGTGGTGAACACCTCCGGCACCATCCCGGCCGCCGTCGACGCCCGGGCCGATGACGGGACGGCCCTGGTCGTCCACCTCTCCACCCAACTCGAGGGGGACCGGTGGGTGGTCGAGCCGCGGCGGCCGGCCGGCCGGTCCACCGAGCGCTGGGCCGGGCCGCTGCCGTCGCGGCGGCTGATGCTGGTCGGCGGCGCATCGCTCACCCTCGATCAGCCCTACGGCGATGCGGGGCGGCTGTGGGTGGCCACCCTGCGGCTGGGCAGGCGCGCGCTGAGCTGGCTCGCGGTCCACGGCCGGCCGATCCGCTACGGCTACGTCGACCGGCCCTGGCCCATCGAGATGTACCAGAACGTGTACGCCACCGAGCCCGGCAGCGCCGAGATGCCGAGCGCGGGCCGGCCCTTCACCCCGGAGGTCGTCACCCGCCTGGTGGCCAAGGGCGTCGGCGTCACCCCGCTGGTGCTCCACACCGGGGTGGCCTCCCTCGAGGCGGACGAGCTCCCCTACCCCGAGCGGGTCCGCGTGCCGGGGCCGACCGCCGAGCGGGTCAACGCCGCCCACCGCAGCGGCCACCGGGTCATCGCCGTGGGCACGACCGTGGTGCGGGCGCTGGAGTCGGCCGCCGGGCCCGACGGGCTGGCCCACGGCTACGACGGGTGGACCGACCTGGTCGTCTCACCGGAACGCGGTGTGGCCGTCGCCGACGGGCTGCTTACCGGGTGGCACGAGCCGGCATCGTCCCATCTGCTGATGCTCGAGGCCTTCACTGGCCGTGGCCTGCTCCGGGACTCCTACCGGGTGGGCCTGGCCGAGGGATACCGGTGGCACGAGTTCGGGGATGTGCACCTGATCCTGCCCTGAGTGCGGACCCGGACCGGCTGCCCAGCCGGCGGACGGCACCCGGACCCGGCGGACGGGCACCCGAGCCTGGTGGAGGGGCATCCGAGCCTGGTGGACGGCACCCGAGGTTGCGCACCGGGCGCACACGTGGTTTGCTATTAGCACTCGACAGTGCAGAGTGCTAACGACACGGAGGAACACCAGATGGCCAAGTTGATCACGTTCGACGAGGAGGCCCGCCGGTCCCTCGAGAGCGGCATGAACAAGCTCGCCGACGCCGTACGCGTCACCCTCGGGCCCAAAGGCCGCAATGTCGTCCTGGACAAGAAGTGGGGCGCACCGACGATCACCAACGACGGCGTCTCCATTGCCAAGGACATCGAGCTCGAGGACCCGTTCGAGAGGATCGGCGCCGAGCTCGTCAAGGAGGTCGCCAAGAAGACCGACGACGTGGCCGGCGACGGCACCACCACCGCCACCGTGCTGGCCTGGGCCATGGTCCACGAGGGGCTGCGGAACGTGGCCGCCGGCGCCAACCCGATGTCCCTGAAGAAGGGGATCGAGACCGGAGTCGAGGCCGCGGTCGCCTCCCTGCGGGGCATCGCCCGGGACACCGATTCCAAGGATCAGATCGCCCAGGTGGCGTCCATCTCCGCCGCCGACCCGGAGATCGGCGAGATGATCTCCGAGGCCATCGACAAGGTGGGCAAGGACGGCGTCATCACCGTCGAGGAGTCACAGACCTTCGGCATGGACATGGACCTGGTCGAGGGGATGCGCTTCGACAAGGGCTACATCTCCCCCTACTTCGTCACCGACCCCGAGCGGATGGAGGCGGTCCTCGAGGACACCTACGTGCTGCTGGTGGGCTCGAAGATCACCGCCGTGCGCGACCTGCTCCCCCTGCTCGAGAAGATCATGCAGGCCGGCAAGCCGCTGGTCATCGTGGCCGAGGACCTCGAGGGCGAGGCTCTGGCGACGCTGGTGGTGAACAAGATCCGCGGCACGTTCAAGAGCGTTTCGGTCAAGGCACCCGGCTTCGGCGAGCGCCGCAAGGCCATGCTCCAGGACATCGCCATCCTCACCGGTGGCCAGGTCGTCACCGAGGAGGTCGGCCTCAAGCTCGAGAATGTGGGCCTCGACCTGCTCGGCACGGCCCGCAAGGTGGTGGTCACCAAGGATGAGACCACCATCGTCGAAGGCGGGGGCGCCGACGAGGAGATCAAGGGCCGGATCAACCAGATCAAGACGGAGATCGAGAACACCGATTCCGACTACGACCGCGAAAAGCTGCAGGAGCGCCTGGCCAAGCTGTCAGGCGGGGTGGCGGTGATCAAGGTCGGTGCGGCCACCGAGGTGGAGCTCAAGGAGAAGAAGCACCGGATCGAGGATGCGGTTTCCACCACCAAGGCCGCCATCGAGGAGGGTGTGGTCCCCGGGGGCGGGGTCGCCCTGCTCCGGTCCCAGGCTGCGGTGCTCGACGCCGCCGAGAAGCTCGACGGCGACGAGTCCACCGGTGCCCGCATCGTGGCCCGCGCCGTGGAGGAGCCGCTGAAGCAGATCGCCGTCAACGCCGGATTGGAGGGCGGGGTGATCGTCGACAAGGTGCGCAACTTGAAGAAGCCCACCGAAGGCCTGAACGCAGCCACCGGCGAGTACGAGGACCTGTTCAAGTCCGGGGTGATCGACGCGGTGAAGGTGACCCGCTCGGCCCTCCAGAATGCCGCTTCCATCGCCGCCCTGTTCCTGACCACCGAGGCGGTCATCGTGGACAAGCCCGAGGAGTCTTCCGGGGGCGGGATGCCCGGCGGAGGGATGGACGACTTCTAGTCCGGCCATCGCCGATAGCGCCGCCTGCGGGCGGACCGACATCATGACGAAGGGCGCCCCGGTGGGGCGCCCTTCGTCCGTTCCCTAGACTGTCCGGCGTGACCGAGCCCCTCGCCCCGTCAATCGGCCTGGGCGTGCTCCACCTCTTCTGCAGAGTCCCGGGCCCGTCCTCCCGACCGGGGGCGCGGGGGCGCGACCCCCAGGCCGTGATCCAGGCGGTGAAACGGGCCGAGGCCGACGGTGTCCAGGTGGTGTCGATCGCCATGCTCGGGCACAAGGCCGACCTGGGGTTCATGGCCCTCGGCGCCGACCTCTGGCGGCTCCGCCGGTTCCAGTCCGATCTGCAGGCCTCCGGGCTGGAGGTGGTCAGCTCGTACGTGTCGCTGACCGAGGTGTCCGAGTACGCCGCCGGACTGCCGGAGGAGATGAAGCAGACCCGGCTGTACCCCAGGCTCCCCCCGGAGGGGATGCCCGCGTTCTGCTTCTATCCGATGTCCAAGCGGCGGGGCGACACCGAGGGATCCAATTGGTTCTCGATGCCCTTCGAGGAGCGCAAGGCGATGATGTACGGGCACGGCGCCGCCGGGCGGGCCTTCGCCGGCCGGATCGTCCAGCTGATCACCGGATCCACCGGCATCGACGACTGGGAGTGGGGCGTCACCCTGTTCGGCGTCCACCCCGACGACCTGAAGGACTGCGTCTACACCATGCGGTTCGACGAGGGCTCGGCCCGGTTCGCCGAGTTCGGGCCGTTCCTCACCGGGATGGCCGCCCCGGTGGAGACGGTGCTGGCCCAGGTCGTCCCCGATGAGTGAGTCCCCGATGAGTGAGTCCCCGGTGGATGGGCCCCCGGCGGGTGGGCCCGGCTCCGGGGGGGACCTCGAGGCGCTGCGGGCCGCGCTCGGGCGCATCGGGCCGATGGTGGTGGCGTTCAGCGGGGGGGCGGACTCGGCCTTCGTGGCCCGGGTGGCCACCGACGCCCTGGGCGCGGACCGGGTGCTGTGCGTGACCGCCGTCTCCCCCTCGCTGGCTCCCGAGGAGCTGGCCGACTGCCGGGCCCTGGCCGGCGAGTGGGGGCTCCGCTACGCCGAGGTCCACACCGAGGAGCTGGCCGACCCGGCCTACTCGGCCAATGACGGCTCGCGCTGCTACCACTGCAAGACGTCGTTGCTGGAGGCCCTGGCTCCGGTGGCGGCCGGAGAGGACAGCGGCGCCGGGGCGACGGTGGTGCTCGGGGTCAACGTCGACGACCTGGGCGACCGTCGGCCGGGCCAGCAGGCCGCGGCCGAGCGGGGGGCCCGTTTCCCCCTCGTCGAGGCCGGGTTCACCAAGGCGGGGGTGCGGGCCTGGTCCAAGAGGCTCGGCCTGAGGACCTGGGACAAGCCGGCGGCGGCCTGCCTGGCGTCACGGGTCCCCTACGGCACCCCGGTCGACCTCGGCACGCTGCGGTCGGTGGCCGGGGCCGAGTCGGGCCTCCGGTCACTGGGCTTCCGGCAGCTGCGGGTGCGCCACTACGGCGACACCGCCCGCATCGAGGTCCCCCTCGGGGACCTCGATGCCGTGGTGGCCCGGCGCCAGGAGGTCACCGCCGCCGTACACCGGGCCGGATACCGCTACGTGACCCTCGACCTGGACGGCTTCCGCTCCGGCAATCTCAACGACGGGCTGGCGGCCGGGTTGGATGACGGGGTGCTGGCGTCGGCGCCGGGGGGGCCCGCATGATCGGGGTCAGGGTGAAGCTGACCTTCCCCGACGAGTTGGTGCGCGAGCCGATCATCGCCCGGATGACCCGGGAGTTCGACATCGTCCCCAACATCCGGCGCGCCGACGTCGGCGAGCGCAGCGGATGGATCATCTGCGAGCTCGACGGGGAGCCGGCCACCGTCGATCGTGCCGTCGGGTGGCTGCGGGGAGAAGGGGTCCGGGTCGACCTGCTCGGCGACGTCGTCGAGAGCTGACGATGGCGGCCGGGACCTCGGGAGGAGGGGCGGTCGATCCGACCGCGGGGCTCCGGGCCGCGAACCGCACCAACTGGGACGAGCGGGTCCCCATCCACACCGCGTCGCGCTTCTACGACGTGGAGCACTGGCTGGCCACCCGCCCCGGCCCGAGGGCGCGGGAGGTCGAGGCCCTCGGGGACATCGCCGGCCTGGACCTCGTGCACCTGCAGTGCCACTTCGGGCTGGACACGCTGGCCTGGGCCGGTGCCGGCGCATCGGTGACCGGCCTCGACTTCTCCCCCGCCGCCGTCGAGGCCGCCCGGGGACTGGCCGAGCGGTCCGGGCTGGCCGACCGGGCCACCTTCGTTTGCGCTGATGTCTACGACGCCGCCCGGGAGTTGGCCCCCCGGACCTTCGATGTGGCCTACGTGAGCCTCGGGGCCCTGTGCTGGCTGCCCAGCGTGGGGAGATGGGCCGACCAGGTGGCGGCGCTGGTCCGCCCGGGAGGCCGGCTCTACCTGCACGACTCCCACCCGGTGGCCTGGGCACTGGCCCACGACTCACCGACCCTGGAGTATCCCTACTTCGAGGAGCCCGAGCCCTACGTCGACGAGTCGGCGGAGACCTACACCCATGCAGAGGTGTCGCTGGCCAACGCCAGGACCTACGAGTGGAACCACGGGATCGGCGAGGTGGTCACGGCGCTCATCGACCGCGGGATGCGCATCGACCGGTTGACCGAGCACGACTGGACCGTCCTCCAGCAGTTTCCCTGGCTGGTGGAGCGCTCGCCCGGGCAATGGGGGGCGCCGGCCGGCTCTCCCCGGCTCCCGCTCTCCTACACGGTGGTGGCCACCCGGATGCCCTGAGCCGTCAGCCGGGAGGGGTCCGGCCGACCGGGGTCGACGGGTCCTTTAGGCCTACGGGTCCTCCGGGGTCCGGATCGTCCAACCGGCACCGGACACCTTGCGGGGCTCGTAGAACAGGCAGCCCTCGGGGCAGGCGAACGGGAGCTGCTCGTTGGCCCCCATCCGGCACCGCTCGAGCTTTTCCTCGTGGGCAGTGGTCTGCATGACGTAGTGACGACAGTCCTCGAGTACGGCCACGCTCCATTCTGCCTGATGGATGCGACTCTGCGGTGTCAGCGGGTAGCGTCGAGGAGGTGGAACCGGTTCCCTCCACCAAACAGCTCCTGCGGTGGAGCGAGGCCCTGGCGGGCATCGCCCGTACCGGCCTCGGCTTCACCGAGTCCCTCTACGAGCAGGAGCGGTTCGAAGAGGTGCTCCGGGTCGCCGCCGACATACGGATGTCGGTCGACGCCGGATCCGACGGGATCGAGGATGCCGACGGCCTGGTGCACGAGTGGCTCGGGTCGGTCGGCAAGGGCGTGCCGGGCTACGTGACCCCGAAGGTCGCCGTCGGCGCAGCCGTCGGCAACGACAACGACGAGATCCTCCTGGTCCAGCGATCCGACTCCGGGGTGTGGCTGTACCCCACCGGGTGGGCCGACGTGGGGTACTCGGCATCCGAGGTGGTGGTCAAGGAGGTCGAGGAGGAAACGGGCATCGAGGTCGAGGTGGTCCGGCTCATCGCCGTGCTCGACGGCCTTCGGGCCGGCATCAGCCGGATACCCCTCTACTCGCTGGTGTTCCAGTGCCGGCCGCTGGGCGGTGAGCTCAAGGCCCATCCCCTCGAGTGCTCCGACGTCGGGTGGTTCCCCCTCGACGACCTCCCCTACCCGCTGGCCGGGGCCGAGCGCTGGGGGAAGCACGTCTTCGCCGCCCTGCGGGGAGACCCGATCGAGGTGCTCTACGACACGGTGCGGGCTCCCGTCTGGCGGGGCGACCCCGAAAAGTCCTGACCGGCCCTGGCTACACTCCCACCCTGTGATCATGGACCGTCCCGACCTCGGTGCCGATGTGATCGACGACTCCCGACCGGGGATCACCGTCAGCGAAATCGGGGAGATCACCCCCGAACTGGTCGAGGCCTTCGCCCGGCTGATCCCCCAGCTCTCGTCCTCCTCGCCACCGCCCGGTCACGCCGAGCTGGCCGAGATCGCGGCGGCGGCGGGGTCGGTCCTCCTGGTGGCGCGCACCCCCGGTGGCGCCATCGTCGGATCACTGACCCTGGCCCTCTTCCGAGTCCCGACCGGGCTGCGGGCGTGGATCGAGGACGTCGTCGTCGACGAATCGTCGCGGGGCGCCGGAGCGGGGGAGTCCCTGGTCGTGGAGGCGGTGCACCGGGCCGCGTCGGCAGGGGCCCGATCCGTCGATCTCACCTCACGGCCCAGCCGCGAGGCCGCCAACCGCCTCTACCAGCGCCTCGGATTCGAGCCGCGCAGGACCAACGTCTACCGGAGGACGCTGGAGCACCCGGACCGCAATGCCGACTAGCGCCGGCCCGGTCAGTCGGCCACCAGCGCATCGGTGAGCGCGTCGATGCCGGCGAGCCTGGCCGCCAGCTCATCGCTCAGGTGGTAGCGGGCGGCCAACCCGTCGGGACTGGTGTAGGTGACCGCGGTCTGGCCCCCGTCGTCCCACACCAGCACCTTGAGCGGCAGGTCGAGGGCGACGAGGGGCTCGGCCGTCATCACCGGGGTCCCCGCCTCCGGACTCCCGAAGATCACCACCTTGGTGTCCCGCAGATCGAGCCCACCGGCCGTCGCCTCACCGCTGTGGTCGATGACCGCGAACAGCTTCATCCCCCGCGCCGCCACCAGCTCGGACAGCCGGGAGACGGTGTCCCGCACCGACCGGGGGCTCTTCTTGGTGACCAACCCGCCCCCATCACCCGCAACCTGTGCGACCATGCACCCATAGTCTCCGCGGGAGGGCCGGCTGGCAAGGCGGTCCTGCCTGCACCCGGCGGAAGGGAGCGCGTCCGTTCGGCCACCACGACCGATGTCACCGTGCCGCCGGTCGTCGCCGGGGCGAGGACGGGGTGAGTTCCGGCGTGGGCTCCGGCGTGGGCTCAGCCGGCACCCCCTGGCTCACCGGCCGGCCGGACGAGCGCCTCGAAGGTGGGGGC
>Ga0307374_10004512_pt1 | contig 23134 bp, 21 predicted proteins | sample OX3MG_FD_202532 | JGI IMG/M metagenome (GOLD analysis project Ga0307374, IMG submission 202532) | Soil microbial communities from Risofladan, Vaasa, Finland - OX-3 | ecosystem: Environmental > Terrestrial > Soil > Coastal area > Acid sulfate soil | place: Finland: Risofladan, Vaasa | collected... | reverse complement strand
CAGTCGAGAACCGCCGACAGCCGCGGCGGCAGCAGCGCCTCGGCTCGGTCGTAGTCGACCCAGCGCCATTCGTGATGCTCGGGGCGGCCCAGCTCGGGCGCAACGGGGAGCTCGATGCGCTCCGCGTAGGTTTCGGCCAGGTAGTAGCGCGCCACCTTGCCGCCGGCGTAGGGCAGGGTCTCCTGGTGGACGTCGCCGAAGGGGAAGTCGAGGGCGATCAGGCCGGTTTCCTCGGCGACTTCGCGCTTGGCGGCCTCGAGTTGGCTCTCGCCGGGCTCGACCCGGCCTTTCGGGAAGTCCCAGCTTCGGTAGGCGCGCAGCACGAGGTAGCGCACGCCCCGATCGGTGCGGCGGAATATGACTGCGCCCGCGGAGCGGACCGGATGCGATTTCATGCGCCGGGGATGATAGCGCGCCGGCGGGTTTCGGCCACCGGGGGAGGTGCGCCGCTCAAGCTGCTGAGCTGGAACATCTTTTTCAGGCCCTTGATTCCGGCGTCCGGGCCGCCATGTAGCGTGCATGAGATCCCGTGATGTGCGCAGCCTGATGTGGGGCGAGGCGCTTTCGCTCCTGGACCAGGCCGAGCGCCTGCAGCGCCAGTTTTTTCGCGTCGGCCCGGGGGCGCGCGCGCAGAATTGGGAGCCGCCGGTCGACGTGATCGAGACCCCGGATGGCGTGCGGGTGCACGTCGCTCTGCCCGGGGTGGCGGCCGAATCGATGGTGATCGGCCTGGAACCGGAGGCGATTACGATCGCCGCGCTGCGGCCGTTCCCCTCGTGCGAAGGGGGCGATCGCATCCACCGGCTCGAGATTCCGTATGGGCGCTTCGAGCGGCGCATCGCGTTGCCGCTGCACGCGCTCGAGCTCACCGAAAAATCACTCGCGAACGGCGTGCTCACGCTCGCGTTCGCCAGACGCGCCTAGCTTCGGCAGGCGAGGAGACCGCATGAACTTCTGGCCCAAAATGCAGCAAGCCCTGTCGGGGGACGAAGCCGCGCCCGCAGCGCCGCCCAAGCCGGCGCGCACGAGCGGCAGCGCCAAGCCGCTGCCCGAGGGTGCGCTCGCCCTGATCCCGATGCGCAATACGGTGCTGTTCCCGGGGGTGATCGTGCCGGTGACGGTCGGGCGTGAGGCTTCGGTGGCCGCCGCCCAGGAGGCGGTGCGCGCGGAACGCCAAGTCGGCTTCCTGCTGCAACGCGATCCCGCCAAGGAGAAGGTGGGGCCCGAGGACCTGTACTGGATCGGCACGGCCGCCCAGGTGGCGCGCTACGTCACCGCGCCCGACGGCGCGCATCATCTGGTGGTCCAGGGCCAGTCGCGCTTTCGCGTGCTGGAGTTCCTCGAGGGCTGGCCGTTCCTGGTGGCGCGGGTGGCCATGGTCGAGGATTCCGCCGAAGGTGGCACCGAGATCGAGGCGCGCTTCCTGCAGCTGAAGGAGCAGGCGGTGAAGGCGGTCGAGCTGCTGCCGAATGCCCCCGAGGGGCTGACGGCGGTGGTACAGGGCGTGGATGCGCCCGGCGCGCTCGCCGACATGGTCGCGAATTTCCTCGACGTGAAGCCCGAGGAGAAGCAGGAGCTGCTGGAGGCTTTCGGGCTCAAGCCGCGGCTCGACAAGGTGCTGGCGCTGCTCGGCCAGCGTGTCGAGGTGCTGCGGATCTCCAAGGAGATCGGCGACCAGACGCGCAAGGCGTTCGACGAGCGCCAGCGCGAGCACGTGCTGCGCGAGCAGATGCGCCAGATCCAGAAGGAGCTGGGCGAGGGCGAGGATTCCGCCGCCGAAATCGAGGAGCTTAAGAAGGCGGCCGAGGAAGCGGGCATGCCCGAGGACACGCTCAAGCACGCGCGCAAGGAGCTCAGGCGTCTGGAGAGGATGGGCGAAGGCTCGGCCGAGAGCTCGATGCTGCGCACGTACCTGGAGTGCCTCACCGAGCTGCCCTGGAAGGCCGACGCCCAGAAGTCGATCGACATCGCCGAGGCGCGCCGCGTGCTCGACGAGGACCACTTTGGGCTGGAGAAGATCAAGCGCCGCATTCTCGAGTATCTGGCGGTGCGCAAGCTCAATCCCGAGGGCAAGAGCCCGATCCTGTGCTTCGTCGGGCCGCCGGGGGTGGGCAAGACCTCGCTTGGCCAGTCGATCGCGCGCGCCACGGGGCGCAAGTTCCAGCGCGTGGCCCTGGGCGGGCTGCACGACGAGGCCGAGATCCGCGGCCACCGCCGCACCTACATCGGCGCGCTGCCGGGCAACGTCATCCAGGTGATCCGGCGCGCGGGGTCGCGCACCGGCGTGCTGATGCTCGACGAGATCGACAAGCTCGGCATGGGCGGCTTCCACGGCGACCCTTCGAGCGCGCTGCTCGAGGTGCTCGATCCGGAGCAGAACGCGAGGTTCCGCGACAACTACCTGGGCGTGGACTTCGACCTGTCGAAGGTGATGTTCATCGCCACCGCGAACGTGCTCGACACGATCCCGGGGCCGCTGCGCGACCGCATGGAGATCATCCAGCTGCCCGGCTACACCGAGGAGGAGAAGGTCGAGATCGCCCGGCGCTACCTGGTCAAGCGCCAGCTCGAGGCGAACGGCCTGAAGCCGGAGCAGGCGGCGCTGACCGACGCGGCGCTCGCCGCGCTGGTGCGCGACTACACGCGCGAGGCGGGCGTGCGCAGCCTGGAGCGCGAGATCGGATCGGTGCTGCGCCACGCCGCGATGCGCATCGCCGAAGGCAAGGCCGAGGCGGTGACGGTGGACGCGCCCGACCTGCAGGCGATCCTCGGCGCGCGCAGGTTCGAGAGCGAGATCGCGCAGATGACCAGCGTGCCGGGGGTGGCCACCGGGCTCGCCTGGACGCCGGTGGGCGGGGACATCCTGTTCATCGAGGCGACCCGCGTGCCGGGTCGCGGCAAGCTGATCCTCACCGGTCAGCTGGGCGAGGTGATGAAGGAGTCGGCGCAGGCGGCCTTGACGCTCGCCAAGAAGCTGATCGACGACCCGCTCGAGAAGGTCGACATCCACGTGCACGTGCCGGCGGGCGCGACGCCCAAGGACGGCCCGAGCGCGGGCGTGGCGATGTATCTCGCGCTGGTGTCGCTGCTCACCGGCAAGGCGGTGCGCTCGGACGTCGCCATGACCGGCGAGATCTCGCTGCGGGGCCTGGTGCTGCCGATCGGCGGCGTGAAGGAAAAGACCCTCGCCGCGCTGCGCGCCGGCATCCGTACGGTGATGCTGCCCAGGAGGAACGAGAAGGACCTCGAGGACGTGCCGGCCGAGGCGCGCGCCAGGCTCGAGTTCGTGTTTCTGGACAAGGTCGAGGACGCGGTGCGCTGCGCCATCGGCGAGCTGCCCGCGCCCGAGCAGAAGCAGGCGGCCTGACGGCGCCCGGCGCGGCCTATTTGTCGAACTTGTAGAAGTTCCTGTTCAGCCAGTCGGCCACATCGGCCATGTCCTGCCTGGAGAGCCGCGGGTCGTAGCGGCTGCTCCAGCGCTCGACCTCCTTCAGCAGCGCCTTGTAGGAGGCGACGTGCGCCTTCGGCGGCGCGTAGAGCCCGCTTGCGCCGCGACCGGTATCGGCGGCCGCGAAGGCGCTCGGCGCCACCGTCAGCAGCGCCATGATGCCGAGAAAGGGGGCGGGGTTCATGATTTCTGCTCCTTGTGCTCGATCGTCCCGTCGGCTGCGCCAGTGCGCGCCATGACGCCAGGATAATCGGCTGCGCCGGCAACATCTTGACGCCGATCAAACGCGCGCCTTGCGCACGCGGCAGGCTGAGCTCATGGTCACTACTCCCGCAGCGGCACGCGCTCCAGGTCGGCCAGCCAGGCATCTGCTACGCCGTCCGACGGCGCGCGCCAGTCGCCGCGCGGGGAAAGCGAGCCGCCCGAGCCCACCTTGGGGCCGTTGGGCAGGGCGCTGCGCTTGAACTGGCTGGTGTGGAAGAAGCGCTCGAGGAACACGCCCAGCCACCTGCGAATCTCGGCGAGGCGGTAGCCCTCCTTCCCGCGCCAAGCATTCCAGGCGAGGAAGGCGATCTTGGTCGGCGCGTAGCCGAAGCGCAGGACGTAATACAGGTGAAAGTCCTGCAGCGCGTACGGTCCGATCACCGACTCGGTGAGCTGGCCCGGACTGTCGCTGTTCTTGCCCGGCACCAGCTCCGGGCTGATGTCGGTCGTGAGCACGCGCTCCAGGGCGCGCGTCACCGGGCGGTCGAACTCGCCCGAATGCGCGACCCAGCCGATCAGGTAGCGGATGAGCGTCTTGGGCACGCTGGCGTTGAGCGCGTAGTGCGACATCTGGTCGCCCACGCCGTAGGTGCACCAGCCGAGCGCCAGCTCGGAGAGGTCCCCGGTTCCAACCACGATGCCGCCGTGCAGGTTGGCGAGCCGGAAGAGGTGACTGGTGCGCTCGCCCGCCTGCACGTTCTCGAAGGTGACGTCGTACACCCGGCGGCCGCGCCGGCCCGCGGCATACGGGTGCTTGAGGTCCTTCAGCATCTGCAGGCAGGAGGGTCGGATGTCGATCTCCTCGGCGCTCGCGCCGATCGCGCGCATCAGCTGCCAGGCCTGGTTGCGCGTGCGCGTGCTGGTGGCGAATCCGGGCATCGTATAGGCGAGGATGTTGCGCCGGGGGAGCTTCAGCTCGTCCATGGCGTGCGCGCAAACGAGCAGCGCGTGTGTCGAGTCCAGGCCGCCGGAGACGCCGATCACGAGCTTTTGCGTGCCGGTGGCGCGCATGCGCGTCGCCAGGCCCTGCGTCTGGATGCGGTACACCTCTTCGCAGCGCGCGTCGCGCGTCGCCGGATTCTCGGGGACGTACGGATAGCGTCCCACCCGGCGCTCGAGCGGCAAGCGGCCCTTGGGCAGCGCGAGCGAGAAGCCGATCTCGCGAAAGCGCGCCACCTCGGTTTTGTGGCGCGCGAGCGCCTGGCCGAATGAGTTCTGCCGCATGCGGTCGGCGAGCAGCCGGTCGAGGTCGAGCTCGGCCACGGCGAGCTGCGCCTGCGCGGCGAAGCGTTGCGACTCGGCGAGCAGCGTGCCGTTCTCCCAGACCATCGCGTGCCCGTCCCAGGCGAGGTCGGTGGTCGATTCGCCCGGACCCGAGGCGCTGTACAGGTACGCCGCCAGGCAGCGCGCGGACTGGTTCGAGGCGAGCTCGCGGCGGTACTGGTGCTTGCCGACGACGACGTTCGAGGCCGACAGGTTGGCGATCACGGTCGCGCCGGCGAGCGCGGCGTACGAGGAGGGCGGCACCGGCACCCACAGGTCCTCGCAGATCTCGGCAAACAGCGCGAGCTTGGGCTGCTCCTCGAGCCGGAACACGAGGTCGGTGCCGAACGGCGCCTCCTGGCCGGCGAGCGCGACGCTGCTTCGCGGGCAGGTCTCGCCGGGAGTGAACTGGCGCAGCTCGTAGAACTCGCGGTAGTTCGGCAGGTAGGTCTTCGGCACCACGCCGAGCAGCCGGCCGCGGCACAGCAGGGCGGCGCAGTTGTACAGCAGCCCGTCGATGCGCACCGGCAGCCCCACCAGCGCGGCGAGCGGCAGCGCGCGCGTGCGCTCGAGCAGCGCGGCGAGGGCGGCCTCCGAGGCGGCGAGCAGCGCCTGCTGATGGAACAGGTCCTCGGCGCTGTAGCACGACAGGCCCAGCTCCGGGAACACGCACAGGATCGCCTGCCGGCGGGCGGCCTCGCGCATCAGCGCCAGCGTGCCCTCGGCGTTGAACGCGGGATCGCCGACGCGTAGCGCGGGCGTGGCGACCGCCACGCGCACGAAGCCGTGCCGGTACAGGTTGAAGAATTCTTCGCGCGAAGCCATCGCCGAGCCGCTCCTGCGGGCATTCTACCCCACCCTTATTATGGTATCTTAGGCCATATGAAAAGGCGCAGCCAGGAGCCGCCGGCGCCGTTGCTGGAAGAGACGGTGGTGCTTGCAGGCGGGGCGCGGATCGCGCTCGCGCTGTGGCGGGAGAGCGCGGGCGCCCTGCGCTACCGCCTGTGCTTCACGCGCGCCGGGGCGTGCCTGGTGCGCTACGACAACGAGCAGGGGCGCGCGCTCCGGCGGCTGCAGGGGCGCACGCTGCCCTACGAGTTCCGCTCGATCGAGCAGCTGCGTTACGACTTCGAGCGCGCGGTCGAGGCCGCGCAGGCTGGCGATGGCGCGCACCCTTAGCCTGCGCGTGGCGAGCGCCGTGCAGGCGCTCGATCGCTTCGAGGCGGGCTGGAACCACCTCGCCGAGGGCGGGCGCCTCGCACCCGAGCGGGTGCTGACGTTCGCCGAGCTGCCGCTGCTGCTGCGCACCCTCACGCCGGCGCGCTGGACGCTGCTCGGGCGGCTGCGCGCCGACGGGCCGCTGTCGGTGTACGAGCTGGCCAAGCGCCTGCAGCGCGATTACAAGAACGTGCACACGGACGTGAGGCGGCTCGCCGAGCTCGGCCTGATCGCGCGCCGCGAGCACGCGCTGGTGGCGGTCGAGTGGGACGCGGTGCGCGCCGAGCTGCGGCTCGCGGCCTGAGTCAGGCGGCGGCGGGCGCCGGCCAGCGCCGGGTTAACATGCCGGCGTCGCATATCCGTTGATCGCCAGCCGCCATGACCGTGCAACCACGCGCCGACACCGCGCTCGAGCTCGAGCACTTCTGGATGCCGTTCACCGACAACCGGCGCTTCAAGCGTGCGCCCAAGCTGGTGGCATCGGCGCAGGACATGTACTACACCACCACCGACGGCAGGCAGGTGCTCGACGGCCTGGCGACGCTGTGGTGCGTGAACGCGGGCCACTGCCGGCCGCGGATCGTCGAGGCGATCCGCGCCCAGGCTGGCGTGCTCGATTTCGCCTCCTCGTTCTCGCTCGGCCATCCGCTTCCGTTCCGCGTCGCCGCGCGCGTGGCGGAGCTGGCGCCGGCGGGCATGTCGCACGTGTTCTTCACCAACTCGGGCTCCGAGGCGGTGGACACCGCGCTCAAGATCGCGCTCGCCTACCACCGCCTGCGCGGTGAGGCGACGCGCACGCGCTTCATCGGCCGCGAGCGCGGCTATCACGGCGTAAACCTGGCCGGCATCTCCGTCTCGGGCGTGCCGGCGAACCGCAAGGCGTTCGCCGGCGCGCTGCTGCCGGCGGTCGACCACCTGCGCCACACGCAGGACCTGGCGAGCCGCGCGTTCGCGCGCGGCTGTGCCGAGACGGGCGCCGAGCTCGTCGACGAGCTCGAGCAGCGCCTGGTGCCGCTGCACGGCGCCGAGAACATCGCCGCGGTGATCGTCGAGCCGGTGGCCGGCGCGGGCGGCGTGCTGGTGCCGCCGAAGGGCTATCTCCGGCGCCTGCGCGAGATCTGCACGCGCCACGGCATCCTGCTCATCTTCGACGAGGTGATCTGCGGCTTCGGGCGCCTGGGCAAGCCGTTCGCGGCGCAATACTTCGACGTGCAGCCCGACCTGATCACCTTCGCCAAGGGCATCACCTCGGGCGCGGCGCCGCTCGGCGGCGTGCTGGTGCGCGACGCGCTCTACGAGGCGTTCATGCACGCACCGGGCGCGGGGATCGAGTTCTTCCACGGCTATACCTACTCGGGCCATCCGCTCGCCTGCGCGGCGGCGCTCGGCGCGCTCGACACCTACGCGGAGGAAGATTTGCTGACCCGGGCCGCGGGCGAGATCGGGAGCTACTTCGAAGACGGGGTGCACGCCCTGCGCGGCCTGCCGAACGTCATCGATTGCCGCAACCTGGGCCTGATCGGCGCGGTCGAGCTCGCGCCGCGGCCGGGTGCGGCCGGCGCGCGCGCCGTCGAGGCGTTCGAGCAGTGCTGGGACAAGGGCGTGTTCGTGCGCCCGATCGGCGATGCGCTCGCTTTCTGCCCGCCGCTCATCGCCGAGAAGAAGCACCTGGACCAGATGTTCGGCACGGTGGCGCAGGTGCTCAGAGGCCTGGCCTGAGGCCGCGCTGCTACAACCAGCCGGCCTTGCGGAAGCGCCGGAACAGCCAGAAGTCGATGCCCGCCATCGCCGCGAGCGCGAGCGGGTAGCCGAAGCGAAGCTCGAGCTCGGGCATGGCCTTGAAGTTCATGCCGTAGATGCCGGCGATCAGGGTCGGCACCGCGACCAGCGCGGCGTAGGCGGCGAGGCGCTTGGTGGTCTCGTTCTCCTGCAGCGAGATCATCGACAGGTTCACGTTCATCGCCGTGGTGACCGTGTCGCGGATCGAGTCGATGGTGGAGCCGAGCCGCACGAGGTGGTCGTAGACGTCGCGGAAATACTCGCCCATGCCCGCGCACACGTGCGGCACGCGCCCGCCGTAGAGCTTGCCGGTGGCCTCGAGCAGCGGGCCGACGGCGTGCTTGAGCGTCATCAGCTCCTGCTTGAGCCCGTACAGCGCCTCGACGTTGGCGCGCACCGACTTGCCGGTGAAGATGTGCTGCTCGATCTCCTCGAGGCGCGTCTCGACCTGGTCGAGCACCGGGAAATAGCGGTCCACCACCGCGTCCATCAGCGCGTACAGCACGTAGCCCGAGCCGTAGCGCAGCAACTCCGGCTCGCGCTCGCAGCGCGCGCGCACCTCTGCGAACCCGCGCTCGGTGCGGCTCCTGACCGAGAGCACGTAGTTCGCCCCGACGAACACGTCGAGCTCGCCGACCTGGGTCTCGTCGCCGGCCAGCTCGACCACCTGCAGCACGGTGAACAGCGAGTCGCCGTACTCCTCGATCTTGGGGCGCTGGTGGCCGTGGCGCGCGTCCTCCACCGAGAGCTCGTGCAGGTCGAATTCGCGCTGCATCTCCTCGAGCTCGCCGTCGGCGGGGTCGCGCAGCGCGACCCAGACGAAGCAATCCGGGCGTCCCAGGTAGGCCTTGATTTCGTGCTTGCCGATGTCGGCGAGCTTCTTGCCGTTCTGGTAGGCGACGCAGTTGATGAGCATGGCGGCTCCGCGCGCGGATGATACGTCAGGAGCGCGCCAGCGCGGTACGCGGATCGACGTACTCGAGGCCGAGCGAGGCGGCCACCGCGGGGTGCGTCACCTGGCCGCGGTGCACGTTGAGCCCGGCCAGCAGATGCGCATCGCGCTCGAGCGCGCCGCGCACGCCGTGGCGGGCGAGCGCGAGCACGAACGGCAGGGTGGCGTTGTTGAGCGCGAAGGCCGAGGTGCGCGGCACCGCGCCCGGCATGTTGGCGACGCAGTAGTGGAGCACGCCATCGACGACGTAGGTCGGCTGGTCGTGGCTGGTCGGGCGCGAGGTTTCGAAGCAGCCGCCCTGGTCGATCGCCACGTCTACCACCACCGCACCGGGCTTCATGCGCTTGACCAGCTGCGCCGACACGAGCTTCGGAGCGGCGGCGCCGGGCACCAGCACCGCGCCGATCACGAGGTCGGCGCCGAGCACGTGCTGCTCGACGGCGCTGCGCGTGGACAGCCCGGTGCGCAGCGCGTGGCCGAAGCGCCGCGCGAGCGCGCGCAATCGACCGACTTCGTGCCCGAGCACCCACACCTCCGCGCCGAGACCGAGGGCGACCTCGATGGCCTGGCTGCCGACCGTGCCGTCGCCGAGCACGACCACCTTGGCGGGGGCGACGCCCGGCACGCCGCCGAGAAGGATGCCGCGGCCCCCGTGCGGCTTCTCCAGGTAATGCGCGCCCACCTGCACCGCCATGCGCCCCGCCACCTCGGACATGGGCACGAGCAGCGGCAGAGCGCCGCCGGACGCGGTCACGGTCTCGTAGGCGATGCAGGTGGCGCCGCTCGCGATGAGATCCATCGCCTGCGCCCGGTCCGCGGCCAGGTGCAGGTAGGTGAACAGCGCCTGCCCGGCCCTGAGCCACTTGCGCTCGCCGGCCTGCGGCTCCTTCACCTTCACGATCAGCTCGGCGCGTCCCCAGACCGCGTCGGCGTCGGCGGCCACGCTCGCCCCGGCGGCACGGTATTCGTCGTCCGCGACGCCGATGCCGGAGCCGGCAGCGCGCTCGACCAGCACCTGGTGGCCCTGAGCGACCAGCTCGCGCACGCTCTCCGGCACCAGCCCGACGCGGTGCTCCTGGACCTTGCTCTCCCTCGGCACCCCGATCAGCATGGACTTCTCCCGCGGCGGCGGACGGCGCATGTTAGCAGCCGGCGCGGCACCGCCATCGGCTAGAATCCGCAGCTTTCCTCCCATGCGCAAGCCCATGCCTGAGATCAGCCGCCGCGCCCGCGAGCTGGGCACCGAAAACGCGTTCGTCGTCCTGGCCGAAGTGAACGCGCTCGTGCGCCAGGGCAAGGACATCATCTCGTTCTGCATCGGCCAGCCCGACTTCCCGGCGCCGCCGAACGTGCAGGAGGCCGGCATACGCGCCATCCGCGAGGGCAGGCACGGCTACACGCCCTCGGCCGGCATCGACGAGCTGCGCCAGGCGGCCGCGGGGTATCTCGGCAGGATGCGCGGCGGGTTGCCGATACGCGGCGAGGACGTGGTGGTCGGCGCCGGGGCGAAGCCCTTCATCGCTTACGCGATCCTGTCCACCACCGACCACGGAGCGGGCGACGAGGTGATCTACCCCAATCCCGGCTTTCCGATCTACGAGTCGCAGATCCTCGCTTGCGGCGCGAAGCCGATACCGGTGCACCTGCGCGAAGCGCGCGGCTTCTCGTTCGACCCGGCCGAGCTCGAGAAGCTGATCACGCCGAAGACCAAGCTGCTGATCCTGAATTACCCGCACAACCCGACCGGCGGCCTGCTGTCGCGTCCGGAGCTGGAGAGCATCGCCGCGATCCTGCAGCGCCATCCGCAGGTCTGGGTGTATGCCGACGAGATCTACAGCCGGCTGTGCTACGCCGGCGAGTTCTTTTCGATCGCGCAGGTTCCCGGCATGTACCAGCGCACCATCATCGCGGACGGCGCGTCCAAGACCTGGGCCATGACCGGCTGGCGCATCGGCTTCGCTGCGAATCCGGCGCTCGCGCCGGTGTTCACGCGCTGGATCACCAACACCGACTCGTGCGCTTCGCAGATCTCGCAGTGGGCGGCGCTCGCGGCGGTGACCGGGCCGCAGGACGCGGCCGAGGCGATGCGCGCGAGCTTCCTCGAGCGGCGCGACCTGATCGTGGGACTGCTCAACCAGGTGCCGGGCGTAACCTGCAAGCTGCCGGGCGGCGCGTTCTACGCCTGGCCGAACGTCACCGAGGCCTGCCGCATGGTGGGCGCGGCCGATTCGGAGGCGTTCAGGAAGCGGCTGCTGACCGAGGCCGGCGTCGCGGTCCTCGCCGACATCCATTTCGGGGCGCGCGTGCCGGGCGAGGGCCAGCATCTGCGCTTTTCCTACGCGGCCTCGAAGCAGGCGATCGAGAGCGGCGTCGCGCGCATGACCGAGCTGATCCGCAAGGGGGCGATGTGAGCGCAGCCTGGCGGCCCAGCGTCACCGTGGCGGCGCTGATCGAGCGCGACGGGCGCTTCCTCTTCGTCGAGGAGCGGGCGCACGGGCAGCTGGTGCTCAACCAGCCGGCCGGTCACCTCGATCCGGGCGAATCGCTCGTGGCGGCTTGCGCGCGCGAGGCGCTGGAGGAGACCGCGCACCGCTTCACCCCGACCGCGCTGCTGGGGATTTACCGCTGGTACTTCGCGCCCGAGGACGTCACCTTCCTGCGCTTCGCGTTCCGCGGGCGGCTCGACGGGGTGGACGAGGGCCGCGCGCTCGACAAGGAGATCGTGCGCCTGCACTGGCTCACGCCCGAGGAGCTCGCCGCGCGCCGCGCGCAGCACCGCTCGCCGCTGGTGATGCGCTGCGTCGAGGATTACCTCGCAGGGAGGCACTTCCCGCTCGAAGTGCTGTCGCGGGAGTACGCCTGATTCTTCATGGCTGAGCGTGTGATCGTCGGCATGTCCGGGGGAGTGGACTCCTCGGTGGCCGCGCTGCTGCTCAAGCGCGCGGGCTACGAGGTGGTCGGCCTGTTCATGAAGAACTGGGAGGACGATGACGAGGGCGAATACTGCTCGACGCGCCAGGACCTGATCGACGCCGCGGCCGCCGCCGACGTGCTCGGCATCGAGCTCGAGGCGGTGAACTTCGCCGCCGAGTACAAGGACCGGGTGTTCGCCGATTTCCTGCGCGAATACGCCGCGGGACGCACCCCGAACCCGGACGTGCTGTGCAACGCCGAGATCAAGTTCAAGGCCTTCCTCGATCACGCCATGCGGCTGGGTGGGGCGAGGATCGCCACCGGCCACTACGCGCAGATCGGACAGCGCCACGGACGCATCGAGCTGCGGCGCGGAGCGGACGCCGCCAAGGACCAGAGCTACTTCCTGCACCGGCTTACCCAGGCGCAGCTCGCACGCGTGCTGTTCCCCGTGGGGCACCTGGAAAAGAGCGAGCTGCGGCGCATCGCGCAACAAGCCGGGCTGCCCAACCATGCCAAGAAGGACTCCACCGGCATCTGCTTCATCGGTGAGCGGCCGTTCCGCGAATTCCTCAATCGCTACCTGCCGAGAAAGCCGGGACCGATCGTGACCTCGCAGGGCGAGCGCATCGGCGAGCACATCGGGCTCGCCTTCTACACCATCGGCCAGAGAAAAGGCATCGGCCTGGGCGGCAGCCGGGACCGCTCCGGCGCGGCGTGGTACGTCGCGAAGAAAGACCCCGCCAGCAACACGCTCACCGTGGTGCAGGGCCACGACCATCCGCTGCTCGTGCGCCGCTCGCTCGCGGCGCTCGACGCGAGCTGGGTATCGGGCGAGGCGCCGCCCGAGGCCACGCAGCACGGCGCCAAGACGCGCTACCGGCAGGCCGACGCCGCGTGCACGCTGACGCGGGTGGCCGACGGCGAGATCTCGGTCGAGTTCGACCAGCCGCAATGGGCGGTCACGCCCGGACAGTCGGTCGTGCTCTACGACCGCGAGGTATGCCTGGGCGGCGCCATCATCGCCTAGCCGCCCGTGCGCGGCTGGCGGCCTGGGGGCTGGCGCTCGCGCTCGCCGCGGCGAGCGCGAGCGCGCAGGCGGCGCAGATCCAGGTCGGGCACAAGCTGTACGGCGCCGGCTCGTCCGCGATCCCGGTCACCGCATACAGCGACGGCGGTTCCGGGCTGCACCCGGCCGTATTCCTGCTCTACGGCGCGCGCGGCCCGCAGGTCGGCGGCGCCATGTACCGGGCTTACGCGCGCGCCCTCGCCCGGGCGGGCGACAACGTCTACGTGGTCGATTATTACGCCGGCACGCAGAGCGTGCCGGGAGCGACGCCGCAGGAGCGGCGCGCAGCTCTTGCCGCCAACCTCGGCGCCTGGGTGAAGGCCGTGCGCGAAGTGATCGCGGCGGTATCGGATGAGCCGGGCGTGGACGCATCGCGCCTGGGTTTGCTGGGCTTTTCGCAGGGCGCCTACCTGGCGATCGCGGTGGCGGCCGCCGACCCCGACGTCGGCGCGGTGGTCGAGTTCTATGGTGGCATCCCGCCGGTGCTGCGCGGCCGCCTCGGCACGCTGCCGCCGACGCTGATCCTGCACGGCGATGCCGACCGCGTGGTGCCGGTCAGCGAGGCGCATCGGCTCGCCGACGCGCTGAGCGCCTCGGGCTCGCGCTACGACATCGTGATCTATCCGCACGCCGGGCATGGCTTCAACGCGCGGCTCGCGAGCGCGGACGGGCGCGACGCGCTGCGGCGCACGCTGCGCTTCTTCAAGGACAACCTGTAGGCGCGTTAGCGGGGGGCGGTGTCGGCGAATGCCGGTCGCTCGGCGAGCTTGTCGCAGTGGTGCGCGAGATTGGCGTACTGCGCGCGCCAGTCCACCCCGCCGGGCCTGCGAAACTCCAGCCACCCCAGGCAGCAGCCCAGGGCGATGTCGGCGAGCGTGTAGCGCTCGCCGTGGCACCAGGACCGCTCGCCGAGCTCGGCCGCCATCTCGGCCAGGCCGCGGCTCACCTTGCCCAGCTGCTTGTCGGCCCAGGCGCCGCTTTGCTCCTTCTTCGCGCGCGCCAGCTCCTGGCGCAGCAAGACGGCCGCATCGAGAACGCCGTCGGCGAGCGCCTCCCAGCGGCGCACCGCGACGCGCTCGCGGTTTTCCTCCGGGATCAGGCGGCTGATGGGCGACACGTTGTCGAGGAACTCGACGATCACGCGCGAATCGTAGATCGCCGTGCCGTCGTCGAGCAGCAGGGTGGGGATCTTGCCCAGCGGATTGAAGCCGGCGACCGGCGAGTCCTCGCGCGAGAGGTCCACCAGCTCGATGTCGCAATCGATGCGCTTTTCGGCGAGCACGATGCGCACTTTGCGCGTGTAGGGGCTGGTGAGCGAGGCGAGGAGCTTCATGCGGCGGCGGGGGAAGTGCGAACGGGGCCCGGATTATACAGTGCGCACGCAGCGACTAGCCCAGTACCTTGCGAACCTCGCGGCGCAGCGCCGGGATCAGCTCGCGTGCGAACCACGGATTGTTCTTCAGCCAGCGCGCGTTGCGCGGGCTGGGATGCGGCAGCGGCAGAAACTGCGGCAGGTAATCGTGATAGGCGCGCACGGTCTGCGCCAGCGTCTTCGCGCGGCATTGGCCCAGGTAATAGGCCTGCGCGTGCTGGCCGATAAGCAGCGTGAGGCGGATGCCGGGCAGCGCTGCGCGAAAGCGCGGATGCCAGGTCGGCGCGCATTCGGGGCGCGGAGGAAGATCGCCGCCCTGGCCGGTTCCCGGGTAGCACATGGCGGTCGCCACGATCGCGATCTTCGAGGTGTCGTAGAAGCTGTCGCGATCGATGCCGAGCCACGCGCGCAGGGTGTCGCCGGACGAATCGTTCCAGGATATGCCGCTGACGTGTACGCGCCGGCCCGGCGCTTGCCCCACGATCAGCAGGCGCGCAGCGCGACCGACGTGGAACACCGGCTTAGCTCCGAGCGGCAGGTGCGGCTCGCACAGGCGGCAGGCGCGCGCTTCGCGGGCGAGCTTTTCGAGCGCGGTCGGACGGGGCATCGGACTTATAATAGCGCGTCAAAAACGGCCGCGATGCCCATGCCCACGCCGCTCACCGCGCTGTCGCCGCTCGACGGCCGGTACGCCCGGTCCGCCGACTCCCTGCGCCCGTACCTCAGCGAATACGCGCTCATCCGCTACCGGGTGCGCGTCGAGCTGGCGTGGTTACGGGCGCTCGCCGCAAATACGGCGATCCGCGAGCTCAAGGCCTTCTCCGCGCCGACCGCCGCGGCGCTCGCGCGGCTGGTCGCGAGTTTCTCCGAGCAGGACGCGGCGCAGATCAAGCACATCGAGGCCAGGACCAATCACGACGTCAAGGCAATCGAGTACTGGCTCAAGGAGCGGCTCGCCGGCAACCGCGAGGTCCAGCGCTCGCTCGAGTTCGTGCATTTCGCCTGCACCTCGGAGGACATCAACAACCTTTCGTATGCGCTGATGCTGGCGGAATCGCGCGACAAGGTGATGCTGGCGCGGCTGGATGAGCTGATCGCGGCGCTGCGCATGCTCGCGCACCGGCACGCCGGGCTGGCGATGCTGTCACGCACGCACGGCCAGCCGGCCACGCCGACGACCCTCGGCAAGGAGATGGCGAATTTCGCGCACCGGCTGCAGCGCGCGCGCGAGCGCATCGCCGGCGTTTCCATCCTCGGCAAGATGAACGGCGCAGTGGGCAACTACAACGCGCATCGGGTGGCGTACCCGAGCATCGACTGGGAGCGCTTCTGCCTCCGCTTCGTCGAGCGCCTCGGGCTGGAGTTCAACCCCTACACTGTCCAGATCGAGCCGCACGACGCGCTCGCCGAGCTGTTCGACGCCTACGCGCGCGCCAACACCGTGCTGCTCGACCTGGACCGCGACCTGTGGGGCTACATCTCGATCGGCTATTTCAGACAGAAGCTGCTCGCGGGGGAGGTCGGCTCGTCGACCATGCCGCACAAGGTGAACCCGATCGACTTCGAGAACTCGGAGGGCAACGTCGGCGTCGCCAACGCGCTGCTGCGCCACCTGTCCGAGAAGCTGCCGGTGTCGCGCTGGCAGCGAGACCTCTCGGATTCCACGGCCCTCAGGAACGCCGGCAACGCGCTCGGGCATACGCTGCTCGCCTACGGCGCCTGCCTGCGCGGCCTGGGCAAGCTCGAGGCCGACCCGCGGCGGCTGGCCGAGGACTTGGACGGCAACTGGGAGGTGCTCGCCGAGCCGATCCAGCAGGTCATGCGCCGATACGGCGTGCCGGAGGCCTACGAGCAGTTGAAAGCGCTCACGCGCGGCAAGCGCCTCGGCCGCCGCGAGCTCGCCGCATTCATCCGCCGCCTGCCGATCCCGGCTGCGGCCAGGACGCGGCTGCTCGCCATGACGCCGGCGACCTACACCGGGCTCGCTGCCGCGCTCGCGCGGCGGATTTGACCCGTTCCGGGTCGGGTGCCTAGACGACCGCGCCTTGGTGCTGGTCGCGGCGGTCCTTCTTCGTCGGCTTGACGAACTGGTCGCGCTTCACCCCGAACCACATCACCAGCGGGCTCGCCACCAGCACCGAGGAATAGATGCCGAACATGATGCCGATGGTGAGCGCCAGCGCGAAGTAGTGCAGCGCCGGCCCGCCGAAGATCAGCATGGTGGTCACCATCGTCTGCGTGCTGCCGTGCGTGATGATGGTGCGCGAGATGGTGCCGGTGATACCGGCGTCGATGATCTGCGGCACGCTCGCCTTGCGCATCTTCCTGAAGTTCTCGCGCACCCGGTCGAATACCACCACCGACTCGTTCACCGAGTAGCCCAGCACCGCCAGCACCGCCGCCAGCACCGGTAGCGAGAACTCCCACTGGAAGAACGCGAAGCAGCCCAGGATGATCACCACGTCGTGCAGGTTGGCGATGATCGCCGCCAGGCCGAAGCGCCACTCGAAGCGCATCCACAGATAGAGCACGATGCCGATCGCGGTAACCATCAGCGCGAGCGCCCCGTACTGCGCCAGCTCGGCGCCCACCTGCGGGCCTACGAACTCGACGCGGCGCACGTCGGCGCTCTGGTCCTGCGCCTTGAGCAGCTTGGAGACGTCCTGCGACAGATCGGCGCTCGACTGCTTCTTCGCGATCGGCATGCGCAGCAGCACGTCGTGCGAGGAGCCGAAGTTCTGCGCCTCTGCCTTGTAGCCGGCCTTGTGCAAAATCGCGCGGATCTTGTCCAGGTCGGCGGTATCCGTGTAGTGCACCTCGATTTGCGTCCCGCCGGTGAATTCGATCGAGAAGTTGAGGCCCTTGGTGACGAGGAAGAACACCGCGGCGCAGAACGTGATGAGCGATATGACGTTGAAGATCAACGCATACTTCATGAACGGGATTACGCGCCGGATCTTGAAGAATTCCATGTGCAGTCGCTCCGCGCGCTATTTCCAGGCGGTGTTGCCGATCGAGAGCTTCGCCACCCGGCGGCGATGCCCGTAAATCAGGTTGACGATGCCGCGCGACACCACCACCGCCGAGAAGATCGAGGTCAGGATGCCCATGACGTGCACCACCGCGAAGCCGCGCACCGGCCCGGTGCCGAAGATGAGCAGCGAAAGGCCGGCGATCAGCGTCGTGATGTTGGAATCCAGGATCGTGCCCCAGGCGCGCTCGTAGCCGGCCGCGATCGCCGCCTGCGGCGTGGCGCCGCCGCGGATTTCCTCGCGGATGCGCTCGTTGATCAGCACGTTCGAATCGATCGCCATGCCGAGCGCGAGGGCGATCGCCGCGATGCCGGGCATGGTGAGGGTGGCCTGCAGCAGCGACAGCAGCGCCACCAGGAACAGCAGGTTCACCGCCAGCGCGATCGACGACACCACGCCGAACACCAGGTAGTAGAGCGACATGAAGATGACGATCGCGGTGAAGCCCCACTTGGTCGAATCGAACCCCTTCTGGATGTTCTCCTTGCCCAGCGAGGGGCCGACGGTACGCTCCTCGACGATATCCATCGGCGCGGCGAGCGCGCCCGCGCGCAGCAGCAGCGCGATGTTGTTCGCCTCCATGGTGTTCATGTGGCCCGAGATCTGCACCCGGCCGCCGCCGATCTCGCTGCGGATCACCGGGGCGGTCACCACCTCGCCCTTGCCGCGATCGATGAGCACGATCGCCATGCGCTTGCCGATGTTCGCGCGCGTGATGTCGCGGAAGATGCGCGCGCCGACCGAATCGAGCGTCAGGTGCACCGCAGGCTCGCCAGTCTGCGAATCGAACCCCGGCTCGGCGTCGGTGATCCGGTCCCCGGTCAGCACCACCGGCTTCTTGAGGAGCAGGGGCTGCCCGTCGCCGTCCACGAAGTACTCGTCGCCGAAGGGCACCTGCCCCTTGGCGGCGGCGGCGAGGTTTTCGGCGGTCATGCGGTCCTCGTCGACCATGTGGACCTCGAGGCTCGCGGTGCGACCCAGGATCTCCTTGGCGCGCGCAGTATCCTGGATGCCGGGCAGCTCCACCACGATGCGGTCCGCGCCCTCCTGCTGGATCACCGGCTCGGCCACGCCCAGCTCGTTGATCCGGTTGTGCAGGGTGGTGATGTTCTGCTTGAGCGCGTAGTCCTCGATGCGCTTCACTGACTCCGGCTTGAGCGTGCCGACCAGCACGAAGTCGCTGCCGTCGTCGCGGTCGGCGAGCGCGAGGTCCGAGGTGATCGACAGGAGCGACTCGCGCGCCTTCTCGCGGGATGCGGCGTCGCGGAACTTGATTCTGAGCAGGTTGCCTTCGCGCGACAGCCCGCTGTAGCGGATGTCCTTGTCGCGCAGCTGCGTGCGGATCTCGTCCGCCAAGCCGTCGACCCGCTTCTTGAGCGCGTAGCGCATATCGACCTGCAGCAGGAAGTGCACGCCGCCGCGCAGGTCGAGACCCAGGTACATCGGGTAGGCGTGGACCGCGGTGAGCCAGGCCGGGGACGCCGAGACGAGGTTGAGTGCTACGACGTAGGCCGCGTTCGCCGGGTCCGGGTTCAGCGCCTTGTCGATGACGTGCTTGGCCCTCAACTGGATGTCGGTGTCGCTGAAGCGGACACTCGCGTTGTTGGTGCTGAGCAACGCGGCGGTGTAGGGGATGTTCGCCTGTTTGAGGGCATCTTCCATCCGGCCCAGCAGCGCGGCGTCGACCGTGACCGTGGCCTTCGCCGCCGTCACCTGCACCGCGGGCGCGTCCCCGTAGAGGTTGGGCAGCGCATAGACGAACGCGAGCACGATCGTGATCGCGATCAGGATGTACTTCCAGAGCGGATAGCGGTTCATGCGCGACGGCGACCCGCGGGCCCGCTAGATGCTCTTGATGGTGCCCTTAGGCAGCAAGGTCTGCACCGAGGCCTTCTGCACGCTGATCTCGGTGTTCGGCGCGATCTCGAGGGAAATGTAGGACTCGCCCATCTTGGTGATCCTGCCGACCATGCCGCCCGCAGCGACGACCTCGTCGCCTTTCTGCAGGCTGTCGACCATCTGGCGCTGCTCTTTCGCGCGCTTCATCTGCGGCCGGATCATCAGGAAGTACAGCAGCCCGAACATCAGGATGATCGGCAGGAAGCCGAGGAAGCCCTGTTCAGCGCCGCCCGAGCCCTGCGCGAATGCGGGGGTGATCAGCACATGCAACTCCTTGGAGAATCGGGCAAAGCGGCGAATTATATCACCGCGCTCCTGCGCCGCGCCGCGCGCTGCGCCTAGTCGGCGCCGTGCTTGAGCAGGCGGCGCTCCTCGAGCAGGTGCGCCGCGCGCGCGGCGAGCGCGCCGGCCTCGATCGCCTCGCGCAGCTCGCGCATCAGCACCTGGTAGTAGTACAGGTTGTGCATCGTGTTGAGGCGCGCACCGAGAATCTCGTTGGCGCGCTGCAGGTGGTGCAGGTAGGCGCGCGTGAAATGCCGGCAGCAGTAGCAGGCGCAGGTCTCGTCGAGCGGGCGGGTGTCGTCGCGGTAGCGCGCGTTGCGGATCTTGACGTCGCCCCAGCGCGTGAACAGCCAGCCGTTGCGCGCGTTGCGCGTCGGCAGCACGCAGTCGAACATGTCGATGCCTGCGGCCACGCCCTCGATGAGGTCTTCCGGCGTGCCCATGCCCATCAGGTAGCGCGGTCGCTCGGCCGGCAGACGCGGCGTGGCGTGCGCGAGAATGCGACTGCGGTCCTGCTTCGGCTCACCGACCGACAGGCCGCCGATCGCGTAGCCGTCGAAACCGATGGCGCGCAGGCCGGCAAGCGATTCGTCGCGCAGCGCTTCGTACATCCCGCCCTGCAGGATGCCGAAAAGCGCGTTGCCGCTGCCTTCGAAGGCGCGCTTGGAGCGCTCGGCCCAGCGCAGGCTCAGCCGCATCGACTTGGCGGCGGCCGCTTCGCTCGCCGGGTAGGGCGTGCACTCGTCGAAGATCATCGCGATGTCCGAATCGAGCACGCGCTGGATGCGCATCGACTCCTCGGGCGTGAGCATCAGCCGGTCGCCGTTCACCGGCGACTGGAAGCGCACGCCTTCCTCGCTCAGCTTGCGCAGCGCGCCGAGGCTGAATACCTGGAAACCTCCCGAGTCGGTGAGGATCGGGCCCTGCCAGCCCATGAAACGGTGCAGCCCGCCGTGCTTGGCGATGACCTCCAGCCCCGGGCGCAGCCAGAGATGGAAAGTGTTGCCGAGCACGATCTGCGCGCCGATCTCGGCCAGCTCGTGCGGGGACATGGCTTTCACCGAGCCGTAGGTTCCGACCGGCATGAAGGCCGGAGTGTCGACGCGCCCGTGCACCAGCTCGAGCACGCCGCGGCGCGCCTGCCCGTCGCGCCGCGTGATCGTGAACTTCATGGCGCCCGCTCGATCAGCATCGCGTCGCCATAACTGAAGAAGCGGTAGCGTTGCTCGATCGCGTGGGCGTAGGCGCGCCGGATATTCTCCAGGCCGGCGAACGCCGCCACCAGCATCAGCAGGCTCGACCTGGGCAGGTGGAAGTTGGTGAGCAAGCGATCGACGACGCGAAAGCGGAACCCGGGATGGACGAACAGGTCGGTCTCGCCCGAGCAGGCGCGCAGCCCGCCTGCCGGGTGGGCGCCAGCGCTCTGCAGCGCGGCGCTTTCCAGCGCGCGCAGCGCGGTGGTGCCCACCGCGAGGACGCGCCCGCCGGCGGCGCGCGCCGCGGCGATGCCGTCCACCACGGCCTGCGCCACCTCGAAGCGCTCGCGGTGCATGCGGTGCTCCTCGACGCGTTCGACGCGCACCGGCAGGAAAGTGCCGGCACCGACGTGTAGCGTGACCTTGACGATGCGTACCCCCTTGTGCGCCAGTCGATCGAGCGTGGCGGCGTCGAAATGCAGGCCCGCGGTGGGCGCGGCGACCGCGCCGGGCTTGGCGGCGTACACCGTCTGGTAGCGCTCGGCGTCGGCGGCATCCGCCGCGTGCGCGATGTAGGGCGGCAGCGGTACCGCGCCCCAGCGCTCGAGCACCTCGTCGACGCGGGCGCCGGTGAAGCGCACGCGAAACAGATCGCCCTCCCGCCCCAACACCTCGACCGTCTGCTCTTCGCCGATGATGAGCTCGGTGCCGGCGCGCGGCGGGTGGCTGGCGCGGATGAGGGCCAGCGCCTCGCTGGCCCCGAGCAAGCGCTCGACGAACAGCTCGATGCGTCCGCCGCTGCGCTTGCGCCCGGGGACCCGCGCCTTGATGACGCGCGTGTCGTTCAGCACCAGGATGTCGCGAGCATCGACGAGGTCGGGCAGGTTCGCGAAGCGCAGGTCGGCGAGCGCGCCGCTGGCGCCGTCCAGATGCAGCATCCGGCTGCGCGCGCGCTCGGCTGCGGGGTGCTGCGCGACGAGCTCCTCGGGCAGCGCATAGTCGAAGTCCGCAACGCGCATGGCGGCGAATTATAGAGGGCGCGCTTTTCGCGCGCGGCGAACTCCGCGATAATGCGCCTCCCGCGCCGGAATGGCGGAACTGGTAGACGCAGCGGACTCAAAATCCGCCGGTGGCGACACCATGAGAGTTCGAGTCTCTCTTCCGGCACCAGCGTGGCCGGCGCGTGGGACTCGCGCCGGGTCCCGCGGGCCGCGGCCGGGAACCTCGCGGTCAGCGTGAAAAGCGTCACACCTAATCTGTCAATTTCTATCAAAGGCGCGAGCTAACCCTTTAGTTCTCAGGGGGTTGCTGGACAGGGCGGGCCCCCAGGCGTACCTTGTCAGCTGGCGTTGAGGGGGGAGATGGGCATGGCGAAAGCGCAGATCCGGGTGCTGCCGGTCGCGCGCAATACCATCATGGTGGTGGACGATCAGTCCACCAGCCGAGCCATCCTCGAGCAGGTGGTGCGCAGCCTCGACGAGCGCGTGCTGGTCGAGGGCTTCAACCGGCCGGTCGACGCGGTGGTGTGGGCCACCAAGCACATCGCCGATTTGGTGCTGGTCGACTACATGATGCCGGACATGGACGGCATCGAATTCGTCAGACGCCTGCGCTCGCTACCCGGCTACGAGCACGTGCCGATGGTCATGGTGACCGTGCATGACGACCGCAAGGTGCGCTACGCGGCGCTCGATGCGGGAATTACCGATTTTCTCACCAAGCCAGTGGACGCGCGCGAATGCCTGGCGCGCTGCCGCAACTTGCTTACGCTGCGGCGCCAGCAGCTCGTGCTCGAGGACCGCCGGCGCCTGCTCGAGCACATGGTGGAGGAGGCAACGCACGAGGTGCGCGAGCGCGAGAAGGAAACGCTGCTGCGGCTGGCGCGCGCGGGCGAGTTCCGCGACGCGGAGACCGGCTACCACCTGCAGCGCATGTCGCGCTACTCGCGGATGATTGCCGATGCGATAGGACTGGAACGCGACGAGGCCCAGACCATCGAGCTGGCGGCGCCCCTGCATGACATCGGCAAGATCGGCATCCCGGACCAGATCCTGCTGAAGTCAAGCAAGCTCGACACCGACGAATGGGCGGTCATGCAGCGTCATCCGCTGATCGGCCACGAGATCCTCAAGGGCAGCGCCTCGAAGTACGTGCGCATGGGCGCGCTGATCGCGCTCGGCCACCATGAGAAATACGACGGTTCGGGCTACCCGAACGGACTGGTCAGCGAGCACATCGCGCTCAGCGCGCGTGTGGTTGCGGTCGCCGACGTCTACGACGCGCTGACCTCCGTGCGGCCGTACAAGAAGGCCTGGGCGAGCGAGGATGCCTTCGAATACCTGCGCACGCAGCGCGGCAAGCACTTCGATCCCCACCTCGTGGACGCATTCCTCGGCGTGCGCGAAGAGGTGCTGCGCGTGCAGCACGAGTATCGCGACATGCCCACG
>Ga0307374_10004510_pt1 | contig 23139 bp, 17 predicted proteins | sample OX3MG_FD_202532 | JGI IMG/M metagenome (GOLD analysis project Ga0307374, IMG submission 202532) | Soil microbial communities from Risofladan, Vaasa, Finland - OX-3 | ecosystem: Environmental > Terrestrial > Soil > Coastal area > Acid sulfate soil | place: Finland: Risofladan, Vaasa | collected... | reverse complement strand
GGCCGGGCGCCGGGGGGCCTTCAATGAGTTTTCCGCACGAAAAATTGTTCACCGTGGCGATGTGTGCCATGGCCTGCGCGAAGGTCATTTCTTCCGGGGTGGGGTGGTAGCCGTACTTGCTGGCCGGCATAATTTCCGCTGTGCCGATCAGATTCTTGGAATACCGGCTCAGGATGCCGCTCAAGGTAGCCGAAAGCGGATTCGTCGCGGCGTCTTGCGCCAGCGCGCCCATCGGTGCGATCAAACAGAGTACCGCCAAGCAGATCAATCGTTTCATTCCCGTTTTCTCCTTTTAAGACCTCTCGTACCTGTGAGGATACGACGGATGGAACGGAGGTTCAAGATGTTGTACGCGGCGAACAGGGGCATTGTACGCCAGGGAACTGAAATTGCCGCCGGATCCCGAGCCGGGTGTACGTGCTTCACCCTGGCCACGAATCCGAAATCCGATGCAGCGCCCTTTTCGCGTCATTCGGAGCATAGCCGTCCGTCCGGTATGGAGCGGCGACGGAGTTGTGAGGATTCGAATGGCCGTAATCCATACGGCTGACAAACAGTGTCAGGCAAGAACCACGTGAAGTCCGTGGTTTCCCATCTTCAGCGTGCCGGCGCGAACGACTCTGGTACAATCAACGTTTTTCAAAGGGCACGCATGGATTCACCGGCACCGAAAATGCATTTGCCGAAATGGCTCATGGCCGTCGTCGCGTCCGCCGGCGGGCTGGGCCTATTTCTGATCGCGTTTCTGGATTCTTCGGTCCTTACCTTCCCAGTCATCAACGATTTGCTCTTGATCGATTTGTCGATTCGCCATCCCGCGCGCATGCCCTATTACGCGGCTATGGCTACGCTGGGTTCGGTGACAGGTTGTTTGCTGCTGTACTACATCGCGCGGAAGGGCGGCGAAGCGATGTTTCGCAAGCATGCCGGGCCTCGCGCCCAGCATATCCATCGGTGGATCAACCGGAACGGATTTGTGAGCATCCTAGTCACGGCGCTTCTTCCGCCGCCGAACCCATTTAAGGTGTTTGTCGTGGCAGCAGGAGCACTGGAAATGCCTCTGCGCCCATTCATCCTGGGACTTTTATTTGCGCGAGGGCTGCGGTTTTTCGGCGAGGGTTATCTGGCCATCAGGTACGGCAATCAGGCCAGCCAGTTTCTTCTCACGCATAAGCTTGAGGTCGCGGGAATCACGCTGGCCATCGTGGTTTGCCTGTATCTCGCCACGCGCATCGCGTTTCGTCCACCCACGGCGGCATAACCGCCGAAATATGAAAGGCACGCGCCCCCAAAGCCAACACCCCGACGCATCCGGCCTCTTGGATCAAGGCCTCTCGACAAGTCATCCCATAAATGGTCTTTGTGGGTCGTGTCCCCGACAAGGCCGAGGCCTTTCACTCCCCCGCGATATACAAAAGTTCGAACACCTGCGCAGAAGCACGAACATTGCGACTTGAGATCTTGTGCGAGAATCCGGAAATGTTTGTGGGTCGTGGCTTCAGCCACAACATACGCCCTGCATAATGCGTCCGGCTTTAGCCGCTGAGGTTCTGAGCTTATAGTTCTCCTGGAGACTCTTTGGCCTCGGAGGGGCAGTTCTGCTGGTTTCTCGGCCCATTTTTAAGATAGTACCTACGGGGAAGGATCAAACTCCAGATGCTCGTGAACGACCAGGCTCTGCGCGTTCAGGTCAATGACGGCGATAATGCCGCGCTGCCCGGGAAGTTCGGAGGCGAATCGCATGTCGCGCAGGCGAACCTGATAGCCGTCGCCCTCGGGCGCAATGCTGGCAAGAGGGAACCGCGCGTAGTTCAAGAATGCCGCGGCTGTCGCGCTACGGACGGCGTTGGTCAGCGCCAGCGAGGGTTCCGGCTTGAAGTGCACGTCGGCCGACTCGGGATCGAAGGCGAGGCCCGGCCCCAGCGGCACCTCCACGTTCACCAGCGCATTATCCGTCTCCACCACGCCCGACCACGCCAGCGGGTTCAACGGCTTCGGGAACGCACCCACGACCAGCGGAACCTGGCTGCGGTATTCGCGGCCATTCAGAAGGGCAACCGCGCGCTGATGCGCAAAGGCGCGCCCCGCGATAAACAACGCGACCAGGGCCAGCCCCACGATGGCCCCGCGCTGCCGACTGTGCTGCTTCGGCTTCGTTCCGATTTCTTCCAGAACGAGCCGAAACAATTCCGGCAGCAGCAATCCAGCCAGCAGGAAAAATAGAATCCACGCGTCCACCGAATTCGCAATGTCCCACGCAAACCATCTCTGGCTGAAAGGCCAGAGCAGTTTTACCCCGTAGCCGTTCATCAGGTCGAGCAGCAGGTGCATTCCCGCACCGATCGCGCATAGCAAGAGGGCGGGCATCATCCGGACGGACAGTTTCGGGTATTTTCTGCCGGCAAGCCAGAAACCTGCCGCGACGCCGGCAATCATCACGACCGTGCCAACCAGGGAGTGCGTCGCGGTGCGATGCCCGCGCAGGAACGCGTTTGCGCCGCCCAATCGCGTGACCCAATCGACGTCGGCGATCAACCCCGATACCAGGAGCATGGGCGTGGCCATGCGCGTCATCTTGTTCAATCCGGCGCGTCCGAGTGCGATCGACGTGAGCGCGTGGGTTACAGGTTCCATGGCAGTGCGACGATCCTTTTCCGCATGAGAAAATGCGGCGCCCTTCGACGGCCAGCGCCGTGGGCATACTATACCGAATCGGGTATGGCCAGGGTGAGCGCGTCGGGCACGACCCGAAATTCGACTGGCAGCTTTCCGGCGGGTTCTCCATCCACCTGAAACAGGACGGGCGAGGAATCGATGGGCGCGCAGTGCAGGGAACTCGCCTTAAAAAAGCGCGCGTAGCGCGCACCTCGCAGTTTCCCGGCCCAGAGCAGCGGCAGATACGCGAGATAGCGCCAGGGGCTGCGCGTGGTCACGAAGGCAAGTTCGAATTCGGGTTGAAGCAAGCCTGCTTCCGTCGTGATCTTAAATGGGCCGCCATAGTGTTTTGTCCGGCCCACAATCACCAGCGAGGCGTCGATCCCGTCTCCGTTGCCGGCTCCGTCGATCCTCGTGTGAAAGAGCGGAAAATCGTAACGCCAAAGCTGGAAAAATCCTACTTGCCAGTACGCCAGGATGCCCGCCTTGCGCTTGCTCTGCGGCTGCACGGCAGAGACCAGCGCGGCGTCGGCCCCCGCGCCGGCCACGCTTAAAAAGTAACGCGGTTCCACGTTCGATTTTTCCGGGATTGCCAGGCCCAGCGCGATCCGGCGATACGGCGCGCGGGCGATGATTGCCGCGGCGCGCGGCAGATTCCAGGGCAGGGAAAGCTCTTTCGCCAGGACGTTGGCGGTTCCCGACGGCAGGACGGCCATGGGCACCTGGGTTCGCGCCAGGCCGTTCACCGCTTCATTCACCGTGCCATCGCCGCCGCAGACGATCACGAGTTGGCGGGATTGCTCAGCGGCGCGGCGGGCTAGCGCGACACCTTCGCCGGGAGCGGCGGTCAACTGGAGTTCGGTTTCGATTCCGGCTTCACGGAAAATGCGGCGCGCCTCATCCAGTTGCGGCATGCGCCGGCCGCCGCCCGCCGCGGGATTCACAATGAGAACAGCATCGCGAGATTTCGAAGACACCCCGTTCGCTCCGTCCGGGTGAAAGGTCCAGACATCCTATGCAAGCGCCAACGTACACGCAGTTTCGAGGCGGATGCACACATTGTATACTAAACGGCGATTCCATCCGGTTCCCGAGGCCTATGGCGAAAAACACATCAGCGGCGAAACAGATCGAAAAACTGCGCGAGCAGATTCGCCGGCACGAATATCTGTACTACGTGCTGGATGAGCCGGAAATCTCCGATGCTAGGTTCGATCGCCTGATGGCGGACCTTCAGAAGCTGGAGTCGGATCATCCGGAGCTGGTTACCGCGGATTCGCCGACGCAGCGCGTAGGCGGGGCGCCGCGCAAGGGGTTTGAGACGCGCCGGCATTCCCCGGCGATGATGAGCCTCGACAATACCTACTCGATTGAGGAACTGGAGGATTTTGACCGCCGCGTGCGCGAATTGGCCGCGCGCGATCAGATCGATTACGTCGCCGAACACAAATTCGACGGCCTGAGTATTTCGCTGGTTTATGAAAATGGAATCCTGGCGCGCGGCGTCACGCGCGGCGACGGCATCACGGGAGAGGACGTCACCGCGAACGTGCGCACCATCCGCTCGATTCCGCTTCGCGTGGACGCCGGAGAACTCAAGAAACTCCGACTGCCGCCGGATTTTGAAGTGCGCGGAGAAATCGTCATGCCGCTGCGCGCCTTCGAAGCCTTGAACGAGAAGCAGCAGGAGCAGGGCGGAAAACGGTACGCGAACCCTCGCAACGTCGCCGCGGGGGCCGTGCGCGTGCTCGATCCGGAAATCACGCGCTCGCGGCGGCTCGATTTTTACGCCTACTACCTGCTGGCGGGAGGGCGCGAGCCCATGCCTCTGCATTCCCAGGCGCTGGAAGCGCTGCGCAAGCTGCACTTTAAAGCTTCGCCCGATTGGCGCGTATACGACTCTCTGGACGGCATTAAAAAGTACATCGCTGCGTGGGACGTGAAGCGCGAAAAGTTGCCGTACGAAATAGACGGCATCGTGATCAAGGTCAATGAAATCGCTCTGCAGCAGGAGCTGGGCTTTACGGCGAAAGCCCCGCGCTGGGCCGTCGCTTACAAATATCCGGCGCGGCGGGAAACTACCGTCGTGAACGACGTCATTTTTCAGGTGGGACGCACGGGCGTGCTTACGCCCGTCGCCGTGCTCGAACCAGTGGAAGTCGGCGGCGTTACCGTCAGCCGCTCCACTCTGCATAATATGGACGAAATCGAGCGGCTCGGATTGCACGTGGGCGACACCGTGATCGTCGAACGCGCGGGCGAAGTCATCCCGCACGTGATCCAGGTTCTCAGGGAAGGGAAGTCTCGCCGCGCCATCGTCGTGCCGGAGCGCTGCCCGGAATGCCACAGCAGAATCCACAAGGATCCCGAAGAGGTGGCCTACCGCTGCGTGAATGCCAGTTGCCCGGCTAAGCGCAAGGAATCGCTGCTGCACTTCGCGGGGCGCCACGCCATGAATATTGACGGCCTGGGCGAGAAAATCGTCGATCAACTCGTGGACAAAGGCCTCGTAAAGGATTTTGCGGATTTGTATAAATTGAAGCTCGATGATGTGGCCTCACTCGAGCGTATGGCGGAAAAATCAGCGCGAAATTTGCTGGATGAAATTTCCGCCAGCAAGAACAACAGCCTCGCCCGCCTGATCTACGCGCTGGGCATTCGCTTTGTCGGAGAGCGTACCGGCCAGCTTCTTGCCGATCATTTTGCTTCCTTGCCCAAACTCGCCGAAGCCGCCGTGGACGAGCTGGAGGAGGTCACCGAAGTCGGGCCGATCGTCGCGCAAAGCATCGCCGATTTCTTCTCCGAGAAGGCCAACAAGGACCTTGTCAAGCGACTCGCTGCCGAAGGCCTGAAAATGTCCGAGAAACGGCAGGCGCCGGACGACACGCGCTTCGCTGGAATGACGTTTGTGTTTACCGGAGCTCTGGCGCGACGCTCGCGCGACGCCGCCAGCGCAGAAGTCGCCCGCCACGCCGGTACGGTGACCGGATCGGTCAGCAAGGCCACCGATTACGTTGTCGTGGGCGCCGATCCCGGTTCAAAATTCGATAAGGCGCGCTCGCTGGGCGTCACCATCCTGAATGAAGACGAATTCGATGCTTTGCTCTCTGGAAAAATGCGAACCACCTTGGAAACAAACCCATCCGAACCGCCGCGGGCAAAATCGAAGGGGAAAGCGCCTTCGAACAAGAATTCAAAAGCGGCAAAGGTCCGAAGTGTGAAAAGCCGGTCCAGGAAAACCCCGCAGGGATCGTTATTCTAGATGCGTTACCCAACTTTTACTTGTCAAGTCATCGACACTTGGCAATCTGTATGACCGGGTTTGAGATGGATGCGTAACAAATTTTGTGCAAGTGTGTAAAGATTACCAGCTAGCGCAGGACACGGCGGTTCCTTACAAACTGTCGACAAATATCTATAACATTGAATATTAAGATGTTATTATATTTTAGCCTGAGTCTCGCCAATGGATAGAGACGTGCGTCCAACATTACGAACTCCACGAACGGAGACGCCCAGGCTGCAGTGTTGGCCCAGGACTGAAGAATGGGGGGAGAATTTAAAATGAGGAAGGCAAGTTTATCGGCAACAGTGGTTCTAGCCGTTGGATCGATGTTCATCGTAGGTTGTGCAACGAAGGGATATGTTCGCAAGACCGTTGATCCCATCGACAAGAAGGTCGATCAGGTTGACCAGAGCTCTCAACAGCGCGATTCAGAACAGGTCGCTAACCTCGGCAAAACCAATCAGCAAGTGGATGAGAATGCGAAGAAGCTTGATGCAACCACCGAGATCGCCAACACCGCTGACAATACATCAAAGGGCGCAATGGCGAAGGCTGACCAGAATGCAACGGGCCTCGGTGACCTGCGGAACGTCGTCGCCAACATTGACGACTACAAGCCTCTCGGCAGCGCGGTCGTTGTCCACTTCGGCCTCAACAAGAGCATGCTCACCAAGGACGAAAAGGCCAAACTGGATGATGTTGCCACGCAGGTTGGTTCACAGCAGCGGTACTTCATCACCGTGGAAGGTTTCACGGATCAAACCGGCGGCGCGGCATACAACGATCGGTTGAGCCGCGAGCGCGCGAATAGTGTGATTTCCTACCTCGTCGGCAGCCATGACATCCCGGTCTACCGGGTTCACATGATCGGCCTGGGCGAGCAAAAGCTGATCGATGGTGGCAAGAGTCGCAAGGCGCGCGAAGAGAGCCGTCGCGTCGAAGTCACCATCTATACCGCCAAGCCGCTCAGCTAAGCTGCAACGAACGGCGACAGCACAAATCACAAACCGAACCAACCACGGAGTGCCGCTCGGCAGGGCGGCACTCCGTGTTTTTTTTTAGAACCGGGAAATGTTTGCCGGGTGCGGCTTCAGCCGCGGCGTCAGGCCCGCAATATCAGTCCGGCTTCCACCGCTCTTCCCCGGACAAACGGCTTGCCGGGATGGCCGCCTTTGCGGCTGTGTTTCGAGGTATAATAGAAAGTGGCGGGCAGGCCGGGTGATCGCTGGGCTGGTCTTCGCAAGAAGGCTGGCCGGGAGGAAAGTCCGGACACCGTTGTTTGCGGCGAAACGCCGGGGATGAAAATCTTCGGCGCACATCGTCCCAGACGAAAGGGCAACGCGCCTGGTAACGCCAGGGGGCTGACATCTTTGCGGCTCGCGCAAGCGATCCGCATGGGTTTGGCTACGGACAGTGCCACAGAAAATAAACCGCCGGTGCAATGCGCCTCGGTGGCCGGTTGAAGGAAAACCTTCAGCGGGTCTGCACGCAGCCCGCGCAAGCGGATTGCGGAAGGCGATAGCGCCTGGTAAGGGTGAAACGGTGAGGTAAGAGCCCACCGCGTCCCGAGTAATCGGGACGGCACGGCAAACCCCGCGTGGTGCAAGGCCAAATAGGAGGGGAGAGCTGGCCCAGCTCGTTAGGACCCTCGGGTAGGCTGCTGGAGTCCTGGTGCGAACCGGGACCTAGAGGAATGATCACTGCGCCGCACCGGCTTCACCGCCAGCGCGGCGAACAGAATCCGGCTTACAGGCTTGCCCGCCATTTTTTATTTTTTGTTTTTTCGTTATTTTTTGTTGGTTCAGTTGGGTATCTCTTCGCGACTCCATTGCGTTTTCCCTCTGCCGGCTTCAACTGCGGGTGTGGCGTGGTCTCTATCTCCAAACCTGGCGTGTTTTTCCTGACTTTCATGATGATGATATTAATGTCAGGAACAGGCTCGCGCAAAAGGGAAGCGTCCGCGATGGCCGCGGAAAATTGTAGATGCCGCAAGAATCGGTCATCGTCGCGCACAGGGTGTTTTCTGGTGTAAGACCGCGCGGCAGATGGGCCAGCCTTTGCACTTCCGGTTGGTCTTTTCTCTTCCCTCAAGACAAAAAACAAAAAAAACAAACCCGCACCCCACACAGGCTTTAGCCTGTGTGTGTTTTGCTTTTGGTTCGGTGAGTCGGACTTTGTAGTTGAACTGTGGGAGCCCGTGCGGGCCGCCCTTGAAGAGCGTCAAGGACAGGGCACACAAACACCAGCGACTTAACTAACAGATTACTTATGACTAGGGGAATATACGCGCCGAAGCGATTTTGGACAATCAACGCCCGGGCTACCCGTCGAGATGGGTTGGGGCGAAGGCATCGAAATTGTCGAACTGGATCTGATCATTTTGGTATTCTTATACCTGTTCGGAGGGTTGCGTCTGTCGCGTTGAGGCTTCCTACTTTAAGGCGTTCCATGAGGAGACATTTCCTGTGAAGGCCAAAAATATTCGAACCTTGATCATCTTTTGGATCGGTACCGTGGCGATTGCCTACCTCGCCGGTTACGTGCCGAAACAATTGCAGCTGCGAGACGATAGAGCCCAGATCGCCAATCTCAATTCCAAGCTCGATTTGACCCAGCTGCAGAGTTTGGCTGGATCCCTGTACCTGCAAACCAGTGAACGAAATTATGGGCTGGCCGAGCAAACGTCTTCGGAGTTTTTCAATCAGCTTCGAACCTTCGTTAACCAGGTGGATGATACAAGGCTGAAGCAAATGCTTATGGAACTCTCGAACAGCCAGGATGAAATTAACGCTGGGATAGCGAATGGCGATCCCACGGTACTGCCGAAAGTCGAAGACTTGCTGAGAAAAACGCTTTTGACCGGGAATTTGTAGGCTGGCGATTCGCGCCGCTTCTCGGGATCTATCCGGTCCGGGTGAGAGATTACTTCTGGTTAGGCCGCAATCTGGGTCCCAGTCGCCAAGGTTAAAAGGTAACCGTTCTATGCGAACGCTGGCCTCTTAAGTAAGCTCAAAATAAACATAGCCGCCGAAATGATGACAATAATTGGTCCCGGGCTGATTTGGGGAAGCAGATAACGAGTCACTGCAAGACCCGATCCAACGGCCACAACGCTGGCAATGCAAGAGACGACCAGAAAGTGCGACAGATCGCTGGTAAGCCGCCGGCCCGTGGTTGCGGGAATGATTATCAACGCCCCGGCAAGGAGCGCGCCCAGGAAACGCAATCCAACAAGAACTGACAGGCTGAACACCAGAAGGAAATAGAGGTTCAGTTTTTCAAGCTTTACCCCAGTTGCGGCAGCCAGTTCGGGTGCAAACAAGTCTAAAATCAGTTCATCCTTGAATCGGAAGACAACCAGGATAATAAGGAGCACCGCGGCTACTCCGAACAGGAATGCCACTATCGAGAGATCCTGGAACCGCCCGAACAGCGCTTCAACAAGGTCTTCTTTTGGAGTCAAAACTGCGCCTATGGCGACTGACCCGGCGAATACGACACCGATCATGGCCTCGGTCGCGAGGCCTGTTTTCTTTTGAAGCTGCCAGATCAACAGTGTGCCAAGAAGCAAGGTCGCCGCGCCGCCAATCAGCGGATTGAAGCCGAAAAGAAAGGCCAGGCCTAGTCCAGGAAGCGCCACATGTGAGATGACGTCGCTGGCCAAAAGCATTTTCTTCATGAGCGCAAAGCTGCCGACTAAGCCAGCGGCAACAGCGAAGAGCAGAGCCAGCACGATCGAGTAGATTTCGCCCGAATGATACATCTGTTGGTCCTCTACTGCCCGTGATGATGTTCGTAGAATTTCACTGGCCCGGAATAAACGGCTTCCAGAGTCTCCGGTGTTAAGATTTCCGTGGGCGGTCCAAAACAGGGCTTTCCCTTGCTGAGACACAGGACTTTGTTAGCGAACTGATACACGACACTGAGGTCATGCGAGACCAAAAGAACCGTTAAATGGCGCTCGCGCTGCAGGTCCCGCAGCAATTCGTAGATGTGCCCCTCCGCTAGTTCATCGAGACTGGCCGTTGGTTCGTCGAACAGCAGTACGTTTGGATCTCCCAGCAAAGCGAATGCGATAAGAGCCTTTTGAAACTCTCCTCCGGAGAGAATGCCGATGCTGGTCTCGAGCAATTCTGGAGAAAGGCCCACCCTGTCTGCGACCGCCCGAACGGCTCGAGCGGGGAGTTTCAGTAGCCGCGCCTTTGCTGCCAGAAGGTCGTTTGCGTGAAGTGGCAGGTGCCGATCTGCCGCGATTTTCTGAGGAACGTAGCCTAATTTGGCGTTGGGTGACCATTGAATGACGCCCTCGTGGGGCAACAGATTCAGCAGGGCTCGGAGAAGGACAGTCTTGCCGGATCCGTTTGGTCCAATGATAGCTACATTATCGCCTGGATCGACCGTGAAGTTCAGACGTTGAATGACCGCACGACTCCCAAACTGAATCGTGAGATCCTTCACTGAAAGTATGGGTGTCAAGATTGCATCCGACTAAGCCCTCAACGCAGGGCAGCGGTTGCATTATGGCATCATCTTTCGTGGATCACCAGTATGTGCAGCAGCATACGGGCCCCATCAACTGTTCCTGTAACGTGTTTTGGGGAATCCTCTCATCGGAATCTGGCCCACGAGTCGAATTGGCCAAGTCTCCACATTCCGATCATTCCGCTTCTCGAGCGGAATTCCTCTGTCGTTTTTTTATAGAATCAAAGACAAACAGGCTGAAGCTTGTTCTAGGCAAGCCGGCAGGTTAGACAATTGCCGCGGAGGCACCCGAAAATGTTTACGAAGGCGAGGACTGCAGCGGGTCGCGGGAATCGCGGCACAGCAGGGAGTGCAGGAGAACAACCGTCAGGCCGCCGGAAATGACGGGTTGCTGCACGATAAGTTTCACCATCAGCGGCATCGTCTTCAAAACTTCGGGCGAGATGAACATCCCGCCAAGTCCCACCAGAAGCGACAGGCCCGCGACCATGAATTTCCGGTCGTCCCAAACCTCTTTTGCCAGCATCTGCACCCCATGCATGAAAACGATGCCGAACAGCAGCGTCGCCGCCGCCGATATCACCGGCTGCGGCACCAGAACCAGCAGCATGTCGAATTTGATGAAGCCGCCCAGAACGATCAGCAGAATGCCCGCCGACAGCGTGGCATACCGCGATCCGACGCGCGTCGCGCGCAGCATTCCGATATTGTCGGGATACGCGATGGTGCTGAATCCCCCGGCGATCGCGGCCAGCACCGATCCGAGCGCGATTCCGAAAACTCCCTCCGCCATGCGCTCGGGCGATAATTGTTCATTTCCCCAGTCCGCAACCATCTGATACATCGCCATCGAGCCCATGCCCGGTGGGATCAGCACGAGCAAAAAAACGACCACCAGATCGGCGCGGACGCCGAACCCGAACGGAAACCACCGCGGCGTCACCAGCCACGGCGCGGCGGACACAGCGGCAAAGGAAATCGGCCGCAGCATGGCATAGCATGCCGTTCCGGCGGCCAGTCCGGCCAAAATCGCGCCGCGCCGCCAGTGCTTGCCGCCCCACAGCATGACGAAACCCAGCACCACAATCCCCAGCAGTCCAGTAAATATGTTGACCAGAGGAAATCCGGGGCTGCCCGGGGCGCCGATCCAGTTGGGCAGTGCCACGTTGGAAATCTGAATGATCACCAGCATCACGATCATGCCGGAGATTAGCGGGGCGCGCAGAAATCGCGCGAACAGGCCGATGAAACTCAGCCGCCGGATCGGAACGGTCAGCGCGCACCAGATCAGCGACGCGATCAGAAACGATCCGTAGGCCGCGCCCAGGCCTCCATTTTGTAGATGGCCCACCGCCAGCAGCGCGGCGAAGTTGCCCGCGTAGGGTCCCTGGATGATGGGCAGGCGGAGAAGAAACACGGACTGTAGAATCGTAATGACGCCGCAGACGGCAAACGTCATGCCGTAAAGATACGCAATCTGCTCGGCCGGCAGGTGAAACGAACGGCCCAGCAGGCCGGGAAACACGAACATCCCGGTCATTCCAAAAACGTTCTGCAGGCCAAGAACGAGAAGCTGGCCGGGCGGAAGCCGGTCGTTCACGCCAACGTCGAACACTGCGCTGGCCGCTGAGCCTCTCATCGAATCGTTGACCGCCATCGAACCCCTTTGAAAATTTCCGGCGCAAGTTTCCGGCGCGCTGCGCATTGGTGCTTTTATTCTTGAGGTTTCTCGTGGCCTTCCACGTTTCGCACGGGAGTTTCCGGAGTCAATCCTCCGCGGCGGCGCGCCGCCGTATTCTCTCCGTTTTTCATCCAATCGCCGGCCACGGCATTGCGCGCGAAGGCTTCCCAGGGCTCGCTCCAATCGCCCAGCGAATATCCGTGCCAGGGAGCGCGCACGGTAATCGCGGGCAGGCCAAGTTCCTCCCAGATGACCTGCGCGCGTTCCATGTATTTGCGTCCGGGCAAGGCCAGCGGAGGCATCGGATGCTTCAGCGTGGCGTCGATCAGCATGGTCGAGTCCAGCGATTCGGGGCCGGACTTCGGTGCGTGACCCCGTGAGCGATAGGGTTCGACGTGCACGTCATCGGTGGGATTGGAGCGATACGCGAGCGACCACATCACCGCGTCGGTGTTGGCGGGATCGATGTCCTCGCTCACCGCGATGACGATCTTGCCGCAGTCCGCCTGCTTGGCGGCGGCGCCCTGCATGCCGCGCCAGACCTCGGTGCGCGGCGTGCCATTCGCAAATTGCAGGAAAATGATGGGGCGAACGTTGCTCAGCGGCTCATGCACCACGACCCTGCGAATTCCACGGATCGACAGCTGATCGCGCAGGTGCGCCAAAAACATCGGCTCGTACGCCACTTTTTTAATCACGCTCGACTCGCTGGGCGTGACCTGGCTGAGGATGGAGGCGAACACCGGGTTTTCCCGGTGCGTGATCGCCGTGACCTGCATAATCATGTTGTAATCTTCCAGGGCAACGTACCCGTTGCTCTCTCCGAATGGCCCTTCCGGTTCAAGCAAATTGGAGTCGATATACCCTTCGATGACGATTTCCGAGTCGGCCGGAACTTCCAGGTCCAGCGTGACGCACTTGGCCGTGCGGACCGGAACTCCCGCGGCGCCGCCGGCGATGGTCAACTCGTCCGTGGTGGTGGAAAACTTCTGCGGCCCGGTGTAGGTCACGATCGGCGCGCTGCCAATCACGATCGCGCACGGCATGGGCTTGCCCAGCGCACGGTATTTCAACCAGTGCAGGTAGCCGCCGGCGCCGCCAATGCGCGACGCCATGCGCACGCCCAGGCGGTCCGTCTTTTTCAAAGCCGCGCGGTAGGTTCCCGCGTTGCGAATGCCAGTTTCCGGGTCGCGCGTGATGCAGAGCGTTGCGGTGAGATACGGCGCGGCGTCGAAGCCGGGCGTTGAAATGGGCACAGGCAGGCTCGCCAGTCCGCCGCCAGGTTTTCTCAGATCATTGCCTTGGAGGACCACTTGCTGGCAGGGCGGGGAACTCACCAGGATCGGAGCAATCGGATTGGCCATCGCACGCAACCATTTCCCGCCGATTTCCTCCACCGCGCATCCCATGCCGACGGCATAAATCCGTGGCGAAGCGGCCAGTGCACCGACGACCACGGGCATGTCGTAGCGCCGCCCGTGGGAATCAACGACATGGGTGAAAAGAAAAGCGCGGCGCTCGTCTTCGGGAATGTTTCCCAGAAACTGGCAGCGCACCAGGGGATGCAGTTCCGTGTCCTTGTTGATTGGCCGGTCGATTCGAACGAGCAGGCCGCTGGCTTCGAGTTTGGCCAGGTGGGTCTGGAAATCCATGCTCGTTCCCCCGTTTGTGTTTTTCGTGTTGCCGTTCATTGCGCCGCTCCTGTGCAAAGGTTCTCTTTTGCCGAACTATTTCAGAACATAGATAAGAATAACCGAAAGAATGGCCGTGACCACCAGCTGCAGAATCTGCCAGGGCAGGCAGATGCGGAAAATTTCGCCGTCCCGCCCCTTCACGTTTGCCAGCGACGCGGTATACGCGATCTGCGTGGGTTTCAATGCGTTCGGCGGCCCCATGGTCATGACCGTGATGATCCCGACGAGCACCACCAGGGGAATTCCCAGCAGCGGAGCGATGGAAACCTGCATCCGCGAAAACAGGAAATCGCCCGGAAGTCCCTGTCCGAAGGCCATGCCACCCAGAAACGCCACGCTCGGATAGAGCGAGGCGTAAACGAATTTGCCGCCCTGGGCCAGAACCCTGCCCAGCAGCGCGATCTGGCCCGAGTCCACCATCAGATAAACGGTGGCGCTGCCCACGCAAAGCGTTGCCAGGCTATGGCCGCTGCGCTTGCTGGCAATGACAAAATCCTTACCCGCGTGAGCGCGCTTGCGGCGGAACAGATAACACACCATGGCGGTTACGAAAATGTAGAACCCGGCCGTCTTGAAAACATTGATGGAGATGCGGCTATAGCCCCACAGTGCGACGCCAAATCGAAAGTGGTTGAGCAAAACGTCCACATCGCGAATCTTGGTAACAATCACCAGGAGCACGCCCAGCAGCAACGGAGCAAACGCCTTGAAAAGGTCCAGCCGGGAATACGTGGGTTGCGGTTCGACCGTCCCGGGCGCATCCCTAGCGATCCGCCGCTTGGCAAGACGCCCGTACACGTAGAACCCGGCAAGCGAAAATGTTCCGCCCGCAATCATCATCAGCAGGTAATAGGCGGGCCAGATTTGAGTAAACAGGATGACGGCGATGGCGTTGGCGGTGCCCGCCGTCCAGAACAGGATCTGCGTTTTTCTTTCGAAGAAACGGAAGCCCAGAAGCTTCAGAAAGCCCAGCAGGGAAATGTAAATCAGCGGGATGGTGAGCAATCCGGTGACGTGCACGATGTTTACGATCGGCACATGGCTGGCGGCATTGGAAATGTTGGGCGCGATGAACAGGCTGTTGTAGGGCAGCGTCCACGAGAAATAGACCAGGTAACTGGTGGCCGCCTGAACGCCGTCAAATCCGATCCCGATGAGTCCCGGAATCGTCACCGGATAGGTTGCAAATCCGTTGAACGCGCCGATAAAGCCGCTCACCAGAGTGACCAGGGCGATCGATCGGCCCTCGCGATCGTGGCTCGGTAGCATCGAGCGGATGGATTCGAGCAGGATATCCAGCAGCCCGGTCGTGCGGTACGCCTGTCCGAAAATTTGCCCTGTGTACAGGACCATGAAGCCGGTCCACATCGTCAGATTGCCCCACAACGATGCCTCTACGATTTTCAGCAGGGACATGCGGTAAAAAACCAGCACCAGCACGAATTCGACGATCCAGGCGGACAGGCTGGCCCGGAGCGCGTCCATCTTGAAAATCAGAAAGGCTGAAAACAGCACCGCGAAAGGCAAAAGTGTGCCGGCAATACCCAAGCTGACATTCAAAGAAAGCCCCCGTGGCGGAACCGCACTCAGTGATAGAGGATAAAAGAGCGCGCACAATTAAAACACGCTCAAACTGTTTGTCAATGCGTGTCTGGTATACCCAGCGAACCGAATTCCGTGCCGGCAAATGCACCCGGGAAACTGAAAAACGCAGCCCTCCGGGGAATCGGCGGAAAATGCGTCCAGCAGGTACAAAAAATGTCTGGGGTGACGCGAGGAGCTTGTGTGCGCGCGGCACGCACCCTGTCCCCCGGGGCTTGCGCTTGCTGCTCTCCGTGTTAAAGTTTTCCGGAACGCGAGAAAAAAACTGAAACACAGAGGGCGCGGCAGCCGCGGGACAATGCAAAATGCGCGCGCCCGGCCGGGAGAGGCAAACCGTGAAGATTGATGTTCATGCACACTATTTCCCAGTGGAATATCTGGACCGCCTGGACCAATACGGCGGCAATCAGCAGTCTTTTTTTATCCGAAAGGCGAAAATGGCCTCGGCGGACTTTCGCGACGTGGAGCCCAACTTCCGCAACATGGACCTTGCCGGCGTGGACATGCAGGTGCTTTCGGTTTCCAGCCAGCTCCCTTATTTTGCCAGCGAAACCGAAGCCGTGGACGCCGCCAGGCTCGGCAACGATCTCTATGCGCGCGTGGTGAGCGAGCATCCGAAACGCTTTGCGGCCTTTGCCTGTACGCCGCTGCCGCATATAGCGGCTTCGCTCGAAGAGATGCGCCGCGCTCTCGATGAACTGGGCATGGCGGGCGTGACCGCCGGAACGACGGTACTCGGAAAAAGCATCACCGATCCCGCCTTTGACGAATTCTTTGCCGAACTCAATCGCCGCAAGGCCGTGCTGTTTATTCATCCGATGGGTGGCGCCGTTGGATCGCAACTCATCGAATCCACCAACCTGACCTGGCCCGTGGGCGCTCCTCTGGAAGACACCGTCTGCCTGCTGCAATTCATGCAGGCGGATTTTCCCGCGCGCTTTCCCGACATTAAAATCATCATCCCGCACCTGGGCGGCTTCGTTCCTTTCCTGACGGCGCGCCTCGATCAGTTGCAGGCGCGTTTCCTGCCCACCGGCGCCACGCCACCCAGCGTTCAGGCAAAATATTTCTGGTACGACACGGTGAACGGCAATCCCTGGGCCCTGCGGTGCACGCAGGAAGCGGTGGGCGCCGAACGCCTTCTGCTCGGCACCGATTACCCCTTCTGGCGCGACGCTGCTTTCAAATTGTGCGTCGATTTTGTCGGACAGGCTGGACTATCGGCCGGGGAAGTGGATCGCATCCTCGGCGGGAACGCGCAACAGCTGCTTGGATTGTGAGTTTTTCAGCGGCTTCTGAATTCGATTTTCCAGGCAGTCGAGCGCGGGACCAGGTTTCGCCAAACTAGGCTGCCGGCTCGCCCAGCGCCTTGCGAAACACCCTGCGCAGAAAAACTTCAATCAGGTGCCGCTTGTATTCGGCGCTGCCTTCGTGGTCGTCCATTAACTCGGCGGCATTGGCCATGGCGTCGGCAGCCTGCGGAAGGCGCTTTTCGACGTCCGCGCGGGAACCGGTCAGCAGTTTTTCTGCATCGAGGCCGCGCGTGGGAAACGGGCACACGCAACCCACGGCAACGCGCGCGGCGGTGAATGTGTGCCCGTCGTCCGGCGTATCCAGCCACAATCCCAGGCCCAGCGTGGGGCGTTCGTGAATCTGAAGTTTCAAATATCCCGAGCGGTGCGTGGGTTTCGCGCAGGGAACCGTGATTTTTGTAAGGATTTCGCCGGGTTGAAGATTGCTGGCATACGCGCCGCCGATCAGTTCGCCGACGGGAATTTCGCGTGCGCCTGCGGCGCTCTCGATCTTCACCGTGCCTGCCAGAACCAACAGCAATGTTGCCGGGTCGGAATGCGGTTCGGCGAAACACAGATTGCCGCCCAGAGTTCCGGTGGAACGCACGCGCACGTTCGCCACCTGCGATTCCATCTCCGCCAGGGCCGGCTGATTTTGCCGCACGATGCCGGAGCGTTCGATGCTGTGATGCGTGGATGTCGCGCCGATTTCCAGCGAACCGTTGCGCACGGCGATTGACCCGAGGCCGGGAACGACTTTGAGGTCGATCAGGTGCCGGTAATGCAGCGCCTGATGCTTCATGGCCAGCAAAAGTTCGGTGCCGCCGGCGTAAATTCCGGCGTCTTCGCCGTACTGCGCGAGCATTTGCGAAGCCTCCACGGTTGTGGCCGGCTGATGAATATCAAAATGGCTGAGTGTAGTCATAGGTTCCGTATGCAGTTTTCAAATTATTGCAATTGTCGTTCCGTATCCGCTTTCAGTGGCACGGGCTTCCGCCCGTGCGGTTTTTGCTTTTCACGCACGATCGTGTTTGTTTGCGGCGGTCCCTGGCTTCTTCTCCTGCAGCGCCTTCCAGACGCGTTCGGGCGTCAGCGGAAGTCTCTTGATGCGCACGCCCGTGATCTGATGCAACGCGTTGGCGATGCAGGGAGAGATGGGGTTGACGGCGCCCTCGCCGCCGCCCTTGGCACCGTACGGCCCGACACCGTCGCGATTCTGCACGAGTTGCATTTCGATATGAGGCGCCAGATCGGAAAAGCGCGGCACGCGATATTCCAACATTGTCCCGTTCATCAATTGCTGGCCGTCGTAGATCATCTCTTCGAACAGTCCGATGCCCAGGCCCATCGTGGCCGCGCCCAGGTCCTGCCCCTCCGTCATGGCCGGATGAATGGCCAGGCCCACGTCGCCGATCGTTACCAGCGTATCCAGGGAAATCCTTCCCGTCTCCTCGTCCAGAGCGATCTCCACGCCGACCACGCCGATTTCCCAGAACACGGGGATCAGATCCAGGTCGCCGGCCTTGCGCAGATAGGCCCGCCCCAGGATGCTGCAGCCTTCCATCTTGAAATATTTTTCGAGGATCTGAGCCCAGGTCAGATATTTTTCGCCGCAGCGAATGCCGCCGCGCTCTTCGACAAAAGTGTCCGCGGAAACGCCGAGCACATCGACGGCCATCACCTTGCATTGCGCGATGGCCTCACGGCAGGCCTCCAGGACGGCGCGGCCCATCAGCGTGGTCGTGCGGCTGGCGCCGGTGGAGCGTTCGAACAGCGTAACCGCCGTATCGGAACCCACCAGCCTCACCTTTTCCAGAGGCACGCCCATTTCTTCCGCCGCGATCTGCGTCAGCACCGTGTGGCTGCCCTGGCCGATCTCCGTGCTTCCGCTGAGCACGGAGACGGAACCATCCGCGTAGATCTGCACCATCGCCAGCGTTACCGGATGCGCTCCGGCGTCGCTGGCCGAGCAGCACACCGCGCGTCCATGCCCGGCGGGCAACGGTTTTTCAATGTGCAGCATGCTGGCGGCTTTGCGAACGTCGCCGGGAATATCCGCATCGATGGGCCGCATGCCCGGATGTATGGATTCGCGGCACTCGGCCAGATTGTTCAGCCGGAACTGCACCGAATCGATCCCGCACATTTCGGAAAGCTCATCGATTTCCGATTCCCCCGGAAATGTGACCTGCGCCGCGCCCAATCCCCGGTAAGAGCTCGCGGGCACCGTGTTGGTGTACACCGCCAGGCAATCGATCTTCACGTTGGGAATGCGGTAGGGTCCGATGATGCGATTGGCCGCTTTCCGGCAAACCATCGGGCTGTTCTCGGCGTACGCGCCGGTATTGAGATGCACAGTGGCCTGCCGCGCCACAATATGGCCTTCGGCGTCCACGGCGGTGCGCATGCGCACGCGCGCGTCGTCGCTGCGCGTGGTGAGAAACGCTTCTTCCACGCTCAGTTGCAGCTTGACTGGGCGGCCCGCTTTCCACGAGCATGCCGCGACGAGCGGCTCGATTTTTGTGTACGATTTGCTGCCGTATCCCCCGCCGATGTAGGGCACCACCACGCGCACGGCGTTGACCGGCAGTCCGAACACCTTGGCGAGATCGTGCCGCACCATGAAAGGATGTTGCGCCGAGGAGTAAACCGTCAGTTTTCCCTTCGCGTCGTAATCGGCGATGGCGACGTACGGCTCCATGGCGTAGGCGTAGATCATCGGGAAATAGAACTCGCCTTCGGAGATGTGCGCGGCCGAAGCGAATGCCGCGTCCACGTCCCCCCACTCCACGTGCACGGCCTGGCAGACATTTCCCGAGGCGCCGGGAAAATCGTCAAAGCCGCGGAAAGACCCGCCCGCATAATTCGCTTCGTGCACCAGCGGGGCTCCCGGGGCGAGCGACGTATCCACGTCCAGGATCGGATCGCGCTCCTCGTAGTCGACGACGATTTTACTTAGCGCTTCCTGCGCTATCAGTTCGCTGTCGGCGATCACCGCCGCGACTGGTTCGCCCACGAAACGGACCTCGCCGATGGCGATCAACGGATGATCCTTCACGCCGTGCCCGTAATAGGGGCTGAGGCCTTGCAGATCGTTGCCGGTCAGCACGGCGATCACGCCGGGCTCGTTCTGGGCCGCCGAGGTGTCAATGGAGAGGATTTTGGCGCGGGCAAACGGGCTGCGCAGTAATTTCGCCCAGGCCATGTGTTCGACAGTCATGTCGCTGGTATAGATCGCGCTTCCCGTCACCTTGGCCACGCCGTCCCCGCGGGGAACGGAATGATTGACTATCTTGAAATCGCTCAACGCCTTCACTTTTCGCCTCGCATTTCGGTGGCCGCCTGGCGGATAGCCTTCAGAATCGGCAGGTAGCCCGTACAGCGGCACAAGTTGCCATTCATGTGCGCGATGATTTCCGCTTCGGTTGCGTTCGGATTGTCGTCCAGCAGGGCTTTGGCGGCAAGGATCATGCCCGGCGTGCAAAATCCGCATTGAAACGCGAAGTTGTCGAGGAATGCCCGCTGCAGCGGATGCAGGCGTCCCGATTCGTCCGCCAATCCTTCGATCGTGGTAACGCGCTTGCCCCGCGCCTCATAGGCAAGGTAGGTGCACGCGCTGACGGGGTGGCCGTCCACCAGCACGGTGCAGCTTCCGCACACCTGGGCCTCGCAGGAAATTTTCACTCCCGTCATCCGGCAGCGCGTCCGCAAGACTTCCGCGAGGGTTTCCCGCGGATCGATTTCTAGAGTGGCGGGCTTTCCATTCAATTCAAACGCGATTTTCACGAATGCTCCTTCGCAAATTCTCCCTGAATATTTTTAGCGAACTCCGCGAAGACCTGGGTGGTCCTTCGCCGGATCGGAACCGCGCCCAACGTCGCGAGTTTGCCCAGAATTTCAATGGACGCTTCAAAATGCATTTGCGTTCCGGACGGGCCGGCGCTTAAAGCCACCTGCATGGACCCGGTCATGCGGTTCAGGCCCAGCGAATCGGCGCCCTTGATGCCGGCTTTGAGCACGGAAGGCTCGACGGTTTCTGTGACGCGCACTTCCATGTTCATGGTGATCTTGAACGGCCCGATCCTGTCGCTGAGGGTTGCGCTGTAGGCTTCCGCGCCTGCTTCGTTCAGGGAAGTTACATTTTCGACTCCCGGCAGCAAGGCCGTAAGACGCGGGGTGTCGCGCAGCAGTTGCCAAACCTCGGCCAGTGGAGCGTCGAGCGGCAACTCCTCGGTGAGTTTCAACAGCATGGGATGTCCTGCATCATGTTTTGACCTTGTTTCGCTCCGACACACATGCCGCACAATATGCCGATCGCGCGCCGCTTCACGAACGCGCCGTTATATCCGCGCGGCCGGAGACCGAATGGATCGCAATGCCTATGCGCCCTGCAGGGCGTTCACTCGTTGCAGCAGGTCCTTCAGCAGCGCCGCAATGCGCGCGGGATTTTCAACCGGCGTGAGGTGGCGCGCTTTTTCGATCACCGTGAGCGTTGCTCCGGGAATCAGACTCTGCATGGTCTGGGACATGGCCAGCGGCGTGGCGTAATCCTGCTCGCCAACGATGACCGATACCGGAATGCGCAGCGCGCGGATGGCGTCGCGAAGGTCCGCGCTACCCAGCAACGAGCAGGACGCGGCGTAGCAGGGGTGATCGCTGGCAAGAAAAACGCGGGACAGCCGCTCCACAATGTCCGGATGCGTGGCGATGAAATCTTCGCTGAACCACCGCGTCGTCTGGAACGTCAGCGTCGCGGCAAATCCGGCCTCGGCCACTTTTGCGTACCGCTGCCGCCAATCCTCCACGGCGGTTGGCCCGTACCACGCGGTCGTATCGATCAGCGCCAGTCCGCTGGCGCGCTTCGGATACGCGGCGGCGAAAGCCTGCGCCACGCAGCCGCCCATCGAACACCCCGCAACCGTGGCCGATGACCAGCCACAGTCGTCGAAAATGGCGGCGAGGTCTTCGGCAAACAGTTGCACCGTGTACGCGCCGGGACGGCGCTCGGACTGGCCATGCCCCCGGCAATCATAGGCCAGGATTTCCACGTCCCCGGCAAGCTCGCTCACGACGCCGTCCCAAATCGTCGCGTCCAGCGCAAGAGAATGGATCAATGCCAGCCGCGGCTTGCCCGGCTGTGAATGCAGGCGATAGTGGAGCAGGCACCCATCCTTCGCGCGTGCTTTGCTGGAGTTATTTTCCGTCATGGATGATCTTCCCCCGATCAGAACGAAATAATGGAATGGCGCGTTGCGCCGATAATTTTACATGGGCATCTATTGAACGGCAAATTCAAGCGTTATGAAATAAAAATCATCACGGCAGGCGATCGTGCGTACGGAAATCCCTGCGCGATGCTTCTGGCCGCGCGCGCCCTTTGGCGCAGGTTGCCGCATGCGGAAAAGTTTCCCGATCGGTGCAACCTCCCTTGCGTTTTCCATGTGTATAATGGAGCCCAATGCAGAGATGCTCTTCAGGGAAGCTTGCGCGCGTAACGCATGGGGCTTGCCGAAGGTTCTGCGAAACAAGCGCCCAGCCAAGCCCCTTTTCCTTTCGAGAGGGAGTGCAAACGTAAACCTCACGATAGAGAACTCCGTCTCGATTCACGGCAGTTTGTTATTCTGCGCGATGGGCGGGCTGGCCGGCGTTCCATTGGGCAGGTTTCAGCAGAAGGGAGCGAACAGTGACCATGGAGGGAGATACCCTCTGGTTCAAGGACGCGATCATTTATGAAGTGCACGTTCGCGTATTTTTGGACAGCAACAATGACGGCATCGGGGATTTTCCCGGCCTGACGCTCAAGCTGGATTACCTCCAGGAACTTGGCATTAATACCATCTGGCTGCTTCCGTTTTATCCTTCTCCCTTGCGCGATGACGGGTATGACATCGCGGACTACACGGCCGTGCATCCCCAGTACGGAACGATGGACGATTTCAAAACGTTTCTTGCCGAAGCCCACCGCAGGAATATTCGCGTCGTCACCGAACTGGTTATGAACCACACCTCTGACCAGCACCCGTGGTTCCAGGCCGCGCGCAGTTCCCGCGAAAATCCCAAGCGGGACTGGTACGTCTGGAGCGACACCGACGAAGGGTACAAGGACGCCCGCATCATTTTTACGGACACCGAGAGATCGAACTGGTCGTGGGATCCGGCCACGAAGTCGTATTACTGGCACCGCTTTTTCAGTCATCAGCCGGATTTGAATTTTGACAACCCCGCCGTGCGCGAGGAAATCTGGAACGTTATGAAATTCTGGCTGGACATCGGCGTGGATGGGTTTCGCCTGGATGCCGTACCCTATCTGTTCGAGCGGGAAGGAACCTCCTGCGAGAATCTTCCGGAGACCCATGAAGTGTTGCGGGATTTCCGCAAGCGGATGGATGACGCTTATCCTGGGAAAATGCTGCTGGCGGAAGCGAATCAATGGCCGGCGGACGTTTC